>Ga0315315_10000538_pt1 | contig 32299 bp, 34 predicted proteins | sample M140m3416metaG_FD_203699 | JGI IMG/M metagenome (GOLD analysis project Ga0315315, IMG submission 203699) | Ammonia-oxidizing marine archaeal communities from Monterey Bay, California, United States - M1 40m 3416 | ecosystem: Environmental > Aquatic > Marine > Intertidal zone | place: USA... | reverse complement strand
TTAAGGAATGTTGGGGAAATCTTGGCTCGGACATTTGGCCTTAATATTAAGGAATGTTGGGGAAATCTTGGCTCGGACATTTGGCCTTAATATTAAGGAATGTTGGGGAAATCTTGGCTCGGACATTTGGCCTTAATATTAAGGAATGTTGGGGAAATCTTGGCTCGGACACGTGCTAAAAAACTGTGAACTTTCGGTATATAAGTTTCTAAAAATAAAATACACGATGCATATTCATACACCTGTCGAATTCGAAAAAATAATAGACGGCGATTGGCCCCAATCCGTAAATTTGACACGAGAACGCATGGCCGTGCAGCAGCTATTGGATTCGCGTGAATCCACCGAGTTACTTGTAACACGGTTGTTAAAATACTCGAAATCTTTCACCACGACATTTGATCATATTCGAAACAATCAATGGGAACCGTTATTGAAACAACCATCATTCAACTGGTCCATTGATGGCCGTGTACTATCATCTACAGCTTGGAATTTTGAAAAAAATAACATTCATATTACATTGGGAAAAATATATAAAGAAGAAGGAGATAAGCATGTGGCTCATCAGGAATACAAAGAAGCTTCACAGCAATTTAATAAAGCTTCTCAACATTATGAACGCGCGTACGACGCTTTAAAAAGGTGGAAATGGAAATTGCCGTCAGAAAACCACTATATTATTAGTCCAAAATGGCAATGCTCACAAATCGAAAACCTGAAGGCTTTACATCAATTGTGTACTTTGTCTGTGGGCATTGGTAAAAATGCGACGGACAAAACATTGTATACTATAGCACAGCGCGGCGTAAAGCATGCCGCTTTGTCTCAGATACATTATTATTCTGAAAATTCTCTCTTGCACCTGTGTGAAACCATACGATATTTGTATTCTTCGAATATACAATGGAACAAAGGTAAATATGGCGCTTCCATCGACACGGTACAGCGTTGGGTAACGCCCATAGAAACAGCTTTTATGGCCATTAAACAAGAATTTGAAAAAATCCCATTGTTAACGAGGGAACGTCAACTTACAAACAATAATGTGTATTTTGATATTGTGAAACCGGGTGCCAGCTTGCCAACTTTGCCAGAATTAATAGACTCAACAATTGACTTGGACCATCCATAATTAATTTTATACAGTATATAACGATCCTTTTTTTTGTTCACATGTCATTCAAAACATTTGCCAAACAATATTTTTTGCATGCTGAACCAAAAAGACCGGGCGAATCAGAAGAACAGCATAAGAAGCAACGACGACGTATGTTGCCACCGGCAGTTAACGATGCAGAAGATGATTCGCCTCAATTATCTCAAAGAGAAAGGCACTTTATTATACAACAGCTTTCCAAATTGTCGGAAGCAGCTGCTTCCGACAATTGGTCGGTGGATAAATTGGCATTTTTAGGAATAATGACCGATGCATTTAATGACGAAAAAATTGAGCAATTAAAACGTATGTGTAATACAATGTTAAAACACTTTCCAGAATCCCCCGAAAATAAGACCATCAGAACCAGTTTAAAAAATATTATGCAAGGCCCTCCAGACGAACTACAAACACCACAAGTTGTCCCAATAGCACTGCCAGCTTCACCAAGAGCAACCGGAGAGGCTGGTACGGGGGCAAGATCGCCGCCAGCTTCACCAAGAGCAGCCGGAGAGGCTGGTACGGGGGCAAGATCGCCGCCAGCTTCACCAAGAGCAGCTGAAGAGAAATTACAAGAAGGCGACCATGTGCGTTTGCAATTATCCGCCGCCGCAAAAGAAATAGAAGGGCGCAATACACGAGGAGAGGGGGATTTGCGCAAAGAAATTAAAAAAATTAAAACAAAATTAGGAAAGGAAGATGTTTGGTGCATTGGTGGTGGTCTGCACAAACACGATGTTTATGTGTCTTTGTACCAAGAAAATGGTAAGGGAGACGCGTCAAAAACACAAGAATGGGCTGCTCGCAAAAATTTTGTGAAGATGGAACGGGTAAACATGGAAGATCTCAGTCAAGAAGACAAATCATTGTTTGGTAACTCTGTGGCCATGATGAAAACATTTGGTGGTGCAGGACATCCATTTAATGACGATGATATTAATTTGGTAGCCCTCAACAATGTTAAAAAAACAGCAACTAAGTCGTATGATAATTTAGCCAAAAAAGCAACGGCTGCCATTGTTAAATCGGCTGTTTTACTAACAAAAGAAGGTCAATTCGAAAGGGCCACCGACCAACTGAATAAAATCGAAGAAAAATCAAATAAAATAATAAAACAAATAGATCTAATCAAAGAGTTGGCCCGGCAAAATGGATCAAAAGAACTATTACCATTAAGTTCCGAAGCACAAGAATTCATAAATAAAGCAGAACAAGCGGCTACAGAAGCTGATATTGCGTATGATCAAGTTGTCTATGATTCATCAAAAGAAATTCTTGTTGAAAATTGGGCCATACGTGCCGGTATCGATATTATGCGTAAAGGGACTCGTTTTGAAATACAATTTGATGACGAATGGTATGCCGTTACAGTCGTTGTATCGGATCCTGAAACATTAACCATAACCTACCAATATACAGATAAGAATAACCTGGGCAATACTGTCCGTTTTACACGTGTCGATACTGGCGAAAAAGTCGAAGGTGAAATTTATGAAGAGACCGCGACATCATTTATGGTGAAAACTTCCACAGAACATTTTGCTGTGATGAAAGATGCTACCGAAGTGGTTAAAGATGCTTGGGCAAATGGCAATTTGATGTTTTTAGAAGATGTTTTCCGCTTTCCAACTATGGATTCGGATACTTCAATGTCGGAAGAAGATATTTGTGAGGAATCGTCATCTTCAGACGAATCTTCAGAAGAAGATGACGGTGAAAATGACTGTTGTTTTGCACCGGGTGATTTGGTAGTTGTCGAAGATCCTCAAAAACCCGGCGAATATTTGTCAGGCATTGTTACAAATATTGACATGTCTGACGAATTAAATCCATTGCTCGAAGTACAGCCTGAAGATTCGGACGAAAAGGCATGGTTTCCCATCGATAAGGTCTCGGCCCACGATGATGGTGAAGATGAATTTGACGAAGAAGCTGCTGAACAAGAAGACCAAGCCGCCGCCGCCGCTTTGGCCGCCTCCGACGACATAGATTCTCAAGCTATGCCAATCGGCTCGGTGCATACGTATAAAACCCAACAAGTGACGATTGATTCTAAACCATATTTGCCGGCGGGGGCAAAAAAAAACGAGGATTCGGAACATTATTGGGTATTGGATTCGGAAGGCAAGCGTATATCCGTTCCAGCTGTCGAATTGGACGAGCCCGAAGAAGAAGATGACGAAGAAGATGACGCAGTCTCTGAAAAAGTTCTGATGGAGGAAGATGAAGAAAGTGCTGAAAAAGATGCAGAAGAAGAAGAAAATTTGGATATATCGGAATCGGAATCGGAATCGGAATCGGAAGCTGAAGAAAGTGCTGAAAAAATTGCAGAAGAACTTGAAAATTTGGATATATCGGAATCGGAATCGGAATCGGAAGCTGAACTGGAAGAGCCTGATGACATTTTACAGACAACGGACGACGAATCAGGAGAAGACAATAATCCAATTGTGGATACTGATGATGATGAATAACTATTTTCAGATATAAATAAAATAATTATAATTAATATTATGTTTCATGTAACAATAGTAGGTGATACGAGAACTGGAAAAAGCGCTTTGTGCCAGCAATGGTCAGGTGCACCATTTGCAACATCTTATATTACAACTTTTTTAGTGGAAGATTATATTTTCGACAATATGATCATACACGATACTCCGAGTCACGATAGGTTTTTAAATGGAATAGATACATATTATATTATGTCGGATGTCATTATATTAATAGTAACGCAAGACGAATACACTGACAAGTGGTATTCAAAAATAAAAACATCCAAAAAAGTGAAATGGTTTTTAATTTTAAATGGTTCACAAAAATTTCCGGAACACCGCCGTTGGGCATTGTTCCATGATTTCCGTGTTATAAAAATAGATATAACCAATGGTCACAACGTGAACCGGGCATTTGACATTTTAAAAGTATTGGTTCAAGATTGCGAGGAGACCAGACAACCCTTGGTCAACGACGCGCGTTTAATGGGCGATATTCGCGTTTATTTAGAACAGTATGGTACATGGTGTGGATATTAATAATGTCGTTTTTTACTATAAAAGTTTAACAGGTACTTTTTAAATATGGTGGAAAGTTTAAATAGAGAAGTCATGAATCCCATAGACAATCAAGCTGAGCTGTGTCCAATTTGTTTGACAAAAATGTGGACAACAGTGCAGCTTAATTGTGGTCACCGTTATCATGCTGCTTGCATTGACGCTTGGTTTTTACGCCAAAAAAACTGTCCGTATTGTCGTGATCCCTTTTCTCTCTCTTCGTACCTACCGCTACCACCGCCGTATCCTCCTCCACCGCCGTATCCTCCTCCACCGGCTCCACCGCCTCCACCGGCTCCACCGCCTCCACCACCGCCGGAGCTTTCCTCACGACAAGTTTCGAGGTGTGCCAGGATATGGTATCTTTGTTTCGGATCGGATAGATTGACGCCAATAGTAGCTGCTGCCGATTGACATGTTTATGAACGTGTATTTTGTTGTCCCACTGCAGACATCCTGCGGCCTGATGAAACTCTTTCATTTTTCCATCAAACAATAAATGACCAGATGTTGTCACAATATTGTTTTCAGCGTGCGCCACCCGCAGAGCTGGCGTTTTTACAATGTAAGACATGTGCATCGGAACCTGCTGGTCTTCAAAATTTAAGTTTGACCAATCCCATGGTCTTTTGAACACGAATGGTTCTGACGTTAGTGTACATACACGCACTCCCTTTTGCAAAAATGGGCGCCATCCGTATTGAACATAACCGTCGGTATCATTTTTGACAAGGACCCATGTTAAGTAGACTCTAACCGTTGCATGTTGGCCCAGCGTGTACTTGCCTGTAATTTCTTCTCCCGTAGCATCGTTGTACATATTAATGAATATTTTTTTATGCCCTCGTTTCGTGTATGCGTATGTTTCTATTTCTATTGTCGTTGATGGTTTATGGCATTGGTCCCAATAATGTTGAAAATGTTCGGGGTCGATTATACTGCGTGCAACTGTTTTCAAATCAACATGCAATTTGTCAATATATTCTGGTGTGCATTCGAGAATGATTTTATGGTGTTGCGATGTAAAATTGTTAATGGTCGAGTATTTTACTTTGGCCTGTTGGGTTAAATCTGACCACCGGTGCCCATTATTTTTTTCAGGACCTGTTTTCTTTGAAAACAAAATCCGCTTTAAATCATGGATACTCATAACGCACATTGAATTAGAATATCAATTAAACACCAGAATATGCTGTACATATGGATATTTTCAAAAATCCCAACATTTCTGTTGTTACCATATTTAATACAGGCCGGTCCTATTGATGTTTTTCGAAAAAATTGTATTTGTTGTCTTTCTGCTTTTTTGTTACGTTTCATTTTTGTTAGGCTTGCAGTATAAAACACCATTGGCCTATGTGCCGTTAGTCGCATGTGCGATGTCTTTAATAGCGTTAATGGTGGTCACGCTGCTGCAATTACAAACGATCATCCAGAAGAAAAACATGTCTACCCCTGGAAAATGGTATATTATCTCTTGGTCTTTGGTACATTTATGTATCATTGCTATTTTGTGCGTGGATGGTCTTGAATGGACGAATATATTGGTCGTGTTGTGTTTTTATGGTATATTACTGACGTCTGTTATATTTATAGTTGGGACGTGTGCGTGTTATGTCATTATACAAAATAGTCGTTCGTGGTATGTGCATATGCATTTAACGTGTATCTGTTTTTGGGTTTTCGTACAATTTATGATACTGCGGACTGCGGATTCTATTACAGAAAAAACATATATGGCGACGATTCCAATTCTCGCAATGACGATCATGCGCGTGGCGGAAGATATGGAATACGGCAATATGACAAAAGAAATCTTCTTATGGGTACTGTGCGTGTGTTTACATATCGTGTACGAAACTCATGGTATGACCCACCGTCAATTCTTGTGGGGTACGATGGTGTCTGTATTTTTGTTATGTATTAAGGAGCGGCGCGATATAATCATGCTTCTCGCCCTCCCTTTTGTATTGATTCCATTTTTTTTGTATGTTTCTTTAAATTGTCAAAAATATGAACAAAGCACACAGGGTCTCATGAAAAAATACGACGAATTATTTGGAGATCAAGAACTTATCCTACTTCCTTTGGAGGAGGAGGAGGATGAAAGCGATTGGAGTCAAAAACTTTAAACGATAACAGAAAATAATTATTTAATATTTGATTACAATTCATTCGAATGTGCTTCGCCCTTCTGCTTCAAAACAGATTGGACGATCACAATATTAGACTTCTTCTTAAGTAGTTTTAGTCCATTTTCTTTTGTTTCAGACAATTCTTGGAATGTCTGCTGCAATTTGGACACTTCTTCTTGGAAAACCTTTTCAATTTCCTCCTGTTTAGTATTAAAAGTTGCGACAGATTGTGCCAATGTTTCAGCAGTCTCCTCGCGCAACGATTTAATGACGCCCGTTTGTTCTTCGGAGCAATGATTGAGAGTTTCCACATTACACTGTGGCCCCAATGTAGATGCAAACGATTTAAGATTGTCCAAGTCGCGTCCTCCTTTATAATCTTCCAGTGCGTCCGCCGCTCCCCACTTGACGGTAGGAAATCCCTTCACGCCGTTTTGACTACATAAATCCTTACCGGCGTTGATGCAGTCCACGTCTGCTATCAACACAGTGTCTGAAGATTCATATTCAGACATCAATGAATCCCATGCAGGCTTCATCTTTTTACAATGACCACACCAGGGCGCAAAAAATTTAACAAACACTGATTTTCCAGCCGTCAATTCGTCCCAATTTTCAGGGGTCAATTCGACAGCGTTAGAAGCTACAGCCATAGTAAGAACAATAAGTTTTTGGATCATTTTATTAATTTACGGTGCTACATATACTTATTTTGTCCAAAAAATTGGATTCATTCTACAACAGCCCGCCCCTTGTCCTGTTTCCAATCCATTTCTGGTCTGTCCAGTTCTAAATTGCGTTGACGAGCGGCGTCAACAATAGAATGTGTGGATGTGTTAAAATGACACCAAGCAGCAACATCTTTTGGAAAACAATGTCCACCAAATCCCCGACGTCCATCTGGTCCGGGTACAAAGGTATGGCCTTCACCGATTCGCAAATCAGAGCTTGCTGCTTTTCGAACACTTTCGTAATCACACTGGTGTTGTTGGCAGGCATCGAACAATTCGTTAAAAAATGCCACCTTTACAGATAGAAAACAATTTCGAACATATTTCACCATTTCTGCCTCTGTCGGCGATGTGATCATCAACTTATCGGACACGATTTTTCCGGCTGTTTTCGCATTGGTCAATAATTGCTGTAAAGGCACACTGGGCTTATTTCTACCCAATACCCACAGCGGACACTGGCGAAAATCTTGATTTGCGTTTGCTTCGGTCAGAAATTCGGGCATAAAGTGTGTTCCCAATGATTTGGAGGTGCCGGGGGGTACAGTCGATCGTATAACAATGTTAGCGTTTGGATTTGCTTTTTTCAATTCATTAACCACTGAAACGACAATGTCAATGTGGCAGGTGCCATCTTTGCGACTTGGTGTTGGGACGGCCACGAAAACAATGTCGCAACCAGCAACATCTTGTAGTGTTGTTCCGAGCGGGACACATTTCTCAGGATCTATATCATATACAGACACTATATTTTTGTCACATTCAAGTTGACGCGCGGCGCCCCCCACAAATCCGTTTCCAATCAATCCAAGAGTAATCATTATTTTTTGTGTGTCGCCGTTATTTATATAAAGACACACGAAGAAAAGGGATTTAAATCAAAGTATAAACATGTCCATTTTTAAAAAAAATATGGACATGCGTTGTAATGTATGGCGCCGAAAATTATTAGGAAACGGTGTTGAGCGGAAGCGAGAGTTGTGGGCGCGGTTTGTTAACACAAAAAAAGATACAGACATACCGCGCCAAGTGTTGGGAATAATCAACAGAGACATGCCTCGCACTTATCCAAATATTCCAGAAATAAAACAACACATGCCGATTATTCGAAAATTACTCGTATGTTATGCCGCAGTACATTGTGGAGATTCTTACTTACAAGGGTTTAATTATATTATGTCGAATATTTACTATGTATTTAAAGACACACCCCACGCCGAACCAGATACTTGGTGGTGTTTTGTACGTCTCATTGGATTAATAAGGCCACTGATGCCAGATTTTAACACAGCGTGGTTTCATTGGATGCGTCGACATTGGCAAAAAGATATAACCGCACGAATACGTAAAAAATGTCCCAAGTTACATTCTCTCTTGGTCAACGAAATGGATAGTTTTTCCACGTTGGTGACTGTGAAATGGTTTATGATTTGGTTCAGTCAGTCTTTGCCCTTTGAAGATGTTTTTTTACTGTGGGACTTTTTAATAGATGTTCATCCTTCGCGCCTGTTGCATGTGTATACCCAAATAACATTTGAGATTTTATCAGAGGCGGCCCCGACGCTGACATATAATTGGTCGCATGGTTCGACCAATTTGTTACACACATTGTTACAACTGCGTATTAGTGGAATGGAACATATTATAGAAACTGTGCGACGTCGTGTTTAGTCCTTTGACTCGTCTGTGTCCTCTGTGTCCTCTGTGTCCTCGACGGTGGGTTTTTTAAAATGGTACCATCCGTATAATGCGGCGGCCGAGCCAGCAAGACAGGCTATAGTGAGAATGTGTGAGGTTGAAAGTTGAAGACGCATTTACCAAAGTATATCTGCTCTTTTATAGTGATTATTTACATATACTCCCATAAAAAATAAATACGAAACATACGACGGGAAGCGCCATAAAAAGAAACATGAGTATCTTAAAGGGCAGCCAGCTGCATTTCCGACACCGCCGAAAACAATCAGAGTCGTGTGTTTTTTGCGCCACCAAAATTTTATTCTCGCGGTACGTCACAAACATATTGTCGTAGATATCCACGGCGACGCCAGGCAAATACGAAAAATAATTGCGTTCAAACTCATTGTCCATCTCCATCAGAAATTCCATAGCAAGCGTATTGAAGAACATATTCAAAAAATCATTGTCTGCAAAAATGACCCATAAATTTGTCATGTACACCATTATATTAAAACCAAACTCTTGAAAAGTGTCCGCCATCACAATATAACTGGTTGAGGGTATCATTTTTTGCCGGCGAGTCCTGTCGACAATACTATCCCACAGAAAAAAAGATTTGATAAAATAAAACAAACTGACCGTAGCCATCATCAACTTTTCTTCACCCTCGGCGCGATTTGGGCAAAAACCACCATCGTAAGTACGCACCTGATGACTTACAATCGCAATGTACATTAACCACTGTGTCAAAAAGACCAATATTGGTAACGCAAACAAAAGACTAAAAATGTGTGTACAATACAAAGTGTTGCGCTCCTTGAGAGCTGAGTTTTTATGCCCGTGATGCAAATGATACGCAAAAAGGCTAAACATTCCAAATTTGGGATCTGAAAGAACTTGCTCGGTTTTTTCTTCGTCAGAAATATCTTCAGAGGTATTTGGTCCCATATTTGGAGTAACGCAAGTGGGCAACACTTTTCTCTCCGTGTTCGGGCCAAGAGCAATGTCACCGGCAAATGATTGGCGCACGCCTTCACGCAAAAATTCTACAGAAGTCATGTTATAAATATAGTCATATGTACATTGTAAACAAAACTTAATCGTAATGTTTGTTATTTTTATAATTTATAGAATATTTATTTGAGGTCTTTAATCTGTTTGGTGCTACATTTTTCCTTCCCGAAAACGAAGATACTAAGAGCTGAGAAAACGCCCAGATCGAGAATACTAAACACTAATCCAACAAGTGCCAATGCATAAATGTTGGCGTTTTTCATATAGAGAGATTCCTCCATATTGGCGCCAGTTATCCAAACAGTGTCGGTGGATGTCATCCAACCCACAATACCCGCAAAAATGCCGAGGTTGATCGAAGACAGAGGCATCTGAAGGTTAAAGTGTAGTTCTGTAACACTATCTACTACGTGCGCCACCGCCCCAATAATAAGAGTTGCTGAATTAAGAAGTGCGAGTACGAGCGACAGCGTGAAAACGCGTTCCATGACAATTGACGCGTCGTCGCCGTCAACAAATACATTACATCCGCCATTCGCTTTTGTCGCGCCCGCTAAGGCACAACGTTGGTATCTGGGGACAGTCATGGTAACAGTTTTGTTCCCTTGAGTTTCAGTATAGTCGATGGGCGCATTGACCGTACCAACGATTAAAGAACTGACCAATACCATTGTCAGCGAGATAATATTCAAATACCAAACGCGATTTTCAACACCCGTATTTGTTTGCTGGATATTTGCATCGTCGGTACATTTACATTTTCTACAAGCCGCGCGGCCAAACCCGTCATTGTAAATAAAACTGCAAGTTGCCATTATTAATAACTGAATATTGGTCCATTTATATAGCGTATTTTCATAAGTGGTGAGACACCTCATTTTTTTGGTGGTGACACCTCATTTTTTGGCCAGTCTCCGGGATGCTTGTTGCGAGAACACATTTCACACAATTGCTCACCCTCGCCTTTGTCAATGAGATATCTGGGACTGGATACCACCTTATCACAACCATCACACGTTCTATCTGCGTGACGACACGTCTCGCATTCGTCGTGTCTGTCGCCGGGAGATATTGAACGCTCGCCACACGCTATACAAGCCTCCATTTTAGCATAGCGAGGATCTCTCAAATCCATAGGGGCAATGTCGCATTTTTCCACACCACCAGAACCTCCAAAATTTTCCAATTTTAACCCAATGGACGCCAACGCCGCCGCCGCTTTCACAAAAGATTCGCGCGCGCCCCTTTTCATAAACGTAAATGTACCGTCAATATTGGACCAATCGTTGTCGTAATCAAGCACAGTCCCGACAGCATCAATGACTGCCTGATCATTGTAAGGACAATCTTCCAAAAGTACATTGTACTGATATTCTGTTAAGCGGTACGGTGAAATATCTAAAACTTTAGCTTGATATTCATCTTCATCTTTGGGGTCAAGTCTTATATTCATTTTTTTTAAATTTTGCCAAATTTTGGCAAAATATCGACCCGAAGCTTGAAATCGAATAACATATCTACCATCGGCCTCTTTTGTAACATAACCGTGTACTATTTCATCAATAACAGAGGCCACACGCTCCATGTCAAATGGCGGATTCGATTGATTGAGATAAATCAATATTTCAGGAGAATCGCATATATGCTGCGCATTACCATCCCATGTAAATCCACAGGCATTGCAACGTGCAATATATCCGTCTTCCGAATCAGAACTATCTTCTGATTCGGAAGACGGAGACACAGGTCGGAGTTGTATACGTCTCAGAATGTGTTCTTTGCACATCGGACATGTTTTGGCATGTTTTGCACATTGATGACACACACAAAAATGATTGCATGGTTTTAAAACCACATCAGAATCATTATTCTGGCAGATTTTACATAAAGAGGTGTTTGGCGACGCCGGTGGACTTCTCGAAGCAGGCGATGCCGGTGGACTTCTCGAAGCAGGCGATGCCGGCGGACTTCTCGAAGCAGGCGATGCCGGTGGACTTCTCGAAGCAGGCGATGCCGGCGGACTCACCAAATCCACAAAAGAACCATCTCCGCGGTCTTCCGCAGCTTTACGTCGCATTTCAATGGTTTCTTCTACATGTGATCTCGGAGAAGTAGGAGCAGCATCTGGCAGCAATGTCCGACGTGTTCGTTTATTGTGACCATCTTCGGACTTTCTTTGTCTTTTTGGTTCAGCGGATTGGAATTGTGTATTTTTGAGGACAGACATTGGCTAAATATTAAGAGTTTATATACACTCTATTTTTAGATAAAACTACAACATACTTAAAATAAAAGTTCATACAGTGATTTTATATTAGCCAGTAGCTTTTCGAATTCGCGTTTTAATTTTTCTTGAGCGATCTTGTATTCACCATTCATTTGTTTTAGAACAAGGATATGTAATTTTCTGGTTTCTATATCCTTTTTTGTCCTTTCTAATGTCGTTTCACTGGACATGTTTTTAATTTCTTTAATTTTTTCTTCAAAGATTGCTATTTGTTTTAACATGTGCTGTATCTGTTTTTTAATGTTTGGTACAGACATTGTTTATTTTTTTTCTCAGCCTTTTATACCGAATGATTATGTTATTAACGTTTTTTTTTATTTTTATTTTTATACAATTTTAAACATAAAAAAAAGACACAACAGCAAAGGGTAGATAATAATAGGCCCGTGACGAAAGCTATCGTTTTTTGGTCATCGGTGTCGCGCAATTCGAATTGTTTTTGTAAACGCCGTTCCATTTCAACCATCGCCGAATAAATTTCACGCTTTTGCTTTTGTAATGACTGTTGCATTTGTTGTGCAATGGGCCTTTCTGTTTTCAACAATGTTCTTCCGACTGTAGGTTGTTGTGCAATGGGCCTTTCTGTTTTCAACAATGTTCTTCCGACTGTAGGTTGTTGTGCAACTGGACAGCACCAAGGTCTTGTCAGACGGTACGTTTGGCACACATTTGGAATGCACGAATCTTCTTTCAGAGATTTTAATTGCGCGTCAGTTAAAACATCTATGGGGTTTGAGAATTGCCAACCCAGTGTTTTAATTTCGGGCAATAATTTTTTTTGTGCTTCTGTTGTCCATGTATATTCATGCATGAGCATTATAGCGCCCGATTCGTGTTTGCGTAACAGGTTTTCAGCACGTGTTTGCGTAACAGGTTTTCAGCAGCTTGAATTACTTGATCTGGTGAATTTTTCTGCCAATCAAATGTATCGTCGTCCCATCCTATAATTTGATACTGTCGATTTTCTAAAAATGTTGTGACTTGAGTGTTTAATTCACCATAAGGTGCTCTAAAAAACCACGGTCTGTCGCCAATGTGTTTTTGAAAACGCTCTTCTGTGTGAATAATTTGCTCCTTCATTTCTTCAAATGAAACATGGGTCATATGAGCATGGCCAAACGTATGAGACCCTGCGATATGACCCTCTCGTATCATTCGGTGCATCAATTCTGAATTATCAATGTTGACCCCGACCATAAAAAATGTCGCCTTGACGTTGTATTTTAACAATGTATCCAGTAACTTTGGGGTCGTCACGTTGTTTGGACCATCGTCAAACGAAATAACCAAATGTTTTCGGGGTAAATGGTTTTTGCCACAGATAATACAATTAACATTTACCACTAATAAAAGAAATAAAACAAAAAACATTTGGTTGTTTTTTATCTTACTTTATAGAACCATGCAAATATACATATGGATTGTTTCTTACTGGCACATTTGCCTTAATATTTAGGAATATCGCGTTTTCCACAGGCTGGAATTTTTTCCTCATTTGTTGACATAAGTATAGTATATATCGTCATGTTATTGTGAATGTATGTAATACTCAAAGAAATGAGTAACCCCCAAACAACTTTTCAGGAAGCTTTTACCAACGGCCGCACGCTCTCTGCCTTTCAATGTCACAAAGTTCTCCGTTTTGACGCTGGTGGTAAATTTGTCATTGTCCAGGGTATGTTGCCCGATTCAAACAACGTGTTGAGGCCAGCGTTGATTCAATTAAACCAAATGGCTATGTGCGATGATCCGGAACAATTGACAGCAAACTTGTCCACCTTTGAATTGCAACCAACTAATTACAGTGGAGCAGAGTACTCTTTTTATAAAGCGACTGGTTTTGGTGCGAGATTTGACATGGAAGTTATATGGCCTGCAAACGAGAGTCAGATTCAAAGAAAAACACCGTCAAAAAAAATGTTAGTGGAAGAAACGGGCGAAATATACTTTAAAGCCGTGCGAATGTTTGTTGAAGAGCAGTCTTTGCGTATAGGATGGTTGGATGCTGTTGTTAATTTGGAGGTAGAATTGGAAAGAAATTTGTTTCATAACGACAGGTTTGTCATTAATGTAGATACAAAATGGACAACGCACGCCGAACCTTTAAGTGTGGAGACAAAAAAAACCTGGCACGGGGCAAAGTGGACCGACGCCCTGTATTTGTTGGCCATTGTCAAAGATCCGGCGTTAAAAAGTATCCGCGATTTAAAAGGGGAACAGGGTGCTTTGTTGTGTGAAGAAATGAGAGATGAGTTGCGCAATGTTGCAAATAGTGTGTATGGTGTGCCCCCATCACAATTAAGAATTATGTTTCATTACCATCCGCAATTTTACCGCCTGCATGCACATTGCGTTCGAATTCACGCCATTGACCCGGGGTCTGAAACAGAACGTGCTCATTTATTAACGACGGTTGCAAATAATTTAAGAATGAACAAAGATTATTACAGTATGTGTACGTTGAGTTATAGTGTTCGAGTTGCCTCCCCTTTACATCAATGTTTGCTCGAGAACAACGGTGAAGGGTTGGTGACTAAAAAACATATATAAAGAATAAGTAAATTTATATTAACCTGACCAAAATAAAGTATAAACAGTAGTTTAATAAGTTCGGATGTCAAAACGTAAACGTTTGTCTGATGGACCTGTCTCTCTCTGCAAACGGACAGTTTTGGGTGTCCAATGTGGTACCAAACGACCAGGAGTTTTCACGGACTCTGAATCATGCAAACGCCTGCGAGAATATGTCCATCGTGGCACTAAGCGCCGTTGTGAGTTTGACGACGAAGTAGAGCAGTTGCATAAGCGCATGCGCGCTACTACACCAACAGCGGAAGAAGCTATGGGTTTTTTGTTGCCGCATCTTTTAAAGTTTCGGCGTCTGTATCAAGAAGCTGTTCAAAAATCCGAGTGTTTGGAATCAAAAGTGAATCAATTGAGAGCACATAATTGTATTCTTTCAAAAGCGTATAGCAAGACTATTGATGAAAAGACTCGTTTGGCGCGCCAATTGGAGATATCTCGTTATCAACTGGCTTTAGCCAAGCCGAATGTTTTTTTATGAATAAAATACATTCAAATATGGCGGCGATGGCCGAACTGGTGGCAAGGGCATATTCTTTCAGGTGCAGCGCGTAAATAACCCACATAATGGCCCCCGCGCCTCTCAGTGACATTGATATATTGGATACATTTTGCGGTGTTTTAAATATCTGTGGCAAAGAGGCCGATGTCGAACAGATGGCGGCGGGTATAGCTAAATATTCCATTAAAAATCCACAATACTATTTTATAATTTATCTATATAGTGTTTCTTTTTATATTTTATAATGTCATCACGTCGTGCTGGTAGAGGTGAAGATGAAACAGATACTATGTTATCTCCCGACATAGAGAGTGGTAAAATGAAGACAGACACTGTGTACGAATTAATGAAACTGCGCGATTTACAATCATTTGTGACAAAGATTTATTGGCTCGTCATCATGTGTTTTTTTGCGGTGGGTGTAATATTGGCTTTGGTACTTTCTGACGGAACATTTAGCGAAGTGTTTATGGCTGAAAATTTATTGTCATCGATCGGCATTTCGTGTTATATTTTATTGGTGGCATTGATGGTCATGTGTAATAGTCACAGTGAAATGCGAGTTGTGTTGCTATTGACGGTGTTGTTTTTCATTGGATGTCTGTCTGGTTTTATGCTTGCCTTGCATTTGTTAGACATTACTATCAATTTTAAATCGCCCAATTCAACTTAGATATGTTAATCGTCTAATTTAGATATTTTTGTGTATATTTTTGCCAATAGGCGAGTCCTTGTTTAAATCCGCGTTCGTAAAATATTTCGTTGGACTGTTGTAGAATGTATCGTGTTGTTTCTTTTCTTGATTTGGGTGTTTGTCCATTATTTTCCCATAAAATTTTATCGCCGTACAATCTCGGTATATTTGTTCTGGTCCTTTCGTCTGCATAAAGGACACTGTCGATATACAGCATGTCTAACCAACATGTAAACATGGCAAAGATGGATGCACCATTGGTGGTGGGGTTGTCCATTGTTTTTGTTTCGGCGGATAGGTTTGTTTTGTTCCAAGCGTTGTTAACATTATGCCATTTTTCGTAGGTCGGATAAAGGGGCTGTGTTTTTGCCGGTGTTTCCCTTCTACCTATTCTCATATAACACCACCAGTGTGCGTATGACTGTGGCAATTCGCCCGGATCTGTCTGAACAATCATGTGATTGAATAGGCTTGGGTCTTTATTCTCGATATAGTGTATCATATCTTTGGGATTTTTGAAAGGGAAATGAATGTCCTGCAGCCATTTTTCCATATTTTTTGCTTGGTCGATCCAGTTTATTTGGTCCAGTAATGTTTCCATTCCGAGTTATAAAAGTAGACGTATTTAAATATGCTTATTTGACACTAATGTATATTTTTTTGTCGGCCGCGGTTATTAGTTGCGGCGTTGGTTGGTATGAAGAAAGTTTAATTATTTGGCTTGTGTCGTTTGCTGTTTCAATTTTCTTGATGTTGCGGATAAATATGAGACACTTGATGTACGATTCATTTTTAAATACGTCGTTGGGTATAATGACGACTACACAGTGTTGTTTATCGGGCAAAACTTGTGGTGAGCCCCAAAATGTATTGGCGTCTTTTTGTGCAATACGGGGTGCGTCTGGATTGTCGGCTATCGTGGCTGTTTTTATAAGTTGGTTGAACCGCGTCTCTTTTATGGAAAAAAAATACACGGTGATTACTGTTGCGTGGTGCGTGACCTCTGGGCTTTGGATTTTGTCCTGTATGCCGCTTGTGGTGTGTTTGATCCAATGTGCTTCAAATCCGACATTGAATAAAAAAAGAGATGTGTTGCCAGAAAGCGTCAAAGAGAGTGACATTATTTTGCGTTTTCGTAAGGCCGTTGCCATGTGGATCATGCACGATCTGTTTTTGGGAATTTTTTGGATGTATCTTTCTATTATGCTGTACGATTTGGCCGACGACGAGGACGACAGTGAATGGCGCACCATTTTCCTGTCTATGTTGTCTTGGCACATTATTGTTGTCGTATTGCGTCAAATTTATTTCAAAGGCGAATGGTCTTTGTCGACCACTGTCAAAAATAAGGATGGTAATGTCCGACCGTGTTGTTCTGTGGAAAATGCGGGTCGTTTGTGGGAGATGGTCCGCGTACTGTGTTTCGTTGCTATTTATGGCGTATTTATTATTCGTATGCAACACGGGTCATTGATCGACATGGGTTGTTCGTTAGAATCGATTATAATTTTTTCGGTAGCTGTTGCAGTGGTGTGTATTAGTCAAGAAAATCAAGGTCGACATTTGAAGCCGCTTAATATTCAGGCTTCAGCAAACGCTTCTACTTCAGCAAACGCTTCTACTTCAGCACTGCTTATATTGGATTTTTAATAAAAAACAGTATATAAAGATTTATTTTATTTTTCAAAGTATGTCGCGTCTTGCCTTTAGTTCTCCATCGCCGTCCCCTGTCACAGTGACCACTCCCCAAAAAATCGAAAAACACCATATTATTATCGAGGCCACCGTGAAACCTTTGTCTACCAACGATTTTAATAAAGATCGGGTCAGTGTGCAAGCTTCGACACTGCGAGAACTACGAAAAACAGGGAAAGATGTTTTTGAGCTGAACGAAACGCGCAAAGTACAAAGTAGTGGGACGTATTTATATCAAACGACCGAAACATACGGCACGGCCATCACCATTGAACGCGTCGTTGAATTTTTAGACAGGGCCGATCTTACGCTGAGGGTTAATTTTAATAGACCTGGTACCCACTCCTCAACCACCTGCATGGAACTGTCTTCCACAACATTAAAAGCTCTCGTCAACACATCGCCCGATACAAATGGATATAAAATCGCCGAGTTGCGTGTAAAGGCCGAAAAATCCGCAAACGTCCCCCCTCACGGATCCATCTTTATCGCAATTACCAAAAAGGGCACACAGCATTATATTTCACACGTAGATTATAAAATAATGGTCTCCTACGACAAAATGTATCATTCGTCGTCTTAATCAATATAATTATTTTTATTCATCAGACGTCTCTTTCTCTGCATGTACGTTGTCTTTCTCCGCATGTGCGTTGTCAGACGCCCCTGTTTGTTGACGTGGTTCTGGCATTTTAGTGTGTGGTAAGCATCCTTGTGCACAGGCGTGTTCAACGAACGTGTCCCAAGACACAACTCCGCGTTGATAGTGGCTGTATAGTTGTTCATGTGAAAGAAAGGGCGAAACTGGGAATGATATTTGCACTTGCACTTTTTTTTTCGCCGCATAAACATCCAAAACATCGCGTTTTCTTTTTTTCGAAATGACTTCCATCAGCTGTTTTTTAATATTTTCGGCATAAATTAAGTTATAGACTCGGATACAAGCCGATTCTATGTGGTATTTCCACGACATGATTGTTTTTTGAAATGTTTGATGTGTTCCTTCTGAATCTGATTTGTGTGGTGTGTCTGACATGATGAGCGATCTGGGTACTCCCATAATTCCACAAATCATATCTTCGTGCATTTTTAACTGTGCTACCAAATCTCCCCGCCCTGTTTGATGTGGAATATTAACAATGCGTTGTCCCAATGGAAGTGTGACGACATTTTCCAAAACATTGCCACCGGACGACAATGTTCCTGTACCAACACTAAAAAATTCATCGTACATGGATTGTTGTTGTGATAATTGTTGAACATTGGAACGATTCCTTCTGAATTTATTTTGGTCGCTTTGGTCTTGCATATCACCGTCTGCGTAGTAGTCGTACGCAATTCCTTCGACATTGTCTACTTTTGTATCGACCGATTCTGTCATAATGATTGGGGTGGCGCGTTTTTGTTCCATGTGCAACGAAGTACCCAACAGTACATTCATGTATGTTATTTTAGGCAGTATATTGGCGACAATGGACGTGAGTGATCCGTCTGGCGTGGGTGTGAATCCAAAAATATCCAATACAAATGTGTCTGGCACTTCTTGTTGTTGGTCGTCTAAAACCTTGTATTCTCGAACCCCGAAGTAATACGACATTTTAATTCGACAACAATTTGGTTCCAAAATAACCGGAACACGGAGCCCGTCATCCATGGTTAAAATACGAACAACTATAATTCCGACGGTAAGAATGGTGTCGAGCATATCTTTGCAGAACGGCAGCCAGTAATCCGTCATTATTTCTTGCATGTGGGGATCTGATTTTGCCCGCCCGCGTCTCTGTGAAAATGCAATTCCGTTTGAAAAAATTTGATGTTGAATTAAATTGCGACAAGTGTATATCATAGGCGATTTTCTCAAAAAAGCGGACGAAAGACCGATTTCTTTGTGATTTAAAATAACGCCACGGTCCATTATTTTATTATGGTAGTGTGTCTATTTATACGAATATTTTTTTAATCCCAAACAGATTCTATTATATCCAATGCATGCTGCCAAATACAAGCTTCGCCCGGGTTGCGAATCACTTTGGTGCGGGGTGTAAATGTTTCAGAGGAAACATACTTGACAGAAAACGGATATTTGCGCCGAACTCTCTTTGTTATATTGGCATACGTTTCGACACATTGTACTACTTTATCCGCCCCCTGGGATATGACAGATCTGGCATTTAACACGGACGTGTGGCCGTTTTTACCAGAACCACAAATAAAAATATAGGATTCTGCCATTGGGGTCCCGCCGATTTTAATATTTTTTTGTGTTAATACCGTATAGTTGGACCGCTGACACACCTCTGAAAGCATATCCGCAACATAGCGGACGGACATGCGCCAATACACATCGTTCAACTGAACTTGTGTGGCCATTTCGGCCCGTGGCATGTCCAAATCATTACTATTGGGATGATTAAAATGAACGGGTGTCGTGTCTCTGAGAAAAGAAAGCATGTACAGTATTAAAATGCTACCAAAACCATAGACACACCACCTTTGCCAGCGGGGTCTGGGGCGATCACGGCCGTATGGATTTTTATGCTTGCTACAAGTCAGTACCATCATGTCAACAATTCGACCCTATATATACCTCGGTCTATATTTTAGTTGTGATTCTATGCAGACGTTAAGATTTTCAGAAACACGTACATTACCTTCCGATAAGATTATTCGGGCCAAAGAAAAATTTGTAAAAAAACTCACCGACGCAATTCAAACAGAAAACAACGTTTCGAGTGTCATAGGTTCAACAAAGATTGATCCGGACGCCAATTTATTGTTAAGATTTGTCAAGGGGGTCGACAAACAATACAAGACGACTGCCAATAAATTAGTATTGAAACAAATGCTAAAAGAAGCCGCTTCCGACTTGTACCGTCTTCAACTGGAAAAAAATACAGGACCATTAACAACACCCGTAGAACAAAAATATATTCATATCGGAGTTCACGATGGTGTCATTCGGCCAAATGTCTGGCCAGACGACACGGACAATTATCAGTGGGTTTTTAAAGATAAATTTCAATCATGGTCTCCTATTGGTGAACCTGGACAATATTCTATTTCACCAGGTATCTCCAGCGGTAGCGTTTGTTTGACATACGAAGACGGCACAGATTCGTTGCGTTCGAATATCGTTGCAATAGGCCCACTGATTAAACGCCAAGTGGGCGTTGTTAAGAGAAAATCTTTCCGATTCAAAGAGGAAGACACAGAATTTATTAGCAGATGTAAATCGGTGGCTTCTCGTATTCTTAGACTTTGTAACCCACGAGTACGAGGAACACCCTTTTACTCAGGAGGGGGGGATTTTTCCGTGCGGATTTTTCAAGATCGCGTGTGTCGATTGCCACAACATCTGGATCTGGACTCTCGGGAGATTATACAATTGTGTTATGCGTCAGATACCGACGACGACAAATTTATTAGTATGGTGGAATTTTGCGAACCAACCATTTATTTAAATCCTGAGGGACGCCGCCGCGAAATACGCAATATTTTGGCGGGAAAACGCGTCGAACTTCGCCTGGCAAATATGGATACACAAGAGAGACCTGCGAATAGCACAGTAAGAAGGTCACAGAGACTTAGGCGACAGGAACTTGCTCTCGAACAAGCCAGTCGAGAACAACGCGAAGCAGAACAAGCAGAACAAGCAGCAGAACGGGAAAGTGAAAATACTGCCGAACAAGCGAGAAAAGCACGCCTGAAACAGGAACTTGCCCAGCGCGAAAGTCAAAAGGCCAGTGATACTCGGGCAGCCGCCGAAAAGAAAACGGCAGAAGCGGCAGAAAAAGCAAGACAAGAAAATATCGAACTGGTAAAAAGGCGACAGGAACAAGAACGGATTCTCGAAGATCAAATTCAAGCAGAACAAGACGCCGAGCGCGCTTTAAACGAAAAAACGGCGGAAGATCTGCGTTTAAAAGCGGAACGCATTAAACAAGCTGCTATGGTCGCCAAAGAAGAAACGGAAAAAGCAGAAAGAGACGCCCTGGCAGAAGAAGAAAAACTGAAAAAAGCCCGTAAAAAAGAAGAAAAATTAGAAAGGGAAGAAAAGAAACGCCGAAAGGAAGTCGAGGAAGCGAAAAGAGAGCAGGAGAAATTGGCATCGGAAGCCGAGGAAGCGAAAAGAGAGCAGGAGAAATTGGCATCGGAAGCCGAGGAAGCGAAAAGAGAGCAGGAGAAATTGGCATCGGAAGCCGAGGAAGCGAAAAGAGAGCAGGAGAATTTGGCAATACGTACAAAATGGGACAACCAGATTCGAAAACTCACCAAAATAAAACAAGCATTGATCGTTCAAAAATTTAAAGGTCTCGATACAAATGGAAATGGTGAAATTAGCAGAACAGAATTAGTTGACGCTTATGAGTCGTCTAAAGTCAAAGCGAGAGCTGTTTGGAAAATTTTAGATCAATTTGACGACAATAGAAACGACAACATTGACATGGATGAATTTAAGTATTGGGTGATAGATTCTAAAGCTATCAACTATTGGATCAAAAATAAAGAAGATGGTTATCATACACCACCACAACCCATACAAAGGCCGTCTAACGGTCAAACTGTTATCTACAGTGGTATGAAAGGCAAATGGGTTAGGTATGGGCCCAAAAATGAAAAAAATAAATTTGAGCCAAAAGACGTTCAAAACAAAGACATTGATGAAAGTGGAGACGACGAACAGTTGGTGTTAACCATAATTACTTATAAAAAAAGGGGGATGCTTAAAATAAAAGATGCGTCTGAAACCGATGCGTCTGGAACCGATGCGTTTGAAACCGATGCGTCTGGAACCGATGCGCCTGAAACCAAAGAAAACTCTCCCAAACCTCGTCGATCGGCGAGGATAGCGGGTCAACCAGCGGAAGTTGACGATCTGGAAGCCGCAATTATTTCGATGCAAACTCAAATCCCATCGGGCGATTTGACATCGATGGTGGCCAATATGTCAGACGATTGGGCCGAATCGGACGAAGAATTAAATTTTGCGGAAGATTCGGATACGGGTGACACTGGTTCTATGGAGTTTGCGGAATCTTCACAACAGGAAGATTCGGGTTCTATGGAGTTTGCGGAATCGTCTTCGTTAGAGACAGACAGCGACGCTGAACTACCGAGGGTCCACTCGTCCACACATTCATCAGCATTGGAGTTTGCAGAGTCTTCGGCTGTTGATTCTGAAAGTGACAAGGTTTCGTCGGAGGCAGCGTTTGCCGAATCATCGGATTATGATTAAGGATTTAGCAAAATTGACATATAAAGGTTAACTTGTACTAAAAAATAAATGACTCATAAAATTATGTTGTGTTTTGTAAGAAGTGATTCCGATATACTGGAATCGTCATGGTTAAATAGAATGGCAGCGTCAATGGTATCAACAGCAGATAAAACCGCACCGTTTATACATGCCGAATTGCTTTTTTGCCAACCCGGTTCTAAACCCGGGCAAGATACGGTGTCTGGCCTTGCTTGTAGCATTGTTTATTCTGGCGCTGTTCATTTGGAGAGTAAGCGTTTTTCCAGAAAAGAGTGGTTTTTTCGTTCGATGGAATGTACCAAAAGTCAATACGAGTCTATGATGAATTTTTGCAAGGTTCATCAGGGTGACGGCTTTAACCACTTGGGATATTTCATGTATTGGTCGCCGATTCGCTTTTCACCGTCTACATACACCTGGTTGGGCATGTCTCACAGGTGGTTTTGTTCTGAAATCGTGATCGGTGCCTTAAAGGAAGGCGACATTTTAGACTCTTCTGTTTCGTCGTCTATGCACCCACACGAGTTGTATAAATTATTGCAGGGATCCACTATTGCAGATTGTGGTCGTGATATGAATACGTTAAAGTTATCCTTTGACATTACTCAAGTTTAAGCGGTATTGTGCAATTTCGAGACCAACCACACACCATAGGCTGCCGTTAAAAACCCTATTATAAATATCACGTTGGAAATACCCGACAATTGAGACATATTGTCGTATACAACCACTCCAGACAGTGTCGTAAACATGAACCACGCTGTCTGATACACAATAATACAATAATAGGCGTCGTGAATGGCCAATCCCTTGTTCAACCATGCAATGTGAACCACGATAGAACACACACATAAAAGCACAACCGCGACAAGAACATCAACTCTACACTGCAGTGTGCCTGTCGAATGTAAAGTTGAGACCGCATATGCAATATATTTTCCCATGCATACGTTTTGAGCTCCCAAAGCCCCTCCCAAAAACGGAAACCCTATTTTTTTGATCACGGGCGGTATATTTGGTTGGTATTCTAATACCTGGGACAGTGTAATAAATACGATCCAATTTAGTAAGATATAGGCCATAGATTGTGGCCTTTCTATGAGTTGTGGTGGTGTCAATGAAGAATTTTCGTCGGGAGTTACGGAAATAGAAAGCATGCAGCCGGCTATAACCATGCCAATGGCAGTCCACTCTTTTTTGTGTGGGATTTCAAATAAAATAACTCGTGTCACAATGAGATTGATGATGATCGAGGTCGACCCAAAAACACCAATGGTAATGGGTGGCAACCATGTCAGTGCTAAAAAGTCGAGGGTGGAAGCGGCGGCCGACAGAAATATCGCAATGATAAACAATGGCCTGCACGCAACCCATGTGGTTAATTTTGTGTCGCGGGGCCGCAGGCGCGTTCTGGGGTCGTGATAATCCGTTTCGTGTTGTGCCATTTTTTGAAAATTCATCGAGACAGAAGAAGCGATTGATGCTATACATAAAATAACATATCCTACAATTTGTAAAACAATCATTTCATTTTTAAATATCAAGAACTTATAGTACGATGTTACGATTAAATCCACTTTTGATGCTTGAATACGCCGTATAAGTTTTATTATGCATGTTGTACATACCATGTTCAAGGGAGTTATTGGATCTCAACAGATTTCATTCTCATTTTCGTGTAGTGGTCAAAACACCGTCTTGGCATTGCAACGAAAATCTTCCGCAGAAACGATTCCTGTCTGGCTGTGCTGTAGCCAGCGCGTGTCCAAACAGCTAAAAACATGTGACGTTATTTTCATTGCGCCCGACCAACTTGTAGAAATAACCATTGACCAACAACACTTGGAATCAGTGTTGGATGCCATCGCTTGCCCATACTACGACGTGGGGGCAGATCCACTACCTTGGAAACGCCTACACAAAAACAACTGGAACGCTAACGAATGGCAGTGTTATTTTGAATACGAACCCTCCTCCTCTGATTCAGAAGAAGAGTGGAAACCAGACGAACAAGAAGAGATGTCTTCAGACGAAGAAATGTCTTCGGACGAAGATGAATAAAATTACTTAAATTTACCGTATTTTAAAATGTAAATCATACATGACCGTACTCTACGAAGGGTTGGAGCCACATCCCGAATACGTTCACACAGTCCAAAACAGTACTCCCCGATTGCATCCCAATCTTCGGCCGAAAATTTTCCATACACAGAGACAGGTCTTCCCTGCCAATAGTCATTCCAGCCGTGTACAGAGATCGGGTCGACGACAAATTCGATTTTTTTATTCTCGGGCATCACTACACATTCGCGCAATGCAAACACGCCGATGGTGGCCGCATATTCAATCACAGGGGGAGGCCCACGCTGCTCCAAATACTCTTCCAGATCCCAATAGTCCAGTTCGCGCGGGCAATAAACATCCTCTTCTTCTTCTTCCTCGGAATCCGACGAAGAATAATTTTCATCATCCGACCACCAGTAAGGAACAACACTCATAGTGATACACTCAAAACTTTTTTTTTAATTATATACATATATGCAATGGGTAAATAAACAATTCTTTACATATGCGGATTTTTCAAAAATAGTACATAAGAGTTCGGTGTATTTCAAAAATATACCATGTGAATTGGACAGGTGATCCCAAAAATTGTATTCCTATGTACAAACTTGTAAAGGGATGTGGACAAAAACGCAACGTTTCGTGTAAAATGTACAAGCGAATGTTGAAAAAATGTCAATGTTCAAGGCGCAATAAAAAGAATAATCATTACATATAAGTTGTTTGAAACATCCTCTCTATATTTATCTAAAAATGAATATTTGTACAGATGTTATGCGTATTATTGTGAGATTCTGTGATTTAAAAACGCGCTACAGCTGTTCATTGGCGAATAGCTGCTTCAAACTGAACGACAGGGCTTTGCAGAGTCATGCAAAGTATTACGGCGTTTGTTCCGTGTCTGCGCTTAAAAGACTGATCCAACGGGATTACGACGAACAGTGGAGAATTACACGCGAACCCTGTCATTTATGGTCTACCCATTTACACGAGCCACTGTGCGTTTGGTCTCCTTGGACATTGGTTCGTCTCTGTACAATGTCTCCGAAATATATTTTACTTGTATTCCGCGAATATAGATTTGTAAATTTTGTCGAAGGCGTGTCGGAGCGGCTAAACGTAATCTCAAATATTAAAGGAGGTATGAAACGTCAAGTTGAAGCTCGTATTTTTCCAACGAAACAAAAGCGTCTGAGTATAGAAGTTACAAATAAACGACACCGCCGCCGTAGAATACACGATGTTATGAAGCAGTCGTCCCGTGGGCTTTTGCGGGCTTTTGTTGCTTTTCATGTCCACAATAATTGCCTGTGGTTGCATGTGAAACGTCTTCAGTTTTCGACTTGACGCGACAGGACTGGTGCGTTTCCGGGGCTCGGCGCCTTTTTTTACCATTCGACGAAGACGAAGACATATCTTTCCAATGAGATACCAATTGTTGCTGCTGTAAGGAAGCAGTACCACCAGACACAGCTATCATTTTTTTAATATCGGACGGTAGCATAGTTTTTAAATATAACTCCGAACTTATATAGTATTTTTAGTTTGTTTGTGGTAGTTCTGCAGTCCTTTGATAATAGGCTCCGTTTTTAACAAATAAATAGGATGCAAAATGATCCAGGCTGGGGTGACTCATAATGAGTTTGACAACGACGACAGTTGTGATGGCGTCCATGCTATACTGATATTTGGAACTAAAAATAAAAATCATCGTCATAAATGTCCAGATTTCGCCGATAATCCACACTGCCATTCTTCTTCTACTGTGAGTCACTGGGACCAGTTGTGTTGCAAACGAAGTGAAAATAACCAACTGGGCAACGTCAGAGGACCACAGCATATTGCCACACGCCCGTATGGGATATTTCCAAAAAACCCACCCGATGTCTGCGGTGTCCGGAATGTCGTAAACATCCAAGCAGTTTAGTGTTGAATCCGGTACTATGGTCAACAACTGGGCCACTGAAAACGCGGGAATAATTAGCATTTGTGCCGCCAATGCTTTGGCCGGCAACAGTGGTTTGGCACCACAACAATACCAAACCAACAACGTCCCCAGTACCCAAGTATATGTACAGATGTCAACCATATCGCGCAATGCAATTTGATCGGGGATTGGAAGATTGTACCCCATAGTCCAGTCCATGAACAGTGTATCGTACAACGGCATTGGCGATGTGCCATTTAAAAATGTTTTCGAATACCATTGCTGCCGTAAAGATATAACGTTTGTCAATACCAAATTTAGGTACATAACCACAGCTGCTGTAATTATAAAACGGGTCCAGCGAAGTGATTTCGTCGAACGCATTTTGGATTTTTCCATTTGGCGTATATAGTCTGTTTTTAAGTTTTTACTATGAACAATACAAACACAACTCAACATATACGCGACACATGGAAAGAATCCGGCGCAATGGTTTATGTTGCACTTACAGTAGCTATATTTTCAATGGTCACCATGACATGCGTTTGGTTTATTAAACATAGAAAGAAACACAATAATACGGATTATAATGTTGTCGAAGAAGAAGAAGTTGAGTTGACACGTCCGGAAATGTCGGGAGATGAAGAAGAAATTGATCTCGGACTTAACGAATCCAAAGACAACACCGACGCATTTACATTAGAAGATTCTGAATCAAGTGAAGGTGAAGACGACAACGTTGTAGAGGCAGTATAAATGACTATGAGAAGTTGAAACACTGCAAATGGCCACCACGGCCCGTCACAATAAAATTCTGACATCAAAAATCCAAACAAACAATATTCTGTCAACGTGAAAAGAGCACATCTTTTCACGTTGACAGTGCTTGTGGCATGATGTCCAATTATATATTTCCAACATTTGAGACTAAACATGTGTACACTCAGTGTCGAGCATAGCGCAACAACAAAACAAATCATTACAACTTGCCACGGGATAATTTCAAAACAAAATATCCAATGATGTAAAAAACTACAGATCAATATTCCAAATAAAAATATATCGCAGGAGATCAAAAAATCGAATAACATTTATTTAATTATATTTTATTTAAATACCCCCGACTTTCCATTGAGATGGATGAAATAGATGATAATTCAAAATATCAGCGTTTGTTTCAACACCAATCTGACCCAATATTTTTGTACGCAAATCGTCAAAATTATATTGTTTGGAAGAAGTAAGTGCTTGGATCATAACTTCCAATATAGGCGAATCAACAGGCATGTGTTCAGACAATAATTGACCTGCTTGAGAATGGCCGTCCGCAAGTTTATAAGAACCCATCAGAGATTGAGATCCTGGCAAGTGTTCTTGACGAATACATAATGTAATACCGCGCGTATATTCGCCAATGCCCGACACCACTGATTTGGCTGGTATGCCGGTTGAAAATGCTGATTCGTCTTCTTCAACAGGAGCAGCAGCCGCAGGAGGACTTCGACAACGAATAGGTGCAAATTTATACGCGGCTTCAATATGGAATCTATCTGCTTCTTCTGGCGAATCTTTTATGGATGGCGTCTCCCATTGAGATCGCCAATGCTCTGGGCGGCCAGATTCAAAAAATTGCACGGGAACCTTAAAAAAATGAGCGAGACAATCCAGAATATAAGAATAACCATTGATAATAGAGACGGATGTTGCTCCGTTTGGATTATTGGTTTTAGAAGAAGGTTCCACTTGTAATCCGCCAAGAGTTTTCAATCGATCTAAATATTTATTTGCCAGTTGAATAGAGCCACATGATTTGGGAACCTTCTCATTCATTTCTTCTTGAATTTTTTTCATAGTCATAAAATTAGCACCACCTTTGAAAGTCGGCGCGGCTTCCGATACTAAATGTGCAACCCATTTACCTCCATAGGCAGAAGCTCTCCCCACTGAATTTCTCCAGCCGATTTTACACACGTGTTCAATGATAGAAGAACGATCTTCCCGATCGACCTCTGGAAAAAGTATACGCAACGCACTGGCACTAAATTTAAATGCACCAAGTCCAGCCATTGTATCTACAACCACTTTTTGTTGGGCTTTTGACATCAAATGCAATGCAGAAAGACGAGAATCGCCCTTTACGTTTAATGCGGCCACACCATTAAACGTGCCTACTGCAATATAGTTATAGTTGCAAGTAAGTTTGGGCCGCCATATTTTTTTAGTCTGCCATCCAGAATCCGTAGGTTTAGATTCGGGTTCATGAATGGGGCCAATTTGCAAAATAATCCTTTTCGTTTCGGGGGGGCCTTCATTCAACCACTTTATAAAATCGTTCGCTTGGTAAATAGAAGATATTCTCGTCGCAAATTTCTTTGAACGCATTTTAGATGCACGTGTTTCTTGTTCTGAAGAGTTGGCCCACTTTATAAAAGTTTTTTTTTGTGCTTCAAAACGCGATTCTGCAGTTGTAAATAAGAATCTTACGTCTCCAAGGCCGTCCCCAGGAAGGCGACTCGCCAATAAACAGGTCACTTCGTCGTCACACTCTTCGCCGAAATCGGTAATTATGCCTATTTTCACATCGGAAGCTCCAAATGCGGCCATATTCGAAAATATATCGGCTAAACACTCTTTTTTGCGATATTTGGGTTTCAATTTATATACTGTAGCACCTTCTTGTGGTTCATTTTTATTCGAACCCAATTTAGATTCATCAAAATATTTGTCGGAATGTTTCGATCCATCCGGGGCTTCGCGCATACAAAGTGCGGCCAATAATCCTACAACATCATATGCTGGCGTAGTAGATATGTTTTTTTGATAAAACGCATCTCTCCACAGTTCATAAGCCGCGCGCATTGGTGTGTCTACATTATATTTAGATTCGGACATATTATATAATCTTTACAATTATATATACAGTGTTTTTGTTTAATCATATGTCTAAATTATATTTTTTTGGAACAAATTGTTTAAAATTTGCTGTTTGAGATTTCTCCTCGGAGGCATATGTTATATTGGTTAATCTCGAGTGTACCGAATGATCCACATGGCCCGCCCCCCAACTTGCATGGGTTTTGACACGAAATCTTTCCAGTACTACTATAGGATCTTCATAAAATGCGGCAGCCAGTGTGGCACCAATGGGGCCCGTTTGAATCTGTAAATGATGAGATCCCTGCATATACGTCGTTGCTGCTCCCATACCAGAATCACCTGCAATTTTACGGCCGCCACCTTGTGCCATCTTCCGATGCAAATGTTTGCGGGAGCCATCGTCTACTTTTTGCTGGATAAATGCGGTTAAATCCACCAAAGATGTTCCAACACACATGGCCGGTTGGCCCTTAGGCTTTTGCGAACCCATTTCCATTCGCCAATACATAAAATACGGGTCGTTAAAGATTTCCCGCGAAGCATCAGTGGAAGATCGAGATACATCTTCATAAACACCGCCAAAAATACCATACCACAGGATAGCCTGTTCCGGCCCAGTGCCAGTTATGTCTAACAATCGCGCACGTTTAAATAACGCAACCCAGGAATTATAATGATATTGTACCAACTCGGCGTCAGACATAACAGACAACCCTGGGGCACCCTTGGGATTTTTTTGAAGACGTTTTGCTTGCAATTGTTCCACATCCTGAACAGGCCCATTCAATGCCAAAATATTCTTTATTTCATCTGGCCAGCGAAATCGGTGATCATTAATATTGAACAAAAAGGACTCTGAAGACAAAAATCTCCAAAAAGATGCAAACCCAGAATAATTAGAATGAGTTGCCAGCCAACACGTTAAATAACGCATCTCGCGCTCAAAGATCCAATACGTCAAAAAATGCTCAAACTCAAATTTGCAGCCACGACGACGATAATGATACAACGCCAATTCTTGAGGATTCATTGTCCAACGAAAACAATTGGCAGGAATGGCTTCCCCCGCTAAACAGGGGACAATAACACCATAACCTTGGCGAATGATGTCTTGGCGGTCGACTTCCAAATTGCCCATCGTTGGAGCGGCTTGAGAACCGCCAGTGATCCATGTATCTGGCAATGAAACAGATTGAGATTTGTTTTTAGCCGCGTTGAATTCAATGGTTGTTTTGGAACCACGCGCGTTTGCATTTCCAGATCCGGGATCAAAGGGTTGGTCTCGAATCAATTGTAAATAATGAGTTCTCAAATCTTCAGGAAGTTGTTCTCGGTTGGTATAGTCCAAAAACATAGTCGCCATAGGTAATATGGATTTGGAGACACCCTTTGTGGTATGAAAACCGTGCCAAACGACAATGCCGCCAGGAGGAACTTCTGGACACAACCATTCGAGGTACATGAAGGTTGAGATAAAGGGACTTGTTCTATATTTTTGGGCGGCGGCGGATTCACGAAAAGAGTCCACCAGTGGATTTAATTTGCCCGCATCTGTTTGCCCGTTAATAATACGATGTATCACTTTTGTTGGCATGTCAGCCTGGCCCACTTGTTTTCCAAAATTTAAGACTTTAGGCAAGGCGACAAGGCCATCTTTCCAAGGGAATCCTGGGCCGAGCCATTTTTTGACTTTTTGGGATTCGCCTTGGATGATAAGCTGGAGATCTTCCGGCAAGCGGCCAGCCAAATATTCTTGACGCAAAAGACATAACTGAGCAGTTGTGCCATTTGGCAGGGTACATAACTCGCTATCATGAAACTTTTTTGCAAGACCACCTGCACGAGCTTTCTTTTGCAAAGGAAAAACATGCTTTCCACTAAAAACAGCAATGTCGTGATCAACAAATTCAATCAGACAATTCGTCCAAAACGACGAGTGTTGACGCGTATTTGCCACCAAAAAGATGATAGTTGATTGGCCGAAAGGAATCTGCATCTGAATGCGATTGAACGATCGCCCATCGAGGTGTTCGCGGATACGTTTTTCGATGGGAGTTGGTTCGGCATGCAAAGACATTTTTAAATAAATAAAAACGATTACTTATACTCTTAATTTTTAGACATCTTTTAAATGTAATTTAGTTATATTAGGTTCTCGCACACTTCGCCTTCGTATCCTTATTGACAATCACATTCAAACTCGCCGGGGACCGGCTGTTGGCATTCACCATCGTTTAGACGCGGATTGGCAATGAAAAGTACAAATATACAACTACATTTATTTGCAGAATTTCTTCAATTTGTTACGAGCATTGTGTTTGCCTAATGTTGGGGAAATCTCAGATCCTACGGCCTAAATATTTAGGATTTGTTGAAGAAATCTTGGCCTAAATATTTAGGAATCTCGCGCTGAAATATCAGGACACATTTGGCCTAAATATTTAGGAATGTTGGGGGAATCTCAGATCCGGCGGCCTAAATATTAAGGAATTTTGGAGAAATCTTGGACAGGCCGGCCTAAATATTTAGGAATCTCGCGCTGAAATATCAGGACACATTTGGCCTAAATATTTAGGAATGTTGGGGGAATCTCAGATCCGGCGGCCTAAATATTAAGGAATTTTGGAGAAATCTTGGACAG
>Ga0315315_10000537_pt1 | contig 32302 bp, 24 predicted proteins | sample M140m3416metaG_FD_203699 | JGI IMG/M metagenome (GOLD analysis project Ga0315315, IMG submission 203699) | Ammonia-oxidizing marine archaeal communities from Monterey Bay, California, United States - M1 40m 3416 | ecosystem: Environmental > Aquatic > Marine > Intertidal zone | place: USA... | reverse complement strand
GGGCGAAGACGACGCGAGCGGCGAACGTGCCCGCTCCCGTCCAACCAACAACGCGCGCGAGCCGAGGTTCGTGGTGTGGAGGGGGCGACACCTCGCGGGCTGCCCGTTCCCGCGCAGACTCCGCGCGGCGGCGTCCGCGCTCGCGCTCGCGCTCGTCACCGACCGTGCATTCGTCCTCGACGATCCGGTCCTGGAGAAACTCCTCGACCTCGACGCATCCGACGCATTCCCCATGGACGTCAAGGAAGATCCTACCAAGATCCGCGACGACGTCCTCGAGATGAAGCTGACGTCAGGCTCGCGAAAGGAGGGCGGGAACGACAACGCGCCGCCGACGCTCCCGTGCGGCGGCGTCGCGGGCATGCGCGCGTCCACGTCGCGCGTCCACCGCTTCATCGCGGACGAGGCCGTGGACTGGACCGAGGCGTTGGTCGAAGACCCGGATGGATCCGACCGGCTCAGGCGAAACGGGTTCGGGGGCGACGCCGCTGAGGTCGCCGGGACGTTCACGACGTTTCTTCTTCGGCCCAGACACGTGCCGATTCGTATTCTTGAGGAGGACGTGCCTTACGCCGTGGGAGATCATCCCGCGTTGGACCGAAGGGTGTCTAGTAGAAGGGTGATTGGCGTGCACGTCTCGGAGGACGACTTGGAATACCGACGCGACCGAGCGGAGGACGAGGAGGACGCAGGGGAATCGGAGGTATCGGGTTCGATTCCCACGCGCGACGATGACCCGGCGGGTACGTTGCGGGAGTGGACGAGTTCGTGCGTGTCCACTCTGAGTGGGCGCGATGAGGCGCGGACTCGCGATGACAGGCGGACTCGTGAGAGGGGCGGGAGTCCGAGTCTTCTGTCGTCGACGCTAGCCGCGTTGTTCGGGTCGCGCGCCCGGAACCGCGAGGTCACCGGTTCGAACCCTGGACGCGACGAATTGGACACCGATCCGATCGTCGTCTCCGCGTTCGAGGACAATTCGTTCAGCGCGAGGGGCGCGGGGACGGTCCGTACCTGGTTCAACGAGCGCGTGTCTCGGCTCGGCTTTCACGACGAGGATGGGAAAAAACATAAAGCTTTTAAAACTCGTCCGGAGAAGGAGAGCTCTCGCGGCCCTACCGACGAGGCGAGCGACGAGGGTCAGCTCGCGGACCTTCTCGCGTTGACCGCGGGGTGCGACGAGCTCGTGGTGACGGGACCTGACGGGGACCTTGGCGGCGTCGCGGCGGCGGTGTTCGGCGCGGTGACTGGTCGCGTAGCTCGGAAACCCGGCGACAGCTGTGCGATAAACCTCGACCTCGGTCAGGATCTCGGCGGCGTTGGACGACGAGGGGAGTTGGAGACGGCGGCGGCGTTGGCGCGGGCGACGGGGCGGGGTGTTGTCGCGGCGCGTGTGGTGAACGAGGGCGGCTCGGCGGTGTGCTGAGTCGGATAGCGCGTAGTAGGTCATAGCGACTGAGGAAAAAACAGACCAACCTGTTAACGACGGAAGGTTTTCACCGTGAGACGGGTTGATTAGACGTGGTGTTTGTGATATATGCGAGTCGTCTATCGAGTGGTGACAATTCAACTGAGGTGCTCCGCGTATTTCTCGGCGTAATACTCCCACCCCGGGAACTTGTTATCCACCACGTACTGCAGGCAGTCCCAGTGTTTCCGTTGGGCGGCGTAATAGCACGTGCCCTGATCCCAAGGGCACCCGTTCTCGTGCAGGTACTTGAGAACGGGCAGGTGTCCTTCCATGGCTGCGTGAATGCACGTGTTCGAGTCCCAAGGGCACCCGTTCTCGTGCAAGTACTGGAGAGCGGGCAAGTGCCCATTCCTGGCTGCGTAGATGCACATGTCTGTACTCCAAGTACGGTTGTTCTCTCGCGCCCACTTCAGCAGCCTTACACTCCCCCGGGAAGCAGCGTAGTCGAACCTCGCAGTTTCACCAAGAAGTCCAACGACTCTCTCGTAGGGTAGAGACAGTGCTTCGTCGTTGTCCAACAGGCGTATGATGAGATGACCTCGCGGCGTCCAAGAATCCTTGTGCGTGAACGCGCCGAAGTCGAACCTGAGAGGGTACGCCGCGGCAGTCTTGGAGGCGTCCCTCCATATTCTGCTCACCCGAGCGAGGCTGTGGCGGGTCTTGACGCACTGCGCGTGGGAGAAGACCAGGGTCGCGACGTCCAGGCCGGGATCGAAGGTTGGACGGTACGCATCGAGCTTGCGTTTGCCGTTCCTGAGCAGCATGTTGAGGCGGTGCGCGGGCGGAAGTGAGCGGACGCGAGCATCGTCAGCTCCGACATGTCTTGTCACGGTCGGTCGATTGTCCGCACGGTGAAAGTGTCAATCGGCACGCGTTTGTGAGCTCGCCGCAATCGTGGCTGTCCATTCCACGCGACGCCGTCTGTGTCACTCAGTGGACATCGTCTGCCGGCCACGATGGCGACATCTATCACGCTCGGTGGCGTCGTCACCGCCGCAGCCGCGCGCCCTCGCGCCGCCGAGGTACGCACCGCGTCCCAACGCGCGCCCGCTCCCATCGAACGAACCCTAGGGCACGAAAAAGCGAATCCTGAAAAGCGATGATCCGCGTCGCCGCCCTCGCCCCAACCTCGCGCCACCTCCCACCACCTGCCCACCGATCCTGACCGAGACACCCTCCATCCATCGCGCCGCTTCCAGGTCTCCGCGAAACGCACGCCGTCGCTCACCGGCGCGCGCCCCGCCTCCCTCACGACGCGCTTCATGCCCGCCGGTTGGTCCACCGGTGCCAAATCCGCCGGGCATCATCGCGTCACCACCCTCACCACGCGCGCGCAGGCCAAGCGCACGGTGGACGCCGAGGATCTCACGCAACCCGACGATGCAAAGAAGGACGTCAAGGGCGTCTACGGCGGTGCCGCCAAGCTCAAAGAAGGCTTACGCAGACAAACAGTCCTCATCTACGTGGCGGACGAAACAGGGATGATCAATCGCGTCGCGGTGAGTTTATTTTTATTTCTTCGTACGGGAAATTAGACTGACGATGTGTTTTTAATTTTTCACAGGGTGTCTTCGCCAGGCGCGGGTACAACATCGAGTCACTCGCGGTTGGCTTGAACATCGACAAAGCCATCTTCACCGTCGTCGTCATCGCGTCCGACAGCGACTGCCTGAAGCTCATCAAGCAGATCAACAAGCTCGCGAAAGTTCGCAAAGTGGAGAACGTCACGGATAAGATGTGCGTAGAGCGCGGGCTCATGCTCATGAAGCTCAACGCCAAGCCCGAGGCGCGGACGGAGCTCGCGGAGCTCGCCAAGATCTTCCGCGCGTCCATCGTGGACGTATCCCCGACGTCGCTCACCATGTCCACCGTCGGGGACCCCGGCAAGAACCGCGCGTTTCAGCAGGCGTGTCTCAAGTTTGGCATTCTGGAAGTCGCGAGGACGGGCAAGCTGGCGCTGAAACGCGAGCCGGTCTTCTCCGAGTCCAGGCGCAGGCGCGTGAAGCTCATGGAGGCCATGAAGGAAGCAAGGGCCGCCGTCGCAGGCTTAAGGGGCGGCAGCGGGAGCGAGAAGGAGGAGCTCATCGCGAGCCGCATCGTCCGAGCCGTCGCGAACATGGGCGAGGGCAACGACGGCGAGCTGAACATCGGCGATACCTACGCGGCGATGGAGGACGGCGACGGCGCCGGGGTCTGGGACGTCCCGGTGCTCAACGCGCAGTACCAGGGCACTGGGGCCGGCGGGACGAAAGAAGACCTCTCCGACGGAATCCCCAAGATGGACCCCAACGCCAAGTACACCCCTCACACCATCTCCATCGTGGTGATGAACAAGCCCGGCGTGCTTGACGTGGTCACGGGTGTCTTCGCCAGGCGCGGGTACAACGTGCAGTCCCTCGGCGTCGGGCCCGAGCGTACGTTCGACATCTCCCGCATCTCCACCGTGGTACCGGGTACCTACGACGACATATCAAAGCTCCTCAGACAACTCCTCAAAGTTCCTTACGTCATCTCCGCCGAGGACATCTCCCGGACGCCGTTCGTGGAGCGCGAGCTGATGGTCATCAAAGTCGTGTGCCCGCGATCACAGCGCGGGGAACTGGTGGACATGTGCAACATCTTTCGGTGCAAGGTTGCGGACGTGAGCGAGGACACGGTGACGATCGAGGTGAGCGGCAAGGTTAGCAAAATCACCGCGATGCAGTCGTTGTTGGAGCCGTACGGAATCTTGGAGGTTGCGAGGAGCGGGCGCGTGGCGCTTCCCAGGGACTCCGGGGTGGACTCCAAGCTCCTCGCGGCGATCGAGGACGAGGGTGACCTCGAGTTTTCTTAAGGTTTGGCTCATGGTGTAGAGAGAGAGACGGTGTTGGTATAGAGTTTGGTTTTTCTTGGACGTATCTTGCGGACGTATCTTTGCTCGGCAACCCCAGTTCGTTCGTATCGCGCGTCACACTCGACCGCGCGCGCGCGATACCCCGGGAGATGTCGTCGACCGCGCCCCTCGCGATCGTGCGCGGCACCGCGCGCGAGCTGTTCCTGCGCCACCCGCGCGGCGGCAGGTTATACGTGGTGGCGTCGCGCCTCCACCTCACCACGACCACGCGCGCCGCGACCGACGGCCCGTCCCAGGACAAGCCCTGGCCCGAAAGCGCGCACGAATACGACCCGAGCGTCGTCATCAACAAGACGGGTACGAGCGTCCCGTCGTTCTCATCGTCCCGCGATATCGCATCGCGAACGCCCCGAACGGCGCACACGTCTCGCGCCGCCGCGCCGCCGCGACCACGTCCTCCACAGCTCACACCCTCCCACTTTTTTTTTACACTTCACCACCACGCAGGCTTCCTCGTCACCGTTCAGGCCTCCCGCAAGGCGAAACGCGTCCGAAACGCGGTCGAGGAGGCCAAGTACATGCTCGGCACGTGCGCGGACCCGCCGTCCCTCGGCGACTCACTCCCGCTCCACAAGGCGGGCGAGCTCGGCTGCGCCTTCCTCCCGCTCCTCGGCTACCGTCCCCACGCGGTCGTCCCTTACGCGCGGGAGTGCATCGAAACGTTCGTATCGGACCCACCGCCACCCTCGGACACACCAGAATACCTCGCCCGGCTCGTCCCGGTCGAACGCACGTGCGACGCGTCCGTTGCCACCATCGAGGAGACGCTGCGACAACTCCTGACGACGCAATATCCAGAGCTGACCCCCACGCTTGAACCCAAAACGTGAGTTTATTTTAATTCTCGTACGGGCAATTAGAATGACGGGTTAACCTAAACCCTGTTAACAGGTACCACGACGCCTCCGCGGATCCGATACCGTGGACGATGCACTACGAACACCACGGCCACGACGCCGACGTGTCCCGGCGCGAGCTCACCGACGCGGTGGCGGCCATGTTCCCCGCGCCGGACTTCACCGCGGATCTCAGCCAACACGCGGATCCAAAAGACAGGCGCGTGTGCGTCTTCATCTCGGTAAGTTTCTTTTTATTTTCGTATGGGCAATGTCACTGACGTCGTGTTTTTTATTTTAACAGGTTTACGAATCCGTCGCGCTCGTCGCGGTGAGTTTATTTTAATTATCGTACGGGCAATTGGATTGACGTCGTGTTTTGTTTACAGGTGTCGAGGGACTGGGACTTGCTCCGCGGGTACCACGTCCGTGAGCTCGTGGAGCGACAGGAGGTCGAGCGCGAGGGTGAGGCACACACGGTGGCGGAGACTACGGGGGGTGGGGGGTACCCGTGAGTGGTGGTGGGACGGAAGAAGCGACCCGCGCCGTCGACGCCCGGCTTCGTGTTTTGAGGTATCTCCATTTTGCTCCCCGCAGACGGCGTTATCTCGCAGCCCCGGGCGACGTGCTCCACGCACCACTGTTCCCTTTGCTCTACCGTGGAACATCAGTGCGTGAACCACTTCGCCCTGGGCTGGACCTTGTTAACGCCGTCTATTGGGATCTGCATACCGCACGAAGCTCGGCGTCACTCGGATGGCGGATCGCACTCGGCTCGAGCGCGTCCCGTGTTCAGTGCCACAGGTCCACGCTTGGACCTGGATCAAATCCTTAGCAGCACGGTACGCGCTCGAGTGACGCTCTCGGGGTTCGATACCCAAGGAACAACAGCACCGAACGACGCTCCATGTCGCAGTCGTCAAGAGGCGACATGGTAGCCAGTTTTAGTTTGTTTCGGTGCTGTTGTAAGGGTTGTTTTCGTCTTAATCTTGTAATCGAGACCCGAGAGCGTGAGAACCTGCAAACTCAAACTCGCCCGCCTCGCGCACAGCGCGTTCGGTGAGATAAATATCGCGCAAAAACACTGAGAGTCCAATTCGCGATACTTAAATTTTCGGCGGTTCCCGTGACTGTTTGCTCCTACGTCAATCGTGGCCAACGACGTGGCATCACCGGTGAATATCACGCCACGCAAGCCCAAACCAATGAAATGGCGCGCAATGAAGCGGCTTTTGCGCAGACTGAGTACAACTGGCAATTCGAATCTTCCGATCGCGCTTTCCGAGGTGTTCCTCGTTTTCGTCGGTTTGTTAATTCAAATCGCACATCGAGCATGGGTGAATTGCCCATACGGTGCCAACTCAAACGGCCATATTTCACCCTCCCAGGATATTTCTCCCACGCCGATATTTCGAAAAGAGAATCTAACACGATTTGCACTGACTGGGCTTGAACTGGCGCGACCGGCGGACTGGCGCCAGAACATGACAAATCACAAAACGCGAACCCTGATTCTTGGTCTATTTTTTGAAGCGAGGGGACCACCGTACGCTTTTTATCTCATCTCACTGCGACCCTTGGACGAACCTCGAAACGTTGGGAACGTTTGTCCAGTCTATAACTCGTCCCAGGTTCCAGCCTGGGACGAGCACGTCATCGTCTTCGTCCCATAAATCCTGGCGCCAACGACGCGGCGAGGCGACGACGAGACGACACTTGGACGCCCAACACGTCTCCGAATGCACTGTGCGAGTATCTGAGTGCAAGCCATGAACTCTAATCTCGCGTTTTCGTTGAATCCGTGCCTCGCGCGCGCGCCCGCCCGGGCGCTCGCGCGAGGACGGCAGCGAAGGCTTCAGAAAAAGAGCACGCTCGTGCGGAGCGCGCTGAGCAGCAAGCAGCCGACGGAGGAGGGCGCGGCCGGCGTCGGAGCGAGCGGCGACCCGTTCAGTTCCATGATGAACTTCATCTCCGACGTTAACCCGCTCGCTTCGGTGTTCAAATCCCCCGACGGTGCGTCCCGCGCGCCTCGAAAGCACCCGCGGCGCCTTACCCTAGCGAAATAGTAACTTACGCATGCACCGCCCCACCCCCTCTCCCAACAGACAAGCTTCACGTGCACTTCGGCGCGGGAAGGCTCGGGTTCGGGCTCGTGTTGCCCGCGCTCGAGAGCAGTGGCTCTCCGTACGTCATCATGAACAGACCCTCCAAGGTCTGGCACCCGATCATCGCCGGAGAGGAGGAGACCCAGCAGCACGTCGCCGTGAAGGTGCGATTTTCTCACGACCCGATCGACAAATGGCCCGTATTTGAAATGCGACGCGCGGCGAGCCACGCGCCGTGCGCGAAACGCACGCGCGCGCGATCCACCCAGGCCACCCCGGATCTCGCCGGGTTCGTCCCAAACACTCCTTTCGTCCAAACGCGGAAGCGGGGGTGCCAACGCAACGAAAGCGCGCCGTCGCGCCCACGCCGCGGGCGCATCCCCGCCGTTTGGGGCACCACGGCCCATAGCCAAACAGACTGGGATATTTTGGTTTTTTTCTGAATGTTCCGTGTCTTACGCCATTCCATTCAGAACTCGTCACTGACCACGCATACATACCCCGATCAATCACACAGATCAACGGCGAGTGCTCGTGCGGCGGCAGGGGCCTGCACGTCATCACCGAGGCTGACATCCGCGCGCGCGAAGACGGCGTGCTCGGATGCCTCAAGCAAGGCCTCGACAACGGCGCTCGAGGCTTCCTTTTACTCTCCATGGACGTGGACCTCACCGCGCCGCTCGTGTCACAAGCGACGAGCTTCAGCTGCGCTTTGGGGCCCGCGGTGGACGTCCTCGTCAACCTCCTGGTGAACCTGCCCGATTGCGAGGACGAATCGCGGCCCGTGCTGTACGCGTGTGAGAATGATCATTCGTCGGTTGAGAAGCTGCAATTCGCGCTTCGGACCAAGATCGAGGCGGTGCCGTGCATGGTTGACCGCATCTGCGTCGATTTACAAGTTACCGACGACGGCCGCGAGGTGGCGGTGACCGCGGAGGGTCACGAGGGATCCATCGTCGTGCTCAACCAACCGGAGAGCGGCGAGGGCGCCGACGGCGACGGACCGCTCGCGGGTGACTACGTGTCAAACCCCGAAAACGAGAAAGACTCGCGGTATCTCTACCGCAAGAAGCTGCTCACCGTGAACGGCATGCACACCGTCATCGCGTTCAGGACTCTGTGCTCGTACGCGCAGAACCAACGAAATTTCCAGCCGCCCGAGAAGTGCCTCGCCATTCCCCTCCTCGACGACGAGACCGTCACGGAGGAGCAGCGCAAGGAGATCTGGACGTGGGGCGTCGCGCAGTTACTGGTGCTGATGTGGGAGCACGGCTTGCCCACCATGATGCGCGTGCACAACAAGGAATCCGCGGATGAGCTCATACCGTTTTTGTTGGATCAGCTCCGGACGACGCTGGACCGGTTCTTCAGCATCGAGGATTCAACCGCCAGGGTTCTCGGCGGCGGGGTTTCACTTCGCTACGAAGGCCGGCTGTTACCCACGTTCGACACGATCACGTCCGACATCTTCACCGTCGGGTGGGACGAGGAGTGCCCGCAGATGGCGCTCCTCAAGGAGGCTGGGCTGGACGTCGACGAGATGTCAGAGACGCTTCAGGCTCTGGTGGACGAGGCTCGCCCTTTCGCCGCGGTGGACAAGCGCGCGCGGGCCATGCAGGCGCTCGAGGATGCCATGAAAGAAGAGCAGGCGGCGGTGCAGATCCGCGAGACGCAGATTCGATGCAACGCGGCGTCGGACATTGCCATCCTCTTTGACTTTGACGGGACGCTGGGCGACACGGAGACGTGCGCGATGGAGGTTGCGTTTTGGGAGCTCGCGCCTTACTTTCCCAACGTCCTCGCCGAGGACCTCACACCGCAGCGCATGAAGGAGTTCATCCGGTTAAACGCGGGCAAGGCGTTCGAGCTCATGTTCGACAGGGTTGAGAGCGATCGAGCCGCCGTCGGGCTCCCCGCCATCGAGGAGGTTCGGTCAAAGTTTCAGGAAGATTTCGACATCATCCAAGTCGTCAACTCCAACCGAGCCGCGCTCGGGCTGCAACCCTTCGAGATGGTCCGCGAGGACCACGGCTCGATCCTCGACAAGGCACGCGACGAGACCCTCGTGTCGCTCACCGCGTTGGCCAAGCCAAACGACGGAGTCATCAAAGCTCTCAACTTTTTGAAAATATCCGGGTTCAAGTACGCGGTTTCGACCACGTCGCCAAAGCCCCGCGTGCCCGTGTGCATCGAGACGGCGCGGTTAACGGACTTTTTCCCCGAAGAGAAGGTCCACTCCGGCTTCAGCGATTTCGACCCGCCGAAGTACAAGCCGGCGCCGGACGTCTACCTCAAAGCCGCGGCGGCGGAGGAGTGCCCGGTTGAAAATTGCATCGCCGTCGAGGATTCCGTATCCGGCGTGGGATCCGCGGCGAATGCCAAGATTGGTTTGATCGTCGGGTACGTCGGCGGTTCGCACATCTCTCACGACAGGCGCGAGGAGCAGGCGAAGGCGCTGATGAAGGGTGGCAAGAGCATCAACAGGCGCGGCGCGGATGTTGTCATCACGGATATGCAAGATTTGCCCACCGTCGCAAACTTTTTCCTCGATTTGAAGTTGGACTGCGGCGACGACGAGCAGTGTTTGTCGCGGCCGTTCGATTTCAGCGGCATCAACAGCGCGCTCGTGGATAAGATTTATACCCCGGAGTTCACGGGTGTGATGGGTTCCGGTTCCGACTGCGGCGCCGAGGATGTGAATCCGAGGTAGGTGATGCGACGGGTGTGGGTGTCAGGTGGGGGGCCGCGGCGGAGTGAACGCGCGGCGACGTATATCAACAGGAAGAGGTCGGACGGACCTGTAATAACGGAGTACAACACTTGCGACGAAAAGTGGGCCTCAACGGCGGAGTGCGGTGGGAGGCTCGCGAAAAAAAATACTAGGAAAGTTTGAATTTCAATCAAACGCAAGCAAGCAAAAACCTTTAACTACGTAAAAGACTCGGCGCGAATAGGAAGGCGAAGGACTCGACAGCGTGTGTGAAGAACAATGCAACGTTGAATTCAAAATGGCGTTCTAAAAGAATCGTGTCATGGTAAGCGAACCATAATAGTGGTCGCGTCCAATAGGTACAGTAGTATGCGTTTCGATCGTTTCGATCGTATGCGTATAGCGCTTGAAGCCTGGGGGGAGATTAACCGCTTTTGTTTGGTCACCCCCCGCTACGCTTCGCCCGGGCGCACTTCACGGAAGAGGGATCACGCCTCGAGCGAGACAAACACCGCCGCCTCGTCGTCCGCGCGCCACTCCTCCGTCTCGTGCGTGTCCACCACGCAGGTCTCGTCCAGCGCGAACGTCCCGCTCGCGCGCTCCCGTGAGCGCTCCAGTCCCATGCTCGACAGATCCGCGTTGCTGTTGTGCCCGACGCCGAAGATGGCGCCGAGGAGCGTAGCTTCCAACCCGGTGGCGTCGATGTCCGCAAACTCCCGCTTGACAGCCTCGCGCCATCCCTCGTGCCTGGCGAGGACGCCGAACACTTCTTCGATGTCGAGGAACGCCTCCAAGCCTTGCGTCCCGACGCCGGTGTTTTCCTTGTCCATGTTCCACGGCGCCGCGATTAAACCCGCGGATGCGTCTCGAATCTTCTCCCCGTCCCGGACGGATCGCCTCAAGAAATGCGCCCACGACGCGACGTACAGCGCGAACCCGCGCACTGAGCCTTCACGCGCCAGCCTCTCCATGATCACCTCGCGGCCTTGCACCCTGAACTTCTCGGAGCCGTCCATGGCGACGCGGTCCAGTGTGTCTTTAACGGCGACGTTTTCAAAGCGCGAGAGCACGAGCTCGGTGTACTCGTCGAGGACGGCGAGGAGCTCTTCGGGCATGGTGGGGTCCGCGCGGAGTGACGCGGCAATCTCCTCGTTCATTAGCCGTCGGAGGTAGGGCTTGATCATCTTGTGCGTGACAGCCTCGTGGACGTTGGTGAGGGACGCGAGGGATCCGACGTAGCAGAGGGCGGAATGCGTGACGTTCAAGAGTCGAACCTTCATGAGCTCGTGGGGTCGAACGTCGGGAACGAGGAGGGCGCCGACGCGTTCCCACGCGGGCCGTGCGCCGTCGACGAAGTCATCCTCGATGACCCAGTGCTTGTACGGCTCGCACATCACCGGCCACTGGTCGTCAACGCCAGCCTTTTCTTTGAGGTCGCTGATGTCCTGCGGCGACGTCGCCGGCGTGATGCGGTCAACCATGGTGCTCGGGTACTTGACCTCATCTTCGAGCCACTGGCAGAGTGATTCGTCAATCTCGGGAGCGTCGCGCGCGGCGTTGATGACGCGCTTCTTGGCGACGTCGCCGTTGTGCGGGAGGTTGTCGCAGGACATGACGGTGAAGGGCCTGCGGCCGAGGCGGTGACGCATCGCGAGCGCCGAGAGGATGAGTCCGAAGACGGTAGCCTTGGCGCAGCTCGCGTCGAGGGACTCGGGCATGGAGAGGGATGGGTCCTCGAGGACGCCTTGGTTGGCGAGCTCGAGTAACTTGTGGTCGCCCTCGTTGAGTGGGACGCGGTAGCCGTACTCGGTGATGGTCAGGGAGACAATCTTGGTGGAGGGAGCCGCCAGGAGCCTGACCACGGCGGCGGGATCTTCGAAGGAGAGGAGCATGTCGCGGAGGGTGACCACCTCGTGGACGTGCATGTCCATGGCGCGTTCGTCGGTGCCCTCGCGCGCGACGATGGGGTAGCGCCAGTTGTTGTTCTTCAGGTAGTCGCGCATCTTGGCGTCCCACTCGAGGACGCCGACGCCGGTGTAGCACCAGTCCTTCGCCGCGTGAAAGTCCTGACGAAGCAAGTCGTCGGTGTACGCCTGTTGAATTGTTGGGAAGTCGAGGCGACGGATGGGGGTCAGCGGGAGGTGTTTGAGTGTGGAACGCGGTATTCGCGGGTCAAAGTCGGTGCGTCGTGGCATCGAGTCGACGGATATCGGGTCAAATCGCCAGGAAAGTCGCGTTCGGCGCGCCACCGCGCGCCGGATCCGCGCGGACATTCCCGAACCGTGTGAATTCCGAAACGAAACTGACCTGCTGGTGCGAGCGGTGGAAACCGCCGACGCCGAAGTGCACGATGCCGGTGTTGAGATCTCCGCGGTCGCACGCGACCGCCTCGGTGCGGGTGACGGTGCCCGACATGTTTTACACGCGAACGTACGTGTGTCGTGGAGGCACGAGCGCGTGTGGGTGTGCCGGTTCGCCCGGTTTGACATCCCTTTTTCTTCCGCGGCGACTGTTTCACGCGTTTTGGGCAGTCAAACGAAAACGCGCTCTCAGAGTTTTCATACTTTGACGCGTTTTGATTGGCTGGGGGTTAAAATCTGTGCGCGTGCGATGTGAGAACCCTGTTTTGGAGGTTCACTGATCGTGACAAATACTGGGCTCCTAAAAAACGTCCCAAATTTGGACCAAAATTGAGACACCACCCTACGGTGTAGCGATCGACTCCCTGTTGCGGCGCGTTTCGGCCGTGGCGTTTAAACATTTTTATCAGACTGGTAACCCACTGGGGTCAATCGAACCTCGTTCAATCGAAAAGTCACACGTGCATTTTGCGGCTGATGGGTGACGCGTTTTAGATTTATGTTGTGCGGGACTGTGAGAATGCCGGGTTTCCGCGCGAAGGCTTTTAATTTGAGATTCTCGCAGACTACGATTCATACACTTTCGCTGGGCACCGCGCACGGCACGGCCCGTGAGTCAGCTCGAGAATCCGATTCTGCCGATTGGTGTGTCATGGCCGCGGAAATTATAGACCGCCGTATCGCGAGTAAAGGCGCCGGTTTGAGAACCGTGAAAAGCGAATCCGTCTGAAAAAGCCCAAAAAACGTGGCTGAGAGGCGAAGTTCGAAGCGCCAGGCTGAGAGGCCGACTCGGCTCGTCAGATTCTTTGGTCGCCGCGGTCGTGTCGAAGCGCGGCTGACGGAACGGACGATCGAACATAAGGAACATGGCCGCGCACGTCGCAGCGATGATTGGCTTTAGGACCGCGCTCGCCGCTCCACTCGCGCTCCGGCGCGCGTCGCGCGTCCGCGCGACGCCGCAAACCAGAAGGGGTAACGACGCCCGTTTCGTCGTGCGGGCGGAGATTCGGAGGATAGCCTCCCCCGACGGGACCGTCCCGGACCTCCCCAACGTCACCTTCAAGCCCCCGCCGATCGTCGACCGCGCCGCGTGCAAGAGCGGCATGATGCACATCGGCGTCGGCGGCTTCCACAGGTCCCATCAGCAGGTACGCGCCTTCCCCAAACCGCGCCGAACACCTCGCGTCTCTTCGTGGTCGAAAACGACCTCGTAACACATCCCACGTGGAATTGCACCATCCGACTCGGAATCTCCGCGGGCGCCAGCCACCGCGCGTCACACTCGACGGATTTTCTGTACCGTCCATCACGGCTGTCGAGTCATCGACGACCGTACCGGACGGCCACCGCACCGGCCGCGGATCTCAAGCCTCGGATCCACGCCGGGACTCGCGCGGAAGGGACCCCATCTTGCCGCACTAGCCCTTACTTTTGCGGCGGTTTATCACCACTAAAGCACAAACCCGAACCGGAAAAAAAAAATGCAAAGCAACCCCTCGACTCCCCTAAACTTCACCTCTCACTAACCACCGTCGATTTCCCCGATAACTCGCATCAGGCGTTCATGAACGAGCTGCTGGACAAGAACTTCGACGTCGCCAAGAACTGGTGCACCACCGGCGTCGGGGTCATGCCCAACGACGTCGCGATGCGCGACTACCTCCGCGACAACGACTGGACCTACCCCGTCGTCGCCAGGTCCGGCACCGACGTCCGCGACATGAAAGCCGAGATCGAGGAGGTGTACGCGATCCGTGACATGATCCTCGCCCTCGAGGACCCGCTCGCGTGCGTCGAGGCGATGGCGTGCGCGGACATCAAGATTGTCTCGCTGACGATAACGGAGTTCGGCTACCGCGTCCCGTTGAACGCGAGTGATTTCAAGCTCATCGAACGCGGCCTCAACGGCGAACTGGACGGCGAGGTACCTTTGGATGACGACGCCCCGAAGCCCTCGACGTTCGGCATCATCTGCGCGGCGGCGGCTGTACGTTTCGACCGCGGCCTCCGGCCGTTCACGTTGATGTCGTGTGACAACTTGCCCCACAACGGCGACGTGTGTAAAGCTCGGATGACGTCCGCCGCGGAGGAGCTCGTGTGCGCGGGTTTGTGCAGCGTCAGCCTCGACGCGTTCGTGGTTTGGCTGCAGAACGAGGTGCGGTACCCGAGCACCATGGTGGACCGCATCACCCCGGCGACGTCGTGGGACGACATCGCGACGATGCCCGACAAGTACGGCTTCGAGGACCAGTGGCCGGTGATGTGCGAGCCTTACAAGCACTGGGTCATCGAGGATGACTTCGTCGACGACGCACGGCCGCCGTGGGAAACCGTCGGGGCGACGCTGACGAAGGACGTGGTATCGCACGAGCTCATGAAGGTCCGCTTGCTCAACGTCACGCACTCCGCCATGTGCTACCCCGCCATCCTCGCGGGACTCACGCACGTCCACGAGGCGTGCCTCCACTCCAAGATTCGATCGTACCTCGAGCTCGTGATGCTCGAGGAGATCGCGCCGACGCTACGGACCAACCCGGAGATGCGTGAGAAGTCGCTGTGCGACCGAATTCCGGCGTACGCCCAGAGCGTTCTGGAACGTTTCGAGAACGTCGCCGTGAAGGACCAGCTCGAACGCATCGCGATGGACGGATCGGAAAAGTTTCGGGTGCAAGGCTCCAGCGTCGTTCGCGAAGGTCTCGCCTTGGGCCTTCCAATGGACGCGTTCGCGCTGTACGTCGCGTCGTGGACGCACTTCGTCAAGCGCGAGGTTGAGAGCGGGGCGGAGGTGAAGGACATGGGCGCGCAAGGGGTCACCGCGCCGTTCAGGCCCGGCGGTTCCGGCCTCCCCGCGTTTCTGGACATGGTTGACATCTTCGGCGACTTGGCGTACGAGCAGACGTGGCGCGCCAACGTGACGCGCATGTACGACACGATCGCCGAGCACGGTATGGAGTTCGCGCTGGACGTGGTGCTCGGCACGGTGTCCGCGTTTCCCGATTCCATTCGCAGCGACCTGCGGCTGGACAACCCGACCCGGGTTAATTCCATGTCGGAACAAAACGGAGACGAAGCAGTCGTCTCCGTGGTCAACCCCGCGCGGCTCAACGCGCTGGACCCGATCATGTACACCTCCGAGATGCTGAGCGCCGCGGAGAGTGCCAACGTCCAATCCAGGTGATGAAGAAGCGCCGCGTTGCTCTGTTTTTGCATTGTTTCGTCGACGCCGGCGGAGAGCTCGCCGACGTCGTCGCACGAGCCAAAGTCAAAAAGTTCCGACTGCTCGAATGTACCATTAATGAGATCCAAACTAGATTTGTTCGTACAACCGTGTCTACGTACTACTAAGTGTTACCCACGACGCGCGCGTCAAGTCCTGTTCGTCGCCTCTCTCTCTCCCGTCACGACTTCATCGCCGATCGCGGGCGGGTCCACCCACAGCGTCTGTCCGCAGATCACAAACACAAAAGGAACGCTAGCCGCCACGAACAGCATGGACAACACCGCCCAGTGCGGCTCCTGCACGTACAGCAGCGCCACGATGATGGGCGAGCACGTCTGCCCGGTCGCGAAGCACACACGCGACGCGCCGGTGATACGACCCATCGAACCAGGCGCGTACCGATCGGCGATGAGCTTGATCCTCATCTGGTTCGGCACCTGCAAACAAAACACGACATCAGTCTCTAATTGCTCATACGCAAATAAAAATAAACGCACCTGCAACAAAACAACGCAAAAAATTAGCATGAACGTCACGCCCAGTATACCCTCCGCGCTACTGTACACCGCCGGCAACGAGAGCACACCGAGGACGCACACAGTCATGATGGACCCGCACGTCACGCTGCAGTGCACGCCGAAACGACGAATGAACGGCGGGATTAAACCGTACATCGCGCACACGTTTGCCACGGGAATGGCCATAAAAGCCCAGCCCACCTCCGCGACGCTCCACCCCAACACCTGCTTCGCCATCAACACGAAGAGCACGATGAAACCCATGAACAGGTACCCGGTGTTGAACGCGGTGTAGCAGTGGCTCACCATCGCGCCCGTGCGGAACACACTGATCGACGGCGGTAAGGGCGACGGCGCTGAACCCGAGATCTGATGAGAAGATTTGACGCTTTGTCCCGTCGATCCCCCTCCGGTTGAGCTCACCGAAGCTTCCGACGCGTCACCGATCTCGCGCCCCCCACCCACGCTCGCCCTCGGTGACATCCCCGCGCCCACCCCCACGCCAGCTTCCGCCTCTTCCCTTCGCTTGAGCCCGCTATCCGTGACGGCGACCGGCGGCTTTCCTTTCGCCGTTACCAAGACAAAGACGAGCGCGACGCCGGCGACGCCCGCGGACAACAGGTTCAGTCCCAACCAGCCCATCGAGGCGTATCCAACGCCGACGACGACGCCACCGAGGGCGTACCCACCGTTGACGCTGAGGGAGTACGCGTTCACGCCCTTGAGGGTCTGCGATTTCGTGCTCGCGCGCTGCAGGATGTACATGAGAGCCGCGACGAGCGGGGAGGACATTCCCGCGACGAGTCGGATGGCGAGGAGCGCGCCGGGCTTGGTGGCCAGCGCGGTGAGGGTGAAGAGCACGACGTCGCCGAGGAGCGTGGCGGCTAAGGTCTCCCTGGCGCCCAGGCCGTCGCCCATCGCGCCCACCGCGAAGTTACCGAGCGCCGCGCCCGCGTACTGCGCCGTGGTGATGGCTCCCGTCCATGTCGCCACCTCGGTGGGACTCAAGCCAGCCTCCGCGCACCAGTAAGGCAGCGCGGGCGTGAGCATGGCCATCCCGAGGTAGTCCGCGAACGTCGCGGCCATCCCTGGGAGGAACTCGAACGGGAAGAGGTAATCCATCCCGCATCCCGAACTCATCCGATGCGCTCCGTCGCCGCGCCCCGTGCGTGTGGTGGTGGCTTTCAAACGAGTTTTATATTTTGTGAGTTCCGAGGCGAGTGCCATTCATCGGCGATGGGGGGCTGGACGGACCTGAGCGTGCGGGCGGATCCCGATAACCCGCACGCGCTCCGCGAGCACCTCGCCACCTCCGTGGTGCTCGGATACGCCACCGTCGCCGCCGACACGCGCGTCACCGCCGGGGACAAGTCGTGCGGCCGGGACATCACTCGCGGGCTCGACCCGCTGCTCACAAAAGAGCTCGAGTCGGCGGTGCTCGCGGATGCTTCCGCGCAGGGCGCGCGGCCCGCGCTCGCGTTGTTGACGCGGCTGACGATCCGGTTCGGTGAGCCCGGGGAGCTCCAAACGCTGCTCAAGACGCACGATGAATCGGTGCGGAGGTACGACGTGTTGGCGCTGGAGCCGACGAGCGAACGCGCGCTGGCGTCGGCGTGCGCCAGTCGACGGTGCGATTTAATCGCGCTTCAGCTGGGCGCGCGCATGCCTTTCCGGCTTCGCGCGGGCGCGGTGAAGGCGGCGAGCGCGAACGGGATCGCGTTCGAGGTGGCGTACAACCCCGCGTTGATGGAGACGACGTCGCGGCGGAACTTCTTCGCGAACGCGTCAGCGGTGACGCGCGCGTGCGGAGGCGGGGGAGACGCGGGGGCCAAGGACGGGACGGGCGGGGTCGTGGTCATCACTGGGGCGTCGAGGCAGGCGACGGAGCTGCGGGGACCGCACGACGTCGTCAACCTGGCGACGATGTTCGGCATGAAGGACGGGGACGCGAGACGCGCGCTATCCGCGCGGTGCGACGCCGTCGTCGCACGCGCCAGACGACGCAAAGCATCCGAGGCGGACGCCAATTGAAAAAAGAATTAGACTTGATTATAGCGAGAACGAACTCTCTCACTCAACCCTCGATCTGGTTCACGTCCCCGCCCCCCTGGCCCTTCTCCACCACCCCCACCAGCGCCGCCCCGCCCAAGTACAGCGACATCAGCGGCACCGCCAGCAGCATCTGCGTGAACGGATCCGTGCTCGGCGTCAACACCGCCGCGGCCACAACCGAGCCGACCACCACGTACTTCCAGATGGACAGCATCTGTTTAGAGGACACGATGCCGCTCTGGCCCAACAGCAGCTGGATCACCGGCACCTGGAACGACAGCCCGGTGCTGAACAGCAGCACCAGCACAAACTCGAAGTACTGGTCGATGGACCACAGAGACTCAACCGCCTCGTTGCTGTACCCGATGAAAAACTGTAAAAAGAGCAAAACACGACGTCAGTCAAATTACCCGTACGGACATAAAAAGAATAGGCAAATAGAAATAAACTCACCTTGAGCGCCGCTGGGGTTAGGACTGCGTACGCGAACCCAATGCCGGCGTAGAAGAGCACGGATGATCCGAGGACGATTGGCGCGAGGAACTTGCGCTCATCTTTGGTCAGCCCCGGGACCACGTACGCGATCGCCTCGTACAGCACCACGGGCGCGCCCAAGAGCAGGCCGCAGTACCCGGCCACTTTCACCGTCGTGAAGAAGTACTCGCCGGGTCCGAGTTGAAGAAACTTGACCTGATCGATGACGGGCTGCTCGAGGAAGATGACGAGGTCCTTCGCGAAGCAGAAGCAGAGTAAGACGGCGACGCCGCACGCGCCCGCGGAGACGAGCGCGCGGTCCCGGAGCTCCTCCAGGTGTTCCCAGATGGTCATGTTGACATCGTCCGGTAACTCCTCTTCGCCGGGGTAGAGGAACGATCGAACCTGTTCCTGTTGGCGCTCGGGCGGCGGCGCGGCGGCGGCGAGCGCGGGGACGCCGGAGTTGGCGGCGGCGGGGACGAAGCCGTCCGCGGCGCTGGACGCCATCGCGGCCTCCACGGCCGGGGATGGCGTCGAGGACACGGTCGCCGCCATCGCGGGCTCCAGGGATGCCGGGGAGAAGTCATCCGCGTTCGGGACGCCGCCGTCGAAGCCCGGGAAGGGATCGTCTTCGGTGAGTGATCGGACCGAGTCGATGCCGCCCCAGTCGATGGTCGGCGCGTCGATCGGCGCGTCGCTCACGTCCACGCCGATGTCCTCCGCCATGTCGTTCACGCCCTTGAGCGCATCCTCGAAGGCTCCGTCGGTGAAGAGCGACGATTTGTACTCGCTCGATTCTGCAGATTCCTCCTCCATCGCTGGTTTGGCGACGGCGGCGTTGGGCGTCGCGGTGGCCGCGGCCGCGACGGGCACGACGGGCACGACGGGCTCTGCGGCCGCGAGCTCTGCGGCCGCGAGCTTCTCCTCCTCCAAGGCATCCATGGCCGCGAGTTCCGCGAGTTCCGCCTCCAACTTCTGTCGCAGAGATGCCCTCGCGCGAGCCTCGATGCCCACCTCGGCCGCCTTCGCCTTCGCCTCCGCCTCCGCCTTCTGTTCCGCCTCCGCCTCCGCCAGTTCCGCCTCCGCCTCCATCTTGGCCTGCCTCGCCGCGCGCGCCCGCTGCTCTGGGTTCATCTTCTTCGGTGCCTCGTCCGCGTTCATCGCGCGGACCCGCAGCGATACGCCCCTCGTCATGGACCCGCCGGTACCACCGGAACCCTTTGCTCTGAGGGATCCGGGCCGGCGCTTGGCCGCCGCCGCCGCGCGCGCCCCGAGGGACGCGGCGGACGTGGACGCCGCCACGGTGAAGTGCGACATCGTCGAGAGGCCGATCCGCGTCTGCTAAGCGCGTGGGTCTACCGCTACGGCCGATACGCGTCGACGATTATGCGCGTAAGCGGCGATTCGACGTGCCGTGACGCCACGTTATCGTGTTGGATTTTCCACGAGCTTCGTGAAGGTGCTTCGTGCTTCGTCCGTCTGGGTACTTAAATGGTCTGTCGTGCTCATTGAAATAGGGAATTGCTGTCAGTCTATGGGCATTTAGTCTCATCGCGGTATATTTGACTCAAAAGCTCCATAAAGTAGGATCTGCATATCCGATTTACCGCGAAAAAACCAGCAGAGTTCAAACCGAGGCCTCCGCGCCCGCAGTTGGCAGCGCGCGTGGCATGTCTCGGTGAGCTTCCGCGGGTGGTGAAGGACCTCGCGCGATCGAGACGAGTCTCGCGGATCGCGCGAGGCACGCGCCGCGTCGCGGGTACCGGAAGGCCACGCGAGTCGACGCCCCGAGGCGCCCGCTGACTCGGAGTCGTGACGGGGTCGCATCTCAGAAACACGCGGCGACCGCGACTCTCGGAATAGGCCGGCGGTCATGGCGGACAGGGCGGCGCAGATCGTGTCGGAGTGGTTCGTGAAGTGCGCCAACGTGGTGCTACAGTCCCGGATAGTGCTCGATGCCACCGAGGGGAAGCAGAACCGATGGGTGCGTCCCACCCGCCCCGCGCAACGTCACCGCCCCGTCCACGCGACCATTCTTTTTTCCCGTTTCGCGAGTGACGAATGAATGTTCCAAATGGCGCCTCCACGTCTTCACCCCGTCCCCGTCCCGATACTGACCGACGATGACCCTCCAACCCGGCATCGAACAGTTCAACCTGGACGTCACGGAGCTCGAGGCGCACGCCCCGTCGCTCCAGCCGTGGCGATCGAAGCGCACCGGCGCCGGGGGGACGCGACAGGACCAACTCCCTCCTCTAATCTTGGAGGTTTACGTCTCTAGCAACGACTCAACGCCTAAACCCGAACGCGTCATGGTGGAGCGGTGGGTGCTGCGTCACGACACCGACCCGGGGGGTGCCGAGGAGGGTGCCGACACAGCTGTGCATCGATCGCCGAATAAACCGCGACGAACAAAGGCGGAGACGACGGCTGTGGCGTACAAGCGAACGGTGGTGATGGTCCGCACGCTGCACGCGCTGTGCCGCTCGTTGCCGGCGAACAGGTTCCACCGAGCCGCGCGGCAGTCGCAGAACCGCGGCTTGCGCTTCGCCGTCGAACACGAGGTACGGGAAGGGAGGCAAAAAGAAGACGAAGGAGAAGGACCGCGCGAGGATGATTTAACGCAAAAGCCGACTGGAAACCGCGGAACGTTTCGGGAGCACTCGTTCACGCCGGTGCGCACACCCGCCGGTGGCGTCCTTCGCGCCACCGTGTACTTCCTGGACGCCGACGCGCTGCAAGGGATGGACTGCGTCCCGCGCCCCATCGCGCCGAAGGTCATCGACGGATACCTCTCCGAGAGGAGGAACGTCGCCGAGAGCGGCGCGGGTGCTTCGGTCGAGAAGTCGAACAAAGCGACCCGGAGGGCGTCAGTGGGCCACGCGGCGATGACCACCGGCGCTGACCACACGTACGACGCGCCGGCCCCGCCGCGGCGAGACTTTGGCTTCGGCACCGGGGTGCCGTCGTCCGGCGCGAACGCGAACGCGAACGTGGGATCCACCGGGACCCCCGACTCGAGTTCAGGCGCCAGACCGTTCAGGCAAAACTCGTGGGCGGGCAAGGCGACGTACGGCTTCGGCGCCTCGCCGCCGACTCGTACGGTCAGCGGCGGCGCCGCTTTCGCGTCGCTTGAGGTACGTCACGAAGGGATCACGGGGATGGGTCTACCGCGGCAAAACTCCCGCGGGATGCTCTCCGAGGCGTTCGCCGAGGCGGGCGGCGACGAAGGTGCCGAAGGTGCCCGGCCGGACTCGGATCGGCCGGGCTCCACACGCTCGGGTTCCTCCTCTCGGCCGCCGCCGTCTCCCCTGAACCAAGGTCAGACCGCCACCACCACGTACGGCAGCGTGCCCACCACTCCACCCGGCTCGTACGGGCAGACGACGTACGGCTTTGGGCTCGGTTCCCTGCCCGGCCATAACAGACAGACGTCGAATGGTCCCGGATCGCTTCCGGTTGGATCCCCGTCGCTTCCGTTCGTGTCGAGCCACGTGTCGAGTGCGGGGTTCGGGGGAAGCGGCGGCGGCGGCGCGTACGGGTTCTCCACGTCACTCGCGTCGCGCGATCACGCGCTCGCAAGGCGCGCGAGGGAACAATACGGGACATCGCCGGGGTCCCGGCCTACGTCGGCGACGCACCGCGGCCACGTGCCTTGCAACGGAACGTCCCCGGTCTACGGCTCGAACGATTCACCGCCGTGGCACTTCCGCGGTTTGACCGGCGCGCTCTCCGCGTCGCCGGGGAGCACCCCAGGGAGCACGCGCACGGATCCCCGCGGGTCCCAAGGAGGAGGCGGCGGCATGAACGTCGGAGGAGGTACAGCCGTTTCGAACACGAACAATCCGTGGAGCCCGGGCCGGGGAGCCACCAACCGAAGGCCGTCTTGGTCGTCGCCGTCGTCGTCGCTGAGCGTGTCGATGCACGAGGGCGCGAACCACCGCGGGGGATCGACGCACGGGGGTGGGATGGGCGCCGCCATCGGCAGCGCGGTGGGCACCCCCTTCGGCACCCCGTCCCTGGGAAGGCAATCGGGCGGGGGGGGGTACCCGCCGGAGAGATACTCGTCGTCGTATGGCGCATCGCCCGGTTCCGGCGCCGGTGCCTCGTCGTCGTTCGCGAACGCCATGGCGCACCTCCGCTCGCAGCGCGCCTTGACCGAGGGGCGTGGTACACAAGGTACGCATCACGGAGAAGGACCGGGGTCGCGGGCGATCGACGCGAGCGACGCGTCCGTCCGAGCAGCCGGAGAGTTTGAAAAAAACAACGCGGGCATGTTCGAGAGCGGCGACGTCGATCCCTTGCCGTTCGTGCTGGACGACGACGACGGCGCGTTCGGGCCGATCAGCAGCGCGGCGCCGTCTGTATCCACGGACTCGCCGAGGGGCCCCGGGTCATCGGACGGCGGCGCGTCCGGTCATCATCCCCAATCGCTTCATCGGGACGCGCGGCATCGGGACCGGCGGGACGGATCGTTCGGGCTGGGTTCCGGAAGGTCGGACGCCGCGGTCGGCGCGCTCGTGCGGATGCTCCAGGACGCCGCGCCCTTGCACGAGGGCGGCGGTGTTGGTAACAAAGGGAGCGGCGGCTCCATCGACAAGGGAACTAGCCAAGGGGATGATTCGCTCGCGAGTAGTAACGTCCGCAGCTCGGACAGCGGCGGCTCGACGACGATGTTGGATGGCGGCGGCGGCGGCGGTGACGTCATGACCCTGGATTGGGCGCTAGGTCAGCTGAGCGGGTTCAGGGATTTCAAGGAGTCCCTTGACGAGTCGACGTCGACGCTCGAGGCGGTGGTGGAGAAGCCCAACGGGGAGGAGGGCGCGGAGCGGGGGTAGAGCCACTAAAGTGGCTTTTGGCTTTGGGAAAAGCGGTCAGTTTAAAATCATCTTTTGAACACTGATTCTCATACGAGACGGGCCAAACAAAAATGACAACTTTTCCTCTCCCGGCCAAATTCCCACAAAATTCCCACAAAATTCCCACATACTGGCAAATGTGGTCAATTTTATATAAATAATGGGAAAAGCGGCCAGTTTAAAATCATTTTTCGTACACTGCTCCTCATACGAGACGGGCCAAACAAAACTGACAACTTTTCCTCGCCAGAACTTACTTCTAAAGTAAGACGGGGCAATCTTGAATCAAAAGATAAAAATAAAACATAAACTTTGCTATCAGACCGAATTAGACCGTCAACTTGGAGTTAAAAAATTTCCTGGTATCGGCGGAGACAAAAAAGAGAAGGAATATTTCGCCCCCGCCCGCCGAAGTTCTGCGGGCGCTTTGGTAGTGCTAGTCCAATTTACGTCAACATCGAGGCGGCATTCTGCGGGGCGGCGGCCGCGTGAGACGACGTCACGGTACCGGCGATCCCCGGTTCGATCGTGTCGCAGGTGTGTAACCGCGACCGTCGTTTGGAGAGGACACCGGTGGACACCGACGACCGCGGGAGGCGCCGTTCTCGCGCGGAAACCCCCGCCCACCTTTTCGTTCGCGGGGAAAAGGGGTGTCGGGTGTTGTTGACGGCGGGGGGATTGGGTTCGGGAGACGATGTCGGAGTACGATTACGACAGCGGGCGAATGAAGGATGAGAGCTACAGTGAGGCTTCGTGGGACAGGTTCCTCCTGCAGCAGGCGTGCGGCCTCGGGGGCTTCTTCACGGTCCTCATCCTCACCCGCCTGTGGACGTCGTTCACGAGCACGCGATTCCTGAAGCGGCGGCACAAGAGCAAGATCGACACGTACTTCTGTCTCGTGGACATCCTCTTCTCGACCGGGTCCATGTTCTCGTTCATCGCGTCCACGGACATCCGGGTGTATAACATCGGGCTGACCGTGGTGGAGGGCGTCTTCGCGGTCTTCTACCTCGCAGCCATGATGCGACGGCTGTGGCTCAGGAATTTCGACTACGGCGTCGCAATCACGTTCAGCAACTTCTTCGACTCGTACTCCGTCGCGGTCATCTTGTACCAGATATTTTCCGGCATGCCAACCTTCCTCACGCCGCTCTTCGCGCGATCCATGGCGGCGCTCATCCGCTACGAGGAGATGCTCGAGCTCGGCTTGCTCAACGACTGGTTCGGCGAGGTGCGTCAACGCCTCGGTCTCTCCGCGCTTCGCTTCATCTGCATCACGTACTTTTTCGCGTGCTGCGGCTTTTGCATCGAGATCTTGGGCGACATCGACATCAACAAGGACGACTCCGTGGACAGGATCTTCGTCTCCGTCAACCCGGACTACGAGCAGACGGTTCTGAAGCAGCTGTACTACGTGGTGGTGACGCTGAGCACGGTTGGCTACGGCGACATCTCGCCGGATACGACTTTGCACCAGATTTACGCCATGATCATGATCGTCAGCGGCGTGCTGATCGCGTCGTCGGAAGTCTCCGCGATCATGGCGCTGAAGGATTCCATCGACACCGGCACCGGGCAGTACAGGCGCTCACGGTTCCGCAACTCGCACATCCTGGTGCTCGGCGGCGCGGTTACGAGCGGGTCGGCGACGTTGCAGATTTTTCTTGAAGAATTGCTGCATCCCTCGAGGCCGTCCACCATGTTACCGGACGTGGTGCTGATGTCGGAGGATGCGCCCGGGAACGGGCTGAGACGGATCCTGGGCTCGCCGCTGGGCAGGCAGCACGTCAAGTTCATCCGCGGGTCCCCGATGGACCAATCCGCGCTCGCCAGGGCGGACGCGGCCAACGCTGATATGTCGTTCATCATGGGAGACCTGTCGTGCCTCGAGCACCTCGCGAGCGCGGAGGATGAGGACACCATCCTCCGCGCGAGCTTACTGCAACGGCAGCTCCCGGGTTTACCCGTCAGGGTGCTGCTCCTGCGGCCGTGGGCGAAGGAGATGGCGAGGACCGCCGGGATCAACCCGCTGTCGTGCCTCACCTCGGGGGTGTTGAACTACTACCGCACCGCGCTCTCGGTGCGGGTGCCGGGCGTGCCCGTGCTGCTGACCACGATGTACAGCAAGCTCGCGGGTGACTGGTCGCAGCTGCCGTCCAGTGGGCAGCCGTGGGTCCGCGAGTACTTCACGTCCATGCGACACGACGTCTACGGCGCCCAGGTGGGGCCCGAATACGACGGCATGCCCTTCTTGAAAGCCGCCGCGATCATCTACAAGAAGCACGACGTTAACCTGCTCGCGGTGCAGTCCGCGCCGGAGAACGGTGGACGGTTGTGCCCCGCGGGTTTCTCCGGGGGCAAGCTGCACGTGCTCGCGGAAGGGGACGTGGTGATGTGCCTGGGACGGGACGTCGACAGGGTGCTCAAGGCGGTTGGCAGCGTGAGCAAGCACCCGGATTCGTGGCGGAAGCGGTTTCACACCGTGCGCAAGCTGGCGGCGAAGCTCGGGATACGTCGGGAAACGTTCTCGCCCACGGAGTTGAACGTGACCGCGATGCAGAGAGTTGGCGAGAGCGTCCACGGCGGCTCGATCCACCACAGGCGTCGACCGAGCCAGGGCGGCGGTGACCAGTGGGCGCAGGGGGGTAGCACCAACCTCAACACGGCTCCCGTCGCGACGGCGGCGCCGGTCACGCCGACGCTATCGCACAGTCGCTCGCTCGACGGGTACAGCATGGACGCTCACACCGCCGGTAAGCTCGCGAAGGAAGTGGCGAAGGAGATGCGCGCCGAGCGGAAGCAGAAACGACGGAGCGACGATCACAACCGGCGGACCAGCATCGAGCAGGTGTTTGGCGCAACCACCAACCCCGGGTTGCAGGGTTCGTCCACCGGCGTCGTCGGTTTGGATAACCTGCACTCCGGTGGCATGCACGCCGACACGGGCTGGAACGTCCCGTTGCCCAAGACGGAGACGAAGCCGAGGGACATCGCGGCGTCCGAGGCGCGGAGTAAGCGATACGCTTACGGTTTGACCGAGAGCGGCGCCACGACGGCGATGCTGAGCCATCCGCACCCGCCCATGGCGTCCAAGTTTGATTATCGCGGGTCCCTGAACGTGACCAACCTCTGCGACCTGGCCGCGAGGTTGACCGCCACCGCCGCGGTGCAGGACGCCGCGCTCGTCGTGCGGCAGCAGCGCGCGATGGGTTTGGAGGAGCGGGACTTCACGCCCAACCGCACGATCAAGCGCATCGCGCAGGCGGGTAACCACATCCTGGTCATCACCGACGCGGACCTCGACGAGCAGCGTTGGGACGACATCGAGGTCTTGCTGTACCGCCTACGGGGTAACGACGGGTGCAACATCAAGCCCATCGTCGTGGTCACGAGGACACCGCCGTCGGTGCAGAAGCTCATCACGTGGAGATCCATCGACGTCTACGTCTCCGAGGGTTTCAAGGTTAACGTGGACAAGGGATCGGAGTCCAACATCCTCGGGTTCGACGTCGCGCACTGCATCGTGCTCCTCGCGGACGTGTGCAACAGCGACAACGAGCTCCTGATGGACCGCAAGGTGCTGCTGGCGACGTCCGTGCTGGAACGCGCGTGCGAGGGGTACCCCAACATGGCCCCGCACGAGCTCCTCCCAAAGGTCATCCTGGAGTTTCATCATCCCAAATCCGTGTGGCACGTGCGCGAGACCAAAGACTTCGGCTCGCTCGCGTCCGAACTCACGGAGAAGGGCGCCAAGGCTCACGAGGCGCGCCGGTACAAGCGCACCAAGGTTCGAAGAACGCGCCGCGCCAGTCACGAGAACCCAACCGGACGACCCTCGATCTCTCCGGAGGGACACGCGGCGACGCTCGAGCGGTTCAGGGCGCAGCAGTACAACGACTCGCCGATGCCCGGCCAAAGGCCGGAGGTCGATGGCAACAGGCTCAGGCCTACGTTATCCGGGAGGTTCAACTCGCTGAACCCGGTGCGCGCGGCGGTGGACCTGTCGAAGAAGAACACGAAGGGTGGCAAAATCGTGGGTGGACTTTTAAAGTTTTGCGGCGTGTTGGACATGGAGGGCAACGAGCGCGGGTCCAAGAACAACTACAGCAAGTACCGCGAGCGGTTCCAGGACCAGAACCGGCTATCCTGGATCGAGCACCCGGAGTCGCACACGCAGTACGCGCGTGGTAACGTCATGTTCCGCACCGAGGTGTCCCGCGTCATGGCCACCGTGTTTTACACCCCGGGTCTCATGGAGCTGGTGGATTCGCTCACCAGGGACGCTCGCGCCGGGGAGAACGTCGGGCACCACCCACGGATATGGAGCGTCCCGCTACCCGAGGCGCTACACGGCAAGACCATGGGCGACGCCTTCGACTGGTACGCGGAATCCGAGGCGCTCGTCATCGGCGTCTACCGCAACGTCAAGAGGCCGTTTCGCCGCCGCCGCAAACGGAAGGGTTCCTCGGACTCGCACTCGTCGTCGGAGGAGTCATCGTCCTCCAACGACGACAGCGACAGCGACTCCACCAGCGACTCCGACGACGAAGGGGGACGCCCGGATCACAGCTACGTGCTCACCGCGCCCCCTCACGTCGTTCGATTGAACCCCACGGATACCCTCTACATCATCGCGACAACCGCGTGGGCGTGGAGACACCTCCCGGAGCTCATCGAACTCCGGAAGGTGTTCTGGGTCATCTTCCTTCAGCGGCAATTTCGTTTGAAGTGCGAGCAGAAACGGGAGAAGGAGCGACTGGAGATTCAGAAATCCGCGGGCTACGGCGCTACGGAGACGCCGATCCTGGACTCGAGCAGCATCCAGGCGCTGAGGCAGCAGAGCGTCGCCGTGCTCCCTCAGTCTGGCGGGATGGACAGGGCTCCGCCGCGCGGGCCCACGCCCCCACCGCGTTCCAGACGGTCTCCTTCCCCGTAGCTAGAAGCATCGCGTGTGATAATCACCCTCATTGAACAGTCGCTCACGACGTCGATTCATCACGAACCTTCCTTTGCACGGCGCGGATGTTGTTGTGCCAAAAAAAACGGGCGACGTTTGACAGCTGTGCGCGTGACGTGTCAAGTCTCCCGGATCAATCATCGGGATCTCACTCTTCGTCGCGCGTCCGCATCCGGCACGTTCGAATAATGTCCATTAGTGCGGTCATCCAGCCCGTGCGTCTCGTTTCCCTCCGCGCCACCGCCGCCGCCGCCCTCCGCGTCCGCTCCAAGTCCACCCGCGTCCGCGCCGTCCACCGCTCCGCCACGATCATGGCTGCCGGTGACCTGACCGCCAACCCTCTGGCGTCCTGGTCCTTCGGCCGCTCGCCCCCGAGCGACGCGCCGGACCTCCCCAAGTGGTCGTCCATCACCCCCGAGCACGTCAAGCCCGCGATCATGGCCGCGGTGGACAAGGTCAACGCCGAGATCGACGCCATCGAGGCGGAGCTCACCAAGACCAACCCGTCCTCGTGGTGCGAACTCATGGACCCGCTCGAACGCCTCTCCGAAGAACTCAGCAGGCCGTGGGGCGTCGTCTCGCACCTCAAGGGCGTGCGCGACAGCGAGGCACTCCGCGCCGCGTACGACGAGTGCCAGCCCGCGGTCGTCACCGCCTCACTCAGGGTCGGCCAATCCCGCCCCGTCTACGACGCCCTGGTGGCGCTCACCGAAAACAAAGAAGCGTGGGCGTCTCTCACCGACGCGCAGCGCAGGGCGGTGACGTGCGAGGTTCGCGACGCGAAGCTCAGCGGCGTCGCCCTCGACGGCGCCGAGAAGGACAGATACAACGAGATCGCGAAGGAGATGTCCGAGCTCTCCACGAAGTTCTCCAACAACGTACTGGACGCCACCAAGGCGTTTTCTCACACCTGCGTCGAAAAGAGCGAGGTGGAGGGGCTACCGGACAGCGCGCTGGAGCAGGCGGCGCAGACGGCGTCGCAGAAGGGCGGGCACGAGAACGCCACCGCGGCGGACGGGCCTTGGATGTTCACCCTCGACGCGCCCTCCTACATGGCCGTCAGGTCGCACTCCAAGAACAGAACGCTGAGGGAAAAAGGTAAGAATTTCTTTTTTATTTCCGTCATGGACAATGTGATTGACGTCGTGTTTTGTGTACAGTGTACCGCGCGTACCTCGCGCGAGCCTCGGAACACTTCGCACCCTTCGTGGATGATGCCGAGATGAAAACTAAGTTCTCCAAGGGCGGTGAGGGCGACAACGCGCCGCTCATCGAGCGCATCCTCACCCTCCGCGCGGAGAAGGCGAAGCTACTGGGCTACGGCACCTTCGCCGACGTCTCCATGGCCAAGAAGATGGCCACGCTGGACCGCGCGGAGTCCCTCCTGGAGGACATCCGCGCCAAGGCTAGGCCCGCGGCGGAACGCGAGCTCGAGGAGATCCGGTCCTTCGCCGCGGAGCAAGGCGCGGAGGAGGCTGTCACCGGCTTGATGCAGTGGGACCTCGGGTTCTGGTCCGAGCGCCTTCGCGAGGCCAAGTACGAGCTGAAGGAGGAAGACCTTCGGCCTTACTTCCAGCTCCCCGCCGTCATCGACGGCATGTTCGAGCTCGCGGGTGAGCTCTTCGGCATCGAGGTCCAAGCGTGCGACGGCGAGGTTGAGGTCTGGCACCCCGACGTCCGCTTCTTCAAGGTGCTCGACGCCGCCACCAAGGCGCCCAGGGCGTACTTTTACCTGGATCCCTACACCAGGCCGTCGGAGAAGCGAGGCGGCGCGTGGATGGACGACGTCGTCGGGCGATCCTCCGCGATGGCCCCGGCGAACGGCGGCGGCGTGCGTCTGCCCTGCGCGCACATGGTGTGCAACGGCACCCCGCCCGTGGGAGACAAACCCAGCCTCATGACGCACAACGAGGTACGCTTATCATTTTAATTACCTTCGTATACGGCAATTAGATCTGACGGTATGTGTGTTTTGTGTACAGGTCACCACGCTGTTCCACGAGTTTGGCCACGCGCTTCAGCACATGCTGACCACCGAGTCGTGCGGGCCCGTCGCGGGGATCAACCAAGTGGACTGGGACGCCGTCGAGCTCCCGTCGCAGTTCATGGAGAACTGGTGCTACGACAAGAAGGTGCTGCGCAAGATTGGCAAACACTTCGAGACGAACGAACCGCTTCCAGACGACTTGTACGAAAAGTTAGTCGCGTCCAAGAACTTCGGCAGCGGTGAGTTTATTTTTACTTCTCGTATGATGGGCAATTAGACTGACGTCGTGTTTTGTTCACAGGCACACGGTACCTCCGCCAGTGCCACTTCGCCATGACGGACCTGGAGCTTCACGCCAGGTACATTCCAGGATCCGGCGCGGACGCCGTGTTCGCCACCGAGCGCGCCATCGCGTCCAAGACGATGATCATGCCCTCCATCGAGGTGAGTTTATTTTAACCTTCACACGTGCAATTAGACTGACGACGTGTTTCTTCACAGGAGGATCGATTTTTGTGCGGCTTTGGCCACATCTTCGCCGGCGGGTACAGCGCCGGTTACTACTCGTACCTCTGGGCGGAGGTTCTCTCCGCCGACGCTTTCGGGGCGTTCGAGGAGGTCGGCCTCGAGGACGAGGCGAAGGTTGCGGAGTGCGGTAAGCGGTTCGCGGATACGGTGTTGGCGCTGGGCGGCGGTTCGGCTCCGCTGGATGTCTTCACCAAGTTCCGCGGCCGCGAACCGGAGGTTGACGCGTTGCTCCGCCACAACGGTTTGGTGGTCACGGCGGCGTGAGTGGAGTGATGTTGTTTGTGGGTGAGGAGTTTCTGTGTGTGACGTGAACGTGATGTGAACGCTTGTGATGCCAAAGATTAGATTGAATCAATTGACTTTTTGATTACCACTGAAATCCGTTTTAGCCGTTGGAGTTGCTACGCGCCGATGCCATTCGACCGGGCACCTTCCCGAGTTGAAGGACCGAACGAGGTCGGCGCCTGCGCACCCCGCACGCGCGTAGACCCTCGAGTCGGCGAGCAGGAGCGCGCGCGTACACACGGCCGCGCGCCGATGGCGGCGACGGACTCGCCCGGCGAGATGAGCGTCGCGGACGAGCAGATGCCCACCGGCGAGCAAAGCGCGTCGTTCCGCTTCGAGGCGCGGCGCGCGAGGCTGGACTGGAGGCTCCTGCACTCCGTCGACGTCGATCGGCTGATGCGGGAGAACGATCTCGACATGCTGGAGACCACGCTGGTGCGCATCGTGACCCTCCTTCCCGCGCCCGTTACGCCCCCCGAAGGATGGATGCTCAAAATCTTTGACCGAGATTTCCCGCCTAACAACGACCCCCCGTCCCCATCCCCATCCCCCCCCACGTCAACAGGAGACCGTGGCGTTCGGCGACGTCACCGTCGAGGACAGCCGCAACCTCACCGTCAACAACAGCCGCAAGATCCTCCGACTCGCGCAGTGCCAAGTCGAATACCTCCTCCACGTCCAAGAAACACTCGTGTCGCACAAAGAACGACTCCGACGAGTCGCCGAGGATGCGCAGCGCGAATGCATCGACGCCAAGTCCCGGTTCAAGCACGAACGCGTACGCACCAAGACGCTCAAGCGCGAGCTCCGAACCGCGAAGAAGGCGCTGCGAACCTACGAAGTGCTCGAGCAGATTCGATCGGGCAAACCGCTTGACGAGATTCTAACCGGCGCCATCGTCTTCGCGGGACCCGACGGCGAAGGGTCCATCGCCCCAGGGCCCGGGCACAGCGTCCGCATGTCCCAGACGATGGACGCCAGCGTGCTCCCCACGCTCGCGGCGCTGGCGACCCCAGGCCTGGGTGGTAAGGAGAAGGACGGCGGCGACTT
>Ga0315315_10000535_pt1 | contig 32328 bp, 29 predicted proteins | sample M140m3416metaG_FD_203699 | JGI IMG/M metagenome (GOLD analysis project Ga0315315, IMG submission 203699) | Ammonia-oxidizing marine archaeal communities from Monterey Bay, California, United States - M1 40m 3416 | ecosystem: Environmental > Aquatic > Marine > Intertidal zone | place: USA... | reverse complement strand
AAAGAGGACGACGCATGAAGAAACGGGAGGCCCGTGTGGAGGGTGGGCTCCCCCTCCACCCTCACACCCTTCTCTTGTCACAAACAATGGTTTTCGTGTGCGTGTGTGTGTGTGCATGCGCGTTTGCAAAGCCGCCCAAAAAAAAGGGACGGCAACGCGTGCGGAGGGGGGATAGCAAAGATAACGTGTTCTAAACCCCGTCATTCAGCAAGAGACCAACGGACGCGTCGGGGAGCGACGATGCCGACACCGATGCCAACCGGCGTTCGCACGACTCCCAAACTGAACGCAATGCCGCGCACGCCGCCAACTGTGTTCAAAGGGGACAGCGCCGCCGCGCCTCTGCACGACACGAGCCTAGACGAGCAGTTGGGCGTGCCGAACGACGGCAACTGCCTCTTCTGGGCGTTTGGGGTGCTGCTGGCCACGTACGGGGTATACGACAAGACCAAACGTGCGTACGTGCAGCAGCACATGCAACCGTCGGCCATCCGCAACCGCCTCGCCTACCGAATCCGGGACGTGCGCCACTGGTCGAGCCACTTTTTGCGCATCCTCAACCTGGTGCGGGACATCAATAACCGCCCCTTAAACGGCGTCAACGGACCGCGACCAGCCGACCTGGGGACCTGCAAAGGTTCCGTTGACGAGATCACCAAGATTCTAAAGGATGATTTCGAGATAGACGTCGTAGACCGCCTCACCGTCATCACCACTGACGAGACGTTTGTCCGCATGACGCAAGCCCAGCATGAAGCGGCGACTGACCCACTAGAGGAGGACGAGAACAAGCTCAAAAGTAAGATTTCCGAGGGGAAGGTGTCACCAATATATTTGCAGCTCATGCAATACATTGTCGACACGTACATTGAGACCTCGCTCAGCCGAAACGGACAGTTTGCCGAGGCGTTCGAGGTCGAATTGCTGGCCGAAGAGTTTGGCGTCATCGTCTACTACTACGTAGGCGGAGCCGAGCACCACCCGCTGGAACGCAGGGCCGACTTTGACGCAGCGCAGCTCGCGCACGTCATGTTCCCCGACCCAGAAACCAGAAGGGGGCTGCAACTTGGCGAAGACACCGCGAAGAAACGCGAGGAGGCAAAGCAGCGCGGCTTCCACCTTGTGCGACTCGGAAACCATTTTTACTATGGGCTGCGACCGCCGCACCAACCGCTGGGCGGAACACCGCCGGCGCGGCCGTGGAGGCTGAGGCCAGTGGCGGCGGTGCCGTACGCGGCGGCCACCACGAAGCGCGCGCGGCTGCAGGCGGGACGTTGCAAATCCGCGCACGTCGCCGCCACGGCGCACCACGAGGCACGCGCCGTAGCCAAGCCAGGGAGCTCGGCGTCGGGCCGCACCCCCGCGGAGAAACAGCAGGCCGCGATGACGGCCGAGCTGCACCAGGTGCACATGGCCGCCAGACGGAGGGTAGAACAGGGGCACCTCGCGCAGGGCAATCCGCACAACGCCAACCCTGGCTACAGCGCCGCCGCCATGAGCAACCCCAGAAGCACCGCCGTGCACGGCACGGCCGCGAGCGCTCTGGCGCCGCCGGCGATGCCAACGACGCCCGTCCTTGCGCGCGGGAGCCCTTTTGAGACGACCCCCGTGCCGCCGCGGGCGCTGGCGTGGGGGTCGGCCGGAGCGCGCCCGACGAGCGGATACGCCCAACACCGATGGCAATCGGCCGTCGTTGAGCTGGAGGCAACGTTGCGCAAGGGCGCAGACGCCGGGGCCGTCCAAGAGGCGTTATTCGCTGTCGAGAGGGCGAAAACAGCGGTCGACCTCGTGAAGGCGCAGAGCGGCGTCGTGCTGGCTGCAGAAGGTGTGCACGACCCGCGCGATGCGCCGCACTCATGGACGTACCGCTGCGATTACAACGAGAACTCGGATAAAGAGAGCGACAGCGATGCGTCGTGCGACGTTGGATGTGGACCCACTTACGACAATGACGACATCGAGCTAGAGTTGGCTGCAATTGAAGCGGCGTTGAGCTCCGAGATAGCGCTCTGGGACGCAATGTAATGGCGAAAGGGCGGAAGCGCGAGCGAGGAGTGGGAGGGGAGTGAGAGGGGGGGGGGCTAGAGCCTCGTTTGGAACGGGCACCGATCCCCCCCCCTCCCCTAAAAGAGAGAACCGCCACCCCTTCTCCCTTCTCCCTCCCTCTCCTTCCCCCACGCGCGCAGCCTTCTCGTGCGTTCGTTACGGCTGCACGTACGAGTGTGAGCTGTTTTTATTTTCCCCAAAAAAAGCGGCCTTGCGTCTTTTGATCAGTTGCATTCGGCGGGGGCGGGTGAACGCCAAAAAGCAACGCCTCCCCTCCCCCCTCACCCCACTCCCCTCCCTCCCACCCACACACCCCCTCACCTCTCACTCCTTCTCTCGCACCGCCCTCTCGCCGGCCCGCCAACGCCTCCAACGCCTCCAACGGGGGAGGGATGGTTCCTCTAAAGAAGCGCCCGTTCTACGCAGCGGCGTCGGAGGTCGTCCTCCCGACTCCAGACACGGTCGATCGGCAGCCACGCGTTGACGGAAACGCACGACCAACCGCAAAGGATTTTGCCGCCGTCGCGCCGCACGAACAGCAGCAGCAGCAGCAAACCCCCGTCGTCGACGCTGACGAGCCCACCCCGCCCCAGTCGCCGGCGCCGCCGTCGACCTTTCCTCCGTTGCCAGTCGATGTCGATACTGTCCTGTCGCTCGAGCTGGAGGGCGAATGGGTGGTCACGAGCAACGGCGACACGGAAATCGGGACCGTCCGCGTCGCTCTCAACGCCGAGCTGACGACGGGGACGGTCTGGTTTTGCGACGCGGTGACGCAGTCGCACCTCCGCTTCCGCATGATCATCGACCCCGACCCGCTGATCAGGGACGCGGACACCCGCCCGCTCGTTATCCTCGATCGCGAGTACGTCACGACCAAGAAGTTCTGGCGCGTTTGCCGCTGGGGAGAGGACGGGTTCGCGTGGAAGGCGACAGTGCTGCCAATCAAGGACGAGCACCTCGGTTGGATTCGCGAATGCCCAACCGACGACCCCGACTTTGTGTCTGGCGTCCTGGTCTGGACTCAGACGCTCCCGGAGGAGGCGGTGCGCACGAACGCCAGCTTGCCGCCGTCGGAGTGCGGCGAGAGCGACGAGAACAAGAAGAAGAAGAAGAAGCGGAAGTCGGCCGTCTGCTACCCGCCCAAGTGGAGGCGCGGCCACAACAAGAACCGCTTCTCCGCGTGGAAGGACGGCAAGGCGCGTTGAGCTGCTTCTGCCCGCACTGAGGGCTGCACATGTGTGGAGAGTTTCAGTGTTTGGGCTGCACGGGCAAAGGGGGAAGGGGTGAGGGGGGAGGGGGGGGCGAAGGGGGGGCGCAGGAGCGGGTCCAGGTCCAGGTGCAAGTGGAGTGTAGAAAAACAGTAAAGTGCTCGGTCTTTTGTCCGTCCCCGGGCGGTCCAGTGCCCACCGGGATCGTGTGGGCTGCTGCGTGCAGCCGAATCCGCTGCTCAACCCAAACTCGCTAACGACTTGCGGCTTTTGCGCGGTGAGAAGGTGGAGGCGGGTGAAAGACTGCCATGACGACCCACGAGCCCCGTCAGGCTGCAGCCCACGCCGCGAGCCGCAATGCAGCCGACATGTTTGGCGCAATGTGGAACACCGAAACCAACGTGGACCCAGCGAGCGTGGAACGCATGACCAACATGGAACTGGAAGGCGGAGCCATGTCGGTCGACGAGTTGAACGGCGGCGTCGAGCCGTGGTCCGACGACGAGATGGAACCGCCACCCGCCGCCGCCGCCGCCGCCCCCGCCCCGTCCGCCCCGTCCGCCCCGTCGGCCAAGAAGATGGGCAAGCAGCCCGTGCGCATGGACGCGGACAACTACGACGATCTGTTCCCAGCCTCCCCCGCGAGGCAGAAACCCAAGCAAAAACATCCCGCGCCCGCGCGGGCGCGCGGCAAACAAGCGTCCAACGCGCGCCCTCGTGTCGTCGACGACGGCGACGCCCTCTACTCATCGGACGAAGACGGCGCGCGACTTGACGCCTCGCCATTCGCGCCGCACGCCGGCGAAGCCCTGCTCGTCTCGTCCGACGACGAGGAGGACCGACCCCTCAACAACCGGAAGCCAGGCGACGTCGCCTTCTCGGGCGCCGTGCCGGCGCGCCCGACCATCGACATGACTCCCAAGACGACGCACGCCGCCAACCTAAAAGCGCAGATGCGCCCGCTGGGCACCGGTCGATTTGGCAAACAGACGCGCGACGAGCGCCTGACTGCCGGACTCCGCGGCGACGATGCCACGGTCCGCGGCGTGCTCGGCACGACCGAGCCGCACCCGCGCGGACCGCGCTTCGAGCGGATCTTGGCGCTGCACCAGGCCAACGAAATCCCCGGCGTCGCGGCGTTGCACGCGACCAAGACCGCGCTGGCCAAGTACGAGATCCGCCACGAGGAGCTCATCGTGTGCCCCGATGAGAAGCGGGCGGAGCGCAAGCGGACCCGCGAAGCCATGAGCCGGGCCAGCGTCCTGTACAAGCGGGCGCTGGAGGAGCGCGTCCTTCAGGCGCAGAAACAGCACGACAAGTGGCACAAGCCGCCCGCGGCGGCGGCGGCAGCGGCTTCGTTCGCGGCGGCATCGTCGTCCACGGATCCGCGGTAGCCTCCAGCGCCGCTAAGAGGGATCGGTTTGCACGCACAGTGTCGTTCCGTTTTCGCGCGTGTGTGCGTTCACGTAGCGCGGTTGCTGTTGTCTCTCTCTCTCTCTCCTTCTCGACAGTCCATGTTTTCCGAATTCTTCTCTGGGAGCGGCCCCACGACCGCCCTCGTGGCCTGGTCCGGGCTGATCGTCGTGTTCGGATACTCCATCTTCCTCGCGTGGATCAAGGCGCGGATCAACGACTTCTACAGCGACTTTTACGATCTGATGCAGGCTTCGGGCACCGTCCTCGGCGACTACAGCAGCGGGAGCGAGCCGCCGCTCGCCAGCTACCGCGCGCAGGTCTGGGAGCAACTCGCCCGCTTCGGCGGCATCGTCGCGCCGCTCGTCATGGCTGCCCCTGCCGCCAAATGGGTGCGGAGCGCGTGGGCGTTCGCGTGGCGCGCCGCGCTCATGAGGGCCTACCTTAAGGCGTGGGACGTCTCCAAGGAGCCCATCGAAGGCGCCTCGCAGCGCCTCCACGAAGACACGCAGCGTTTCTGCAACGCGCTCCAGGGCTGCATCGCGGCGCTCCTCGACGCCGTCTTCACGCTCGCCGTCTTCACCCCCATCCTCATCGGCCTCAGCGCGCAGGTGACGCCGCCAGCCGACCTCGACCTCGGCCCCCTCCGTTGCGCGTGGCTGCTGATGGCCGCCCTGACGGCCGCGTTGGTCGGCCTCGGCGGCGCCGTCCTCTTTGGACAGGAGCTGGTGCAGCTCGAGGTTAACAACCAAAAGGTCGAGGCGGAGCTTCGCAAGGACCTCGTGCTCCTCGAGACGACGCCCGTCGTGATCGTCGGCAGGCCGTGCTTCGACTTCCATCCAAACGACCCCGTGGCGCAGGGCGCGGCGACGCCGCAAGTCCACGCGCCGTGGCTCTTCTTCGGGGCGACGCTCAAGCGGCTGCGCAAAAACTACCACGCCCTCTTCCGCCACTTTTCGCTCCTCAACTTTTGGCTCACCCTCTTCGACCAGTTCATGGTCATCTTCCCGTACCTTGTCGCCGCCCCGCTCCTCTTCGCCGACGAACCGTCCGCCCGCATCACGCTAGGCACCCTCGTCAAGATGTCCAACTCGTTCGACAAAGTCTTCGGCAGCCTCAGCGTCGTCGCCGAGAACTGGGGCGCCGTCAACGAGTTCCGCTCCGTGTTGCGGCGCCTGCGCGAATTCGAGGCCAAGCTCTACCTGCACGTGCACCGACGGAGCACAAACTGCCTCCTCCCCGTGCCGAGCGCCGACGGCGGCGGCGGCGGCGGCGGGCGCAGTGAGTCGCTTCGCCACACGCGCACCCGCGCCGCCACCGCCGAGGAACGCGAGGTCGCCTTCGATACGGAGCTCGTCCTTGTCGAGGGCGGCCCCGTGGAGGTGAGAACCACCTACGGCGAAGAGCCCGACGACGACCTGCACCAGGCGCCCGCGTTCCCAAACACTCTGCACGACATGCGCGTGTAAAAACACACGAGTGCGCGCGTCTCAGCCGTCTCGTAGAGTGCAGTGCGTTTGTTCGTAGGGAAAAACGGTCCAATATGCCGGCCCTGGAGTTGCCACACGATGGCTCGGACTCGGGCTGCTTCTCTGACTAACCCCGGTGACGGTTCGTGCGCGTGTGCGCGTCGTGTCGTGTCGTGTGCGTGTGTGTGCGTGGGTGTGCGTGTGTGTTCGTGACGGCGTGCGTTTCGAAGTGCACACGATAACCCCTCGTACAACGCGACCCAAACATAGGCAACTGCATCCCGCTAACGCAAAAGCGCCCGTCGGATCCAGTCGCCCCCCCACACCGGTCGTACCAGCCGCTACCGTGAAGTCGCAGCACCGCAACCATGACCGATCAGTTCAACACCCACCCCCAGCCGCGCACCTTCGCGCCCTCCAAGGACGACGTTCTCCAAAACCTCATGTACTTTTTCGGCGCCCCCGTCTCGCCCGAAAAGCTCAAGGACTACTCGGAGCACCACGCCATGACCTACCACTTTCCCGGTGCGCTCGCGCGCCGCGCCTGGCCAACGCACCTTGCGCGCGCACGCACCCGTCTCGGCCGACCCGGGAGCGGTCCTGGCTGAGGCGCGGTCCCCCCCCCCCCCTTCCCTCCCTCCCTGCGCCCCCGCGCAGATGCCTACGTCGGCCAAAACACCAGTGAGCGCGGCATCCAACACGACTGTTCATTATGGTACTCGCATGTCTGTCGGCCTACTCTTACGTGTGTCCGTTGGGTGCCGCGCTCGCAGAGATCCGCGACACGCTCAACAACCTCATCCTCAAGGTGAGCTGTCACACCACTCGCGTCTCCTCCTTTGCCTCCGGCTCACCGTTCCCTTGTCGCGTGCGCAGTCGCCCCAGAGCTGGCAGACTTCGGCCGGCCTTCCGTTCTTTCAAATCACGGTTCGTGCCAGCATCTCAAACAATTGTTAACGTCGAAAACACGAATCGTCTTTCGTGCATCGTGCACAGGGGACAGTCGTGGAGTGGGACGAGGTTCGCTTCGACGTGCGGCTCATGTACGCCGCACGAGACGTCATCTGTAGAACATGCCTTGCCGTTGTCCTTTCTGACGACCATTGCTCGTGTTTGGCAGGCAACGAGTGCCATATGAAGGCGCGAACGCCGCGATGACAACCTCATGGCCCGAATTTGCAAAACATCCACAAACCGCCTTGCTCTTGTGGCACAGGTGTCTCGCGCATGCAGACTTCGCTGCGCCGGTTCCCTACCGCTAACTCGAACCACAAGCCCGCACATTCCATGTTCATGTCTTGCGCATTGCACACCGGAACTCCGCAAGAGACACCCAGCTATGGATTTGAGCCCGGGAACTATTCTACCGGGCGTCATCGTTCATACTGACAAACATGGCGACTGGGCACGTGTTCCTGGCTTTGGTCAATACGCGTTGCTTCTAGGTCGTGAAGCAACATCTGTGGGCAATGATGATCCATAGGACTGAGCCTCTTGCGGAGTTCCATTCATACACGGCTTGCACAACGCGGATTGCACACTTGTCTGGCGTGCTCAGCTGGTCGTTTGCGACAGGCGCCACCGCGATCGCGTCGTGCGGCGCGGCCTCGCCATGATGATCGAGGTGCGTCACCACACCACCGTTCTGTCATTCGCGCCGCTTGTTGATCAACGTGCTGCGTTTGACAGAGCGATTTCTACGCGACCGACGCCGGTCGCCAGCACTTCGCCGACCAGCTCAAATCGATCCGATACTGGTGTGCCCTTCGCTTCCCGTGCATCGCCTCGCGTTTGCTCACTCGCTTCCTGTACATCGCAGCGTGCAGGAGACCTGCAACTTCGACGCTCTCTACGCGTGAGTCTGTAATTTGAACATTGCGCTCCAAACACGGTGCTCACCTTCACTGTCGTGCGCGAAACAGGTATTTGACCTGTGGCAACTACGACTGTGCGCAGCTTCCACTGCGGGCCCACTCACGCGCACACTTGACGCACACGCACTCATTGCATCGTTCTGTGCTTTTTAGTCAACTACGATCGCTCCAAGAACTTGCGGCCTAAGCGGAACATTCGCACCGCGATGAACCACGAGGTCATGATGTATGGCATCGCGCAAAAGGAGCAGTTGGGCTTTGACAAGGCAGTGGAGGAGTGCAAATACCGCATGTCGCGTTACGGCGTCACTCCCAACGTGCGCTTCCACTGCAAGTCAACAACCTTAACCGTGTCACTCACACGCCGTGCATCCGTGCACAGATGATGATCATGCCGCCGCAGGAATGCCCTCACCATTCGAACCCCATTTCGCAGGCCAGCAGTGCTTCAGCTTCAGCAGCTCAGTCATCGGTGGCAATTTGGTCTTCAGTCTAACGTTCTCGTCGGCCCACTGGGCAAACAGATTGTCCGGATCCCAGCAGCGACGCACGTCGTCCGCGTCGTTGGGATCAAAGTGATCTCTTGCAATGCGGTGGCCAACGTTCCAGCGACGCGGCTTGCCGAGCTCCAGTTTCCCGTGGTTGTCCATCGTCATACCTGGCTCGAACGTGCGTTCGAAGTGAGCAACGAGTTCGTCACGCGATCCGAAACCAACAGTCGTTCCGACCGTTTGCGAGGTGTTGCGAGTGCCCTTGATCATCCTTGATACGACAACGCCGATGGCGTGCTCGAGATTGCGACCCGCGTCGTCGTGGATTCGTTTGTACTCGAGGTCGCGAAGTTCCTTGCGATGCTCGCTCTGACGATAGGTGGCAGTCGTTTTAACGTACAGCTCGGTCGAGCGATACCTGGATTTAGTTGCGGCTGCCTTGTTGCTCTTGTTGTACGCCTTCCTCGATGCCTTGCCAGCGGCTGTCTTCCCGAACTTGATGCTAGAAGCGGAATCCTTGGCGCAGCAGACTGTACAATTGACGGTGAACATGCTGTTTCGTCCACGATTGAACTCTGAGTACGGCTTGTGTTTCTTGCAACGGGCACACGTCTTTCCGACTGGTCGTCCCCAGTCAGACTCAGAATCAGACTCAGCCATGACTGCCTGTGGCATGATCAGCGCATGCACATGCGGCAAGTCTTAGCGCACTAACCTCGTCGCTCTCCTCTCGCGTGCGCAGATGCTTCTCTACATGGCGCTCGCCCCGGAGCAGAAGCTCACGTGAGTCGATGCCCTTCCGGTCCATCTCCACCCAAACCTCCACTCACATCCGACGTCTCCGCGGCAGGTACAAGGAGGGCGGCCCCTCCGCCGCCGCCGCCTTCGAGGCGGGCGTGGCGGGCGTCGAGGCGCGCGCCTTCCGCGGCTGCGGGATCTTCACTTCGGAGCCCTTCGAGGTGTCCGACGGTGCGCTCGGCCCCTAACCTGGGGTTGGGCGCACCCAGCCGGCGGGCTGATCTTGCGCGTTGGCTGAGCCCCTGCGCACCGCCCTCGCTCGGTGCGCAGACCAGGACTCCGTCCAGATGCTCACCCGCTCGACCCAGATCGGAGAGTTCTATGTCATGTCGCCGCCGCAGGTCGACCCGGGCTACCTCAAGGTCCAGTTCACGTGCGACCTCCTCATCTACGACGAGGAGTCGGACCGCCACGTGCGCATACAGTGGAGGGACGCGGCGGCGGCGACGTGCGTCGAGGGCCTCGTAGACGAGCAAGACAACCCCTTGGTGGACGAGACCTCCGCGACCAACTTCATCCCCGGGAACAGGGGGGCCGCCAATCCCGTGGATGGACTGGTGAACTCTCCAGGAAACAACCCTCGGTTTTCTAACTGGGCGACTGCGGCGAACCAGATTACGTTCTTCAACGCGGGCCTGAAGATGAACAGGACTGCCGTCGCAGACGCGACCGAAGCTGCGGCTGCGTACGCAGCCATCGAGAAGAAGTGCCGCATCGTGATCGCGCGCCCCTTCATCGAGCACCTGATGCACTCGGTCATCATCTGCGTCTCGGGCCGCGACACGGGTGCGACTCTCTTCGGCCCGGCCGACATGCAGCTCTCGGCCAACACGCAGGTGAAGACGATCGAGGGCCACTACACTGGCCACTTCAAGGCCGTCATCACCAAGCCGCAGAACGTGCTGGTCATGCGCGACGTCGCATGCGCCGGATACGTCGCGGGCTGCAACACGCAGTGGTTTGCCAAGACCTACGGCGGAGCCGGCGGTTTGACGTCGCTTCAGACGGCCCAGCAAGAGATGATGAAGCGCCTCTCGTTCGCCGACGACGTCGGCGCCAAGTACAGCTCGATGCTCGCGTTCCCGTGCTGGGCGGACCAGTTCGAGTCGGGACACCTCGACACGGTCATGTCGGTCACGACGCGCCTGCTGCCGTGGGAGGTGACCTCGGCAACGGGCGGGTCGCACCACTCGTTCCCAGGCGGCCAGGGCGCGTACGGCGCTTACATGGCCGCGCTCAACCTGCGCTCAGTCCACTTTGGCGAGGACATGAAGGCGGCGGAGAACCAGGACTTCATCTCGCAGGCGCGCGCTCGCGCGCGCGACGGCCGCGTTGGGACCGCTGCTGAGACGCGTGCACGCGCGTTTGTTTTTAGGGCTCGACCAACAACGCGATCTGCTTCCTCGGCCCGCACCGCAAGTTTGACCCCTTCACCAAGTCGTTCATGTCGCTGATCCCGGGCCAGGGCCACTTTGGTCCGGACGCGATTCCCGGGGTGCGCGCGCGTGCGCACCGGCGACCAACCAGCCCGCGCCCGCGCCCGCTCACGCGCGCTCTGCACTTGGCAGGACGCGCGCTGGCGCCGCGGCGAGTCGGTCTCGCTCAAGACGGCGCGCGACGCGATGGTCGGCCTCGAGCTGGCGCAACACGCGCAGATGGTCTACTCAAAGGCGTGAGGCGGCCGCGGCGCCGACGAGGCGCCAAGCGCCGGGCGGAGAGGGTGAGGTGTGAGAGGGGGGTGACGACGGGTGAAGGGATCGCGCGCGCGCGGGCGCGTACGGCAACACGCGGCGATCAGTGTGGATAACGCGTCGTGGTCGCCGGTGTTGGGTAAGAAAAAAACGCTCGTCCGCTTTTGAGTCCGCCATGCCGCTCCCCAACCTGGCCGGTCTCTCGTTGCCGACGGGCGTCGATCCCCCCGACGCTTCCGCCGCCGCCCCCCCCCCGGCGCGCAACGAGTTTGCGGCGCTGCGCGAGGAGAGCAGCGTCCTCTTTGCGACGCTGATGCGCGCGCTTCTCGAGGAGGACGGCATCGGCGGCCTGGCCTTTTGCGGAGCGGTGAGCCGGCTCAAGCAGGCCCTCGCCGAGAAGAAGGGCGGCGAGCCAAAAGGCGGCCCCACGCCCGAAGCGTACGCGGAGCTGTACGAGCAGCTGAGGCGCGACGGGCTGCTTCCTCACCCGCTGTTTGGGGAAAAGGGCGAGGGCGAGACGGCACTTGCCTTTTTCGAACGCGTGTGCAGGAGGGCCAGCCTCCTGCGCGAGTACGACGCCTACCTGAAAAAGCACTTTTACGGTCCAGAGTCCATACCGAGACCACCGGGCCTTAAGGACAACCTGGCAAACCTCTACCTTGTACAGTTCAACGGGTACAGGGCAAAACGTCAGGTCGCCACCAGTCCGCCATCAACCGTCTTCGAATCGAGAAACAAAACGGAGTACGCGATCAACAACAAACCCGCCGGCCAAAAATTGAGAGAATACATAGACGATCCAGACTTTGTGAAGCGCCTCTTGGCACCGCCGTACTACAAGCGCGTGCCCACCTGGCTGGTCATTTATATCGTCGGCAAATACAAAGAATCGCCGTTTTGTACGTTCTTCCGCGAATCCACCATCTGGAACAGGGTGCTGATGTTCACACCGCCCAAAGAATACAACGTTGCGGAAGAAACTTACAACGATACAACGTGAGCCGGGGGCGGGACGGCGGGGAATAACGCGTCGTGGTCGGGGGGGCGTTAAGTAAGGCAAAAAAAAAAAAAAAAAAAAGCTCGTCGGCTTTCGAGTCCGCCACGCCGCTCCCCAACCTGGCCGGGCTCTCGCTGCCGACGGGCGTCGATCCCCCCGACGCTTCTGCCGCCGCCGCCTCCACCCCGGCGCGCGACGAGTTTGCGGCGCTGCGCGAGGAGAGCAGCGTCCTCTTCGTGACGCTGATGCGCGCGCTTCTCGGGGATGCCGGCAGCATCGGAGACGAGGCCTTTTGCCGAGCGATGAGCGCGGTCAGCGAGGTGTTCACGGAGAGCGAGGGGAGGACGACGCGGCCCAAGGGCGGACCCACGGAGGACGCGTACGAGCTACTCTACGAGGAGCTGGAGGAGGAAGGGCTGATCCCCCACCCCGTGCACGGCGTGTTGGGACCGGGCGAATCCTTTTTCAATTTTTTCGCGCGAGTGTGCAGGGCAGCGACCCTCCTGCGCTACGAAGCCTACATCAAGAGACACTTTGCAGGGTTGTACTCGTTACAAAGACCGGACGGCCTTTTGCCCAACAACAGCAACCTCGGCGAGGACGTATTTGCGCCCTACAGGATGGAGTTCGAGAGCCGGATGTACCCACCGCTGGCCCTCTTCAACGGGAGCCCCGATTGGGACAGGATCGTGGACCCCGTCTTCAAAAAGTGGATACAGGATCCGGACTTTGCAGAGCTCCTTCTATCAAAGGCCCCCGATGCGGACCGCGTACCCACTTGGTTGGACATCTACATCGTCCACGCACACAAACACATACCTCACATGCGGGCCTTTTTTACCCACTCGTCCAGCCGCCTCCACGACATACTGGCCTACTCCTCCCCAGAGGAGATCAAGGAGGCAAACGACAACTACAACGCGTCGTGTTTGGAGGAGGACTGAGGGGCGTGCAGTCCGTTCAGTCCGACGAGGGGACTCGGCGGCGTCTTCGGAGGCGGGTCTCCCTCCGACGGCGTCCTGTCGGACGCAAAGTCTGGGGTGCTGCCGCTGCGCTTCTGGGCAATGCGCTCGGTGCGTGCTCGGTCCGCCTCCTCGCGTTTGCGCTTCGCCGCATCGCGGGGTGGCGGTGGCGCGGGGATGAAGGGTGGCACGGGTCTGGCGTCGAGGATTCCGGTCGCCTCCGGCATGTTGTGGTAGACCGTGTAACTCAGCTGGTCGAGCTTCATGATCGCGACCGGAAGCGGCGGGATGAAGCGCACCTGCAGCTCCTTGACGCACGAGCGCTCGACCATGAGGACCAAAGGCGGGAAGACGAGACGTTTCGACTCCTTGCTGGGGTCCTCGTCTTCGTCGTCGTTCTCCTCCTCGTCTAGCATCTGCGGCATTGCGTTTTGCATCGAGCGCATCTTGATGAAGACGGGCTCGTACGGTCCGGGGATGAGCACCGTGTGCCCCGCGTCGATGACCGCTCCGACGGCCGCCTGCTGGTTGGGGTTGGCGTCCTCGATCGTGGGACCAACCCACGAGTCGACCGTCACGTGGAGTGCGCCGTCTGCGTTGGGGGGCGACATGGAGAGACGGACGACGGCGTTCCAGGTCCTTCCGCCCAGGAAGAAGGGATGGACGTCGTCGGCGGCGTGGTCGGACAGGCACTGAAACGTGAGGGCGTAGGTGTATTGCGCTCCCTCCGCGTTGTGGTGGTGGTTGCCCAGGATGGGTATGGAGGCGACGCGGTTCCGGTCGGAGTAGCAATGCATGGACGTGAAAGTGCGTTCCATCCTTTTATTTTGAGAAAAACGGACGCGACGCCCAGCTTGGGGGGGTGGGAGGGGGGCGGAGGGGGTCCCTTTCACTCCGCCGCGCACACCGAGTGCACAACCCGCAAGACGTGGGGTTTGGCAGCCTGGGGGCTGCTTCTGCTGCCTCAAGACTCCATGGGCTGCGAGCTGCGGCTGCCCACGGCCGCGGCGTCGCGCTCCCGTTTCTCATCGTAGCGGCCCTGCACGAATTTTTCGAGCGTCTCGACGTACCAGCCCCTCACCTCGTCAAAAAAGTCGTCATCTAACGGTGGAAAGACACCCGGATACTTTGCAAGGAAGTGGCGTACACTTTGTGCCACGTATCGGTTCCACTCAATAGCGGGCATGCCGTAGAGTGTTTCCTCCCAATGACCCAACTCGGCTTTGGCCGCGGCCGCTTGCACGTGTAGGTCAAAGGCCGCGCGCAGAAACCGCTCGTCCGACTGAAATTCTGGAGGGAGGTCCCGAAGCTTAAGTGGGTCTTTGCGCACGCTTGCGAGCTTGTGGCACAAGTGGCACAAGTTTCTCCACGGTCGATTCCGCGGCGGCTCGACATAGTCTGCGCTGGCTCGAAGTGCGTCGCTTATGGCCCTTCCAAAGATCTCCACTTCGAGCTCCTTCCAGACCGACGGATCAGCGTGGCACGCTCTCCAGCTGCTGGCATTGGCGCTGCACCACCGAATGGCCTCCACGCACGCGCGGTCGGGTTTCCCGTCCGCCACGTACATCAGGATCTTGGTTGCGATCTCCGAAATCCCGATTGCCTCTTCGACGGCCGAGGGGGAGGGGATCACCCTCGCCCTCCCTGCGGCCGACGGGCCCGTGGTCGCAGACCGGGGCCGCGCCTTGGGGCGAGCCAGGTCGAGCGCGCAGAGGTTTGGTAGCATGACGCGTCTCTCTCGTTTTGAACCGCGACCTCTGTTTTGCCGCCACCGCTGCCGCTGTTACTACACCCGCGGACTCGACCGCGTCGGTTATGGTCCAATCGTCTCACGCTCCGTGCACGTTTGGCGCGGACGCCGCGAGGCGGCCCAAATCGTGCAGCCCGGGGCTGCAACCCGCACCTTGCGGTTTTTACCCGTGGAGAAGGCGGAGGGAAGAAAAGGACGATGCCGCATTTGGGGGACGCGATCGTTCTCCAAATTTTTTTTTCTCTTGGAAAAAAAAACGAACGCAAAAACCCTTCCTGGGTGGTCCTTCTCGTTCTACCACACCTCCACCAAACACCGAGTGCACAATCCGCGAAACGAGGTGGTTTGGCAACCTGGGCTGCCTATGGACAGAAAAAGAAAGAAAGAAAGGTCTAGCAGCCGCCCGGGTGGTCGTAGGGCTTCTTCTTGCTGGACGAGCGCTTGGACTTCTTTTTGGGTTCGGCCTTGCGGGACGAGGTGAGGTCGTTCAGGGTCTGCGCCGTCAGCCTGCCGATGGTCATCTGCGCCCCGCGCATTTGGTCATCGTACTCCACCTGCGACACCGAGTGTGGCTTTTCCATGCTGCACGCGACCCTGTACATGGTGGTCATCATCTTGAGTTTTTGTGCGTTGGTGGCCAACGCAACCTCGGATGCGGACAGTGGGTGAATTTCACCGTCTTCGTCTCGGCGAAGAATGCCACAGCCGAGCAACACCTCGTTAAGGCTGCTCGTGCGGCTGGGCTCCGACATTTTGCGCAGTGCGCACCCACCCACCCCTCCTCACGCTACTACTACTACCACAGTTCACTAGCCGCAAGGCGCATGGTTTTCTTGTTTTTTTTTGTTTTTTTTCCTCCCCGCGTCGTCCCCCAGCAGCCGTACTCAAGTCGTGCGCGGCTTTCGAAACACCTCGGTGTCCAGCGCGTTGAGACCCTTGTACATGCCGTCAGCGAATATTTCGTCGGAAAAGTAAAGGCCATCGTCACTAAAGAACGTCTCGTGCATCATGTTCCGAAGGCGCTTTTGCGCCTCGTTTTCTTCTCTATGACGATCCCTTGTAGCCCCGAGGCGAGTGAGCATCTCGTGCATCGACCTCACGTCGTCGGAGACTTGCACACCAAACGTTTGAATCAGCTGCCGCAACCGTGTGACTTCGGCTTCGGTATTGTAGAATCTGCTGCTGTAATAGTGCACGCGCTTGATTTGGCCGAGCACCCTGCCGTGCCGCCCGCACAATTCCTGAAACCATCCCTTGGCCGTGTACGTTTCTGGCGGGCTGTGGACGTAGGCCTCGTACTCCTGTGGTGCTGCGTAATCTTCAAAGACCTGTTCCGTCACCGCGGACCAGCCAATGTCGTTTGCGTCGGAGCACATGGCCTTGTTGCCTTTGGTCCTGTTGCACCACGAGTGGGCAGAGTTGCAAGCCTCTTTGGGGTCGCCGTCTTTGATGCTCTGCAGAATGTGCGCCACGAGTTCGGGCGTGGTGAACACAGCGTCCCCGGCGGGGCCTGCTACTGTGCTCACGACGCGCGTCGAAAGGGCGCCGAGGCCGAGACGGCTGCAGTTGGGCAACATCCGCGCCGCAACCGACCCCTTTCTTTTCTTACTTTGACGTCGGGGGGGGGGGGGGCCGTAAATGAACGCGCACACTCACAACGGCCAACTGGCTCATTCCGCAAACGAACGGTAGGTGAACGAGTACACGTTGCCGCGCTGGTACACGGGGCACGGGCGCCGCGCGTGCTTGGCGCCCGTGTACGCGCGGTCGTGGAAGACGTACACCGACCGATGCGGCGTCGCCAGGACGAGGCGGTTTGCGGGCTTATCGTCGCAGAAGGTCATGACGCTTGACTTGCCGTGCGGATCGTCGGCCAACGTCACGCCGACGACGAACGGCTTCCACGGCCCCCGGTCCGGGTGCGCAGCGACGCCCTGGGTGGCCGCGTACTTGTTCAGCACGAGCGTGTCGATGGAGAAGGTATCCCACGCCGCGCGAGGGACGCGGTCGCGCACGGCCTCGATCGCTTCTTCTCCCATCCGCCGTAGCAACGGCGGGATCTCGACACCACCAAAACGCTCGTGAGGGCCGTACTTGATCCGGGTGCGGTCCTTTGAGCAAGGCTTCACTTTGCCCCACGCCTCGTCGGGGAGGTCGTGCACAAAGGCCAACACCTCGGCTGCTGTCTCGGCGTTGATCGCACCGTGGACGCAATTGGCGTCCAAGTGAAAGGACGGACGAGCAAACATGAATCTCCCTTTTTTTTTTGAGCTGCTGTAACAAACAAACGCGTCGCAGTCTAACCACCTCCACACACACACACACGTGCGCACAACCGGCAAGAACCGGCTCAGTCGGCATTCGCGATCACCGGTGGGGGTTGCCGCCCCTTCCTCCTCCTCCCTCTTGGAGATCCTCTTGCCGGCCTCGTCCGCGCCCGCCCCTTGCGCCTGCGGCTCGGGCGCCAGCTTCCGTTTGTTGTCGCCGTAGGGCAGGTCCAGCGGCTCGAGCGGCTCGCGGCAAAAGAAGCAGGGGTCGTCGTCGACCCTTCGCCCAGTGGCGGACTCGGCGCCGCACGCCTGGCAGTGCCGCCAAAAGGTCTGGTCGATGACGCGGCGCACCCCGACGGCCGCCTCGCACACGGGCCCCGTGCTCGCCGCGTTCAGCTGCTTGGCGTTCTCCTTGCCCACCACGTCCCATGCCCGCCGCATCCGAAGCCTCGGGTTGCGAACGCGACCCGCAGCCTCCAAAACGAGGCGTGAGCGGACGGTTTTTAGAGCTGTTTTTTTTACGTCCCACACCGATTTATGGCACGCTCACACGCGTTCTGCGCCCCCGTCGCTCCGAGACGACGGCGCTTCCGTTTCGACACGCAACCCGGCAGCTGGGTCGACGAGGAGCATCATGATAGGAGCCTGGTCACCGATCTCGTCCGCGGCCGCCGGTGTGACGATGCCGCTGATCGACCAGTTGCGACTCTTTGCAGCGGCGGTCGCCTCTTGGGCGACCGCGCGCGGCACTTCTTGCAGACCAACAACGTCGTTGCGATCCAACAGTGTTTCGATGGCTTCGAGGATCAGCTCTAGGCGATCTTCCTCGTACTCGGGCACGAAGCCCGTCGTGGCCGTGCTGCCATTCTTGTGAAACGCGCCAAAGTACCAAGGGTCTGCGCAATTCCAAGTTGCGAGACGCAACGTCGGTGCCGTCTGCTGCGTTCCGCAGACGACGACCTCAACTGGCACGTGGTCGGACGGAATCGACCGAGAGAGCATCTGTTTGCGGGGATTGAGTTTGATGCGTTGCAACTTCCACATTTGTTGCGCGGCGAGGCGCACGCTGAGCGGTCGCTTTACGACTGCCTGATCAAACGAGGGCGGCACGGCCGCCTGTTTGTAGTCCACTGCCGGGAGGTAGGACGGGTGCGTGGCGCTGGCGTGAGTGACGGCGTCGATCGAGACGTCAAGCATGGATCCGAACTGGGCGTTGAAGTCGCCAATGACGATATCAAAGGCGTCGAAAAGCCATCGGTGCGCCGTTTTCGCGAGGTGAACGTTGTGGTGCATCGACCCCAGATGAGCGACTGCGATGCTTCCAAGGGGCCCGTGTGCGACGAGGACGCGCTCGCGCCAGCGTTTCCGCTGCGCTGGTTCCGTCAGTTGGTGACTTCCAATGCTCATTGTGGGCGCTGTTTTGTTTTGATGGAAACGTCCACGCCGCGCACGTTCGGCTCTGGCTTCGACTTTGGCCTGGGCTTTGGCCTCGGCGTTGATCGGCATTGCAGCTTCACCAGCACAGCAGCTTATGCCACAGACGCTCGAAGACGTACGGGTATAGCGGCGCCCGCCGCTTGTACCGCGCCTCACCGCGCATCATCGCCAGCATCTCCGCGTACCGCGCGCGGCTGAGCGCACGCGCGCGCTGTCTGGTCAGCACAAACTGGCCGCCCGCCGCGAACGGAAACGGTGCCCTGCACGTCGTGTGCGCCGTCGCCAGCCGCGCGCACGTCGCCTGGATCGCCAGCCCGCAGTGGTTTGGACAACCGTCGGCGCGCGCGCGAACGACCGGCGCGCCCAGCAGCGCGCATGCGGAGGGCGGACGCTTTTGCAGCGCGCGCAGCTGCTCCACCACGTCGCCGCCGTGCGCCAGGTTGCCCTGCACGAAGACGGTGTACGGCGCGAGCGCGTCGTACTGTTCGAGTAGGTGGCGCGCGAACGTCTCGGTCTCGCGGCCGACGTTCTCGCCCGTGCGCCACTCGTAGGGCAGCGTGCGGTTCGGTGCGGCGCCGCACTTGGTGTACACCATCACATTTTCAATGCCCACCGAGGGGATCCATTGCAACGACTCGTTACAGTGACTCACGACCAGCTGCCACATGGCTCGCGCCTGGTCAAACAGCTTCAGCTACGGTTGGCATTGCAGCCGCAACGCACAGCCATGCTCGTCTCCGGGCGCGGACCAGTTAGCGAGCGTCTTGCGGGTTGTGGCCCTCGGGTTTGCGGAGGGGGCGAGGGAGACGCCTACGCAGCTTTCCTCTCCCTCCCCACGCCGATGGCCCGCACCAAGCAAACGGCGCGCAAGTCGACGGGCGGCAAAGCGCCCCGCAAACAGCTCGCCACGACGGCGGCCCGCAAGTCGGCGCCGACGCACGGCGGCACCAAGAAGCCGCACCGGTATCGACCGGGCACGGTCGCGCTGCGCGAGATTCGGCGCTACCAAAAGTCGACGGAGCTCCTGATCCGCAAGCTGCCCTTCCAGCGCCTGGTGCGCGAGATCGCGCAGGACTTCAAGACCGACCTCCGCTTCCAGTCGGGGGCCGTCGTGGCGCTGCAGGAGGCGGCCGAGGCGTACATGGTCGGCCTCTTCGAAGACACGAACCTCTGCGCCATCCACGCCAAACGGGTGACCATCATGCCCAAGGACATTCAGCTGGCTCGGCGCATCCGCGGGGAGCGGCAGTAGACTCGTGCGTGATCGACGGGGCCGGGGAGGGGACGGACCGCGGGATTAAGGGCGACTGCCGCCGCATCCACCATCGCTTCACTGCGATTGAGCGGGTGACCGGCGATCGCTACCGGTTCGTGGGTCTAGCCCGCCTCCGACGGACGCGGTTTCGACGACAGTTTGCGGACTCTTGCGGTTTCAAACCGGGCGCGCGGCTGCGAGCATCCGTCGACCACCCTCGGCCCGCGAGCTCGACCGATCCCAAAAGACACGAGCGTTTCGGTAAGGGTGTGTGTAGGGGGGGCTGTTGGTCTGTCTTGCCTCTAAAAAAAACGATAACACAGTTGCCGCGCCCCTCCCCACAAACAAACAAAGGCCCCCCTTCTGCCCGCACAATGCTTCCGAATCTGAGCACACTGACAGTGCACGACGAAGCAACCACGGACGTCAAGGCGCCAATAAACAAGGCCGCCCACAGCAGGTGGCGCGCGCTCGCAAAACACGGACCCGACGACGAACGGCGTCGAGCACTTCGACTGCTGGCGAAGGTGCAAGGGGAAAAAACGTTCCTCACACCGGAGTTCCTCAGGACGGTACACCCTGACATAAGAAACGCGCTACTTTTTGACGCAATAGCCGACGGCAGAGCACTCGACGTGGGCATTGCGATCGACGCAGGTGCCAGCATCGACGCGCAAGACCGATTTGGACTCACGCCACTCGAGCTGTACGTTTACACTGAGGGATGCCCGAGAGGGGTCCTCGCTGAGCTCAGCAGAGCCCGCGGCTTTGACATCAATGCGAGAATAGGCATTTTGCAGAAGACGCCGCTGCACATCGCCTTGGAGTTGTGGGGTGAGGATGCTCTCGAACTCGAGAGTAAGACAAAGGCTTTGTTTGCATTTCGCGCCGACCCGAACGTGCGCTCGTACTTTGGTGACACTGCCCTGCACGTTTACGCCGCGGAACTCTCACTCGCACCGCAAGAGGTTGTTGATGCGGAGCTCCTTCCAGACGCCGCGGAACTCTCACTCGCACCGCAAGAGGTTGTTGATGCGGAGCTCCTTACAGACGCCGTCCTTTACACTCTCTTGGACAAGACAGACGACGTCAACGCGGTGAACGACCGTGGCGAAACGCCACTGTACCGCATGTGCGTCTTCAGCAACCGGGAAGAGTTCAACGCGGACTCGGTCAAGCTGTTCATAGACGCGTGCCGTGACCGCAGGCTTCCCATCGATCTTGACCGTGGTGCCACTGCGGCTATGAAACACGCCGTCGGGGTCTGGTCGTCGCCGCTCCTTCATGCGATTGCCACCTCTAACGTGGCACTCGTGCAAGTTCTGCTCGATGCCGGCGCCGCCTTGGACAAGCGCGCACCTGACGGCGACACGCCGCTTCACAAGGCCGTCCAAGATGAGTCCCGCGACGCGTGGACCAGAGAGCGAGTGGGCTGGTTTGACGGAAGAAAGGCGATAGCAGACCTCGTGGACGACGCGGCCGCCATAGTGAAACTGATTCGCGAAGCGGAAGACCGTCGACGGCTCTCGCCGCGGCAGCTCGCGGGCGAATGGGAGGACTGAGCGGGTCGCTTTTTTTTTGCGCCGGCCCGCGCGACTTGCGGGTTGTGCGCATAGAGGTAGAGGGGGCGGGGGATGGGGGTGTTTGAAGTCATCCTATTTCTAGCCATCCTAAACGGGACCGGTCCGCTCGTCGCCGTCCTTTTGCACGAGTTCGAAGCGTCGTTTGACAAACGGAACGCATGTCGGCGGGAAGCGCTGTACCGCACACTGAGCGACGAACGATTGTACCGTCACCGTCCGTAGATGAAACCGACGAGAGCGGGTCGTCGTGCAGTGCGGACGACGAGTGCGGGTTTGGGTTCGTGGACCCGCACGAGGAGGTGCGCCGCGCGCGCGCGGAACGCCAGGCGCCGCGGCTGGGAATGACCGAACACGAGGCGCTCGTGAACGCCATTGTGACTTCGGAGGAGGAGCTGCGCATCGCCACGCAGGTCAGAAACGACGCCGCGCTGGCGCAGCAGCTTGAGATTGACGCCGTGCTCGAAGGCGCGCGCGAGGCAGCCGCCAAGCACAAGCAACGATTTGCGCGCCGTTGGCAGTGCGCTCTGTACCTGTACGACTGCGAAAAGCTGCGAGTCTACTGCAAGCAGTACGACATTCCGTTTGCGAGCAAGACGTCCGCGCCCGTGCCGTGGCACGACCGCGTGCGGCATCTCTTCGCGACGCGAAATCACACCAACATGGACTGCTACAAGGACTGGCTCGTCATTCGCCCCCCCTACGATGCTTTTACGAACCTGTTTCGTAGGAAGACCGGGGCAAAGTGGAAGCTGCTGTGCAACCAACCGTCGCTTCTTGCGGCGCAGTACCTGATGACGCACGTGCACCTCTGCTACGTCCAGGACCGCTCCGATCTGACCAAGATCGCAGACGTCGTCAAGTACGTGTATGGTGGAAACCTCAGCGGAAACAAAAAAGCTCTGCTCGCGGAGGCGTCAGAATGGTTGGGCGTCCTCGTGCAGGTGACCATGAAGTTTGACGTTCACTACGCGTTCGACAGGCAGGCGGTTCCCATGATCCTGCGTCAACTGCTCGAGCTGCGCGTGGACAATCGTGGCACCAGGGTCGAGTTTGAAAACCTCGAGCCCTTTATCCAAGGGCCGACGGACGCGTCGGGGAGCGCTAAGGAACTGCGGGGGTTTTGCACGTAGGGGGGGGAACGCGACGCAGAGACCGATGACGGGACGCGGATTCGGTGGCAGCATGACGGGACTGTTCGCGTTGCTCGGTGGAAGCGGGTTGTGGTTTGGTGGTCACGACGGCGACCTGCCGGTAGTAAAAATTAACGATGACGATAGCCTCATGGCCCACTGGCCGTCGGAAGATTACGGTGCGCCGTACGACGCGGAGCCCGAGTGTCGGTTTTGGAACATGAGCGTGCAGTACAGGGCCGATCTGTGCAATCACTTCACCATCGGTCGGTCGGCCAGCACACCGGCCAAAGCGCGCGAACGGGCGCTTGCGTGCGCGGGGATGCACGGCACCGAGTGCGTGTTGTCGCCCGAGATTGGGCTCGCGATCCCGGCCGCCTTCCTATACGTCTCCACAGGCGAGGCGATCGGAACGATGCGGATGGTGTTGGGTCCGCGGCTCCTGCCCGTGGAGACGGCGCAGCAGCACGTGCGCGTGGCGCCGCCCAGCGGGGACGGCGTCACGGACACGCGCACCTTCCTGTTCAACACAACAATCAGAGTCGAGTTTTTTGACGGCGCCACGCGGAGCATGGCGACGACTCAGCTGGAAGGGGAGGCGGCGTTTTGCGTTCAGCTTTTGCGTGTGGCGTTCGAAGCGCGGTGCTGGCAGCAGCTCGACTAGACGGTCGCGGCATGAGCGCAAGTTTTTAGGAGTGGCAGTTAGATTTAATACTTGCGGGTTGCGACGCTAATGTGGTCGCAGAGTCTCACGACCAACACAGTGGTTTTTTTCCCCCTTTCCCATGGCAGCTGCATTGCCCGAACCCCTAAAACAAACGTCGTTCGGAGGGCTTCACATCCAACAGGCGCTGGTCCCGGGGCGGCCGGCCGGACCGTACCGAGAACCAAACCATTCGCTCGGGGCGTCGGCTTGGCCGGGGAAGCAGGCGCCGACGCGACAGCTCTCCCTCTTTGACGCGTCGTTCAAACGTCCTCCAGAGGAGCAGAAGCGCGTGGACCTCACGCCGTCGCCAACGCATACCCGAATGGCGCAGACGCGCCTCACGGACTTTGTGTCAATTGCACACCCCGTGGCAACGGCACTCGACTATCCTAGTTCGACTGACGACGACGACTAGACGAATAGACGACAGCGTGCACGTGCGTGTGTGTGTGTGTGCGTGTGCGTGTGCGTGTGTGTGCGTGCGTTCGTCCTGGTAGTTTTTCGTTTTTGTTGATTCAATCCTCCTCGTCGTAGTCGTTCACGTTGACCGCCTGAGGGGCGCGCGCGTTTTAGGGCGCCTCGCGCGTCCTCGTGCTCGTGCCCGTGAATGCGGTCAACGATCTCGACTTGCGCTTTCGCCGGTTGGGCGGTGCAATCGACGGGATATGGTCGAGCGGGCAGGGAATGATCTCGGAGTTGGGGCCGCCGCGTTCGACCCACCGCTCCGACCGCTTCAGATCGTTGTGGAGCGTATTCTTGATGGAAAAGTCCAGCGTCGTGGCGCGCATGCACTCCAGACCGTTCAGGTACGGGTTGAGGGTCCAGAAAGCAAAGCGAAACTGCCGCGCGTGGAATTGCTCGCGCAGGTTGCAGCTCGTCACGTTGGGGCCGATCTTCAACTGGAAATCGACGACGCCGTTGTGCATCTGCTGCTCGTAGTAACCGCCCGAGTACGGAACGGCCTCGGGAGGGAGCAACAGCGAACCCCTCTCCAGGGGGCGCGAAAACGCGCATTGCCCCGAGGTCGGGTCCGTGACGATCTTTGCAGCGCTTGAGTCGGCAACCGACCTGGCAAACTGGAGCTCCGTGTACCACACGAGGCTGCTCTCGAAGCTGCCCCATGCGGCGACCTCCTCCGGCGAAAGCCGAGAACGCAGGAGCTCCAGTATTTCGCACTCCGAGACGGCAACGGGCTTCTGCCCTTCGGTGTTTGGACGGCGCATCAGGTTCACGCGCAGGTTGACGTCGTGGGACGCTCCGATCAGGTACGTCTGTTTGTCGCGGCGCGGACCGAGCTTGGGCTTGCAGATCGCGTGTGGGAAGCTCCCGCAGTAGGACGCGTTCTTCAGTCCGGCCGGCACAAAGGTACGCCCACTGAGGTCTTGGGTGTGCTCCGTGATCTCGACAAACCACTTGGCGCAGATCTCGGCCTGGAGGCGCTCGTCAAGAGGCTTGGTTTGCCAACGCGACCATGGAGGCGTCTCCGGATCGACATCGCGGCCGTCGCCCAGCACGCCCACGGGGACGGGTCGGAGGTGGGCGGGGAACTGTGCGAAACGTTGCGGATGCGGCTGCGCGCGAACGTTGGCCCGGTCCACGACGACCGCCTGGCCCGCTGGGCGGTCCGAGGGGGAGTCGGGCGGAGTCGGCGCCGCGCTCGCGTCGGAGTTTGCGCCCGTGCGCCGACGTTTGGCAGCGTTTCCGTCAGCGCTGTCGTTACGATCTTCGGTCAGCTCGCGAATGGCGCGCAGTTTGTGCTCGACCTCGAGCGCCCGTTTGCGTTGCTTGTCGTAGCAGTTCCAGACCGCGTAGATCGGATCGCTCCGATCGCCGACGGCCGGTCGCGTCACCTCCACGTCGTCCTTTCCGTCTTCGCGAATCGTGATGCCGACGACGCGCTCGTGGACCACCTTGGGCAGGAATAGCCGCTGGGTGGCGGGTTTCTTCTTCTTCTTCCTGTCGGTCACCAGCGCAGCCGGGGCTCGCCCACCTTCCGCATCCGCTTCTTGCCCGTCGGCTTCGGGCGCGTCTGTTTCTTCGGCTTCGGACTGCTGACCTTCTTCCTCTTCGGGCTGGGGAGGGGGGGCGTCGGCGCTGTCGGTCTCCTCGTCGTCGGGATCTTTGGGGGTTTGACCCTGCGCAACTTGGGAGCCATCCTCGCTCGGAGCGCTCGCGCGCGATCGGTCGGACGTGGGCGACAGGTTCATGCGCGGCTGCGGCTTTGAAAAACAGAACGAAGAGTGGGGGGGTGGGGAAAGCTGTACAGCTCTTTGGCTAGCGCGGACGGCTGCTAGAGTGCACTGCAGTGCACTCAACTGATCTTAAGACTGGTCCAGAAGCCGCAAGGCCCGTGTGCGCGCGCAGCCGTTTTAGTCGGAGTCGGAATCGGAATCGGGACAGCCGGGGGGGGCGGCGATACATTCTCTTCCAACTCTCCCTTCGGTCATTGCGCAGTTCGTCGTACTCGGTTGTTCGCGCGGCCATCTTTGCCTCGACGGCCACCGGATCTTTCAGGAACGTCTGCACCGCACCCGCGATGATCTCGTCGACGCTCAGGATCTCAACAACCTCTGCCATGAGCCCTGGATCCTTGCGCGCAACGCCAATCCGGCGAAAGAAGACGGTTAGGTCGTAAGGAACCTCCCACCAATGCGAATAATGGGAAGGGTCATTGCTTTCTCTCTCTCTCTCTCACTGTACATTTGGCAAAAGCTAATTAAAATCACACACACGCTCACACTTCCTCCGACCCCTCCCTCTCCCTCCCTTCCTCCCCCTCACACACCCGCCTCTCACCCCCACGTTTTTTGTGTGTGTGTGTGTGTGTGTGTGTGTTTTTTGAGTTTCACTCCGTGGTGGACACGAGCTTGTATGCCTCGATCTGCTGGGTGAGCCGGCTGCCGAGGGCGTTCTTCTTGAGCAGGGTGCTGTAGTGGGACGTGTTCATCCACCCAATGGGCTTCCACTCGTCTGGGCCCGCACCGATGGTGGCCGCGCTTTTCTCTGTCTCGCTCAGCGAGTCGAAGAGGGCCGCGGCCTCCCGGGAGCCCGCCATCGCCGCGCCCATGCATGGTGCGGTCTGTTCGGCCATGGCCGAGGCCTCTCGCAGATTTTCAATCTGACGCTGGAGCTGCCTGGCGCGGGAATCGACGCCGAGGTTGGCCTGCGGAGCGCGTCGAATGGACATTAATGTGTGTGTGTCTGTGCGTGTGCTCGTTTTCTTTTTTCCTTACTCACCCTCATCGTACAACCGACGACCACCGACTTTATCCCCACGCGTCACGGGCCGAGAGCACGTGGAACAACTCCGACTCTGACAAACAGTACGTCCAGCACGCCCCGCGCTTGGGCCGTCGTTTCACGACAAGCCTCCGTTCCTTGCACAGCTCGTCCAGCTTGAGCTTGAGCACAGGGGGTGCGCCGCGGAGGTCCTTAACCGTGAGGCGCAGCTCGCCGTCGGACAAGCTCCACCCGCGCACGGCCGGATGCATCCGCAACAAGTCGCCCACTGGGTCCGACCGCGCGGTGTCGGCGAAGCCAATCGACTGCCGATACTCGCGCACGATGGGGAGCGCCCACTCCAAGGCCGAGGCCACAAAATCCGTGTACTCGACGGGCGGTTTGAAGACCATCCGCTCGCGCACAGCCGCCAGCAGGCGCGGCAGGTGGCGGTGGCGCGCGCCGCGTTTGAACAGCGCCTCCAGCTGCACAAACGAATAGTCGGAGAGGTGGCGCACCGCGTCGCGCACGTCGTTGTCGATGTGGGACACCTTCCATCGCTTGAGCTCCGTCTTTGTCGCGCTCCACTCCATCCCGATGGTGAGAGGCTGCAGCTGGTTCTTCAACTGGTCGTACGTGTGCGCGCCTCTCTGTGTGGCTGCCGTCGCAAGCGGACAGAGCACGTCGAGCGCGACCTGCCCGGGCCGGAAGACGGACGTCCCTTCTTCCCCCTCCTGCCCGTCTGCGAGCAGTCGATGCACGATGGAACAGAGCAGCACGACGCGCAACCCAGGCGGATCCAACCCGGTCCGCCTCGACCGGTGGCGCTGTTGCGGGACGAGGTACCAGCTCGCGCCGCCACGCGTCCACCCCGCTGCGGGCAGGCGCGCCGCCGGATGGCGGAGCGCCGCCGGCGGCAGCGCTCCGAACGCGGGCGTCGCCTCGCACTGGTCTGGCCGCGGCAGAAAGACCGCGCAGAGCAGGTTGCTCGTCCTCGTCCACACGTTGGCCTCGTGGCGCGCCTTTTCGAGCAACACGCAAAAGGCTGCGCCGTTTATCGTGCTGCGCCACGTCAACACCGCCGTCGCCATGGCGCCAACCGAGTACTGCTGTTGGTTGCCGAGCACGTCTCGTAGGGTGGACAGGTTGTAGTCGCGCACAACAGTGGGAAGAGCCCGTAGCAGCTCCGGAGGCGGGACGCTGAGCACGCTAAGCAGCTTAACGCGGTGTGCGACCAGGAGCGCGATCGCGCTTTGCTTCTCGAGCTGGACGCTCACTATCTGAATCAACGCCCCCATCCCCATCACGTCGTTGCGCGCAGAGTTTTCGGCGTAGTATTTGCACCGGAGGTGCTGCAGCTCCGCGAGGTGGTCGCACCCCTCGCTGCTGAGGTGCTGATCGGCTCGCCCCTCGTGGGGTCGGTCGAGCAGCGCGACTCGATCCGCAATCAGCCGCGCCAGCCGACGGACGCAGTTGTCGACCGACGCCGCCTCGTCCTCTGTCCGCGACACGGGCACGTCGAACCACACGCGCACCGACTGATCGACGTGTTTGAGCCATTCGTACGCCAGCTCGTGGATTCGTTCGCGCAGCTCCACTCCAAACCCGCCAACGGGAACCGGAAACGCGGTGCCGCACGAGATTGCGCGACCGTAGTTGCCCTCCGCCTCGACCGCCTCGCGATCGAAGCGCACGTTGAGCCACTCCGACTCCACGTTATTCCGATGCGCTGAGTCCCGTATCTTCCAACAGACGTTTACAAACGTGCAGGTCAGCATGAGGGCATCGGTGGCTAGCCGCATGTGCTGTCGCAGCATCAGCATTTCGTGCTCCTTGTCTCTCGTGATCTCGTATCTCGGGTGCGAGGACCGGTACATGCTGTCGACGACCGTCGGCCCGTAGCGCACCGCCGGAGCAATGCGGCGGCACGCGTCGCACAGGACCTGGTTTTGCACAGCGAGGCCGCAGGAACGACAGTTGGGACGGCTGCTGTCAAAGGTCGTCTCGTATCGCGTCAGCGCGCGAAAGTTGCCGCGTTGCACAAACTCGGTGCACCGCGCGGACAGCAGCCCGGCCAGGTACCGTCCCATTGCGTCGATGGCCTTTGCCAGAAAGGCCTCTCGTTGCGCGACGAGTCCGACCGCGGGGTCGACGACGAGGAGCTCCGGCTGCTGGTGCTGCTGCATCGCTACGAGCCCGGCCTTGCCTTTTTCTTCTTCTTTTCGTTTGCAACCGCCACGGCCCATAGCGGAAGGGAAGGGTGTGAGGGGGGGGGGAGCGAATATTTTTTTTGTTTCGCCGGACATTTTTTTTGTTACAAGCCGCAAGCCCAAACCACACCCCACCCCCTCCTCCCTCCCCCACCGAATAGACACGCAGGCGCAGCCGCAATCCTCTAAAAAAACGTCTTTGGAATGCAGTCCTCGAGCTTTGTCGACAGGGGCGGAAGACAGCAGTGGATGCGAAATTGTTCCGTGTCGTTAAACTGCGTCTTGTACAGCTTGCACTTGTCGTACAACTGCGCGGGGTTCTCGCAAGGTTTTTGCGCCCACAGAACGACGACATATATCGAATTCTTGACGCAGGAGCTTTCCTCTCCTTTGTCGTGCTTGAAAGGAAATTTTCGGGTGTACTCATTTTGCGCCGGGATCTCTGGCGACCCTGATTCGACGATGTGCAGCATCGACGCGATCTCTACAGCCGCCGTTCTCACGTCTAAGCAGCTGGGACAGCAAAGCGTCAAACATGCTGACGGATGTTTGACGAGGGAGTCCATTTTGAACCGAATAATCGCGCCAGGACAACCTTTCAACGCGTCGCGCGCCATGGAGTTTTGATTTTCAAGAATACGAAACCAGCCGGCGATCAATTCGCATACCCAGCTGCGCAGCTTTGCGTTGTAATTGCTGCTAGCCTTCATGGTTTGGTAGTATTGGCGGGAAAGAAACGAGGGTAAGGATTCCGGATGCAAGGCTTCCGTTAACGCGTTTGCCCCAGTGGTGTGAACGGCGTTGCAAACAATTTGTTGACTCGCAGATGGGGCGGTGGTCGGAACCGGAGCTGAAGTCGTGGCCGGAGCTGAAGTCGTGGCCGGAGCTGCAGTCGGCGGAGCGATCTCTTGGACGTCCGTGTCCACGTCCAGGCAGATGCGGACGTTGCGCGCCTCTTGCACGGGCGGGTCCTCGCGTTTGCGCGTGGTCATGGCCTGCCGGGGGGGGCCCACCTCTGCTCCCTCCCGCCTCTCCCCTCCTCCCGGAGGTCAAAACCCGCAAGCCGCAGCCGGGACGGCGGGCTGTTTCATGTCGTCCGCCTCGCAATTCGACGCTTTCTTTTGTGCTTCTAAAGTGGTCTGAATAAGTGCTCGCTTTATTGTGTGCACTTTACACCACTCTAGTGCACCCCAGTACCACTCTAGTAGTTTCTTTGCACTTCAGTCGGCTCACGCCCCGCGCGCCCGTTTGGCGGCTGGCGCGTCGGCCGGCGGCTCCTCCGCCGTGCGCCGCGGCGCGCCTTCGAGCGACGCGGCCTGCGTCTCCAGGTTTGTGATCACTTCCTGCGCGCATCGTTGGCCGGGACGATACAGAAATTCGGAAACGGCGGCCACCCAAGGATCGTCTGTGAGCTTGTCCGAAAGCTTGGCGTTGCACGGAGGGCGCAAGAGCACCTGGGTCGCGATCGCCATCTTTGCCTTGCACGCAACTTCGAGTGCCGCCGTGAGGTCTGTGTCGGTCCACTCGGCGCCCGCAAGCACGGCGAGAAGGTCGTCCTCCATTTTGCCGTTTACAAACGCAACGTAGTCTCCTCCAAAAACTCGCCGTTCGTACGCTCCGGCGCCGCAGCCAAAGCTGACAATCCAGCGTGACAGTGCAGACTCGTGCATTTTACAAACGTCGTTCCAAATCGAGGTTGGCAGACTGTACGGTTTGAGCGCCTTGACAACCATTCTGAGCGGCTCATTTGCAGGATGTTGGATGAACCTGCTGAATGCCTTCTGGAAACGTTGCACGTTCAACTGCTGTTGTTCGCTCTCCGCGTCTGTCAACATTGACTTGACGAGTTGTGGAAACGCGTCTGGATGTTCCAAAGCGACGTTCTCCACGAGATCGGACAACTCGTGCCAGAAGACGGTGCCGTTTCTAACCGCGAGGTCAATCAGGTACTCGACGATGTGCGTCTTGTGTGCCGTGCCCAAACAGGACTGCAGCGCCGCTGCGATGATCTGCCCGAACAAGTCGCTCGATTGATCACATTCGCGTCCGGACGGTGTGTCTTCGGGAGCGGGCACGTGCACATTTGCCATCTCACGGAGAATGTCCATCCACATGTCGGGATGCAGACTCGACGCGTGCTTTGGATTTGGGGTTTGAGACGGAACGCAGATGATGGTGCGTGTGTCTATTTCAATATCGTCGTAGCCGATTGCCACCGAAATAACCCGTTTCCACGACATTTTCAGTGCCTGCAGGCATTCTGTGCGTTGCGTTTCGCATTCGGCGAGGCGGTGCTGCTGCCACAGTTGTTTCTCGTAGAGCAACCGAATGACCGCGCGCAGGTTTGGACCGCGCACGCCTAGCTTCTTGTCCAGTGCTTCCAAAAAAGCTTCGGCCAGAAAGGCGGCCGGCCACTCCTTGCGAAAGAGCAACTGCTTGAGAACGAAGAGGTCGTGATCGGCGTTGCGAACCGCGACTTGGAGAAGGCTGAGGCTGTACTTGCGTTCGCGGCTGAGTGTCTCCACAATTCGCTCCGGCAACGCCCCTGCACCGATCACATCCAACAGAGCTTCAATCAACTTCTTCCATGCGTTGAGGTCGGTGGCTTTGTCGGGCCGACACGGTTCGTCGCGGTCGGACGCGTCGGCGTCGGATTGAACGAAAGCAGCCTCCCAGTCTCGGTGGTCCTCCTCGTACGTCCTCTGTCCCGATATGTCCGACGAAAAGATTGCGTCGGCGATGGCAACCACGACCGCGGCCAAATCCTGACGACTTTCGACACTGATGCCTCCGCTCAGGTTGTGCGTGTACGTGCAAATGAATTCGTTTAGAATGAACAGCCCAAGGGCCGGTTTGCGACAGGTGCAAATCACACCTTGGAGCGCGGTCATGTACCGCGATTCGTCCCATTTAATGTGCGAAGGAGTTTGAAAGACGATGCGACGCACGTCCTTGCTCATCAGTGGGCCACAGCGGGTTTTGCAGTTGGAGCGCAGGCTTTGCCACAGGAGCTGCACGCCTGCAAAGTCGTTTGCAGCTAAACAGACGCCAAGCATTGTCCAGCGCGCATCGTCATGTTCTGCCGCGTTTTTAAACATGGACGGCATTGCCTTTGGGTTGATGCCCGGCATGGGAACGCCGGCTACCAATTGGAGCATCGAGTGACTGGAGCGCATTCGGGCCACGACGCGCTCGTGGTGTTCGCCCGACATTGAATGCCTCACCGTCGGCGTGGCGAGGGTGTCAATTACGCTTTTCGAAGTGACGACGGGTTGTCGTCCAAGTTCGTAGAAGCGGCAAGACCCCGCAACCGAGAAAAGGGCATGCATTGGGCGCGGCGGCGCGGCCGGACCGGCTGCGGTCAACGTCGGCTTGTCGTCGTCGTCGTCGGGTTTGCAGGAACGACTCCCCTTATGAAAAAAATCTTTTGTGTCCATCTTAAGCACGGTGCGAAGCGCGAGACCACGGGCTTAACCTGCCGCACCGAGAGCGCCCAAAGGAACGAGAGTCAGTCAACTGACCCGGAGCAGCAGTGTCAGCGGCAGAATCGTACCCCCGCCGCCTCCGCGGGTTTGCGGGCTAAAAGCCGCAAGAGGCCAAACGGGCTGCGGCTGCGGCTGCGGCTGCGGCTGCGGCTGCGGATTTTTGGGCCCAAAATTCAATATATATATATTATATATTATATATATATTATATATATATATTATATATGTGCTCGCTGTTCCCCGGGGGGTCCAGTGCCCAGGGGGGGCGCTGGCCTTGGCCTCGACGCCGAGATTGGCGCCCGCGGCAGCCACAGCTGCCGCGGCCAAAGGCCTT
>Ga0315315_10000534_pt1 | contig 32361 bp, 24 predicted proteins | sample M140m3416metaG_FD_203699 | JGI IMG/M metagenome (GOLD analysis project Ga0315315, IMG submission 203699) | Ammonia-oxidizing marine archaeal communities from Monterey Bay, California, United States - M1 40m 3416 | ecosystem: Environmental > Aquatic > Marine > Intertidal zone | place: USA... | reverse complement strand
CACGCGATCACCAGTGAGATGGCAAAAAGTGCGTAAATTCGGAACTTATGATGTATTTTGGCTGAAAAGCATACTCCGTGAGATTTCATGAGCAAGGACGCCGCGTACCAATTATGATCTAACGAACAGATTCGCCGGTATATTGTTCGATTTCAAATCTTTTCTAGGAGTATTTTGATGGATACTGAGTCGCCTAGTGTTTCCCGAATTGCAACATGGTGCCTCGTCCTCGGCGGGATTCTCGCGGCCCTTGGTACCCTCGCAGTCATGACGCCATGGGTAGCAGCAAAAGTAATTGCGGTGTTTTGTGGGGTTAGCCTACTTGTGGCAGGGGTTTCACAAGTCGCAATGGCGGTTGGCACCTATACGTGGAGAGGCTTCTGGATAACGCTTGTATGCGGTGGCCTCTCAACAATGGCTGGCATTGGAATGCTAGTACTACCAGAGGCCGGTGTCGAAGCTCTCGTTCTATTCCTAGGATTCTTATTGGCTTTTGAAGCAATAGCGAAGCTAGCAGCGGCATTTACGGTCCGAGAAGGATTTCCCTGGGGATGGCTTCTCCTCGATGGAATTATTACAGGTATTTTAAGCGTTGTTCTTTTGACGAGTAGCCCACTCGAAGCAGGCATGCTGCTTGGAATCTTCATTGGGATTAATTTTCTCTCGAGCGCCGCAGCATTTATTGCAGCGGGCCTTCATCTACGAAAGCTTGATGCAACCAGCTAGCACTATGCTTCTAAAGACGATTCACATCCATTGAATATTCAGCATCTTTTTATTCCGACTCCCTGAACAACAACGAGAATTTTTATAGTTAGATAACGCACATTCTCAGGTTCGTAGAAGTAAATGATAATCAAAGCCCAGGCTCATTTTTTTTTAAAAATTCATTTTTTCTCATGCGTACTTCCTGTTGTTTTTGCACTGCAGTCAAACATCATAGAAGCACAACCGACACCGAATTATATTGAATCAGAGGTCCGGGATTACCACCTGCCCGATCTCTTTCTGGTTCCCAATCAAAAAAAAGTTCTTTCTAACATTTATTGGGAAAGCTTTGCACAAGCCCACCAATTCGAACTGCTTGAGAAATTCGTCTACGGGCGGCGATTACCAGCGACTGCAGTTTCAGTTCTTGGCGGCGAGGAACGTTGCAATACAGAATGTGATGGCGTTCCGGCTATCCGAATTCAAGCAACACTTCGACTGGGTCCAAACCCCAACTCCCCCACTACCAACGTGCTTTTATTCGTACCACAAGCAGCCAAAAAGGTACCAGTTTTCTTGAAGCTCAACTTCCTCGGCAATCAGGCAGAAGTCACCGATAAAGATATTGAAATAACTCAAAACTGGATCATTTCAAAAGAAGGGAATAATCATGCTACGGAGGCCACTCGCGGCACCCAAATTCGACGATTTCCTGTGTCATCAATGCTGGGTCGTGGCTATGGGCTAGCGACTGCCCACTGCGGTGATTTTTTCCCTGATCACAAAGATGGCCGCGCGACGAGCATTCTGAGTTCACTCGGTAGGCCAACTGGTGAAAACATTCCTGATGATGAACCTGGTGCAATTGGAACATGGGCTTGGGGCCTCTCGCGGATTCTTGACTGGCTCATCACGCTTCCTGAAGTTGACCCAAAAAGAGTTATTGTCCTCGGCCACTCTCGACTCGGAAAGGCGGCACTTTGGGCAGGAGCTTGCGACAAACGTTTTGCCATGGTGATATCAAATGACTCCGGATGCGGTGGAGCAGCTCTCTCACGACGCAATTTTGGAGAATCTATTGAGGTGATAACTAAACGTTTTCCTCATTGGTTCTGCCCAACATTTGCTTTTTTTGCAAATCGTGAAGATGAACTTCCGTGTGACCAACATTCGCTTCTTGCGATGACTGCCCCGCGTCCTTTGTATATAGCAAGTGCTGCAGGCGATCGTTGGGCAGATCCAAAAGGCGAGTTTCTGGCTGCTGTTGCCGCAACACCTGCTTGGAATCTCTACAACTTTCAAGGGCTGGAATCCGACAGAATGCCTCCGGTTAATTTATCAATTGGTCAGATGATTGGGTACCACCTCCGCGATGGAGGACACGACTTACTACAGTTTGACTGGGAGCAATTCGCAAACTTTGCAGACAGGAATCTAAAAAAAGAGACACACTCACAACCAAAAAAACATCGGCCAGAAAAATCAAAAAATGAAGACGTCTTGGCTGACTTCCATCCTGATCAGCGAATCTTACCAACCCATCCTCCAGAAAATGCAGTTATCCTTCTTGGGAAGAATATTAAACCAAAATTCATGTCGATGGATGGTGAGCCGATTGACTGGTCTGAAAAAGATGGTGTGCTCACAGCCACTCAAAGCAAACAGCACCGAAACCATATCGTTTCAACGGAACTGTTTCATGATGCGGACATACACGTAGAGTTCATGACATCACCAATTGCACATGGAAATAGTGGGCTGTACATACACGGACACTTTGAACTGCAAATCTATGATTCGTTTGGTGTAAAAAATTTCACGCAACAAGACGAAGGCAGTCTTTACAGATTCATGAAACCTCTCACCAACGCATCCCGGCCTACAGGCGAATGGCAGGTGTACGACATCCGCTTCATTGCACCGAATAGAAATAATAGTGATGGTTTCCGATCACCTGGAACACTCAAGGCATGGCTCAACGGACAACTCGTGCAAGATGGAGTGGCCTTCACAGAACCACGGTCTCCGTATATCCCCTACAAACACGGCGTCACTCCATACCTCAGAAAGACTGAACAGACATTACATGAAACAGGGAGAGGCCCACTGTTTCTGCAAGACCACGGCAGCCCCACGAAGTTTCGAAATATCTGGATAAAGCGGCTTCCAGAGGAGCAATCACTTTAAATCTTCTGGGGTCATTCCAGCAGTTTTCTCTTTGCGAAAACCGAACATTGTTGGTTCGAATTCTCCCACAACATCGACATTCAACTCAGCTGAGATTGCAGCTTCAAGACCTACCGCCCAATAGCAGGCATTGACGAGCATCCGACGGACTCCCTCTGAAACCATGTCTGTAGAAGCACCCATTGTTGTTGTAAAGGCTTTACCCTGAGGACCACCATCGACCGAGTAACTCTTGACCCAGGCAACTGGCATCATTGGATCATTTTTTGCGATGTTCTTTTTTCCATTCTTTTGCACGCCTTGCACTGGAGGAGAGTCGGGGTCCATATTTTCAAGCACCTGACCGAGAACGAGTGGTTTACTATCTCCTGGTAGCGGCAACCGCACACCGTAAACATCTGTTGGCCCCCAGATATCACCATCCTCTATACCCCGCAGCACCGGGTGATCCTTTGCGTTTGGAGCAAGCACACCTCGTGTGCTTTCAAATTTGTGGTGACCATGATGACTGATCCATGTTTCACCCAAAACTGATCGACCAAACCCCTGAGTCCATCCTTCCCTGTCCCCCTGGTAATTAAAGCTGTAATGGGCATACGGACTATCTTTGGAAATTTTAAAAGCATGTGTTGCTGTCCGCATGCCAATCACCGGACGACCACTACGTAAATAGTCATCAATTTCCTTCATCTGCCCATCAGGAAGATTCCGAAAGCGTGTTGCAATGACCATCAAGTCTGCCTTCCTTAATGCTGCTAGACCTGGAATATTCCGTTGCTCGTTCGGAGCAATTTCACCGGATTCTTTATCGATTGCATAGAGAACAACACAGTCAAAACCATGTCGTGTTGATAAAATTTTTGCTAATTGGGAAAGTGCTTCTTCACTTCTGTACTCTTCATCACCACTGACTAGCACTACACTTTTCCCAAGCCCTGCACCTTCACCCCCGGGGTACGTATTCCACGAATCTCTCCCTTGAACATTTACGCAAGCAAAAACAGAAACACCGAAGGCACACAGGCAAGCGAGTGACAGAGACTTACGAATAAACATTGCAAAATTTCCTCTGAGAGCAACACATAGTGAACTTGTGAAATTTAGAGCATCTTCCAAAAGAAAGCAATTAATACTGAATTGCAAGGCCAGCATCTGAGAAGAAATTTGCTGCTTCTTCCGTGAGTCCCCAACCCACACGAAGACCAATTTCAACATTTTCAGTAATTACAAAGTGGGTACCTGGGCTAAAAAAAGGACGGCTTACATCCTCCATGAGGCCCTGTGTAAATGTTCCAAAGTACTCTGCATGGACTTCCCAGCTATTCGTTATTGGAATGCGAGCAACTACTGATGGGCCCCAGCGACTGAACCAGTTCTCCTCACCCTCAGCGTACGCATAACGCATGGCTGTATCAATTCGCCATTTTTCAGGAAATTCCCAACCACAAACTATGGTGGCAACGGGTTCTGTTCCAAATTCCTCACCGTACATTGGTGTGGTTGCCTCCATGATGAAACAACTCTGAGGAATAAGACCGTTTTGATCTGTAATTGCTAATTTGAAACCATAGAGAAAGTTGGATTCATAGAGTGCCCCCCCACCTACTGGAAGTTCTCCAGCTTCAACACTTGTGACAACATTGCCCTGCGAGCCAACTGAATAATTTACCCCAAGCCTCCACTCAAATATCTCACTGGCTCCAAGCCGAAAAATATACTCTGGATAATTATTTGTTGGGTTGCCATCTCTATTCTGAATATAGACATGAGACATTTCATTCAGAGCAACGCCCGGGCGAATCGTAAATACTGAAGGAGTAAATGCATCCCGATCAGTATTGAGATCACGAGGCTGAAGAGGAGCGGCACTTCCAATACTAGAAATGAGTATTGGGAACAAGAGAACACACATGTGGAATTGAAGATGAATTACTCTCACCAAACACTATTTAGCAACAACAATTTCCATCACTTTATTGAACGCACACAAGCATTGAACGCCTACCAGCAAAGATAAAGATCGTCATTCGCCGACCCGTTTCACCTCTCTTTCAGAAATGCTTTTCCTGCTTCCCAAAAAACACCTATCTTCTCACAATGCAGTTCTCAAGAGCCGATTGCAATCAACACATACACGTTGATTCTGCAGAGACGACCGTCGTCGCCCTTTATCGTTTTCAGTAGAATCACCTCTATATCACGCGGTCACGCAGCACCCGGTCAAAACTTCGGACTGCAAGTTCACAGGATAGCGACGGACACGCGACCGCCACATGAGCACCTTTACCAAGGCGGACCAGAGTAACTCCAAGCCGATCGTTACAACTCGCACTTTGATCATTCAAAGACACGGAAGCAAGGCGGCATGTAATCGCATCTGAATCAGTCCACACTGTGACCTTGGGAAGATCAGCGGGAAGCTGACACTTACGAAGCTTGTCGCCTATCCCTGTCCCAGTTGCCTTAAGAACCGCCTCCTTTGCTACCCAAGCGTCAAGTATTTCAGCGGGGACAATTACATCGGAAACTGCTCTCTGTTTTTTTAATTCAGTCTCTGAAAAAATTGTGTTTGCCATAAGGCGAGCCCACCTCTGATCGTGTGTCCTCTTCCTTTTCTCTAGGTCAACCCCCACCACACCCTTATATGAAATAGCTACAATCGCCTCATCCATTGAGTGGGCAACATTGAACTGAATACCACTCTGCTGAAACTCACTGATATAGGGCTTTCCGAAATGCCCTGTAATAAGATCAACCTCCGCTGGTGCAGCCCCAATCAAGCACCCCAATAAAACTCGGAGACGCCCCCTACTGACAACGGCTCTCCGTCGAACCTCAGACACTCGCCGAAGAGACCGTTCCTGCTCATCCTTCGAAAGCAAATTTTCTAGAAATGAATACTCATCGTCAGCAACATGAAGCGAAAACTGTACAATGGTAACACCTGATTTCTCTTGGCACTCCAGCGGTACTCCTGATGAGTGTTGCGAAAAACCTTCATCAATCATCTTGCACAACCTAATTAAAAAGTAGTCACCAACAATTTCGTGAAACACTGCCAACAGAAAGGGCAATTAGCGTGTTTTCTAAAAAACAATGAGTCCTACCTGAGCACTCTCATACCCGTCGCCACTCAACCCAGAGGACTGCATAAGCAATCACTACTTCAGATTACGACAAAAACATCTGCTGGATGCTCTACCCTGAGACTATCTCCATCAATACGACTAATTTTCTTTAGGAAACACAGGCACTGTTCAAGCACCTCTACACCAGATTCCCGACAATCATTTTGAGTGATAAAGTCCAACAGTTTTTCACCATGATCAGACCCGCTTTCAAAACACTGGGTAACATCTACTTCCCCTTTTATTCTATAGCGAGTGAAGTCCATGCTTTCCTGCACAAGATGCTCTTCAAGACGATTACTGAACCATATGTCGTGGTCAACGTGATGGGACCAAAAGCATTCTGACAGTTGATTTAGGTGTTCATTGGGAGCGTGCACCATTATCAACTTTCCATTCGGTGCCAATAAATTTCTTAACTTCTCAAGTGTGTCGGCTGGGTCTTTGAAGTAATACAGTGCGTGAGTCAACTGAATAATGTCAAACGGCTCATTGATATCTAGCGCCTCAATGCCTTGGACCTTCAGTTCAAGTTCAACATTCTTCAAAGCAAGGGCGGCGAAGCTTTTCCGGAAACGGCGACAGGCAACAGGATTCGGGTCAACTCCTGTGTACTTGAAACTCCGACTCGATGAAGCAATTGAAGCAATAAGCTGATTATCGAGTATCCCGCTTCCACACCCAACACTGAGAATGCGCAACGGATCCGATTCCCCTTGGTGCGACCCTATCAATTCTTCTAGCGCCCTGAGGACGAGTGGCTGCTGGGTGCTCGATCGCTCAAAAGTCTCATGAGTCACATCGAAACGTTTATCAGAAAGCTGACGGCACGAACGTGACTCCTGTACTGCTGCTTTTAATGCGACCAGTGCTTCGGCTACAGATCCTGAAGATTCAATAACGTTGTCTCCTTATTTTCTAAACAGGGACTGGCATGCGATTAGACAAAAAATTTTCAGACCACATTCAACAGGCAAATAGTAGTTTGCCACAAACGCGGTGAGACTACCAACGACCATAGCCATGAACGGGGTTTATAGACGATGTCACAATCCATTTAAAAAAATACGATTGATAATGGCCCTCACCACATTGTTAAAGACCGCTAACCATCAAAGGACGCATGGCACAGAATAGCTTCCAAACCAAAGACTCAAATGCAGTAATACTAGATACTTCACATTCCACTTAGTTTCGATTTGCGATTTATGATGCCTTTAACGGTACTAAGCCTCCTTTGCTGAAAGCTAAAAACAAAATGCATCACGAATCGATAATCAATATTAAAAGGTGATGCGACATGAAAACTATTCTCGCTACGTTCACTCGTTATCTAAAGAAGATTTTTTCTCCTGATTATTCTGATATTTGGAACAAGTAATCTTTCAATTTTATTGATTACTTTAAAACGCTGATATCTAAAGTTGGATGTCTGTAGAAAGAACACAAATAAGCGTAGATCAAAACCTATCGCCAGGCATCAGGCAGGTCATATCACTTGAGCTACCAAAACCAAGCTGCACATCTCTTAGCCTTGTGAGGCCGCAGTCTGAGAGCACGGGATAACAAACGAGCCCGAGCACAGGACTCGGGCCTCTAACCAACCGATTAGCAGTCAATTCCTAAGGAATTGACTGCTAATCGGATGATAACCCAACGCTTTTAGGCAATGGTGTTATACTCTTTTTCCTATGCTCAGCAGTAATCGGAACTGAGTTCCGGCAGGCAAGAATTGGGGCACACGTCTGAGAGTTCACCGGAGGAACTGAAAATGAATCCGAAGTCTATGGAAAGACTCTTTGCACGGTTTGAAACATTCAGAGATAAGGAACCCATTGGGCTTCTTTATTCAATTTGGAGAAGAGATATTGAACCGCTCCATCCTTCTGAGCTACCGACAACCTACAAGGCCTTTGCAAATCAGCAACCTACGTTCAGATTCTCCCCCGCCAAAGAACTTAGCGGGCTTCTGATTGTACGGGGAGATAACCCAACAGTGAAACGGCTGGTGATGGCAACATGCAAGACTTCTTCAAAAGAGCTGCACAACGAGTTGTGCAATTGTGGCTTCGAACCTGATGCTGGAATTGTTGAAATCAACTGGCTCTGGGCATTGATTGAAGCTGCTAGCAAAGGTCATTTGGGCTGCGAAGGCTTTGTAGATGGAAAAGCTTTTTATCAGTCAAGTGTAGCTGACTTAACGGTTGACGAAGCTACGATTCTGGACGACTCACTAGGCTGGTCAATGGCTGACTTTGTACCTCGAAAATTCATGCAGCTTGAAAACATTGTGGAATCATCAATTCGTTTAATTGAATACCTAAGAGCGGAATCAGAGGCACCAAGACAAAAAACCTTGCTGAAAGAACAAAATACGGACAACTCACTTCGAGATTTGTACGAAATTGACCCAACATTCTGTCTCAAAGAAACCCTAGAAGTGATTGCTCAACGACTGAGCTTACAATCAGTAGACCCCGTTTTAGATTGCCCCTTCTACAAATTCTATTTGAAAGAGCTGAGAGATGCTTACAGAATACAAACAAAGGTCCGACAACAGGCAACTTCATCGTGGCGATGAAAGCCTTTACGGTACTTCGCGAGTGGTTCGTAAAGGAGGATGGAAAGGTATATCTGGCAACGGTGAACTACCTGTCGAGTCTCACCGAACCTTTGACCTCGTTGCGATTGGGTATAGAGCACTAAAATAGAAGGGCCGTCTAAGTGCGCATTGATGACCAGCGTTAATGGAAGCAACCCCGACAGAATTCGAACACGTGCTGCAACATATTGAGTTAACACAGAACCAAGCAAAAGGTAGCAGCAAATTCAACATAATAGCGTTGGTTAGCACGGCTCATGGTCCGTCACGGGAAACACAATATAGAGCAGACCTTTTTCACGCCAGCATAAAAAAAGTACGCCCGACAGGATTCGAACCTGTGACCTGCGGATTAGAAGTCCGCTGCTCTATCCAACTGAGCTACGGGCGCATAGCTTTTAAGAATGCAAAGCCTACCATCAAGTGTCCAAATTTTCTTTTTAAATTCAGGCGTGAATAGCCCGCCCATCCGCTGCTAATGCAGCTTCTTTCAATGCTTCTGGGAGTGTTGGATGAGCATGACAAACCCGTGCGATATCTTCCGATGAAGCACCGAAACTCATTGCTGCGGCAGCCTCGCCGATGAGATCACCAGCAGCCGGACCGATGATATGAACACCGAGTACCGCGTCGCTACTAGAATCTGCCAATAATTTCACTTTTCCTGTAATGTCGTTAATCGTTCGTGCCCTGCCATTCGCCCGAAATGGAAAAATGCCTTTTTTGTAAGCCACCCCATCAGCTTGTAATTGCTCCTCGGTACGACCAACTGTTGCGATCTCAGGATGTGTGAAAACCACCGCCGGAACGAGTCCGTAATCCACATGACACCACCCAGACTGCATCGCCTCGACACATGCAACACCATCCTCTTCAGCTTTGTGTGCCAGCATTGGCCCTGGAATGCAGTCTCCTATGGCGTACACCCCAGGAGCTGCGGTCCTGTACTGTCCATCAACCTGTATTGCCCCACGCCCATCAGCAGAAAGACCAATAGTTTCAAGACCAATATCAGAGGTAGCCGGCCTTCTTCCTGTGGCAGCTAAGACCCGATCACAGTTTATCGGATCCCTACCTTCTGAATGGATAACACAGCCGGCACCCTCGGCTTTAGCCGATAACACTTTGACACTTAATTGAATATCCAGGCCCTGTTTTCTAAACAGTGCTAACGCATCTGATGCTATCTCATTATCAATACCTGTGAGAATTCGATCAGAATATTCAAGAACGGTGATCCTCGATCCAAGTCGACGCCATACGCTACCAAGCTCAAGCCCGATATAGCCACCACCAATGACAACAAGATGCTTCGGTACTTCGGGGAACGATAGCGCATCGGTACTCGTACCAACACGACTACCATCGCATTCAATACCTGGCAGTACCACACTCTGACTGCCAACGGCTAGAATGATCCGCTGCGACGAAAGTTCTGTTACGCCACCATCAGAACCAGTGACATGCACCCGCCCAACACCAGCCAAACGGCCGGTTCCCTTTATTTTCACTACTGTGTTTTTTGCCAGCAGTGCTTCAATACCCTTCGATAATGTCTGCACAACATCAGATTTACGCTTCATCATGACGGCTAAGTCGAGCGAAACTCCCTTGGCATTAACACCGTGCTGACTGAGCTCTCCCAAAGCAACTTCATATTTGTAACTTGACTCAAGGAGAGCTTTCGATGGGATACACCCAACGCGAAGACACGTACCACCAAAACGACTCTCCTTCTCGACAATAGCGACCTTCATGCCAAGCTGGGCTGCGCGTATGGCAGCTACATACCCACCTGGCCCACCACCGAGTACAACTAAATCGTATGTCATCTATGGCCTCGAATTTATCTCTAAAGAATGAACAACACTTGGATCAGAAAGTCGCGTGACTCAGACGCTGGCATACAGGAATTGTGCGAGGCTTATACGCAAACAAATTTCCCGGTACCAGGTTAACACTCCAGCATGAGTCGCGTAGGGTCTTCAATCATTTCCTTAATTCGCTTTAAGAACGTGACTGCTTCACGACCATCAACTATTCGATGATCATACGACAACGCCACATACATCATTGGCCGAATCACAACTTGACCATTTAAAGCAACTGGTCTTTCTTGAATTGTATGCAACCCAAGAATACCGCTCTGTGGTGGGTTGATAATTGGTGTGCTAAGCATCGAGCCGTAAACTCCACCATTCGAAATAGTGAATGTTCCTCCCTGGAGTTCCTCGAGCTTCACTTTATTGTCTGCTGCCCGACGGGCGAAGTCCCCAATTGACTGCTCTATCTGAGCGAAATTCATTCGTTCCGCATTACGAAGAACAGGAACAACGAGGCCCTTACCTCCACCAACTGCAATTCCGATATCACAAAAATCTCGATACACAATATGAGGATCACGGAATTCTGCATTGACTTGAGGGACGGCATGCAGAGCTTCGACCGCTGCTCTTACGAAAAAAGACATAAATCCAAGTTTGACACCGTGACGGTCTATAAAATTGTCTTTGAATTTCTTACGCAGTTCCATGACTGCCGACATGTCAACTTCGTTAAAAGTTGTCAACAAAGCAGCAGCATGCTGCGCCTCAACAAGCCGTTCCGCAATTCGACGCCGCATAGGGCTCATCAGGACAGGTCGCTCACTGCGAATTGCGCCCGATGTTGTGATTTCGGTTGTTCCTGCCATAGGTGGTCGTCGCTCTTCATTTGTATTAGTGACAGCTGGAACAGCCGCTGACGGCGGAGTGGACGCCGATACCGCTGAAATGGCATCAGCCTTTGTGACTCGCTGGCCCGGGCCGCTACCAGAAATTGATTGAGGTGAAACACCTGCCTCTCCCAACATTCTTGCTGCTGCTGGCATGACAGGCCCCGTCCCAGACGCTGGCTGCACAGACCCAATAACAGTGCTGCCAACACGATGACGCACATCGACAGACTGTGGCTGTGAGGCAGCAGGTACTTCAGGCGATGCAGCTGGAGCCGACTGACTGGCTGGCGATACCGCATCAAGATAGCCAATCACTTCGCCAACAACCGCTTGCTCACCAGCCTGCTTTACAATCTTTGTGACAACTCCGTTTGATGGCGCTGGCAACTCCACTGTCGCCTTGTCACTTTCAATTTCCACGATCACTTCGTCCGCAGACACGGCGTCACCGACGTTTTTTTTCCAAACGCCAATCATTACTTCCGTGATCGACTCACCAACTTCTGGAACCTTCAGTTCAATCGCCATGGATTCCTACATAGTAAAAAGGGGATTGGTTTGTAGTATTGTTGACACAACAATCTTGTAAACGGTGAATCAGGGATGTCGGCATAATAAACAAAGGTCACACCTGATGAACAGGCAATATTGTATCCCGAATTCAGCGGGCCATAACCGCTTAACTCAGAAATGCAGCTGTTAGCAACTCATTCTGTTCAAGATCGTGACTTTTCTTCGATCCTGTCGCTGGGCTGGCCGCACTCTGTCGACAAACCCCGGAAAAAGGCAGCCTATCAAACAATGTTTCACCAAAATGAATCCTCAGAAAACGCCATGCGCCCATGTTCTCAGGCTCTTCCTGAACCCAAACAACAGGTGTTCCGTCACTGTATCCGGCCAACGCGTGTTCCAGGGATTTTCTTGGTAGTGGATAAAGTTGCTCAACTCTGACAAGAGCGACATCCTCGCGATTGAGTTCGGACCTTCTTTTCTCAAGTTCATAAAAAACCTTGCCAGTACAAAGAAGAATTCTACGGACGTCTTCTGGTCGCGAAATTGACTGATCCGGTATCACTCTCTGAAAGCAACCTTCCGAAAGATCATTAAGCGTAGAAACACATTTCGGATGCCTTAATAAGCTTTTCGGCGTCATCACGACCAATGGCTTTCTCCAGATTCGAAGAACCTGCCTTCTAAGGCAATGAAACAGTTGAGCAGGAGTTGTTGGCTGAACTACCTGAATATTATCTTTAGCAGCCAGAAGCAGAAATCTTTCAAGCCGGGCGCTTGAGTGCTCTGGCCCCATGCCTTCAAAGCCATGAGGCAAAAGCATGACGATACCGGAGAGTCGGTTCCATTTATCTTCAGCGCTGACAATAAATTGATCAATTACGACTTGAGACACGTTCACAAAATCACCAAACTGCGCCTCCCACATAACGAGCCCATCAGGACAGTCCAGACTGTATCCATACTCAAACCCAAGTACGCCTGATTCTGACAGTGGGCTATTGTAGATTTCCACTGCAGCCTGTTCTTCAGAAAGATGAGCGAGGGGACAGTAGGTATCATCTGTAATGTGGTCATGTATGACCGCATGCCTGTGACTGAATGTGCCTCGCTCACTGTCTTGACCTGACAACCTTACTCGCAGCCCTTGAACTGCGAGGCTTCCCATCGCCAAAGCCTCTGCAGCAGACCAATCGATTGACCGCGTCCCGTCAGCCATAGCAACGCGTGCATCAAGAAGCTTGCGTATCTTTGCATGCGGCTGGAAACGCTCGGGCAAAACAACCAGGCGACGAAGGAGCGACTGTAGATTGTCCAGGGGCACACCAGTATCTACATCCGCTGCTTCTTTTTCACGACCGCCTATATAGAATGCCCAGACACCAGCAATGTCACTTCGATGAACATAATCGTCGCGTTTTGCAGCGGAAAGTTCAGCGTCTAAACGAGCTCTGTGTTCGTCAGCAATTCTCATTGCCTCATCCCTCGACACTTCACCCAGTGTTAGGAGCTTCTCCAAATAGCTTTCGTGAACGCTTGGCTGCTGATCAATGACTCTATACAAAGCAGGCTGCGTAAATGCTGGCTCGTCAGCTTCATTGTGGCCCCGTCGTCGAAAACAATACATATCGATAACAACATCGCGTTGAAATTCTCGACGAAAATCCATAGCCAAACTGACAACCTGTGCAACCGCCTCAGGATCTTCACCGTTTACATGGAATATTGGGATCTGCAGCATCTTTGCAACATCGGTTGCGTACACGCAAGAACGTGATTCTTGCGGTCCGGTTGTGAATCCAATCTGATTATTCACAATCACATGAAGTGTCCCGCCAACGCGATAGGGATCGAGCTCACTGAGATTAAGCGTCTCCTGAATAATCCCCTCTCCCGCAAAAGCGGCATCACCATGAATCAGAATCACCATGCCGTGCTGACGCGCTCGATCACTCGAACGATCTTGGCGGGCACGCATTCGTCCAATCGCCACTGGATTCACATATTCCAAATGACTTGGATTAAAGCAAAGCGTCAGATGTACTTTACGGCCATTTTCAGCAACGTAGTCCGTAGAATGCCCTAGATGATATTTCACATCGCCACGACCAACGTGTAGCTCAGGATCAAGATCAGCAAATTCCCGAAAAATCCTCTGCGGACTTTTTCTCATAATATTTGCCAACACATTGAGCCTGCCACGATGAGCCATGGCCATCACGACATCCTGAATGTCTTGCGAAGCCCCCCTCTCGATCGCCATTTCTACGAGCGGGATAAGGCTTTCGGAACCTTCCAATGAAAAACTTTTTGACCCCAAGAATCGTTTCTGAATGAATTCTTCAAATACTGCAGCAGTCGTCATCTGCCGATAGATGCGTAACTGCTGTTTTCGATCAAGCTGGATACGATTCTCGCAGCCCTCCATGCGTACCTGAAGCCACTGCCGAACAAGCAGATCATCCATGTGCATAAACTGCACGCCAATTGAACGACAGTAGGTATTATGCAACCGTCGAATAATTTGCCTTAGTGACATCGACTGCGGACCCTCAATCGTGTCCGTTGAAAAGACGCGGTCCATGTCTTCTTCGGTGAGGTCATAAAAGGCCGGATCCAGTTCTGGAAGCCCAGGTCGAGGGCGGCCAAGCGGATCAATATCTGCAGTTAAATGACCACGAACGCGATATGCACGCACGAGTTGGTCAACCCGGTCCTGCAGAAATGCAAAACGATCACTACCCTGACTTTGCCGTACTTCGTCAGGTAGTGGAGCTGGCTTAACTTCACCTGCAGGTGCATCAGGCAACTGAACTGATCCGTTTGCGAGGGCCAATGCATGGCCCGTCGCAATTCCATCTGGCGTGATCATCGTATCGTCGTCGAGCAAGCCCGCACCTTCTTGGGCTTTTCCTGCTGACTCATCAGCAGGAAAAGCTTCAGCCTTCTCAGGCGTCACGGCTGGCACCGAACCATTCGTGCTGTCCGCATGCTCCCCTGAAGAATGAACACTTTTCGGTGAATGATCCACTAGATCTACAAGCGAGGCAAAATACTGACGCCAGTCCGCAGAGAGACTTTCAGGATCATTTTGATACTGGGCGAAGAGTTCCTCAAGGAATGCAAGATTCGCAGTTCCTGCTGAATCAATGCTTTCGGTGGTGGTCACTTTGGGATTCCGATGTTCACATGGCTAACAGGAGCCGACCAGGGCTTTCTAAATAACCGATAACTTCTTTTAAAAATCGTGCTGCCATCGCACCATCGATCACACGGTGATCATAGGACAATGAAAGTGGCATCATAAGCCTCGGTTCGACGCGATCTTCATACACAATCGGCAGTTTTCTTGATCTTCCAAGGAGAAGAATGGCAACTTCTGGATGATTGATAATCGGAGTGGAGTACGTCCCGCCAATCGCGCCGAGGTTGCTTATCGTAAAAGTCCCTCCTCGCAGATCTTCAACTCCATACTGGGCATTCTTTGCTTTTTCAGCGGTTTTTGCGATCTCTTGAGCAATCTGTGGAATTGATTGTCGATCACAGTCTCGCAAGACCGGTACCACCAGACCTCGAGACGTATCAACAGCCAGCCCAATATTTACGTAATCTTTATAAACGAGTTCGCCCTTCTCCATATCAACCGTTGAGTTGACACTTGGATGTTGACGCAAGGACAGGCTTACTGCCTTCACCACAAAAGCAAGTGCCGTCAACTTAACATCACTCTTAGCGTACTCGGCTGCACTATCTTTCCTGAGCCGCTCAAGCTCAGTCACATCAGCATCATCAAAATTTGTAAGGTGAGGGATAGTTGCCACACTGCGAACCATGTTAGTGGCGATTGTTTTTCTCATCCGTGACATTTTTTCACGGTGAATTGGGCCCCAATCGTCTTGCTCTCCACCAGAACGCACTGTCCGTGAATTCGATCCCGCTTGCCCACCGGCTCTTCGCACAGCTGCAACAACGTCCTCACGGACAATTCTACCCGAGGGTCCAGTTCCTGAAACTCGCCCCAAATCAACACCAAGTTCTCGGGCCAACCGTCTGACTGCTGGGCCAGCAGGATTAATTACATCGCTAACCAGAGTGGCGCTTTTTGCTTCACCGTTTGAAGCCACAACGGGCGATGGTGATTGCGGTGCAGGTGATGACTGCTTTACAGCTACAGTTTCATCTGACTCGACAACGGGTGATGGCTTTGCTGCAGCAACCGCTTTCGTTGCAGGTTGTGGAGCCACTGGCTTAGGCGCTACAGGCTGCGAACCTGATTCCCCGAGTGACAGCAACGCTTGGCCAACGTTTACTGTTTCACCTTTTTTGACAAGCACTTCTTCTATCACACCACCAGGTGGGCAAGGCACTTCTATAACGGCCTTGTCTGTTTCAACCTCCAGCACAGCCTGCCCCGGCGATACTACATCACCAGCTTTCACAAGGACTGAAACCACATCTCCTGAAGCTATATTCTCACCAAGGTCGGGCAAGGTAAATTCTGTCGCCATGCTATCTCACGAAGTAAATCAAATTTTGTAAATAATTAGACCAAGCCAGCTCAGCGCGGTCTTAAAATAAAACTATATATTCTATGACTAATTCTAGCAGATGTTTTGAGGTAAAATGGTCAGGAATAAGTGAAAAATGATCCAATGGTGAACTAGGCAGAGGCTGCATCAACTTTATCTGGATCGATCCCCAGACTCACAATCGCCTCGGCCACGCGGTCGGCACCAATTGCCCCCTGCTTCGCCAATTGCGACAGAGTTCCGACAACAATGCATTCAGCATCTACTTCGAAATGACGGCGCAATGGACCGCGTGTCTCGCTCCGCCCAAAGCCGTCCGTCCCAAGGACAAAAAGTCCTCCAGGAATCCACGGGTCGAGCTGCTCGGGAACTGCCCTCACATGATCACTCGCTGCTACAAACACACCTTCAGAATCAGCAAGAGCGTCTTCTAAATAGCTAGTTCGCGGCGAATCTTCCGGATGCAACATATTCCAACGACGGGCTTCTTGAGCCTCTCGACGCAACTCCTTCCAACTTGTAACGCTCCAGACAGTACTATTAACTCCCCATGATTCAGCCAGAATGTCGGCCGCCCGTAGAACTTCACGAAGAATTGCTCCAGACCCAAAAAGATTTACATGCGGCATGGCGGATGCTGATTTCTTAGCAGCAACATCTCGAAGCTTGTACATGCCCTTCAAAATGCCTTCCTCGCACCCATCAGGCATCGAAGGCATCTCATAATTTTCATTGTAAACCGTGACATAATAAATCCAGTCCTCGCCTTTCGCAAACATGCGATCCATCCCTTCGAGCATGATCACGGCAACCTCATACACAAAGGCTGGGTCGTAGGCCCGAACAGTCGGATACGCCATTGCAAATAAATGACTGTGACCGTCCTGATGCTGAAGACCTTCACCATTCAACGTCGTTCGTCCAGCTGTTCCACCAAACATGAAACCCCGAGCCCTCATGTCACATGCAGCCCAAATCAGGTCACCGATTCTCTGAAAGCCAAACATGGAATAGTAAATAAAGAACGGAATCATCGGCACACCGTGACTGGAATAACTTGTGCCTGCTGCAACGAAGCTTGACATACTCCCTGCTTCGGTAATTCCCTCCTCAAGAATCTGGCCGTCTTTCGCCTCACGGTAGTACAACAATTGATCTGAATCGACTGGCTCATAGAGCTGGCCCGTATGGGCATAAATGCCACACTGCTTGAACAGGGGATCCATTCCAAATGTGCGCGATTCGTCCGGCACAATTGGAACGATATATTTACCAACCGACTTGTCCTTTAAAAGTGAGGCCATGAGCGTCACAGCACCTGTTGTCGTCGATACTTCACGCCCAGAGCTTTTCTCAATAAATGGCCGATACTCATCGAGGCTAGGGGTCTGTAGAAGTGGAGACTTTTCAGGGCGAGTCGGGATGTAGCCCCCAAGAGCTTCGCGACGCTCTCGAAGATACTGCATCTCCGGTGAATCCTCGGCAGGCTTATAAAAAGGTGCTTTCGCGACCTCTTCGTCTGATATTGGAATACCAAATCGTGAGCGAAATGCTCGCAGCTCTTCTTCGTTCAACTTTTTCTGCTGATGTGTAACATTCCGGCCTTCACCGACCTCACCAAGTCCGTAGCCCTTGATTGTTTTCGCAATCACAACTGTCGGTCGATTTGGCATATCTCGTTCGTGCACAGCCTTGTGATAGGCGGCGTAGACCTTTTCAGGGTCATGTCCCCCACGGCGGAGTTTCTTAAGCTTTTCATCCGAAAGATGTGAAACCATCTCGGCAAGTTCCGGCTCATCTCCAAAGAAATGCTCCCGTATATAGCTGCCAGGCATGACGACGTACTTTTGATATTGGCCATCAACGACTTCGTTCATGCGTTTGAGCAGAAGGCCTTGTTCGTCTTTTGCCAGCAGTCCGTCCCACTCTTCTCCCCAGATCACTTTGACTACGTTCCAGCCAGCACCGCGGAAAACACCCTCTAATTCCTGAATAATTTTCCCATTACCACGAACAGGACCATCGAGGCGCTGAAGATTACAGTTGATGACGAAGACCAGATTATCGAGCCCTTCACGAGATGCTAGTGAAATCGCACCGAGGGTCTCTGGCTCATCGCACTCGCCGTCACCAATGAAGCACCAGATTCTTTGGCGACTCGTATCTTTGATACCACGATCTTGAAGATACTTATTAAATCGAGCCTGATAAATTGCCATAATAGGGCCTAGGCCCATTGAGACTGTCGGAAACTCCCAAAAATTTGGCATTAACCAAGGGTGGGGGTAACTCGAGAGCCCGCCACCGTCTGCAAGTTCACGACGAAAATTTTCGAGATGCTTTTCTGTCAGTCGACCTTCAAGGAAAGCGCGTGAGTAGATCCCAGGCGAAGCATGCCCTTGAAAATAAACTTGGTCTCCCGAATAGTCATCACCACGACCACGAATAAAGTGATTTAGGGCGACTTCATAAAGAGTTGCGGCTGATGCATACGTTGAAATGTGCCCACCGATACTTTTATCCTCACGATTCGCCCGAACCACCATCGCCATGGCATTCCAACGGATAATGCTTTTGATCCTTCGTTCTAATTCACGATTCCCCGGAAAGGCTGGTTGCCTATCCGTAGGTATGGTGTTGATGTACGGCGTGGTTACAACAAACGGAATTTGGACACCCAGGCGATAGGCTTCTTGCTCGATAGCGTGGAGCAGATAGGTTGCCCTGTCGACCCCACGGCTTTCCAGCACATATCGAAGAGAATCAAGCCACTCCTGGGTTTCAGTTGGATCTGCATCGACAACGGAAACACCGTCAGAATGTTTCGGCTGCCCTCCCGCCGAACCACTAGCCTGTCCGATCGACATCTGAGTATGGATTCCACGGGGCACTGCACCACCACCCGAGGCCGTTCCAGCACCAACCGCCTTTACACCCGAAGACTCACTTCGTGACTGATCCAACTCAGAACTCGCCATTGATTTCTCCATCATGAATGATTTTTTCTTATTATCACGAAGGTTTCCATCGGCGTAAAGGTCTACCCGCAGCCAAAGCGGGAGAAACAGATGCCTTAGGAACCATTTATCGTGCAGAAGACGCAGCGCGTGGACGGAAAATCTCGGTCGCCAATCCAAAGTAATTTTCTGCAGAAAAAGCCACTGTTTCCCCCAGCGTGGGGTGTGGATGGATTGTTTCGGAAAGATCCCGAGCGGTACAACCCATCTCAATAGCAAGTGCACCCTCAGCGATCAATTCACCGGCACCAGAACCAACTATACCAACACCAAGCACCTGTTCCGTCTCAGGATCGACGAGCATTTTTGTCATACCTTCAATTCGGCCGAGTGCATGAGCCCGTCCACTAGCAGCCCAAGGATATCGACTTATTTCAACTTCTCGGTCCGATAATTCGGCCTCTTGCTCAGTCAACCCAGCCCACGCGATCTCTGGGTCGGTAAAAACAACTGCCGGAATCGCCCTAGGCTCAAAAAGTGCAGGTTCACCGTGGAGCGACTCAACAGCGACCTTCCCTTGATGGCTTGCTCGATGCGCTAGCATTGGCTCACCACAAACGTCACCAATAGCAATCACATGAGAATCCGCCGTGCGCTGCTGCTTATCTACCTCCACAAACCCTTTTGAGTCTACGACAACATTGGTATTTTCCAATCCAATGCCATCCGAGTTTGGGCGACGACCAACAGCTACCAGAACTCGAGAAAATGTTTGTGTAGTTTGTCCTTCTGGCCCCTCAAAAGAAACTTCGACACCGTTCCCAATATCTTTTAAGCCTGTCACTTTTGTATTCAAACGAATGGCTTCAAACAGGCCTCCCAATCTTTTATGAAGTGGCTTCACGAGATCACGATCAGCGCCAGGAAGAAGGCTGCCTGTAAGCTCAACTACCGAGACTTGAGAGCCTAGCTCTGCGTACACTGTACCCATTTCCAAACCAATATAGCCACCACCGACTACAAGCAATGACTCTGGAATATCCTCTAGCTGAAGGGCACCCGTTGAATCCATTACCCGGGAGCTACCAATATCAAACGCCGGAATACGGGCCGGGCGTGAACCACTCGCGAGAATACAGTGGTCGAATGTAATCGTTTGACTCCCAGCGTCTTTCTGGATGACCTCCAGGGTGCTTGAGGCCGTAAACATGCCTTGCCCCTGTACGACACGCACATTTCTTCTTTTTGCAAGCTGCGCGAGGCCACCAGTTAGGGCATCAATGACTTTTTCTTTTCTATCCCTCACTGCACCAATATCTATCTTGGGTGCCGAAAAATGCACTCCCCAATCCTGCATCTCGCGGACCTCGGCAACGACACGACCAACGTGCAATAATGCTTTTGATGGAATACAACCTCGAAGCAAACAGGTACCACCAAGCCGGGTGTCTTTTTCAACAAGCGTAACCTCCATACCAAGATCGGCGGCCATAAAAGCTGCGGCGTAGCCACCAGGGCCTCCACCCAGCACCACAAGCGGTGCATGCATGAATTACTCTCCTCTAATTGGTCTTATATTTTCCTGAAACAGCTCCCTCAGAAGCTAAAATCACGTCACTCTGGTACCTTGTTGTAGTTTCGATATCTATTTCATACAAGAAACCACTCGAAACACTCGATGTAATGGCTTCCTCCTACCTCACTTCTGTGATTGCGCGTTTGTCAACGAGCGCGAGGTCAGCAGCCCAACTCGACAGAGAAAGTCTTGCCGCTTTTAGGATTGCTGCTGGAGCTATCTTAGTTGCAGATGCCATTCTTCGGACCCGTGACTTTTGGCTTTTTTTTTCACCAACAGGAATTTTTCCCCTTACAAAGCTTCGGACCTACTTAGAGCCTGGCTGCTGGTCACTAAATTTTCTCAACGAGAACATGTGGTGGCAGGGAACGATTCTCGCAACTGAAGCAATTGCTGGCCTTTCATTAATGGCGGGCTACTTGTCCTCTCTTTCTTGTGTCGTAGCGTGGATCGTATGGACGAGCATTCTTAGACGAACAGAGCCAGCTTCAAATGCCGGTGACTTCTGGATGGCCAGCCTTCTATTCTGGGGGATTTTTTTACCCCTCGGCAACACTTTTTCTCTGGATAAACTACTGCACAAGAAAAACCTGTATGCGATCTGCGGTCTTGCACCAGCTGTCTTTGTCGCTCAAGTACTCGTGGTGTATCTCTACGCAGGATTTAGCAAACTCAATGGTGACTGGCTAAATGGTTCTGCACTTGGTTACATCCTATCGGTTCATGACCATGGAACCTGGGCAGGGGAACTTCTTGGGTCGTCCAAGATAATTACATGTATGTTCACGATATTTACACTTGCCCTAGAAATCATTGGACCGATTCTTTTTCTTTTCTGTGGAAATCGTACTGTACGTCGCACCGTCGCTATTTTATTTATTTTTTTTCATATTGGTATTTGGATAAATCTAAGTGTTGGAATATTTGCCCCGATTGGCATTTCTGCATGGCTAGCACTCATGCCCTGGGGCCCAAATTCACCATCATGCCCAGAAGATTTTGACCAGCACAGAAGCGATGTAAAGCTCCGACGATATATATCACCGATAAAAAACACTATCTTAGCAATATCTTTTTTCATTGCTGGTCTGTCTCTATTTTACAATGCAACGTCAAAAACAGGAAAACGCTCGTTCTGGATTTCCGTAGCTATCAATGCGATCACACTCGAACAATCGTGGGGCATGTTTGGAGATGTAGGCCCCCAAGAACAGTGGGTCACTGGAAAAGCGACTCTCGAAGATAACAGTGTTGTTGACTTGTTAAGAGGGGGACGGCCGTTTTGCGATGTCCGTCCGCAGGGCGGGTTTTCATCACTCCCAAACCATCGATGGCATAAGATTTTTTGGGAATTACCAAAAGCACGACAAGCGCCCCTGCGGGAAGCCGTTGCAGCAGGAATTGTTGCGGACTGGAACCGCCGAAAACCAACGTCAAAAGCGGTACGCAGCCTCGAAATCTACTACACACAGTTGATCCACGAAGGCAAAGGTACCGCACAAGATTTTCCAGAACTCACCCGACGTGGTGTTCCTCAAAACTTTTCACCAGATTCAACTCTACGACAGTGGCTTCTCGCAACGTGGCCGCCCCGGAAATCCGGAACAGGAAATCTTGACCGTTTTCTCGAAGAAATAGGCCGTTAGAGCAAAAAGAAAAATTTAAATTGACACACTCATATTTTGAAAAAAAAGATACACTTACTTGTGTCCGAATAAATTGGCTTGCTATTGCGAGAGTGGCGGAATTGGCAGACGCGCTGGATTTAGGTTCCAGTGCCGAAAGGCGTGCGGGTTCGACTCCCGCCTCTCGTACTCACCGACCATCAAAATGCCCCACCGGGGAGAATCATCCGGTCATCATCCGTGAACGGCCAAGGGCTTCCTCTGCTTCGGCTATTTTACCTGCCCGCATACAGGCAACACTGAGTGCTGTATAGCTGAAAGGTTCATTTGGCTCTAACTCACAAACTCGTCTTGCGTACTCCACGGCCTTGTCGTGTCGCTCTAATCGAGTGCACCAGGCCGCCAAGGCAGAATAGGCCAATGCAAAATCCGGATTTTGAACAACCACCGCGTCGAGAGCAGCTACCGCTTCTTCTATCTTTCCTGCATTTTTTAATTCTTCTGCTGCTGCGTATGCTTCATCTCGGTCCATGGTCACAACCCCTCTGTTATTGCATTTTATATATTCTGAACGAACCTGCTCCATAAGAGCATCCAATCTTAGCGATATTTTCTCTAATGTCTCCTCCTGCCTGTTGGTTTAGACATCTTTTGTAAATCACGCAGAATAGGGGGACATGGTAGCGTCCTGATCCTTAATTCTGACGAAATGGGATTGAATTCAAACGGTGTAGAAACCGATAACTCGCTGAGATGGCAATGGTGCCGAACCTTCCCACATGACAGGCAATCCGTGAGCATTCATCCACTGGCACTCGTGAGTCCCGAATCCGAAATCGGAACCGGCGTTACTGTGTCTGCATTTGCAACCATTGAGGCCGGTGTCACGATTGGTGAACACTGCTCGGTCGGGAGTGGTTCTGTCATTAAAACCGGCGTTACAATTGGTGACCACAATGAAATATGTGAACATGCTGTCATTGGCGGGCAACCACAGCACACCGCACGCCCGGAAACCGTCGGTAAAATTGTTATCGGAAACCACAATGTTTTTCGGGAAGGTGTCTCAATTCACCGAGCCCTGAAACCGGACGGGCAGACAACTGTCGGCGATAATAATTACCTTATGGCAGGTGCTCACCTTGGGCACGACACTCACCTTGGCAATAAATGCATCTTTGCTAACAACTCCCTTGCTGGGGGTCACGTTGTAATCGAAGACCATGCTTTCGTCTCTGGTGCTGTCGCGATCCATCAGTTCTGCCGTGTTGGTCAATTTTCAATGATTGGTGGTCATGCGAGAGTCGTGCAAGACGTACCACCTTTCATGCTGATCGATGGCCAATCCGGAAGTATTGTTGGACTCAATACAATTGGATTACGACGAGCAGGCTATCCCGCCGAAGAGCTCACCGAACTCAAAGCAGCTTATCGCGCAATTTATCGTAGGGGGCTTTCGTGGACCGAAGTCTTAGAAACACTCAAGACAGAATTCACAACCGGCCTTGCATCGCATCTCCATACATTCCTTGCCCAGGGGCGACGAGGTTTTGTTCAGGAAAGACGGTCGCCACCGTCCTCCGCAGCAACGCTTCGACTGCGAATTGCTGACGAAGAGAAACGCAATCTCAGAGCCAAGGCCGGCTAAACAGGCGTTCTAAAGCCTCTATCATTCGTCAGACCGCCTGCTGTTTCCGGATCTAAAAAACTCTTCGTCATCACCATGCTGTGCGTTGTAGACTTCATGTAGATTTCAATGAGATCTATTTCTTGATTTGTTTCTCTGAGAAGCTTCTTGGCTCAGAAAGATTCTCTATGCAACTGCTCACTTTTACTCTGGGACAACAGCAATACGGAATAGACACCCGAAACATTGTTGAGGTACTACCATTTATTTCAGCCAATCCTGTCCCACAACAAGGAGAGGAAATTCGTGGACTTGTTCGCTATCGAGGCAAATTAATACCCGTGATCGATCTGTGCCAACTCATTTCAGACCGTCCCTGCCAACTGCGGCTTGGTACTCGTACTGTAGTAGTCAAAACAACCCCTGTCGAAACAGACCACGAGTCATACCTATTTGCGATTACAGCTGAAGATGTGGTTGGCATCTCCACCACAATGCCGGGCATCAAAACTCTCGAGCATTCCAAGTCCTTCATCGGGCCCATTGTTGATATCGAGAGCAGTGCCACTGATAAGAAAGCAATTCAAATCATTCTTATCAATTCGTTAGGTAACAATGCAAACTTACAAACATTAATTAGCTACACGCGGCAAGAAACAGAGCAAGACAAGACAGGTGAACCAGACTCTACAAGGTGAGCCAATGACAACCAACTACAGTACTTCACTTGCTCAAAACACTTCGGGACAGCTTTCGGGCGTTGATCCCGAAACAGCATTTCAATTTGCTGCATTTATGAGCAATACGATTGGTTTTGATATCAACCGTATTGGAACTAATTCGGCAATCCGAGCAGCTCAAAAAGCACTGGCCTCTTTCAAGGCACTCACAACTGAAGCACTCACAACTGAATCGCTCTGGAATCAAATGATTCATAGTGCCCAATGCCGACAACTGTTCATCGAATCCGTAGTTGTTTCAGAGACCTGGCTATTCCGTGAACCAAAAGTTTTCCAGCATATCAGCTCAACGGTCTGCCATCGCCTCAAGACGCAGCCAAAAGTAACAATCTTATCGGCTCCGTGTGCTACAGGTGAAGAAGCTTGTTCTATAGCTTTATCACTGTTTGAGTCAGGTCACTCTCAAACACAATTTCGGATAATTGGCACGGATATTAGCCAGCTTGCAATTCGCCAAGCCCGCAAAGGAAGGTTCTCCGAGAATGCTCTACGCACAGTCGATGAAGCAAGACGACGGCGATGGTTTTCTTCAACACCCATCGGGTGGGAGGTAGCAGCAAAAGTTCAAAAGACGGTTGACTTTGTAGACCTGAATCTTCTCGCTACTGATGCTGCTCAGAAATTACTGCAATTAGCAGTTGGACAATTCGACTTAATCTGCTGTCGGAACTTGTTGATCTATCTCACAAAGCCTGCCCGCAAGAAACTTATTCGTTCACTAGAATGTTTGCTGAAGCCCGGTGGAGAACTCGTTGTTGGCGCAGTAGAACCCGCTATTCTTCCTACTAGCGACTGGGAGCCAACTGGTCCACTTACGTTCTCTCGCCACAAAAGATCACCCACTTCACAGATACAGCAAAAACAAACACGAGATACCGGATACAGTATTTCATCTCGTGCACAAGAAAACCTAGGTGGCCTCACAGCTACGACTTCGACGATGGGTTCAGTCAAAACTGCAGTTGCCCCCACTGTGTCACGAAAGATCATTCAAGAAGTCGAGGCTTGTGCAAACGCTGGTGACATAGCGACGGCAATTCAGCTCTGTCAACAAGCTCTTCGCAGCGATGGCACACAAACTGATCTCTTGTACACGCTAGCAATGCTCCACCAAACGATGGGAGATTTTAAAATATCGCAGAAAATCCTTGAAAAAGCGGTTTACTTGGAACCACGGCATCAAGGGGCGCTTCTTTCCCTCGCACTAATCGCCAAAGAGCAAGGTGACACTGTTGCCGAACGAAGGTATCGTCGAAGTGCTTCCCTAGCAGGTACAGACTCATGAAAAAGACGACCGGGCAACGAAATAAAGCGGTGATGAACACGACTAAGGGTAGAAGTACAGCTGAACCACGACCAGTCAATTGCTGGCGGGAAATCGGTGTTAGCGGGGATCGAAGTTGTCCGGAACTCGAAACGTATATTCATTGCCGTAACTGCCCCGTCATGGCTGATGCTGCTGAGATATTCTTCAACCGTAAACCACCAGAGGGCTACCTCGAAGAATGGCAACATGTCTTGGAAACACCGCCGGAGGACACCGACTCCAGTGGCTTGAGTGTTCTTATTTTCAGGCTTGCAAACGAATGGTTTGCACTTGCTTCGGAATCACTGACTGAGGTTACTCCGCTTCGTAAAGTTCATGCTATTCCGCATCGGAGTAATTCGGTATTTACTGGCATGGTAAACGTGCGCGGACAACTGCTTCTTTGCTGCTCTCTACACGGTTTACTGGGGCTTCAACAACTGGACTCGCCGATAATGAGATCAACCAGAAAGACCGATGTAGAAAAAGAAAACAATCGAACGATTCAAACAACTGATGATGCTGCGATTCTTGCCCCCGAAAGGCTTCTCGTGACTTCACTCATAACCGGCCGGGTCACACGCAGATGGACATTTCCTGTTAATGAGGTTGCTGGAGTACACCGTGTTGGTAAAGAGGAAGTACGAGAGGTGCCGTCAACGCTCGGTAAACCTGGACAGCGTTTTTCAAGTGCTCTATTTTCGTGGAACTCTCGGACTGTAAGCCTTCTTGACACAAAGCAGGTTTTCGAGGGAATCCACGAAAAAATCCCATCCTAAGTGAGTGAATTCCCAAGAGAGGATGCTTCCGTGAACGACGACTTAAGCGGTTTTTCTATGCTTGAACTGTTTCGGCTTGAAGCAGAAAGCCAAGCAGAAATTCTATCTTCGGGGGTTTTGGCAATTGAGGAGCAACGTCAATCAGCTGAAATTATTGAATCACTCATGCGAGCAGCACACTCTCTGAAAGGCGCTGCTCGCATTGTAGGCCTCGATGCAGCCGTGCAAGTCGCGCATGCTCTCGAAGATGTTTTTCTCGCAGCGGGTAACAATAAAATTACGGTCGAACCTACACACGCAGATATTCTCCTCACCGGCATCGATTTTCTTTCCTCAATAGCTGCCGCAGACGATTCGAACGATGCAGCATGGCAAGAAAAAGCGAACCGTTGTGTTCAAAATCTACAAGGCATTGTTTCCAGCGCTCCTCATACAAGCAGTTCGACAAGAAGCGGTACTTCACCATCATCTTCAGAAGTCAAACATCCGGAACCACCGGCAATTCCTCCTAGGCCAATTCATGAGGTACAAAAACAGCTTGACCAGAAAATCTCAAACGAGGAAATAAAACAACACAACTCTCCCGATGACGCTCAGGAAACTGCAGCGAATCCGAATACTGAAATTGTTCCGAAGGGCACCAACCTTGCTGCCCCACCGCCTTTATCCAAAAATTCAACAGCTGATACTCCCGACAGACCGAAAACAGACCCTGCAGACTCACTAAAAGATGATGAGGAACGGGTTGTCCGAGTCTCCGCCGGAAGTTTGACACGACTCGTGGGTCTCGCCGGAGAATCACTCGTCGAAGCGAGGCAACTAAGACCGTTTGCTGATTCCCTACTAGCCCTTCGTGAATACCAAACAGACCTTTGCGATCAAATTACAGCATACGAAGAAAAAATTCGTGCCGTCGACCTGCCCGCCTCACAGATAACAATTATTGAGAGCTTGCGACAACAGTCAGGACAAAGCCTCGGTAAACTTACAAAAATTATAGAGGCATTCGAAGGGTTTTCTCGCCGCAACGAGGACCTCTCAGAACGACTGCACCGAGAAGTAATCTTCAGCCGAATGAGACCACTCGCTGACGGCATTCATGGCTTTCCAAGACTTGTCCGAGATGTCTCTCGCCAGCTTCACAAACAAGTTCGACTTATAGTCCGTGGTGAACAAACCGGCGTCGACCGTGACATTCTCGACAAACTTGAAGCTCCGCTTTCCCACCTTATCCGTAACGCCCTTGACCACGGCATGGAACTACCGGAAGAACGTCTTCAGGAAAATAAGCCCGCAAATGGAACAATCACAATCGACGCAGGACACCGAGCAGGAAGCCTTACCATCAGTATCACTGATGACGGCCGCGGTGTTAACCTGGAGTCACTGAAGCGTAAGATCATTGATCGCGAATTAGTAACGTCAACTGTCGCAGAACGTTTGTCAGAACCTGAGCTACTTGAGTTTCTATTCTTACCTGGATTTTCTACCCGTAATAAGGTTACTGAAATTTCAGGAAGAGGTGTTGGCCTCGATGTTGTTCAGACTATGGTAAAAGCTGTAGGAGGAACTGTACGAATCACAACACAGCAAGGAATCCAAACCTGCTTTACTCTGCAGTTACCAATTACGATGTCCGTCATCCGTGCTCTTCTGGTTGACATCGGAGGCGAACCTTATGCCTTTCCTCTTCCACGAATTGATCACATCCTCACCTGCCGACGAGAGGAAATCGCGTCTGTTGAGGCTCGCAATTATATCGAGCATGATGGTAATGCAATCGGTCTTGTTCACGCCTGTGACGTCTTTGGCGTTGAGAAGTTGGGCCACGAAGAAGACCGCCTATCGATAGTCGTTGTAAGCGACCGGGGCCAACAATTCGGATTAGTTGTGAATGCATTTTCAGGAGAACGTGACCTCGAAGTAAGGCCGCTGGATTCGCGACTTGGAAAGGTGCCTAATATTAGCAGTGCATCGTTACTAGAAAATGGTGACCCTGTTCTTATTGTCGACATCGAAGATCTTGTTCGATCGATTGACAGCTTATTGACTGGCCGAGGGATTTCCCCGATTGATGCTGCACGAGAAGAACTTGAAGCCGGGCAAGCAAAACGAATACTGGTTGTTGATGACTCAATCACTGTGCGAGAACTGGAGCGACAACTACTTCATTCACGGGGTTACGAGGTGGATGTTGCAGTTGATGGGATGGATGGATGGAATGCGTTCCGGAGTACACCCTACGACCTCGTAGTAAGTGATGTCGACATGCCTCGAATGGACGGGATAGGCTTAGTAACTCTTATTAAAACTGATGCTCAACGAAGCCATGTACCTGTTGTTATCGTGTCCTATAAGGATCGTGAAGAAGATCGTCTCAGAGGGCTCGATGCTGGCGCAAATCGCTATCTCACAAAAAGCAGTTTTCAAGACGACACGTTCCTGGAAACAATCGTTGATCTTATTGGCGAGCCCACCGGCTGAAATTTGCCTTTGATTCGATTGCCTCCATAATATCAAGCACTGTCTGCTCTGGTGGCTCCCCGGTAAGACCAATGACTTGGACACCAACAGGCAGTCCGGCACTATCAACATCTGCCTTCATAGCAGTTCGTAAAACGCGATCAAAACTGAAATTACGGCACGATTGCTCATCTTTAGTCACTCGAGTCACGGGAACAACACCCGCTGCCAAGTCCACAAGATTAGCTAGCAAGCACGGAGAAGCCGCTGCGACTAGACGGGCTGCCGTTTCATGTGGAAGAGCCGGTAATGACGAGACTGGACAAATAATGGCATCAAATTTTTCTGCCGTATTTTTCATGTGTGACACGACCAGCTCTCGTCGCGCAAGAAGTTCTTCAAATCCTTTGCGACTGCGTTTCCCAGTCGCTGTCAAAGCTGCTGCATCAATCCGATTACCCAGAAGCATCATAAGAACTGCGAGGCCCGGCCGCATCCACCTTGGCAAGCCTGCAATCCGTAAAAGTTTTGCGACACCGCGAAGCGGTTTTTCTGATCCAAAAAGACGCCGTATATCCCGACCACCATCAGCCGAGAGAAGCCCAAACATAATCCATGCGGCCTCTTCAGAAATGGAGTCCTGAATATACTCAACGTAATGCCCCGCATGCTGCACAGCCTGAGCAGCCTCACGAACAGCCCGCTTGATAGCAGACGATGGCTCAATAAGTCCGGCATGCTCCCAAACGGCAATTCTTCGAGCTACAAATGGCTGTTTTTCTGTTTTAATTCCAAAATCTAGTGAAGATGCAACATGCTTTAGCTCAGCGATGGTCGATGTAATAAGTCCAGCACGCGACGATACTACGCTGAAATTTGGCATGGTATTACAGGCACCACCGTTCCCCAGAACGCTTGACGTAGGCAGAAGAGCTGACACACCACAAGCATGGGCCGGTTGACGCACACTCCCAGCCAAATCATTGCCTACACCTAAGGAAACAACTCCTGCGGCAACTAAGGCAGCATCACCACCACTCGATCCTCCGGGCCCTCGCTCTTGATTTTCTGGATGATTTGTTCGCCCCCAGACTGGATTGTTTGTCTCATGCAAATACATTGCTTGCGGAATATTTGATTTCCCGACGGGCACCACTCCGCATGACTTAAGCCGTTTCACAATCGGGGCATCTTGGGAATCTATCGGACCGCATCGAGAGGTAATGCCAAGTGTTGTCTGTAGCCCCTGAACTTCGAAACACTCTTTAATACTTGCTGGAACACCGGCAAGTGGACCCTGCGTGTCAACCTTTAAGCAGACGTCTTTTGCCTTGTGATAGTGTGGTTGCACGAGTGCATTCAGCCCATCGTGTGTTTCTGCGAAGCGATGATAAGACTCCGACAAAACCTGCTGTGGGTTTATCGACTTACTTTGAACACTACGCGCAATCTCAACGAGCGAACGCTGACGCATCCATAATCCTCCAGGAAAAACATTGCCTAGGAACTTTATACAAGTTGTGGCATCTCTGGCGACAGTCCGTGTAACGGACCGTAACGCTGATAGAGGCTCTCTACTAAATATTGTTCTGATACAGGATTCCCTGATGCTTTTTCCACCAGGGCTTCAGATGTATATGTTCTGCCAAAAGTGTGGACATTTTCTCGAAGCCAATGAAGAAGTGGAGCAAACTCACCGTTACGGATTTGTTGAGCAATCCCCACTCCTGACTGTTGCGCTGCAGCCATGATCTGTGCAGAAAAAATATTCCCTAATGTATACGTTGGAAAATATCCAATTAGCCCAGCTGGCCAATGAATATCTTGCAGAACACCCTCCTCTATCCGCGACGGACGCCTCCCAAAGTCAGTTTCAAAACGTTCATTCCACGCATCTGGAAGATCTGCGACTAAAAGATTTCCATGAATAATCTCTCTTTCAAGGTCAAATCGCATCATGACATGCAAGTTATAAGTCACTTCATCCGCCTCAACACGAATGAAACCTGGGTTCACACTGCGGACTGCTTCTGCCAACATGCCCGGAGAAACGTCATTGAATGACTCTGAAAAAGCCTTCCGTGCAATTGGATGACACCATTCCCAAAACTCAGGTGATCGACCTACGAGATTTTCCCAGAGTCTCGATTGTGATTCATGAATACCAAGCGAGGCTGCCTCCCCTGGTGGCAAGCCGAACCAGTCGACTGGCAAACCTTGTTCGTAGAGACCATGCCCTGTTTCATGCAGAACGCTATAGAGAGCCGTAGGAAGGAACTTCTCATCCCAACGAGTGGTCAGGCGACAATCATTTGGTCCAAGTGTTGAACAAAAGGGATGGGCTGTCGTATCAAGACGTCCTCGATCAAAGGAAAACCCAATTTCTTCAATAACGTGACGAACAAATGCTTGTTGTGATTGCAGTGGAAAGTTGCCTCGAAGTACTGTCTCCCGAGGACCTTCAGACGACTCAATACAGCCGCGAACAAGAGGTGCCAGTGCTTTTCGAAGGCGAGAAAATGTGATGTTTACTGACTTCCATCGAGCCCCGGGCTCGTAGTCATCAAGGAGAGCATCGTAAGGATCAAGGTCCGGACTCTGGCATGCTGCCAATTCCCGCTTGAGTGAAAACATTTTTTCGAGGTGAGTGACCATTGGCTTCCACTCTGATGCTTTCACCGCGCGAACCCAGGCCTGTTGGGCTTCGATTGAAGTACGGGCGAGTTCCTGAACAAGCTTTCCTGGAACACGAGATTGTTTCTGGAAATCTGCATGAAGCAATCGAATCGTTGCTTGCACAACGTGCGGCCACTCTTTTTCAAGGGAACTGTCTCTCAGTTTCTGTAATCGCTCCCCCTGCTCTTTCTCGGTGCGCTGTGCGTGTGTTATCGCTGCTAAAGCGGCCACT
>Ga0315315_10000532_pt1 | contig 32384 bp, 12 predicted proteins | sample M140m3416metaG_FD_203699 | JGI IMG/M metagenome (GOLD analysis project Ga0315315, IMG submission 203699) | Ammonia-oxidizing marine archaeal communities from Monterey Bay, California, United States - M1 40m 3416 | ecosystem: Environmental > Aquatic > Marine > Intertidal zone | place: USA... | reverse complement strand
AGAACACGATATGATTATCATGGTTACGGTTTCACATCAGATTCTGGTTGTTTGTATCACAACAGTCTATCTGCTGCGGACACACTAAACAAACCAGATTCGTATTATATAATTGCAGCACTTTCTCCTATTGGTATCACAGGAGACAGAGAAGTTGTAAGTCTTGATGATCATTACGGTGCAACTTCAGAATTCTTCTGGGGAAACAGAGGAAGTTCATGGGGACCGTTATATGATCAGAATATATCAAAAGAGAAAGATCTAAGTTCTAGTTATGTTGATACTGCCTTCAAACTAGGAGAAGGATATTGGTTTGATCAAACACTCGAAAGTGCAATTACAGGTGGATCATATACAAACTTGAAGCACAATACATTCCCGAGTTGCAGACTTGCAAGAAGAGACGGTAACGGATATCTTGAAAAACTACTAACACGTTCTGCACATAACGTAAACGGTTGGTGGAATAGAAACTGGGGATTGTATAACAATATTCGTGCGATTAGTGCGGACAATGCTCTATACGGAAATTATAATTCTAAGGATAACGCATATACTGCAAGTGACTTTGGACCTGGACTGACTGCGGATTACATTTCGGCTTTCCGTGCGGTTAGGTTATATGACGACAGGATCACTAGCGTTACCGGAGGTACTGGAGGGGACACCACTCAATTGTCTGGTTGGTACATGCCTAGTCACGACGAATTAGGATATATTGCAAGTAAGTGTGTTCGTAACTCGGACTTTAATTTGAATGCTGCACTTCTTGAAAGAGACGGAATTCCCTTCGACGGTTGGTACTGGACATCAACTGGTGCGTTCGACGAAACAAAGGGAACTGTTGCTGGTAATTCAGGAGGAAACGGTGAAGGTATTCTTAATGCACTCCAACCCAATGTAGGATTAACTGCCGATCCCGGTACTCTTGCATGGGCAATGAAATTTGATGTGAATGGTAGTGAAGATGAGTTCTTTGTTGGTAAGAAGAATAGAACACACAACACATACAAAGTTCACCCAATTCGTTTGTTGAGATGCGATGGTCAATATGCTACTGGAGGTACACAACACGATATGTTGTGGTCATTGCCTAAAGTATTACGCGATGCCGATAAAGGCATAAATACTTAATAACATGGAGTGACTTCGTAATGCCAGCAATAAGAGGTAGCAGCAGAATATTTCCAGTAGGTGCAGCGTCTAGTATTACTGGACCTGTTGGTAATACCGGTCCTACTGGAGGCACTGGTGCTACCGGTCCTACTGGTGGTGTTGGACCTGTTGGTGTTATGGGAACACCCATTGTTGCAACTGGTGCATCTGGTGGACCCGGAAACTCATATGGTAATGATTTCATCACGTTCTTTCTTGCAGACGGAACTACCATAGGTGTAAGTGGTGCGGCAGGAAATGCGGGTGACAGTCAATCTAGTAATAATTATTACACAATAGTAAATGATAGTGAACTTATAGAACATGGTCAGTTGTTCCGCGAGATGGATGGTGCGACTGCTTTCTTTAACACCATTACAGTTTCTGGTAATGATATCACTGCACGGTACGAAGGTGACACAATTATATTCACCGGAAACACCTACGACTTTGGTGTTCTTGGTCTGACTGGAGAACTAGCACTCGGACCATCTGCTGCTGGTGCAAAGAACACCCACTACGACGGTGATACACTGTTGATGAGAATTCTCAATCATAGAGAAATCTATAGCAATAAAAACATAAACACTCCTGCTGGAAATCAACGACCAGCACCAGCAGGCGCCGGTGCAACTGGTGGAAATACTTTTGGCACATCCACACCATTTATTAACATCATAAACTCCAGAGATGTTGGTGAGGAAACTTTGCCCGCAGGTGCAACTGCGATGTACAGCGGAATTCATGCTGGACAGATTACAGAATCCGACGCTTCCCTAACTGATATTTACTATGGGTTCCCAGGCATTACATTTAGTGACGTAACAAACAAAGTAGGATTAGGAAACGATCCATTTGGTTCTTGTTGTTATTGTCAAGACGGTTCCGGAGATCTTGATTCATATAATTGCTTGAACTTTGTTACCGAAGACTATTGCGATAGTGTTAGTGGAGTTTATAGTAGTTCATCATGTCTAGATCGACCCGAAGGACCAAACTGTAACTCGGGTGGTGCGTGTTGTGTCAACGGAACTTGTGTTGCAGGTAACGAAGAAAGATGCAAAGAGTTTGGTGGATTCTATATCGGAGATATGTCCTGCTCTGAAATTTATGGAATTGGTGGATGTCCTGATTCTTGTGGATATTCTGGAGTATGCTGTGTTCTTGGTCAGTGCTACGATACTGATCCTCTTGGGTGCGACTATCTGGGTGGTAACTGGTCTGTTGGATCGTGCGAAACAGACGGAGAAATTTGCTGCGATCAAACACTACGCGGAGCATGTTGTCTCGAAGAAATCTGCTACGACACAAGTCCTGCAACATGTGCAGCGATCATAGAAGATGATACAGACAATTCTGCATTAGGTGCGTGTTGTTTTGTTGTTGATGATGACGATGTGCCAGTAATGGTATTTAGTTATGATGAGTCCCTTAGTATGTCGGGACAAGAAAATATTGTCAAGGCATTTACTCAGAACGTAATATCAGGACTTCAATCTGCCACAGTAAATATTCCAATTGGTTCTACGATCTGGAGTACTGGAGTAAATAATATTCTTGCTCCTCCTGTACCGTATTCCAATCACCAAGCAGTTGCTGACTTTGTTAATAGTCAGTACAATGCTAACGGCGGTACAAGATATGTGCCTGCTATTATTGAGAACGATAAAATTATTCGAGACTATATCAACAGTCAGCAAGACGAGGATGTGTGTTTTGACGGTGGTTGGTGTCCCGAAGCAGATAATTCAATTGTTGTATTTCTCTCTGATGGTTCACCAACTGATGCAGATGATGTTTATGCCATAATAAACAACTACAATAGCGACGACTTCCCTCTAGGTAAATATGTTACCATAGGTTATGGTCTTGGTGATGGTGAATCAGGAGAGACAGCAAGACAGTTACTTAAAACTCTTGCAGCGAAAACCGGAGGTGTTTATTTTGAAGCACCGGATGCTGATGGGTTGCAAGAAATAATAGCATTCATAACAGGTGAAGTCGGATTATGTGAACAAAGAACTTGGTTTGATTGTCAAAGAACACGATGGTATATCGGTGAAGAATGTACCGAAACAACATGCGATCAACCTGTCCCAGAACCAAGAGGTGCATGTTGCCGGTTTGGTAATATATGTGAAGACATAGCGGCAAATGGTACACCGGGTGTTCCTCAAACTGAATGCTTAGGTATCGGTGATACTTGGTATGGACCTGGAACCGACTGCGGTTCCGTCTTGTGTGGATCTTTTGCTGGTGGGGGTGCTAGTAGAGGAGTCTTCTGGGGTGTGGGTTCATATTGTGCAGGACCGGAAGGACCATATGAATGGAGTTTCAATCCGTTAGAAAGAAATGGTTGGTTACAGTTTGAACCGGGATCTGATCTTGATGTTTGTAGCACACCCGGTGTAGAATGTCCATGTCAGTGTGATAGACCTGGTGTATATGCACAGACTTCTTCTGGACTCCCAGCAGGTGCTACCACACAACAAGAAGATGCACCAATCGAATTCCGTCAGGGTGATCAGGGACATATTGTTTGTCGTTGTGGTCAAGGAGGCGAATGTAGAGGATCCTGGCAAGAAAACGGACAGATCGTTATGTGTGCGCCTATTCCCTGTGGTAGTGTTGCGGACTGTGATCAACCAGATCAAGAAGACGGAGACCCCGGTGGTGGATGTTCGGATGATGGACAGGGAGCATGTAAACCCGGATGCTTAATTGGTGGTAATAGTTGTCTCTGTAATGATTGTGGGTGCGACTGTGGTGGATTCTGTCCCGGTGGATGTACGGATCCCGGAGATCCTGACGATTGTCCACCCGGATTCCCCGGTGGCGCTGGTGGTGAATGTCCGGGATGTGCTGCATGTCAAGCAGGAGATCTACAAAACTGTGGTGAGGCAGTAAACTGTTGTGCAAATGGTAACTGCGGTGACTGTGGTATCGACGGTTGCTGCGAGGATGATCAAGGTGGCTCTAGACCATGTGGTGGACCTGGTGATTATTGCGTCGAAGGAACTTGTGATCCCGGACTTTGCTGTAACGATATCGGAGGAAGCGATTCCGGAGAGTGGGGAACTCCCGGTACATGTGGCAACTGTGGTTGTCCCGAAGACGCAACCGGATCGTGTTGGGAAGAACATGTTCCTGCGCCTGGATGTAATGGAGAATGTTGTGATGCAGTCTGTAGTGAACTACCACACTGCTGTGTGTCACAACTCTTGGAAGACGAAGATGGAAATCTTCTAGGTCCCGGTTGGGATGCATCATGTGTTGAAGCAGCATGTACACTAGGATTAGAGGTAGGTTGTAGAGAATGCTGTACCAACGAACATTGTCCTGAGAATTTCCAATGTATAAACTACACTTGCATACCTGATTGTGATGCAACGATAGACGACTGTGGAGGGTGTGAAGGAACATGCGATTGCGAAGAATCGTGTTCTGGTGCGTGTGTAGGAAGTCCTGAGTGTGGTTGCACATCAGATGACGATTGTGATGCGGCCGCAAACCTTTGTTGCGGTGGTAACCAAAAATGTGTAGATTGCGATGGTGGTGGTGGGTTCCCTTGTGATGAAGACAATCCGTGTGAAGGAGATTACGGAGAATGTTGCGACGGTGTTTGTAAAGTACGATGTGAACCAGATGATCCGAGAGATCCACCGCATCCAGGCACAAACACATACCCATGCGGTTCTATTGTTCTTGCTGATGGAACATGTTGGTCATGTTGTTATAGCGGCAGTTTACCAGACAGAAGTTGTGCGGGGGAACTTGGACCAGAATGTCAACCATGTTGCTATGGTGATGATACCTGCTTAGAACAATTACCAGAGAACTGCACAGAAAGCGGCGGAACACCCACTGGTGAATTAGGACAGACATGCGAAGATGTAGATTGTACTGCTGATAACACCGGAAGTTGCTGTTATAGAAACGGAAGCGGATGTGTTGGTGATGGAATTACAATACAAGAATGTTATGATGTACATGGAATTGAAAACGTCGAATGGACAGACGGAGGAAATTGTGACGACTGTACTATAATAACTGGATCTTGTTGTTCTCAGTATTGTACCCAAGGACAAACTAACTGTGATGGTGACTGTGAGTGTTCTGGCGGCGTAGTTGTCAAGAATGAATGTGATCCACCACAATTATGGACTGCTGAAACTGACTGTAGTTATTGTGAACAAGGAATCGAAGATAACATTGGTGTGTGTTGTTATGCAAACGGCGATCCTTCAGCATACACAACAGAAGAAGAATGTGTTGGACCTGAGTGGTGTATAAATGATATCAATGCATATGTAACACCATCGACAGAAACAGAGGGAGTTCCCGGATGCGAACCAGGCGTTGGTTGCTGTGGTAAGAGAAGAAATAAATGGACTGATGTGGGAGATGATTGTATTGATAATGATGCATCATCACCATCAGTAAATTCATGTGTTGGTTATGGTGCCTGTTGTTATCCTGCTGATGTTAGGTTGGTTGTTAGTGGTGATGACGGACGAAGTATGGAAACTTATGGTGTCACCTGCAAACTTGCAGACAATGAAGCAGATTGTTCTCTCTCACAAGTAAATCAGATATGTGGTGCTGATCAAACATCATGCGGTCTTCTTGCGGATGGTCTTCCTATGATACCCGTAGAAGATGGTGGATATTGGCGATACACAAAGACGTTTATGGGAGAAAATACTAATTGCGCCCCTGCAACTCCAGAAGAATGTGCTGCTAACTACTACGGATGTGTAACTCCGGACGGTGTTGACAACAGTGAAACCTGTGCTGACGCTGACGATACTTTTGGTCAGTTTGATTGTGATGCAAATGTTTACCAAAATGAATACTACACATGCAAAAACCTTGGTGCAAGTATATGCGAACAGAAGGGAACGTGTTGTAGAGGATTCTGGAACGACCCAGATCCAACTACCGACGATGAGTGGTGGGATCGTCCCTTAGATCTATTCGAGTGTAATGAAGAAGAAAATAATTCGGATCCTTGTTGTATGTCACGAGACAACAGACAGAACCTGTGGAAGGCTGTTTGTGGTACTCACGGTGGGTGGGCAAGAGCATGTTCTGGATTCTCAAATACTACATTCACTTCCACAGAGGAAGAAGATGATTGTGATGCTGCGGGATGTGGAGATGATGTGGCACGTGTTCCGTGCTGTGTCAATCCGGAAACCGATCCACCAGAATGGTCTGATGATGTATATACTACCTTTACATGTCCTGGCGATGTAGGTGTATCACAAAGTGAGTGTAGACTTATCGCTTGTTGTGTCAACGGACAATCTACCGTAGAACTAGAATACGAATGCTCTGGTTTAGTGCTAGATGATCTTACCGAACCACCCCCCGAATATACAAGGTATGAGTACTACTGCGAACTTATAACATGTTGTTCTGGAAATAATGCTAATAAACAGTGCGATGTTGATGTAACAAGACAGAATTGTTTTGATGTCATTGGAGGGGAGGAGATTGATGACTCCGGTGTTCCTGAAGGGTTTACCACATGCCAGTATAAGTGCGAAACAGCAGGATGTTGTACCAACGAAAACTGTCGGAATCGTACTAGGGAGGCCTGCGGGGATGCAGGCGGTACATCATACGCGAGTCAGCAATCATGTCGAGACGAAGGTAAATGCGAATCAGTAAATTGTTGTGATCCTGTTGGTGGTTTGTTGGACTGTGACAACTTTACAGAGAATGGTGGGGATCCAAACGGTGCCGGTCCTGCCTGTCCTCATAATATCCTAACAGAATGTAATCAGGACAACTGTAACGACAACACAAGAATATGTTGCACATACAATGGTACTTGGGGATGTTCGCAGGGAGAGGTAGTTAACTGTAATGAACTTTTAGGAACAAACGGAATCACTAGTGTTCGGGATGCTACCAACTGCACTGACTGCGAAGTAATAAACTGCTGCAACGATGTTAACACCGGCGATTGTACACCCCAGATTCCAAGAATAGATTGTCCTACAGGAACTGAAGTTCCAGACTGTGGGCAAAACTGCGGTACTATTTCGTGTTGTGTTAACGGTGTTGTCTCAGACACGACAAGAGCAAACTGCACGGGACTGATTCTAGACGATCAGGAGGATCCTCCTATCGTAGACAACAACGGAAATTCTACAGGACCTTGGACTAAGCAAGAGTACTATTGTGATATAATTGACTGCTGTAGTGATCGCGGTTGTGGTGAGCAGAATTCCTGTGATGCCTGTGGTAGTCAAAATAGTGACAACGGACCAGGAGCAATTACCAGAGAAGAATGTTTCCAGAGATCACTGACACATCATGGTGCTGGAATTGGTGACGGAAACTGCGGTGGTTGCGGTAATGCTAGTCGAGTGACTTGTACAACAGGTGAAATTATTGATGGAGTTCCATGTACAAATGGAAATGATCTGTTTGCGTATGAGTCTGATTGTGGGTTCAATCCGGACTCACTTACCGGATGTTATAATTTAGGATGTTGTCTGGATGGTCAATGTGTTTCCCTACACCCGAATGATTGTGCTAACAAAGGCGGGGATCCATACCAGACTGTGGGTGCGTGTAACAATCCTGATGGACAACCGAACAACTGTGCCTATGTTGATTGCTGTTTTGCAGATCCGGACGGAACCGGACCCGCCGTAGGCGCGTGCTTTGAAGCAGGAGTAGACTTATACGATTCTGACAATGACGGCATCGGCGATTCGTATTATACCCAAGCAACATGTCTAGGTGCCGGCGGAACTGTAACCAACTGTACTGACTGTGGTACTGACAATATTTTCTGTTGCATAGACCCCGACAACCACGAATGCACTGATGATGAAGATCAAACTGATTGTGAAGGAACAGTGTTTGATGGACCCTGTAGTGAATGTAGATCAGTCGGGTGTTGTCATGGTGGTGGCGAATTAGTGTGGGGGGAACTCGGATGCTTCAAGACTGAAGCATATAATTGTGTTACACAACAACCAGACGGGCCCGTTCTGAGCATCATATATGATCCACCAGCAGGAGAATGGGATGATGATGAATTCAACGCAGAATGTGCAAATAAATGTGAAGGTGTTATCTGTTGTGTAGAACCTGATGATAAAGTAGAAGGTGACGTTAATGCATGTTGCAACACGGCAGGTAATTGCAATTATTATTACAGTGAATTCACATGTCAAAGCGATCCCGCTTATAAGAGAAATGTCGTAGATAATTGTGACACATGCACAAATCGTAGATGCTGTATTGGTAATGTTACATGTAATGCTACATGCGAAAATGGAGTTACTGAAACAACTTGTATTGAGAACAATGGTGTCTGGGACGAAGATAATCTAGGAGAATCGTTCTGTGATAGTTGTATAGATCTTGATTGTCGAGACTGTTGTATTCCTAATGTCAGTTGTACACCAAATTTAAGAGAAATAGAATGTGACAATTTAGCAGGAGGATCAGAACATACATGGGCAATCGGTGCGTGTACTACATGCATTACAGCACCACTTGGTTGTTGCTGTATGGAAGACAGTAACCTCCCTGAAAATCCTGTGGGATCCTGTTTCCCCGAAGTAGAAACTGTTTGTCTTGCCCTAGAACAACCAAGTGTTCGAGTTAGTTGGAGTACAGATAATTTTGAGAGTGGTGTCTGTGATTGTACGGACTGTGCAAGGAGAAAGTGTTGTTGGGTAGAAGGTACAACAAATGATTGGACACCCAGATGTGAAGATCTTACACCATCAGAATGTGAGGCAGTAGATGGAAATCATTCGTGTAGTCAATGTAGTCAAAGTGCGTGGTGTGATGGACCTAATTGTCCTATACCTGCAACAGTAGGAACATGTTGTTGGTTCTGGCCTCCAGAAAATCAAGGGTTCGTTCCTTGCGGATTCACCGATGATAGTCCAACCTGCGAGGGCCCTTGTGACTCTCCTTCAGATTGTAATAGTGGTAATGGTGGTTGTTTCTGTGAAGATGGAGTATGCAAGAGTCCGTCTCTTGTTGAGTGTCCATGCAATGACGAATCAAATTGTTTTGGTTGTATGGAAACTTGCTGTGCGCCTGATCTTAAAACTTCCCTAGAATGTAGAGATTACTGGAGTTGTAATCAAGGATCTCCATGTGAGGGTGTTCCAAGTACAACTCCTGACCGACGTTGGACACCGGCAACAACACCATCATGCGTTGGGTGTGAGTTCTCTGGTGAGTTTGGATCGTGTTGTGTTGGTAATGTATGTTTGACTGCGAAGGGAAATATCACTGAGTTTGAGTGTGAAGAGTTTGCCGGTGGAACTTGGGTAGAGGATGGTAGTTGTGAAGATTGTTCGAGTTGTCCGGGTGGGTTTGCACAAGAATGTAATACTGATGATGACTGTACTGAAGGCGTATATGCTGGCCAGGGATGTTGCTGTGGGTGTTGTGCAACGGCGTTGAATCCTACCTGCGAGTTTGACATGTGTGGTGAATTTGAACCAGCAACGGCCACAGGTAATACACAACTAAACTTTCTCGCTGGAAGATGGGACGGCACCACAGATAACAACGGAGAACCAGTCGGTGGCTTCGGAAGACTTATTACATTCCAAGAAGGAACCGGAGATATTCCGTTAGTCAATCAATTTAATGGTAGAAGATTTTCTAGGACAGAATGGACTATTGATTCTGATCCGTGGACAAGAGACAATTTCCTCGGACAAGATCCAACTTTAGTAAGTGCTTGGGGTAGTTATTGGAATCCCGACGACACAGTTGATGATGCTACTTCTGGTTCTAAGATTACACTTAAAGTTACAAACAACAACAACGGAAATATATACACCTATGTGTCATATGCTCCAGCAGGCGATACACCGGGCAACCAGGCGGACATTTGGAGATGGGCGAACCAGACTGTTGGTATAGAGGCTTCTTGTGAAGGGTGTTCTGAGGAAGAAGAACCAAGTTCCCTTGGAAGGCCATGGGATGATGCTTGGTCAACTACTGAAAATAGAACTCTGTGGGGTAGCAGCATCCTTCCGGGTGGACCGGGGTTCGATCCTATAGTAACAGGCGACCTTGATCCTTCGTTTACTGTTACCTATGAACCCGTCGTACAGACAAGTACTTGCTGTGTAAACTTTGGTGAACCGAACGCACAGTGTCTACAGAGTCAGACATATCAACAGTGTCAAGATCTAACAGGAGACGCTGACACATACTGGAACTACCAGTGTGCAAACTGTGTCGATACCAAGAAGTGTTGTATTGATTCTGAAACATGGGATGCAACTTGTCTTAACGGAGGACAGGAAGTATCTGAAACTGACTGTACTGGTGGTGCAAATGGTGAGGATAATAGTTGGATAGACAATTGCGATGATTGCGTACAGTATGGTGAGTGTTGTCGTAACTCTGACACTGTAAATGCATCATGTGACGAGACGACTCTTGTTCCACAAAGTTTATGTTCCGGACCTAACGATGTGTGGGGTGAAAATGCATGTGATGATTGTATCCCAACACCAACCAAACAGTGTTGTACGGTAGAATTCGCCTGTAGTGAAACCGTCCTTGAAACACAAGAAGACTGTGAAGATGATGGTGGAACATGGGGCGACACTGCATGTACTGGATGTAAAGCACCACCAGCAACCGGATTCTGTTGTCTTAATTATGGAACACCTGAATTCACATGTGATGGATCAGATAATGGCCTACATGACACACAATCAGACTGTGAGGACTTTACCGGAGGACCAACAGCGTGTGGTGAAGGTAGTTGTTGGACAGACGCAAGCGTAGGTACATGCACAGACTGTCAAGGACCATCAACAGGAGATTGTTGTATCGGTGACTCTGGTTATCCTTGGGCAGAATGTCACGAAGATGTGAGTCAAGAGGAGTGTACTAGTCTATACAATGCTCACCTTACCTATTGGATTGCGGCACTCGGTGGTGCGTGGGCAACATCGTCATTCATTTACTTAGGTGGCGCTCCTACCATAGCAACCAACGCATGTGCTTCCTGTGGACATCTGCGAGATTGTTGCATCACCAATGCGACGACGGCATTCTGTTACAGCGATCTTGAAATCCCTGATATCGAAACCGCTCGGGGATGTTATGAGAACAAACTCCTGCAACCCAGCAACATAGACTGGTCATGGAAATTCGGTGATTGTGGTATTGATTGTGAACCTTTACAGGCTGCGTTCTACTTAAGAGATATATGTCCTCCCGGAAGAATAGAACACCCCTATGAACTAAACGGAGGCGTGTGGGGACAAACAAATAATCCATACACTCCTTGTTGTGAAGATACCGATTGTCCAACAGGTGAAGTGTGTGGTAGTGATTTCAAATGTGGTGAACCCGCACCAGAATGTTCCGGAACCGGACAAACTTCTGAGTGTAATGAGTTTAGTGGAAAACCATGTTGTGATGGTAACGGAACTTGCGTATCGTGTTGCGATCTTGGTTGCTCTGGTGATACTCCGTGCTGCAATATCAACGGAACAGGACTATGCGAAACGTGTTGTGGTACTGGTTCTTCTAACACATGTGGAACTGGTCAGTGCTGTGATGAAAGAGTGACCGGACATCAGTGTAAGACTTGTCCGGGTGGAGACTGCACTGGAATATGTACAGACGAGACTCACACCGGACTTGGTTGGAATCTTGATCCCGCCGAAAACACATCATATGATATGCTCCATGCATTCTATAATCGGGTTCCGGATTGTGTAGTGCAACCCAACGAGGCCGCATGTAATGCATATTGTATGGGTTTAGGATATGATTGCACGCTTGGGACAGACAACTTCCCTTCATGCAACACTTCGCCGCCCGGATCTGGTTCCAAATGTCAGACTGATAACAATATCTGGTGGAGAGTTGTGCATGGTGGTGATCCTGATGTATATCCAAACGGATATGGCAATCCAGCAATAGATAACTTTGGGCAGAAGCGTATGTGTTGCTGTCATGGACAAGGAGACGATGCATATCTGAGTTCCAACAGCAGACGGGCACCCGGTCCTGCGGTGGTTGACACGTTCGACGACAATGGTCTGCAACATACTCAAAATACATGTGAGTCAGAAGGCGGAACGTGGTTCGGTTTCTGTCTGAAACCAGATACAACAAAAGCGTTATTGATGGGACTTCGTAATTCTTCGTGTACTCTTCCGAGTGGCCTAGAAGAATACTGGAACTGGCCAGTTGACCCGATCCACATAAACGGAACATGTACATGGGCGATGGAAATAATGTTCGCGGATGCTGATTTCGGTTGTGGTGTAGATTTTGGTATAATGAGTGATAGTCAGTGTTCCAATATAGCCCAAGGTTGGTTCAATCAAAATAGACAGGAATGGGGTACGGGAACCGATTGCTGTCAAGACTCATCGTTCCTCGCATGGAATGCATATCATAGGGAGAGTGATTCGTGGGATTCTGCTTGTGATCAAGTAATCGGAATTGAGAATGTTCCTGATTGCGTCGGGGAATATATGGGATGTATGTTCCCAGAGTGTCATGAAGTCCTGTGTTCTCTAAAGCAACAGTTACAGTACAATAAGTTGCATCCGTGGGCGGCACCAAACTGCGTGGAAAATGGATCCTGTGATAATCTTTCCTGTACCCCCGGCGGAATATGTTACTGCTATAATCAAAATGATGGAGAACAGCACGTCGAAGTCCAAACCTGGCTATCAGACTCTGCCCAGACGGATGTATGGGATGCTTGTAATGAATCGCTTATCAATACTTGTACCAGATGTTCCGATTAGTCGTCGTGATATATACTAGAGTACATAAGTGGGAACTTTTTTATGCCAGCAATAAGAGGTAGCAGCAGAATATTTCCAGTAGGCGGGGCGTCCAGTGTTACTGGTCCTCGCGGTATCAGTGGTCCCACTGGTGCAACTGGTGCTACTGGTCCTGTTGGTGATACCGGACCTCTCGGTGTCATGGGAACCTACATCGTTGCGACTGGTGCATCTGGTGGACCTGGAAACTCATATGGTAATGATTTCATTACGTTTTTCCTATCCGGTGGAACTACTATTGGTGTAAGTGGTGCAGCAGGAAATATTGGTAATGCACAATCTATAAACACATCCTATAGAATAGTAAATGATAGTGAAGCATTAGAACACGGACAACTGCGAAAGTTAATTGATGGTTCGACTGCTGAGTTTTACTCGTTCACCATAAGCGGAAAAGACATCTCTGCTAGGTACGAAGGCGATACTATAATTTTCCATGGCGCAACTTATGACTTTGGTGTTCTAGGAAACACCGGAGAATTTGTAGTTGGTGTATCAGCAGATGGCGCAAAGAATACTCATTACGACGGCGATACCTTGTTGATGAGAATTCTCAATCATAGAGAAATCTTTGACAGTGCAAATGATAATGCCAACGATGATATAACTACAAAACCTGTATTAACCGATACTATAGTAAACCCAAGTAAAATTCACGGAACAAGTATTCCGTTCTTGAAGAAGCAAAATCCAGCGCCCCCCGGACCCATTGTAATTGGTGCGCCAGGAAACACTGCATTCAATTCAAGTCTTTACCTTGGACAAAAAACTGATGATGCTACTACTGGTGTTTATTACGAATTCCCCGGAGTTACTTTCAGTGGTGACTACGGCGACGGAAATGTAGTAGGTGCGTTTGGTTCTTGTTGCTATTGTTCAGACGGAGACGAAGGAGAAGAATCACATACAAAAGATTGCATTAATTATGTAACAGAAGAATATTGCAATACTGTTGATGGTATTTTCTCTAGTCTCGAATGTCTCAAGAGTGGATGCTTTGATTCTGGTTCATGCTGTGTAAATGGTGATTGTGTTTCAAGCACAGAAGAAACATGCGAAAAGTACGGTGGGTTCTATATTGATAACTTAACCTGTAGTGAAGTTAACGACATCGGAGGATGTCCAGCATCATGTGGGTTTGGTGGAGCATGTTGTGTTAATGGTGTCTGTATAGATGCAGATGAACTTGCATGTGATTTTGAAAATGGTACATATTTCCCTGATACATCATGTGCAAGTATTGTTCCTGAATTTGACGGAACACCATTGGAAGGAACTACTTACACAGAGTTTTGTTGCGATCAAGAGTGTAGGGGTGCGTGCTGTCTTGAAGAAATCTGCTATGACACCACTGCCGTACAGTGTGCTGCACTTATATACGAACAAGAAACAGGCAACGATGGTGAAGTAGAAGTTAAAAGTAGAGGTGTGTTTTGGGGAATTGGATCTGTATGTGCTGGTCCAGACGGACCATACTTATGGAGCGATGATCCTTTAGAAAGAAACGGTTGGTTCCAGACAACAGTAGAGATTGAAGGACTTGATAATGTCTGCTTGACATCTACTTGTGCATGTGAGTGTTATAATTCTGGAGATCCGTATAACCCATATGGTCTTGGTACAGGAAGTTTGGGGTATATTGATTATATTCTAAATGAAACCAATGGATGTCTTCCACCAGACTATCCAGAGCCACCAGAGTGTGGTGAAAATGGTGATTGTGATCCCGGTTTTTGTTGTGACGATGGAGTTTGTGTTGATGATCCTGATGCATGTGGACCTGGAGGATTTGATTGTAGAGATGAGGGTGTTGGATGTAATTGCACTACAGAGTGTTGCAATGAAGTAACAGGTTTATGTGATTCCGGTCCTTGTTCTTGTAGTGACGATGATGATTGTGATCCTGACAACAATTGTTGTTGCATAAACAACACATGTGGTGAATGTCTACCTCCATGTGAATGTATAGATGAAACTGATTGTAAAGAGTGTCCAGACAAACCTTTCTGTGGTTCCGATGGAGAGTGTACAGGAGGACTATCGGGGAAAAGCGGATCATGTTGTCTTTGGTGTAATGAATTTGATCCGCGAGCATGTAAGATACTAGATGAAGATCCTAACAACTCTGCGACGAATGAACCCGTATGTATTCCTTTCACAACCCGCCCATTGTCAGAATTTCCTAATGGTGATGAGTATTACGGTGGAGAACAGCAGTGTATAGATCATGGTGGTCATTGGAGCGGAGAAGGCATGCCCATGTGCGGGGAAAACGGGACATGTATGCGAGGATCATGTATTGTTTCCAATGCTCCACAGAGTACTATATGCAGACCGGGAAGTGATGGATGTAATGGATGTTACAATACGATAAAACCACAGTGTAGATATGTGGAAAAGAAGGTTGCACAGGCTATATTCGATGAGGTCGAGAATGGTGATCTACCTACTGCTTTTGGGTTAGCGGATAACTATGCATGGAACCCCCAAAAGTGTTGTGAGTCCACAACATGTGGTGTTGGATTGTATACTGAACAAGGTTTCGTAGAGGATGATGGTGGTACACCAGGCCCAGGTCCAAATGGATGTTACCCATGGCGCAGCAACAATCTTATAGGAAAATATGGTCCAAATCACTGGATGAATGAGTACTTCCCTATCGAGTTAGATATTCAATGGGGGAACTTCCTCCCTTATGACTTCTCACTCACACGCAATGCATGTGGACAATCCAAATGTTTACAATGGAGTGAAGGCGAATATGATTCATTATGTTACCCTGATCATCCTCAGTATCCACAGGGATGGGAAAACTTATGCTATGATGGTGCGGGACGAGGATATGGTGATCGCACCGGAGGCGACGGAACTTTCTGGCAAAGACGAGGGAAACCTTGCTGGAAATGTTTTGCACAATGTCACTGTGCTTCTAGATTCCAAGATCCAGATTGTCCCTATAATTTCCTGTTTCCTGAGGCTGCTGGTGGTGCAAATATCGAAGCATATTGTCTAGATCCGTCCGACGATGGGGATTGTAACGGAACCTGTAACACATATAACATAGCACAAGGTGGTTCTGCCGAAACAGAAGAAGATTGTTACTATGTCTGTGATCCTACTACTGATCCTGACGGGTGTGCTGGGAAAAGAACCGAAGGTAGATTTTGTGCTGAAGGTGCGTTTTTTCCGTTAACGGATCCGGGGGCAAACAACTGCACAGAGGTAATAAATCCAAACGGTTGGCATTGGTGGGAAACTGATTTTGAAGATAATACATGTAACGGGAATTGTAGTGAGGACTCAGATTGTGATCAAGGTGGTCATGGGAATTGCTATTGTATAGTAGGTAAAGACGGAAATGGAACATGTCAAAGTGTCGGGGAGAATCAAACAGGAATATGCTGTAAAGCAGGATATGATCCGAGACATTATACATACGAATCTGCTCAATATCAGAATGCTTGTAATTGGTGGGAATATTGGTCTAATGCCAGTCGTGATTCTGTGTATGGTGACTGGGTGTGTAATGGACCGCCGCCGCATCCGTGTGGGTGTAAAGCAGAAGGGTGTGAGGATAATTGTGTAAACGAGTTTGGTGAATGTACCGAGAGTTGTGTTCAGGCAGAAGGTGATGACTGCGATTACGACACTAATGGTGTGGTGGGTAGTAGTTGTGGTTTCTTAAATTCGTTCTCGTTTGGTAGTGGTGCCTACTGTGAGACGAATGGTAATTGGTGCGACGGATGCTGGGTTTGTGCCTACGGAGGTTCTGGTTTTGCTGGTGACGAGCAACAATATCCTGAACAACGAAACTTCAACGTCGCCGGAAATAACGAACCACAACCACCACAGATACCAAGCGGAGGAGAGTCTGGTTGTGGTACAATAATTCTTGCAGACGGAACTTGCTGGTCTTGTTGTTCGGACTCAGACTATACAGGAAGTCCTGATGGATGCTGTTGTGTCAACGGAGAATCCACTGTACAGAATGAAGATACATGTACGGGTAATGGTGGATACTTCTATCTTGTTGAAGACACTAATGAGTGTAGTGATGTTGACTTCTGTAAAGGTGCGTGCTGTAAAGATAATATCATTGATGCTGAAGTTACGTTCTGCTGCACCCCCGCTGCCGATGATCAGTCATCGTCATCACAAGGTGGTGTATTTAGTTGTACAGATCTCGGTAACATCGGAGATAACATTACTTCGTGGACGATTGCAATAGATGGAACTGAGCAAGAGGCTGGAACTTGCGATAACGATAAAGAAATACAATGGTGCTACTACAATCCCGACAATGGTCAATATGCTAGTACACTACAAACGCCTGATTATTGTTTGGATAATCCAGACGACTGTCCGTGGATCAATGGTAATTCAGAACTAATATGGTCACAGTCTATTGATGTTTGCGGTGATGTAACTACTGATCCGAATATAGAAAGTTGTTGCTACTGCGGTAATAGTCCTGCACCGACCGCAGATGAATATTACAGATACAGTGACTGTCCGGGATTTGACAGAATAGAATGTGTAAACGAACAAGTAGACGAAGACTGTATTGGTGGTATCTTCAATAGGGACGAGGTATGTGAAGACTTTAGATGTGGTGATCCATTCCCAGAAGATGTCCCCGGTTCTTGTTGCTCAGGACCATTAACGGATCCTCCGTTCCAGTGTTACATTACAAACAATCAGATTGACTGTGAAGGAACAGCGGGAAGCGAAACTGGAAACAAATGGGGTGGCCAGGGAACCAACTGCTGTGTAGAAACATGCTCCCATACTGGACCAGACGGAAACTGCTGTGGTACGTCTGACGAGGAAAACAGGAAGTGTGGTGAAGGATTTGCGGATAATGTTCCATGTTGTTATAATGATGGCACATGTGCAGAAGTTACTCGTGAGGATTGTCTATTAGATTCAGAGGGATCAGTTTCGGGAAGAGAGGGTGAATTATGTAATGACACTGACTGTGATAGTTCGGATAATTGTGAAGCAGAACCAGATCCTCAATGCATTTTCATAAAACCAGATGGAACGGAACTGTGTGTCCCACGATGTAGTGTTTATAATACCGACAATGCAGAAGACTGGAACGATTTTACCTTAAGATATGATGCAATTGACGCTAAGTATAAAGTTGGCGGAGAACAGCCAGGATGGTTTTGTCCTATAGGATGCAAAGGTACAGAGTGTCCTGAAGGCACTGGAAGTGAGATATATCCTGTATGTCCATGCACAGAATTACGAACAGTAAATGATGGATGTGCTTTGACTGGGGAGTGTGAACCAAAAGACTATAAATGTCCATCTATAACATGTAGTGATACGGATGATGATGAAATAAACGAATTTTGCGGTGAGTTCTGTCCGTGTGGAACAACCGACGATGTGGATGGTAACCCCTACTGTACACCACGATGTGGTGATGCTTCATGTCCACCCTGCATACCCGACGAAAGTGGTCAACTAAGATGTATGCCTAAGAATCCGTTTGATAAACTGGAAGTCGGGGCTGCATGTACGTGGCAATGTACTTTAGGACAAAATGAGTATTGTCCCTGTATATCACCGGGTCCGACTGGTACATCTTGTGGTCCTGCGTATGCCGATGCCAGTACCGGGAGAATCGCCTGTCCAGATCCGGGATGTCCTACCACTGGCGATGATACGGACGGGTCCCCACCACCATCGCTCAAGTGGGGTGGAGAAAGTACATGCATCAACTGCATTGAACTACACGACATGGGTGCGTGTTGTGAACAAGATGTAGACGAAGGACAGTACAGTAGACAAAATCTCATAGGCGAAGAAACAATGTCGTGCAGTTGTTGTATGGATCTTCCCATAACCGATTGCTGTACTTGGTGGTCAGATGAAATTGAAGGATGTGTCCCACCAACAGACGATCTACCAGAGAACCACCCAGTTGGATATTGTCCGCACTGTGCTGCTGGTTGTGAAGATACCGAGTTCTGTAATTCTGATGACTTCTGTAAAATCGATACCGAAGTATCAACAGACGAATACAATTCATGCAGTCACTATTGTCACAGCATAGGAGGAAGATTCTACGGTGATGAATTCTCAACAGACTGTTCTTCATGTGGAAACTGGCAACTAAGACCAGACACAGACGGAGGATGGTGCTGCTATCGAAATGAAGTAACACTACAAAACGAGTGCAGGAAAGTAAACTCACCATATGAGTGTGAATGTACAGTACAGAATGGTGGATTTGGTGGTGTGTTCCATAAAACACAAGACGAATGTATTAAAAAATGCCGTCAAGATTCTCTCAGAGGTTCATGCTGCACGCTTACAGACTGTCGAGATGATGTAGATATAACTGATTGTATTGGTTCGTGGAAACTAAACACACCATGCTATTATAGAGATTGTGATATCACACAAAGAAACTTTATTAATACATGCACCGTTGATACTACTTACAGAACTGCTGCTGAATGTGATAAATCAGTTAATCCCAATCTAACTTTCAAATACGGACAAGCAATAGAAATTTATGATGTAGCAGATGGGGGAGACACTCCCAACTCAAGCAACAACACGGCACCTATTGTTCCTCATGGTTGTGTTAATGGTATCTGTACGCCTATGTGCTGTGAATCTGGTTCTGGTGGAGGTTGTGATTATGACTCAGATTGTGGTGGTGGAACTGGAGTGTGTTGCAACGGAGTATGTAGATCTTCCTGTGAAGGTGAATCGTGTTCTTCTAGTGATCAGTGTGGTGGGTTAGAATGTTGTAATGGCGTATGTCAAGAAAACTGCGATGGATCAGGATGTAATAGAGACGGTGACTGCGGATTTGGGTGTTGCGTTAATGGAAAATGTGAATCTAAAGGAAACTGCGATGGATCTGAATGTAGATCTAATAACGAATGTGCTGGATCTCTACTTTGCTGTGAAGGAACCTGTCAAAGTAATTGTTGCGAGAATGTAGAATGTAGTTCTGATGAACCATACACATGTGGACGATGTACAGATCTGCCATGTGTGAACGGACAATGCCTTGATATAGGAGCATGTTGTAGTTGTGCAGTAACGGATGGTGTTTCGTGTGCAGAAACTACAAGTGAAGAGTGTGAATCAAGAGAAGGACTATGGTGGGCAGGAAAACTATGTACCGATACAGTTTATGAAAACTTTGGAAGAACAATACAAGAATATTGTATCGAAGAAGATCCTGAACGTCTTGGACTTGGTGATTGTAGTCCCCCCGGAGGATGTCCGTGTCAATCATATATTCCAGGCACTACTGCATGTGCTGACTGTTACTGTTGTATAGAATGTGGTACTGATGGAATATGTCCGGATCCAGATCGTGGGTTTGGGGCAGGGTGTGGCCAGGATGGTAGCGGAGCATGTTGCATTCCATGTACATATGACTGGTGGGGTGATACTCCACCTGATGGTGTTGAACGATGTGGAAATGCATTCATAGCGTGTGCAAATGCAGGTGGTACAATATTAGGAGGAGAATGTGGTGGTGTATGTGAAAACGGTGATGACTCTTGTTGTAATATAATAGCACCAGAGGCGGGATGTCCAACTACCCAGTGTACTGGTTCAACTGATTGCGAGGACGATACTTACTGTCCCAGTTCATGTCCCCAGTGTCTAGATACTGGGTGTTGTGGTAATTGTAATGCGAATGATAATTGCAATTGCAGTGGTACTTGCGATGGCGGATGATACATACATAGGTAAGAAATATAAGGAAATTATATGCCAGTAATCGGAAGTAGTTCAGTTGCATCTGTCGCAACAATAGCAGGACCACAAGGACCAACAGGAAACACAGGACCTGTTGGACCCAGCGGTCCTCTAGGTCCAGTTGGACCCACCGGATCCACGGGTGCAACGGGTACTTATGTTGAATCCAGTCGAACTTCTGGTAAGAACCTAATACTTACTCTCTCAGATGGTACAGAGATATCACTCGAAGGACTGTCCGGTGTTACTGGAGACATATCTTCCACTTCACCACCAAGGGGAGTTACCATTGCTGAGGTTGCTGATGCGTTCAGTCCGTTTAAAGAAGTAATAGGAAACACCTTCTGGTTCCGAGGACTTTCCGCTGAAGGTTCACTTAGCGTTTATGAAACTGATTATAGTGTTGGAATTAGTGGAGCAGTTCTTCCATTAGCAGCAACCGCCGAAGGTAATCTTAGATACCAGAACACGCTTGCATACTTAGAATCTGCAAATCGAATTACTGCTACTGCTGATGGTGTTACTTATGGATCTCCCTCTAGTATCTCACCAAAGAGAGCAACATTCATAGGAAACAACTACGATCCAGAAGAACGAATTGCTATACTAGGACCCATCGAACGAGACACCTTTGTAGTTGGTATCACAGGGGGTCCCTACGTCCCTGGTCTCCCTTCTGCGGGACAGGGAACAGGAATCCAACTGGAAGTCCGTTATGGAACAGTATTCGATATACAGACTCCTATAGGGATTGCAGGTATCACTGGAGAGTTCAGTAAGAACACCGGAGGTCCGGATCTAACATCATTCACCATGATTCTTAGAGGAAATGATGTATGGGACTGGCCTGAAAATGTTATACTACCAGACGATGATCAGTTCGTATCTTGCGGTACTGACATCTTAAACTTTACTACCATTGATGGTGGTGCAAACTGGTTTACAACAATAGCAGCCAAAGGATACGAAACAGATTCGTGCGAAACCGTTCTTCCCAGTGGATCGTGTTGTTATCTTGATGAATACGGACTAAACAAATGTGAAGATTTTGTTACCAAAGAATACTGTGACACAAAGGACTACATTAAATACTCTCAGATAGAATCATGTGCAAATAACTGCGGTGTGGATCAGTCGAGTGGTGTTTGTTGTAGTGAGGGTGGTAATTGGTATGGCGGAGAAAAGGCAGTATGTCTAGAAGATGTTGGATCCAACGAATGTGATTATTACAACGGAACATTCTGGACACATTACTTTTATACTATGAACACATACGGACAAATGATTCCTCTCTCGGATCTTGGAATACCACCAACACCACTTTCGGGAACATGTCCACAAGGACCAGAAACAAACATTGAAGAAGAAAACGACTGGACTCTATGTGTCGATCCATGTAGTAATGTAGACTACGCTTGCTGTAAAAATGGAAAATGTATCGGCGACTCTGTTGGTTCACCTCCTTGGGAAAATGACGAAGCAGAAGGTCCGTTCAATATTCCCGGAGGATTACCTCCTATCAGTCCTCTTGTCTGCCGATATGTTTTTGGAGGAACTCCAGTCCTCGGTAGATGTGGAGAAATTGGTGTAGATTGTTGCGATCAGATAATCTACCTCGGTGCATGTTGCAATACTTATACAGACGGTAGCACCTGCAAAGATGATCAGACACATAAAGATTGTCTCAATGAAGGTGGTGTCTTCATGGGTGCCGGATCACAATGTTCTGAAGTTGCGTGTTGTACTACTAACCCAGATGATATTCCGGACGGTGGAGACGACGGTGGAGACGACGATGGAGGCGGTGGTGGAGGAAGTCCACCAGCAGGTCCACCGCCAGCAGGAGGCGGTGGATTTACCAGACAACGATCAAGTTCACCTCCACCTCCCCGAAGCGGAGGAATGAGTAGAAGTAGTGGTATGTCAAGTTCACCCCCAAGTTCACCTCCTAGCGGCGGCGGATATTCTTACTAGAGGAAATAATAAATGAGTATTCAATTTAGATCAAGAATAAGAACTGTTGCTGACTATGGTGCATTTGGATTAAGTGACCTCGGTGTGTGTTGCAGTCCAACCGAAGACGCAGAACCAACATGTAAAACATATCAATCATGTATGGAAATAAATGGTTGGTGGAGAGGTCTTCCAGAAGAAGAATCATGCACTTCAGATGAAATACTAGAAGGGTGGACATGTCCTGATTTATCATCTGAAGGATGTTGTTGTAACTGTAGTCTTCTGAACAATGACTTTGAAGGATTCTATACTGCGTATAACAATGCAGAAAGCGACACGGGTGTCGGTGCCAATGTACCGAACGGTACGAAAGACATGACATATTGTGAATGTATGGACATTGGTGGAAATTGGACCCAAGAAACCTGTGGTAGTGGTATTAATTATGCTCAGTTATGTCAGGAAGACGCTGCGACTGATATTAGATTCCCAAGTGCTTGCTGTGTAGACGGCAGTTGTATTGATGTATGCACACCACAGGATTGTGTTAATCTAGGTGATGGTAATAACATCTTATACGAAAATAAAGTATGTAGTTCAGGACCGGTTAACATTGATCAGGATGATTACTCATGTGACTTCCCAAATGTAGACCAGTGTTTTGGGTTTCCCGGTTGTGGTAGTGGATTTAACCGCTCTGCTGGTTCTGGTGCTGCACAAAGACACAGTGAAATTAGAACTGAAAAAACTCCAAGCGGAGATAATATGGTGATCGTGTCTACATCTCCAACCGATGAAATGTATCGCAAGGCACTCCAGTCAGGTGACATAAAGGCAGCATGTGTAGAACCTGTGGGTGTCAACTACACATGCACACAGAAAACAAAGGCAACTTGTAGAGGTGCATGGATGGGACTCAACCAAGACAGCACTCCTGTTGCTTGTACAGATTCATCAACACTGGAAGTTATCGAAAATATTAATAAAGATTATATTCCATCAAGCACAGCGAACGGATGGAATCTAGGACAGCAAGTATTCGGTAAGGGATATGATGGTAGATTCTTTGGTATCTTCAATCCTGCATCAATAAAAGAAGGAAACGGTAGTCAGTGTTACGGCAAATCGGTGGGTGTTGGATTACCGGATCATTACAACGCAGATGCACTAAACCAGCAAGTTGGTATAGCACCCGGTAATAGACAAGAGTCACATAAAAAATATGCCATCATTGTAGACAATAAAGACTGGAAATATAATTTAAAGTTTGGTAATACAAACGGCAAATTTAGTTCGAGATGGGATACTATTACAAATAAAAAGATACACAAGAATGTGGATCTTGTATCGAGTGCGAACGAGGATCGAAAAGGATGGTTCATTCCTTCCCAAGATGTTTTATCTTTTATTGTTAACCAGTTAAATAATTCTACGTTAAAAACCAATCTAAAGATCGATACATATAACCAATGGCATCACTTTAAATTAGATAGATATTACTGGACTAGCACAGTTTCAGATGACGGTGTTTATGCTCAGAAAGTAAACTCTATATTGCCTGGTCGTGAAGATGTTAAAATATGCAACTACAATTCAAAACACTTTACTCGCCTAGTATATTTGAAAGAAATTAAGTAAAACTACTTGACCTGTTGTCTACATTATTGTATATTTAAAGAAACCCTTGGAGAAACCAAATGAGCGAAGAATCGAAATTTAGAAAAGTATCTATCGATCCAAACCAAAGAGGTATTAAGAAGAAACTCAGCATGGTGCAGAGTTTTGCTTCTGCCTTGGCATCGAGAAACGTAACTAACAAGAAAATCAATACTGCTGTTAAACAACTCAGAGTTCTCAGTTGTTTTGGTGATGGGAAAGAATTACCCCCATGTGAGTATCTGGAAGACAGTAAAACAGGCAAAGGTAAAAATTTCTGTGGTGCTTGCGGGTGCGGGGACAGAAAGATGACTTGGCTTATTTCTGAAGCAGATGAATACAGTAAACTAGACTACCCAAAAGTCAGTTGTCCTCTCAACATGCCTGGATTTTCCAATTACATTATGAGTACACCAGACGAATCTGAAAGTCCAATTACTCGCAAATATTATATCGAAAATATCGATTATAAAGAAGTCCAGAAAGTTGCTGTTAAGATTGGTGTGGAACCACCAAAGGAAGAAGACAAACAGGAACTTAATGAAACTCCAGAAGAAGAGTAATAAATAGCCATTACTTTTTAGTACTCCTGTTGTCTTTTATACATAATAGAAGACAACAGGAGTATTTCTTATGGCACATCCAAAAAGTAGAGATGAACTTATAGACTACGCCCTAAGGGCGCTAGGTTCCCCCGTCGTAGATATTAATGTAGACAGAGATCAGTGTGAAGATCGATTAGATGAAGCACTTGAACTGTTTGCAGAACGACACTTCGACGGTGCTGAAAGAGCATATTTTAAATATCAAGTAACACAAGACGATATTGATAACCAATATCTAGACACCAATGCATTAGGTCCTGTTAACGGGGTTACTGGTGATGCTCCTACTGGGGAAGACATTCTCAGTGTAGTTAAGGTGTTTCAGTTTGGACAGTTTGCAAACATCAATATGTTTGATGTAAGATACCAAATGGCTCTCAGTGATTACTTTGGAATTAACAGAGGACTTGGATATAACAGTTCAATGGGACTCTCTAGTTACGATTCAACAAAAAGATATATTAGTTTAATTGAGGATCTGTTTCAACCAGAGAAAATGATCCGGTTTAATAAAGTAAGCGACAAATTGCATCTTGATATGAAGTGGAGTCAGGATCTAAAGGTAGGAAATTATCTAGTGATCGAGGCATACGTCGCTCTACCTTCAGGTACATTCAGTCAAGTGTTTAATGATATCTGGCTAAAGAAATATACAATTGCACTGATAAAGAAACAATGGGGATCGAACATGTCCAAGTTCGAGGGTGTTCAGTTACCAGGCGGTGTTTCGCTCCGAGGTGTTGACATCTATAACGAAGCAAACGAAGAGATACAACGACTAGAGGAAGAACTAACAAACACATACGAACTTCCCATAGATTTCACGACAGGATAATTTAAATGGCGAGAAATCCTTACTTCAAAGACCATTCAGGCGAACAAAACATCGTCGAAGATCTTACCGTCGAAATGATCAAGACGATGGGAAGAGATATGGTTTATATCCCAAGAACACTCGTTGATGTTGATACCATCTTCGGTGAGGATGATATTTCTAAATTTGATGATGGTTATCAAGTAGAGATGTATATCCAATCTGTTGATGGTTTCGAAGGCGAGGGGGATGTCCTTGCAAAGTACGGATTACAGATTAAGGATAGAGTCGAACTAGTACTTGCAAGAAAGCGGTTTGATCAAGCAATAGGTCAGTATGAAAACACAACACGACCAAAAGAAGGGGACTTGATTTATTTTCCCCTGAGTAATACTCTATTCGAGATCAACTTTGTAGAACACGAAAACCCATTCTACCAGTTGGGTAAACTATACACATATAGATTATCGTGTGAGGTGTTCACTTACAGCGGAGAAGAAATCGACACAGGATTTACTGACGTTGATAAGGTCGAATCGGATAGAAAGAAATTTGCAATTGAACTTGGTTTAGGAACTCAAATAAGTGGCGTTACCGAAACAAACTACTTCGAGGGAGAAACTGTATATCAGGTACTCGGAGAGTCTGGTTCTTCTGCATTGCTTGGTAATGCAACAGGAACTGCTGTTGTTACAGACTGGGATTCTAGTACATCGAAACTTACAGTCACCAATATCGTTGGTACTATCTCTACTGCAACTGATGAAACTGTTAAAGGTGCCGTGTCTGGTGCAGAATATGAAGTAAATAGTAACACCACTACGACACTGATTATACCACAAGAACCACAAGACAGTTCTCCTGTTGGTGATAATGAAGACTTAGAACTAACAAGAGATCAGGACGATATCTTCGACTTTACAGAAACAGATCCGTTTAGTGAGGGAGATTATTAATGTTTACTCAATTCTACAACGAATCTATTAGAAGACTTGTTATTGGTTTTGGTTCTTTGTTCAATGATATACGAGTTGTTCGTAAAAACGCTGATGGTACTACTAAAGAAACTATCAGAGTTCCTGTTTCATACGGACCTAAAGAAAAGTTTATAAGAAGAATTCAAGAGACAAGCAGTATATCAAGTGACTCAAAAGTAATAAGTCTCCCTCAAATGGGTTTTGATATTACTGGGTTTTCGTATGATCCTACTAGAAAAACAAATAAACTAAGAAAAACTAAAGCAACTAGTGTTGATGGGTTGTCCTCATCCTACAACTATAACGAAGTTCCCTACAATGTTTCTTTTGGTCTTTATGCGTTTTCTAGAAACCACGACGACAACCTTCAGATCATAGAACAAATACTTCCATACTTTACACCTGAGTTTATAGTTACACTTAAAGTAAATGACATAAACTCCAAAGTAGATGTTCCTATTGTATTGAATGGGGTTTCTACGGAAGAAGATTATGAGGGGGATTTTGATACAAGAAGAAACATAACATCTTCTTTAGAATTTACTGCTAAGACATACGTCTATGGTCCTCCGAAGACAAGCAAGATTATTCTTACTTCTGAGGTAGACATATTCGGACAACATGCTGCGTTCAATGATCCAGTTACTGGTAATCATGATGTTAGAATTGGAATAACTGGTGGATTTACCGGAGACGGATACACCGCAGGTAACAGAATTTATGGTGAGTATTATTATGAATCCTAAAAAAACAGTAGACGAAAAACTCTCAAACGCTTTTGATATTGAATTTACAAAAGAATCTACCGAGATTATAAAGAAGGAAGATGAACTTCCTATGAAGCGAGCAGAGGATATAGAGAAAGACTATAACCTTGTAAGAAACAACATAAGAGATCTTATAGGAACAGGCGAAGAAGCAATAGATGGAATTATAAAAGTTGCTACGGAAGGTGATCATCCAAGAGCATATGAAGTTGCTGCACAGATGATTAAAACAGTAGCAGAGATGAATCATGATCTTATTGATCTTCATAAAAAGATGAAAGATATAAAGAAAGAAGAAACAACAATAAACCAAACAACACAGAACAGTTTATATGTTGGTTCTACTAGCGATTTACAGGATCTTATAAATCAATCAAGAAGTTCTAAAAAGGCACTTGATGAAGAAATTATTGACGTAGAGATAGACTAATGACAGACAGACAAGATGGTTATCTGGGAAACCCACTGCTAAAACCAGCAGGGGTTGAAATAGAATTCACTAAAGAGCAGGTAGAAGAATATATTAAATGTTCTCAGGATCCCTCTTACTTTATTCGTAAGTATATCAAGGTTGTGTCTCTTGACGAAGGACTTGTTCCGTTTAATCTGTATGACTATCAGGAAGAAATTGTAAACACGGTACATAATAATAGGTTTACAATAGCCAAACTACCAAGACAGTCTGGAAAATCTACTACGGTTATTTCTTATATCCTCCACTATATTTTGTTCAATCAGAGCATGAGTGTTGCGGTTCTTGCTAACAAGCAAGCAGTGTCGATTGATATCTTAAGTAGGCTAAAACTTGCATATGAATATCTACCAAAATGGTTACAGCAGGGGATTGTTGAGTGGAACAAGGGTAGTCTTAAACTAGAGAATGGATCTAAGGTAATGGCATCATCTACTTCTGCTTCAGCAGTTCGTGGTGGTTCCTATAACATGATCTTCCTCGACGAATTTGCTCACGTTCCTACGAACATTGCAGAAGAGTTCTTTAGTTCTGTGTATCCTACGGTAACGTCAGGACAGACAACAAAGGTACTCATGGTATCAACTCCCAATGGACTGAACATGTTCTACCACTATTGGCGTGGAGCAAACAAGAAGATAGGGGAAGAAGGAAAGAATGAATATTCTCCTATTGAGGTTCACTGGTCGGATGTACCAAAGTTTCCAGGCGGACCTAAACGAGACGAAGAGTGGAAACTAGAAACTATTGCGAACACCAGTGAGATTCAGTTTCAGTCAGAATTTGAGTGTGATTTTGTTGGTTCGTCTAATACACTTATATCATCAAGCAAACTTCATGCACTATCGTGGGTTTCCCCGGAAGTAAGAAACGATGACGGGTTATGGATATATGAACCACCCAAAGAAGGTCATAGTTATTATATGACAGTAGACACAGCACGGGGACAGGGTAAAGACTATAGTGCCTTTATTGTTGTAGACACCACCGAAATGCCATACAAAGTGGTCGCTAAGTATAGAAACAATTTAGTGTCTCCGATGGTATTTCCTACTGCTATCTCTGCTACTGGAAAATCATACAATGATGCATTTCTTCTCATAGAAATAAATGATATAGGCGGACAGGTCGCAGACGTTCTTCACCAAGATCTAGAGTATGAAAATATATTAATGTGTACACACTCAGGACGATCTGGACAAATAGTAAGTGCCGGTTTTGGTGGTAGAAGTGCTACTCACTACGGTGTCCGCACAACCGCTCCGGTGAAGAAACTGGGATGTTCTGTATTGAAGAGTTTGCTAGAAGAAGACAAACTACTTGTAGAAGATGTAGACATTGTAGATGAGTTGGTTACGTTTGTTGCTAAGAAGAATTCTTATGAAGCAGATGATGGACACAACGATGACTTAGCAATGTGTTTGGTATTGTTTGCTTGGTTGACAAGACAAGAATATTTTAAATCTTTATCTAATAGGGATGTTAGAAAAGAAGTATATGCAGAAGAAATTAAAAAAATCGAAGAAAATATGATTCCTTTTGGATTTGTACCTACGGAAGAAGAAGACGGAAATTGGGACGGAGAAGATAGATGGTTTGGTGCATAGTGATGCTCTCTAAAATACATAAATCTATAAATAAAGGGCAGAACAATTCTATTCGATTAGAAATATACCAGATAAATAACATCTTCAAGGAGATTCACTGATGGCTAGACCAAATGTAACCGTATTAATAGATGATCAAAGTTTCATAGTACCCGGAACCGAGGCAGGATCAATCACCGTTGGTGCAATGCTTTCACAACAGGGTTTGATTATGTCCCTAGGCAACACCGCAGAACGCAAGCAAGGATTTATTCGTCTCAATAATCTTCAAGATTTGATGGAACGACTTGTTGCTAAAGAGGGATTAGGTGTCCATAAAGGTGATAACCCATATGCTGGCGGTCTTCCGCAGGGTGCTGGTGGTACTGGACCAAGATGGCCTGCCGGTCCTACTGGAACATGGGCAACTGAATTCTGGGGCGCACACAACTTCCTACAATACGGTGGATCTCTAATCATTGGTGGTACTGGTGAAGAACAGAATAAATCTGACATGACCGCTGCTTCCAACGTACTACACGACAAATCCCTAGCGATTGATGTTGTGTTTGCTGCTACTGGTGGTGGCGGATATGATCTTCTCGACGCTTCAACTGTAGCATCTGTTATTGCTAACGCTAGAAAAGACTGTGTTGCAGTTGTTGGTGATACTAAGTTAGGAACTGATACTAGTACTACTGTCCCGACCGGAGCAGTCAATGACGAATTCACAATCTGTGCATTCGGTTCTAAGTATCACCTTGGTATCAACAGAACGGATCAGGGTATCGATGGAGATTCTAAACTAATCAGAACTAATGTTGCACCTGATGTTGCAGGATGCATTGCAAGAACTGATAGATTAGGTGATCCTTGGATGTCTCCTGCTGGGTTCAACCGTGGACAGATTCTTGATGTTGTTCGACTAGAAAAGAACCCATCAGAGGCAGAAATGGATACTCTCTATGACGCTAAGATTAACCCAGTCGTTTCTTTCCCCGGTGAAGGAACTATGCTGTTCGGTGATAAGACACTGAAGTCAGAAACAAGTACTCTAAGTAGAATCAATGTTTCACGGTTGTTTATCTACCTTAAGAAAGTAATCGGTTCGGCAGCACGTTCTAAATTGTTTGAACTAAACGATTTTGAAACTAGATCGTCCTTTGTTAATGCAGTTACTCCAGTACTTAATCGTGTTAAGGCAAGAAGAGGTCTTTATGACTTCCGAGTAGTTTGTGATGAATCAAATAATACTCCCAACCTTATTGATAGTAATCAGTTTGTTGCTGATATCTACCTCAAACCAGCGAAGAGTATTAACTTCATCAAGATAACATTCACTAATAAGAACACTGGGGATGATTTGGGAAACGTATAAATGGGACTAGGGGTGGTGTTGTCACCCCCCTACCCCCTCGATTTTCCGCAACAAGATTTAACTTAAACGACATACTATAACTAGTATAAAGGTAAAAAAAGGAGTACGACTATGGGATTAGTAGAAATGGGAGTGGACAACTTCAAAAAGAATTTTGATGGAGGCACTCGTCCAAATAGATTTGTAGTAACAGGAGAAATTGGTGGTGATGGTAGCACAACACCAATCAATAACCTATACGTTAAAGCAGCATCAATGCCTTCATCCACTATGGGAATCATTCAGGTTCCGTTTCGTGGTAGAGTAATTAAGTTGCCAGGAGATCGAGCATATCCTGAGTGGACAATCACACTCTTGGATGAAACTAGCGATGATTTCCGTACCAAGTTTGAGGCGTGGAACGAGGCGTTTAACTCTCACGCCGAGAATATCTCTGGTGATCAAGCAGGTGGGTTAGATCTTACCGACACAAACCTATTTACCAATTGGACAGTAGCACAATTGGACATGCAGGGTAATGTCATCAGATCAACTACCCTCCACAACTGCTGGCCAGTCGAAGTTGGTGCTGTCGATCTAACATACGATGCTGCTGATACTCTCACCGAGTATTCAATCACACTTTCGTATGACTACATCGACCTTCATGAAGGCCAAAGTCCCGGTGGACTTGGTGGTGCTGTTACTGCATAAGGAATTATATTCTCGTATAAATATAAGTGAACCATCTTAATTTAAGGATATATTATGCCTATAGAGTTACCATTCGGATTTCAATTAGGGAAAAAGACACCTTCTCCTGACATTGAACCAAAAAAACAAGAGTCTTTCGTCGCACCAGAATCATACGACGGGACTTACACGCTAGAAACCGGCGGAGTCTTCGGAACATACGTTGACTTCGCCGGTTCTGTGCGTAATGATAACGCAGCAATTGCACAGTATCGTCAAGTCTCTATGTATCCAGAAGTGGATCAAGCAATCGAAGATATCATCAACGAAGCAGTTATCAACAACGATGATCGAAAGCCTGTAAAACTGGATCTAAGTGACAATGATGAAATCTCAGAAAATATCAAAAACAAAATATACAAAGAGTATGATTATATTCTGAAAACGCTTGATTTCGGAACCAAAGCATCTGACATCTTCAGACGATGGTATATCGATAGTAAATTGTACTATCATATCATTATCGATAAAGAACAACCGCAAGCAGGTATCAAAGAACTCAGAGCAATCGATCCTATTAAGATTAAGAAAGTAAGAAAAGTAAATAAAGATAAAGAAAGAGTAGGAACTACACAAGTTCCCTTTATCAAAGATGTAGAAGAATTCTTTGTTTACACAGATACCGATAAAGATTCTGCCATGCCTACTCCCATGACAGGAATCAAAATTGCAAAGGATTCTATAGCATATGCACATTCTGGTGTTGTTGATTCTGGTT
>Ga0315315_10000530_pt1 | contig 32444 bp, 44 predicted proteins | sample M140m3416metaG_FD_203699 | JGI IMG/M metagenome (GOLD analysis project Ga0315315, IMG submission 203699) | Ammonia-oxidizing marine archaeal communities from Monterey Bay, California, United States - M1 40m 3416 | ecosystem: Environmental > Aquatic > Marine > Intertidal zone | place: USA... | reverse complement strand
CCCATCCTGATCGGTCAAAATGAGCAGCGCGTCGGCATCGACCAGGTTTGCGACTAATGCCGCCAGGGTGTCGTTATCTCCCAAGCGAATCTCATCTGTTACCACCGTATCGTTTTCATTAACGATCGGCAGCACTCCCATCGTGATGAGGGTGCTTAACGTGCTCCGCGCATTGAGATAACGATCCCGCGCTAGGACGTCCGCATGGCTCAGGAGTATCTGTGCAGTGGTCACTCCATGTGGGCTGAGATACTCCTCATACGCTCGCACCAGCGCGGATTGTCCTACCGCCGCGGCGGCCTGAGACAGGTGTATTTCATGAGGGCGCTCTGACAGGTTCAGCCGCGCCAAACCGGCGACAATGGCGCCGCTCGACACCAATACGACGTCGCGTCCCGTGGCGCGCAGCGAGGCAAGCTGATCTGCCAGCATCTGCACGATCGATGTATCCAGGCCCTTGCCATCATTGGTCAGCAGCGCACTGCCCACCTTGACGACCCAGCGTTTGGCGTCCGCAAGTCGCTGCCGATCGACCTGTTGCGACAGATCCGTCAATTTCGGTACTCCACTTCCATCTCGGCGTCATCATCCTCGATGCCATCTCGGGCACGAGCACGTGCTTCTGCTTTTGCAGCCTGCAGCGTCGCGATACGTTCTCGCGCTTCGTGCTGCATTTGCTCTTGCGCCGCATGCTCCGCTGCAGCCGCGTCGGGGTCGCTGCGCAGTGTCTCCGCCTGAGACTCGAGGTGCGTCATCAAATCACCGCAGAGGACCGCCGTATGCATGCCTGCAACAGCAGAAATCTCGTAAACCGGGCCTTCCCACTCTAACGCGGCAACCACCCGCTCGCGACACTCCGTCACACTCGCAGCATCCAACAAATCGATTTTATTGAGTATCAGCCACCGCGGTCTGGCCGCCAACGCCGGGCTAAAGCGTTCCAGTTCCCGGACTACCGAACACGCAGACTCTGCCGGATCGCTGCCATCAATGGGCGCAACATCGACCACATGCAACAGCACGCGATTGCGCGTGAGGTGCTTGAGGAAACGAATGCCCAACCCAGCGCCTTCGGAGGCGCCCTCAATCAAGCCGGGTATATCTGCCGCGACAAAGGATCGATGGGCGTCCACCTTCACCACACCCAGGCTGGGTATGAGGGTCGTAAAGGGATAATCGGCTACCTTCGGGGTCGCCGCCGATACCGCCCGGATGAAGGTCGACTTACCCGCATTGGGCAAACCCAGCAATCCGACGTCGGCGAGCACCTTGAGCTCAAGCTTAAGCTTGCGCGACTCTCCCTCGCTACCCGGTGAACTCTGGCGTGGCGCGCGATTAATGCTGGACTTGTAACGGGTATTGCCCAGGCCATGGAAGCCGCCCTGAGCAACCAGCAGCCGCTCGCCCGGCTCGCGAATATCACCGAGAACCTCGCCCGAGTCATCATCCACTATGGTTGTACCCAGTGGCACGGGTAAGACAAGATCCTCCCCCGACTTACCCGAGCAATTTCGGCCCCGGCCTGACTCACCGTTATCAGCGCGAAAACGCCGGGTATATCGGTAATCAATCATCGTATTGAGCGCGTCGTTGCCCTCAAGATAAATCGATGCGCCATCACCCCCGTCCCCACCATCGGGACCGCCTCTGGGCACATATTTTTCGCGGCGAAAACTGACACAGCCATTCCCGCCCTTCCCTGCGGTCACTTCAATTGTAGCTTCGTCAACAAATTTCATGGTTTGACCTGATGCTGTCGCAAAAAAAAACCCCGCCGGCTGACGAGGTTTTTCGGATCCTGAGGCGTCCGGTTTACGCCGTTACGATGCGGACCTGCTTACGATTCTGCGGGCCACCGTTGAAAAATTCTACCTTACCTTCCGCCGTCGCATACAGCGTGTGGTCCTTACCCACGCGAACATTTTCAGCTGCGTGAAAGCGCGTACCGCGCTGGCGGACGATGATACTGCCCGCTGAGACGGCCTGGCCGCCATAGGCTTTGACGCCGAGTCGTTTGCTCTCGGAATCGCGACCGTTACGAGTACTACCACCTGCTTTTTTATGTGCCATCTCTCGAGTCTCCTGTCAGCCGCTGATCGCCGTAATTTTAACCTCGGTGTACCACTGTCGGTGCCCGGTCTCCTTGCGGTGATGCTTACGGCGATTGAATTTCACGATACGGATCTTCTCGTGACGACCGTGGGCTACGACTTCTGCCGTGACCTTACCGCCTTCGACCAAAGGCGCACCAATCTTGACGTCGCTACCGGATCCCAACATGAGTACTTCATCGAACTCAATCGTCTCGCCCGTTGCGGCCTCAATTTTTTCCAGCTTGAGCTGCTCGCCTTCCTCGACACGGTGTTGCTTACCACCGCTGTTAATCACTGCGTACATTGTATTGTCCTCTCAGTTAGCCTGCTCGCAAATGAGACCGCGCCAGCGCGGGGCAGAGTTCAGGCACCGAAATCCGGCCATGAGACCGAACCAAGGGCGCGAAAGATACGCGTTCAGGGGGTTGAGCGCAAGTGTGACTATTGAGCTATCTCAGCGCCTGCACCACTAAATCCATCGCTCGATCCCTAACGGGAGCATGGCGACCCGTGCCCGCCCGGCCTATACTTGTGGGCTAATGGGGGATCTTGTGTGAACGTACCGATCAAGGACAGCGTCGCGGCCGAATTCGCGCAGGTCGACGATGTCATCGTGGAACTTTTGCAATCCGACGTCGACATGGTCGAGAACATCGGTCATTACATCGTGAAAGCTGGCGGTAAAAGAATGCGGCCGCTGCTGGTGCTGTTGTCGGCCAAGGCCCTGGGCGGGATCAGTGAGGCCCATATTCGTTTTGCCGCCGTCGTGGAATTCATTCATACGGCCACACTGCTGCACGATGACGTCGTTGACCTGTCCACGCTGCGGCGGGGGATGCCAACCGCCAATGCGGCGTTTGGCAATGCGCCTAGCGTGTTAGTCGGGGATTTCATCTATACCCGTGCGTTTCAGCTCATGGTGGGGCTCGCGAACATGCCACTTTTGGCACATATGGCGGAGACCACCAACACCATTGCCGCCGGCGAGGTCATGCAGCTCGTTCATGCGGGCGATCCGGATACTCAGGCCGAGCAATACCAGGAAATTATTCGTCGCAAGACCGCCGCACTGTTTGCAGCAGCGTGCCGAGGCGCCGCACTGCTGCACGAGACGAGCACCGACAGCGCCGACGCACTCTACGATTACGGTATGCACCTGGGCATTGCCTTTCAACTCGCAGATGATCTCCTTGACTATGCGGGCGATCCGGAACAAACCGGCAAGAATGTGGGCGATGATCTGAACGAGGGTAAGATCACGCTGCCGCTGCTCCACGCGATGCAAGCAGGTAACGAGACCGAGCGGGCATTCGTTGCCGATACGCTGCGCAATAAGAATGGCAGTGCCTTTGCCGACATCATGACAATCGTGCGACAGACGGGAGGTATCGAAGCGACGCGGGAAGCGGCTGCGACACATCAAACGCTGGCGAGGGAAGCACTCGATTCCCTGAACCAAAATGATGCGGTCGGCGCACTGCGTACGATGGCCGACAACGCGGTAGACCGCCAAGGGTAATGGCGATTTCACCTCAGGCATTGCACGAAGCACTCCTCGACGCTGCCTCTGAGCTGGGCGAGGAGCGTGTGGATCACCTCTTCAGCGAGGCGCCCGATCGAGCTGACCGATATCGCTGTGAAGCCGGGGGCCTCTCCCTTGATTTCTCCAAACACTTACTCAACGACAACGCTTGGCAGAGCCTGCTCGAGTTGGCCAGTGCCCGGGCGCTTCCAGAAGCTTTTTCGTCTTTAGTGGCCGGACAGATCGTCAATACGTCTGAGCGGCGCCCCGCCCTGCATACGCTGCTTCGCGGTACCGAGGTGAGCAGACACCCCGAAAAATCTGATGCCGTGAACAAGACGCTGTCGCGAATGGCCGCGTTGGTCGAGGCCATTCATAACGGGCAAACCACCGGCGCGACTGGCAAGCGCTTCACCGATGTCGTGAACCTAGGCATTGGGGGCTCGGATCTGGGTCCGCGACTGATATGCGACGCGCTGAAGAGCCCCGAGGCACCCCTTCGAGCACACTTTGTGGCCAATATTGACCCCGAGGACCTGGACCGCGTGCTGCGCCCTCTGGACCCGGAAAGCACGTTATGCGTGATCTGCTCTAAGTCGTTCACCACCGAGGAAACCCTCTCCAATGCCGCGCGTGCCCGCGACTGGCTGCAGGCAGGGGGCCTCCACGATGATGCACTCGGGCAGCATCTGATCGCCGTGACCGCGCAAGTAGAGCAAGCCGGGCAATGGCATATTCCACCTCAGCATTGCTTCCCGATATGGGATTGGGTCGGTGGTCGTTATTCGCTGTGGTCAGCGATCGGTATCAGCATTCCACTGGCGCTCGGCTGGCCCGCATTCCAGCAGTTATTGGAGGGCGCTCGGTTAATGGATGCCCACACGGCGGCGATGTCGCCCGGTGAAAATCTACCCATGATCATGGCACTGCTGGAGCTCTGGCAAACCCATTACCTGGGCGCCGATACGCATGCCGTATTGCCCTACGCACAGAAACTGGCCCGTCTGCCAGACTTTCTGCAGCAGCTCACGATGGAGAGTAATGGCAAGCGAGTCTCCTCCGAGGGGGAGCGTCTCGAGCATGACACCGCGCCAGTCTTGTGGGGGTCCGCGGGCACCATTGGCCAGCATTCCTACTACCAGCTGTTGCACCAGGGCACCCGTTCGTTCACCGCCGACATTATTCTGCCCCTGCGGTCCGGCACTGGGGATCGCGACGCCCGGCAGGCGCTCGCCGCCCACGCGCTGGCGCAAAGTCGGGCATTGATGGTCGGGCGCTCTACTGCAGAGGCGGGCAACCTAGGCCGCCAACGGGACTGGGATGAGGCAGCGAGCCGGCAATTGGAATTGCCCGGTAATCGCAGCCACTCGCTGCTACTGATCGACACCCTCTCGCCTGAGTGTCTTGGCGCCTTGATAGCCGCCTATGAACACAAGACCTACTTTCTGGCGGTACTTCTGGGTATCAACGCCTTTGACCAGTGGGGTGTGGAATTGGGCAAGGAAATTGCCGCCCACATGCGCGAACTACTCACGACCGGCGAGACCGAGGCTGGACTCGATCCCTCTACCCTTGCCGCCGCACAGGCGTGGCGAGCCGCCAATACCGACTGAGCGCTCAGGCGTCGATTAAGGCCAGTAGCTCGTCGGTTTTCTCCCTCATCAGCGCGTGATCGCCCCGCGATTCTACATTCAGCCTGACCACCGGCTCGGTATTCGACATGCGCAAGTTGAAGCGCCAGTCCGCAAAATCCAGACCCAGACCGTCGAGCTTTTCCACCGCCAGCGCCTGCGCCCCATAACGCGCCTCTACCGCCGCCAGGAGCGCAGCCGGATCCGCTACCTCACGGTTGATCTCGCCTGAGCAGGGAAAAGCGGCCTCTCGCGCCGCAACCAGTTCACCAAGGGACTGGCCCGTCTGGGACATCAAAGCGGCAATGAGCAGCCAGGGGATCATGCCACTGTCGCAGTAGGCAAAGTCCCGAAAATAGTGATGGGCTGACATTTCGCCGCCATACACCGCGTCCACGTCGCGCATACGCTCTTTGATAAAGGCGTGACCGGTTTTACTGAGCACGGGCTCGCCGCCGCCCGCAAGGGCAATATCCTGGGTGTTCCAGGTGAGACGAGGGTCGTGCACGATGCGCTGCGGCCCCAGCTGAGACAAAAAGGCTTCAGCTAACAGGCCCACAATGTAATACCCCTCGATAAAGTGCCCGGCGCTGTCAAAGAAAAAGCAGCGATCGAAATCACCATCCCAGGCAATCCCCAGATCAGCCTGCTCCGCCACCACCCGATCCGCCGTGGCGGCGCGATTCTCTACCAGCAGTGGGTTGGGCACGCCATTGGGAAAATGGCCGTCCGGCTCGTGATGAACCTTGACGAACTCAAACGGTAAATGGGGTTCAAGCGCATCGAGAACCCGACCGGCGCCGCCATTACCTGCCGTGCAAACCATCTTGAGGGGCTTCAGCGCTGACACCTCAACATAGGAAAGGAGATGCTCAACGTATGCAGCCTCGGTATCGACCGTACTGAACGTGCCCAGCGAACTGGCTGGGGTAAAGGCATTGCGCTCCGCCGTGGCACGGATTTCCGCCAGACCCGAGTCTCCGGAAATCGGCTTCGAGCCCTCACGCACAAATTTCATGCCGTTATAGTCTTTAGGGTTATGACTCGCCGTGACCGCGATCCCGCCGCCCACACCCAGGTGAGTCGTGGCAAAATAAATCTCCTCTGTGCCGCACAGGCCGATGTCCTGCACCGAGACCCCCTGTGCAAGGAGGCCGTCGATCAGTGCTGCTTTGATAGATTCACTGGTCAGGCGGATGTCATGCCCGACCACCACCGTGCCGGGCTGGATGACCTCGGCGTAGGCCTGACCGATGCGCCGGGCGATGTCTTCATTGAGCTGGTCCGGGATCCGCCCCCGAACGTCATAGGCCTTAAAGCACTCGAGAGAGTCGGCCATCATTCCTGACCGTAATAGTGTTCAAAAACGTGCTGGGTGGCCTCAACAAAACCCGGCACGCTGCCGCAATCAAAGCGAAGACCTTCAAACTGATAGGCGAGAACACGCCCCTCGCTGGCCTGCGTTTGCAGCGCGTCCGTCAATTGCACTTCGCCGTTCCGGCCCGGGGGGGTGCTGCGAATGATGTCGAAAATATCGGGCGTCAGAATATAGCGGCCGATGACAGCAAGATTGGATGGCGCTTCCTCTTCTCGCGGTTTTTCGACCATTTCCGTGACGCGGGTCAAGCCATCGCGCTCTGACGTCCCTGCCACCACACCGTATTGGTGGACCTCGTCCATCGGTACCTCCTGCACGGCGACGATCGAACACTGGAACTCCTCGTAAAGCGCTGCCATCTGAGCCAGCACGCCAGAGCCCCCGCGGTTCAGGCAGAGGTCGTCCGAGAGCACCACGCCAAACGGCTGATCACCAATCAGCGGCTCACCGGTGAGAATCGCATGGCCCAGGCCCAGCATTTCCCGCTGGCGCACCATCGTAAATACCCCGCGCTCAATCACCTCTCGAATACCGCCCAGGTAGGCTTCCTTTGACGATCCGGCGATTTGGTGCTCGAGCTCGTAGCTGATATCAAAATGGTCGGCGATGGCCCGTTTACCGCGGCCAGTCACCAACCCACAGTTCGTCATACCGGCTTCGATAGCTTCCTCGACGCCGTATTGCACCAAAGGCTTGTTAACGATGGGGAGCATTTCTTTCGGCATACTCTTGGTAGCGGGCAGAAAGCGGGTCCCGTAACCCGCCACGGGGAATAGGCATTTACCAATCATGTCGGGGTCTCCTCCCTACCGTATTCGTCATCGAAGCGCACGATGTCGTCCTCTCCTAGATACGAACCGGACTGTACTTCGATCACTTCCAGCGGCACCGCTGCACGATTGGCAAGGCGGTGCTTCATACCCACTGGAATGTAGGTCGATTCATCGGGGCCCAGCCTCAGCTGATCGTCACCCCGGTTGATAGTCGCCTCACCCGACACGACCACCCAGTGCTCAGCCCGATGATGATGAAGCTGCAGGGATAGCGTCTGTCCGGGCGTCACAGTGAGGCGCTTGACCTGAAATTGCTCGCCGATCACCAGCGACTCGTAAGAGCCCCAGGGCCGAAAGACTTTTTGATGAACGGTTGCCTCAGGCCGATCAAGCGATGTCAGCGTTTCAACGACCTGCTTGATCTGCTGCATCCGATCTCGCGCCCCCACCAAGACGGCGTCCGCGGTTTCTACCACCACCAGGTCATCGACCCCAATGGCGGTCACCAAGCGGTTTTCGCTGCGGATATAGTTATTGCGAGCGTCCTGCAGCAATACGTCTCCCTCACTCACGTTGCCATCAGCGTCAGCATGACCGATTTCCCACAGTGCCGACCAGGCGCCCACGTCGCTCCAGCCGCACTCGAGTGTGGCCACGCCACCCTCCTCCGTATGCTCCATGACCGCGTAGTCAATGCTGTCGGCAGGCGAGGCCATAAACGCCTCGGCGTCAGGGCGAATGAAATCCAGATCGCGCTCGGCCCCTGCCATGGCCCGCTCGCAGGCGCTCAGCATGGCGGGTTGGTGCGTGGCGAGCTCGGCAAGGTAGCGATCAGCGCGGAACAAAAACAGGCCGCTATTCCAAAAATAGTCACCCTCCGCGCTATACCGCTCGGCCGTAGCCCTATCCGGTTTCTCCACGAATTCGGCCAGCTCAAAAAGGTTCTCTGTCAGTGCATTGCCGCAGCGCACGTAGCCGTAACCCGTTTCCGGTCGGGTGGGCACCACACCAAAAGTCATTAATTTGCCCCGCTGCGCAGGCACCGCAGCCCGCTGCACGGCAGCTCGAAATGCGGCTGGCTCAGTCACATGGTGATCTGCCGGCAAGACCAATAACAGTGCGTCGGGAGTGTCAGCCTGCACCTGCAGGGCAGCCAGGGCGATGGCGGGGGCGGTATTACGCCTCGCGGGCTCCAGAATAATCGTGGCGCTTTCCGCGCCGACCTCGCGCAGCTGCTCGGCCACCATAAAGCGATGCTCGTCGTTACACACCACCATCGCCGGCCCACACTGCAGCCCCTGCAGACGTCGGTGAGTCTCCTGCAACATGGAGCCTTCTCCTCCAAGGGGTAAAAACTGTTTGGGTCGGGCAGCGCGCGAGACCGGCCAGAGGCGGCTGCCCACACCACCGGATAGCAACACGGGTATCAACATAACGAGCGTAGCGGGGTCAAAAACGAAAGATGATGCTACTGGAAGTGCCGCGATGCGTCACCCCAGTGGTGATTTTTCGGATTATGGTAGTCGCCTAGACTCCGCGGACGCAATCCGATCGACACCAAGCGTGACGCTCAGCCGTTGCTGGATCGTGTCGCGCCCTTCCTCTACAATTGTGTCGTCAATCCTCGTCACGGCGGTGATGCACGTGGTGCGTTTCCGTCTCCGCCCTAAGCTTTCTGGAAAACTCCCCGAATGACCGAGCGCTCTTCCTTTATTCCGCAGCCGCATTACGACAAGGCCGAGCTCGTGGCCTGCGGCCTAGGCGAATTATTCGGGCCGGGTAATGCGCAACTCCCCGTCGAGAATATGTTGATGGTAGACCGCATCACCCATATCAGCTCCGAGGGAGGTGCCGCAGGCAAGGGCGAACTCATCGCCGAGCTCGACATTCATTCTGACCTGTGGTTTTTCGCCTGCCATTTCCCGGGCGATCCAGTGATGCCGGGCTGCCTCGGCCTCGATGCCATGTGGCAGCTGGTCGGGTTTTTCCTTGGCTGGCGGGGTAACCCGGGCCGCGGACGCGCCCTGGGATGCGGTGAAGTGAAGTTCACTGGGCAGATCCTGCCCAACCACACTCAGGTGCGCTACCACATCCAAATGAAGCGGGTCATCGAGCGTAAGCTAGTAATGGGTATTGCTGACGGGTCGGTTTCAGTAGATGGCGAGACCATTTATACCGCCTCAGATCTTCGCGTTGGCCTTTTCCAGAATACGGAGGCGATGTAATGACCGAGCGGGTTGTGATCACCGGCCTGGGAATTGTCTCCTGCCTCGGTAATGACGCCGCCGCGGTGCGGGATGCCCTATTTAACGGACGATCGGGTATCGCGCTGTATCAGGACCACATTGATGCCGGTATGCGCTCACAGGTTGCCGGCGCGCCTCAGATTGACCTCTCCGAGCACATCGATCGCAAACAATGGCGGTTCATGGGCGACGCCGCAGGCTACGCCTACCTGAGCCTGCAGCAGGCCATCGCGCAGGCGGGTCTGACGCAAGCGCAAATCTCTGACCCGCGCACCGGTATTGTCGCCGGGTCGGGCGGTGCCTCCTCTGCGAGTCAGGTGGAAGCAGCCGATATCCTTCGGGACCGCGGCATTCGCAGGGTCGGGCCTTATCGCGTAACACAGACTATGGGCAGCACCGTATCGGCCTGTCTGGCAACACCCTTTCAGATAAAGGGAGTTAACTACTCCATTTCCTCGGCGTGCTCCACCAGTGCGCACTGCATCGGACATGCGATGGAACTGATTCAACTCGGCAAACAGGACGTAATGTTCGCCGGTGGCGGAGAGGAACTGCACTGGACCATGAGCGCCCTGTTCGACGCGATGGGCGCACTCTCAAGCCAATATAACGAGACGCCGGAGCGCGCCTCGCGCGCCTACGATACCGACCGGGATGGTTTTGTAATCGCCGGTGGCGGCGGCATGGTCGTGGTGGAATCTCTCACCCATGCCAAAGCGAGAGGTGCGACGATACTTGCCGAACTGGTGGGCTACGGTGCCACCTCGGACGGTTATGACATGGTGGCACCCTCTGGCGAAGGGGCTGTGCGCTGCATGCAGCAGGCGATGGAAACGATCGATGGGAGCATCGATTACATCAATGCTCACGGCACCAGCACCCCCGCTGGAGACATTCAGGAGCTCAATGCGCTGCGAACGGTATTTGGCGATAACGCACCGGTAATTGGCTCAACCAAGTCGCTGTCGGGACACTCGCTCGGCGCTGCGGGCGTTCAGGAAGCGATCTATTCGCTTTTGATGATGCAAGACGACTTCGTCGCGGCCTCCGCCAACATCGACAATCTCGATGAAGGTGCTGAAGGTATGCCCATTGCAATAGAACGGGTCGACAACGCAGGGCTGAGTCAGGTCATGTCAAACAGCTTTGGCTTCGGCGGCACCAACGCAACGCTGATTTTTCGTCGCTACGCCGACTGACGCGGCTCGGACCGCGCAGCGCTATCAGAGTGCAGACAGCGGTATCACCTCCAACCAATCCCCCTCCGCCACCGTCGTGCCGGGGGCAATCACCGCCACCGCATCCGCCTCACTAAGACTACTGAGCACGCCGGAGCTCTGGCTTCGGGCAAGATGCGCGCGCATCGCTGTCCCCGCGCCAAGCAGCTGGACGCGGAGAAACTCCTCCCGTGACCCGGGCCGGGACACGGTAAAAGCCGCCTGCACCGGGAAACGCAGCGCAGGCGTCACCCGCCCGCCCTGGCGCGCTATCAGCCAAGGCTTGGCTACCAGCGCAAAGGTGATAAAGGCGGAAACCGGATTACCAGGCAATCCAAAGATCGGCGTGCCACAAACCTCGCCAAATGCAAGAGGTTTGCCGGGCTTGATGGCCAGTTTCCAGAGATTCAATGATCCCCGACTTTCAATCTGGCTGCGAACATGATCTTCCTCTCCAACCGATACGCCGCCCGCCGTCACCACGCAATCAGCCTCCGCTGCCGCGCGCTCCAGCGCCTCGCCAACGCGCTCGGGATCATCAGGGATGTTGCCCAGATCCAATACCGTCATCCCCAAGGCGCCGATCTGTGCCCCTAAACTGAAGCGGTTACTATTGTAGATCTGGCCGGGACTCAAATCGCCGCTGCCGGGCTCGCGCAGCTCATCCCCGGTGGTCAATACTGCAACGGTGAGTGGCCTAAAGACCTTGACCGCGTCGATGCCCACCGAGGCCAACAAGCCCATGTCCTGAGGCGTCATGCGCTGCCCGGCTGCCACCAGCCGGTCCCCTGGCTGAATATCATCGCCTCGTCGGCGAATATGCTGCCCCGATGTCGCCGCGGGGAGCTTAACGCCCTCGGCAAGGGCCTGAGCCTCCTCCTGAAGGATCACCGAATCCGCTCCTTCCGGAATTTCTGCACCGGTAAAGATGCGGGCTGCAGTGCCCTCCTGCAGTGGTGCAGGGACCTGCCCCGCAGGAACACGCTGGCTGACTGAAAGCACGCCGGGCACATCCCGACTTGCCACCGCATAGCCATCCATGGCGCTGTTGTCCGCGGGGGGAACCGCCCGGTCAGCGCAGATCGCCTCTGCACAAAAGCGATTGGCTGCTACCTCGAGCGCCACGACCTCGCGCTCAGGCTGTGCCACAGCAGTGGCGAGGATCAGCTCAAGCGCTTCAGAGAGGGGAGTCAGCGCCATCGGTCAGCGGCCTCGCAGCACTCCGACAAAGTTGCAGGGGCGATGTTCACTGTCGAGCTGATCCTGAAGAATGCCCTCCCATGCGGTGCGGCAGGCACCGGTTGAACCGGGCATGCAAAAGATGACCGTCCCATTCGCCATGCCGGCCAACGCCCTCGATTGGACCGTCGAGGAGCCAATTTCGGTGAGGCTCAGCGCGCGAAATACCTCTCCGAACCCGTCGATGGTTTTATCAAATAGGGGCGCCAACGCCTCGGGCGTCGAATCACGACCCGAAAAGCCGGTACCACCCGTGGTCAACACTACTTCGATGCCGGGGTTCGCGATCCAGTCCGAGACAATGGCGCGAAGCTGATAAATATCGTCTAGCGCGATCTGTCGGTCGGCCAGCTCATGACCCGCCGCCAATAACGCGTCTTCCAAAAACGTTCCCGAGGTATCGGTATCCCGCGTACGGGTATCACTGACGGTCAAAACCGCCACTTTTAGTGCTGCACTCACTCTGCTTAACCCTTATGCGTCCGCGTAAAGCTCAATGTAGCGCCGAACCGCGCGAGGAACAAATTCCCGCCAACTCAACTGCTGTATACCAAACTGATGCCGGATCTCGGCACAATCCAGACTCAGGCTTGTGGGAGACTCCGCCTGACCTGCGATCAACTCCATGAGCTCCCGGGCCTCGGTAAAGGGCTGATATTGGGACGCGTTCGCCAATACCGTCTCCATAAAGGAGTAGAGGTTGACCTCGCCAATGCCGCTGTAATGATAAAGGCCCGAGCGCGGCGAGCCAGCACCCATCTGATCGATAATGCCGTGTATTACGCGCGCGACCTCCGCGACATGGACGGGGCTCCCTCTGGCCTGCTCACTGACCCTGATGCGGTCCCCTCGGGCTAGCGCATCCAGGGCCCTCGCCAGAGGATTGGGTCGACGGCCGCCAAACATTAACCCCAATCGCAGAATAAACACCTCTTCAAGGGAGGCTTTGAGCAACTCCTCAACCTCGATTAACGTTTTACCCACGGCGTCGGTGGCATCTGGCTGATCACTTTCCCGATAAGGGCGGGTCAGCGTGCCGGAAAAGACGCGGGCACTCGAGAGAAACAGGTAGCTTACGCGATCCCGCGCCGCAAGCTCTGCCAACCAGCGGGTGCGTTCAACATCGGGTTGCCCCACAGGATCGACGCCGTCAATTTGCGTGACCAGTCTCGCGTCCAATATCAGGTCGATAGGCTCACGGCGAATCAGCTTTTTGACTTGCCTCTCTCGGCGCCACCGGGTCGTGTCCATATCGACGCCGACGATCTCATGGCGCATTAACGGGGTAGCGAAAGACCGAAGAGCGTAGCCCAACGGCGAGTCCAGGCCCAGAACGAGTATGCGCATAAGCAATTAGGGCGTGCGTGACGCGACTGTCAATACAGCCCTTGTTTAAAAGGGGATGTCGTCTTCCGGGAAATCAATGGGCGCAGGCTCAGCCGCCGCTGCAGGCGCACTCGGGGCAGGTGCGCTCTGGTAGCCGCCACCATCAGACGCCGCATTGCGGCTGTCGAGCATCTGCATTTCCTGGGCTACGATTTCTGTTGAGTAACGATCCTGGCCCGATTGGTCCTGCCATTTTCGGGTTCTCAAAGAACCTTCAACGTAGACCTTGGAGCCTTTGCGCAGATACTCGGCAGCGATCTCGGACAGGCGGTTAAAAAACACCACCCGATGCCATTCAGTACGCTCCTGCTGGTCCCCCGTATTCTTGTCGCGCCAGCTCTCAGAGGTGGCGAGACTGATGTTGGTCACACCGCCGCCTGAAGGCAGCACACGGTGCTCCGGGTCGTTGCCCAAATTACCAACCAGAATGACTTTATTAATGCCGCGCGAGGCCATAGGGTTCTCCCTTCTTGCTCCCGGAGACTTTGCCTGCAAAGCTCACGGGTCTATGTGACTGACCTGATGACTATAGCAATGCTACCGGTCGGGGGGTACATCATTCTCCGACAATTGCGCGCTTAAACTGCCGTCATCGGGGTGCGGCCATAACGCGATAGTCCGAAAAGCCAGATCGCGGTGAGTCCGGCGAGGACCATCACCAACCCCATAGCACCGCCCCAATGCAGCGCGCTTCCACCCAGCACCCCTCCGGTAAACACCCCCAGAAACTGCGCACTGGCGAAAATGCCCATTGCCGTACCGCGCAATGAGATGGGAGCGAAAATAGAGACCAGCGCGGGTAGTATCGTCTCGAGCGCGGTGAAGCCCGCAAAGAACAGCACCAGGCCCAGACCCAGCGCCGTGAGGGATACCGCCCATAACGCGATGACCAATCCGATGACTGTCAGCACCACGCTCAGGGCCAATAAGGGGCGCGGATCCTCGAGCTCGTGACGTCTGCGGATTAAGAGTGCCACGCCGGGAAGCGCGCCACACAGGGTAGCGAGATACATCCACGCATGGTGCGCAGGCGCCAGCCCCACTTGCTGTGTCATCACCGACGGAATCGCCGTAAACGCCGCCATCAGCAGAAGGTGCAAGCAGAAAATACTGGCATACAGTATTCCCAACCCCCGCCCCCAGAGCGCTTCGCCGAGCCGTTCACGGTCTGCAATGTGCGCGCGTCCCCCCTCACTGAGCTGCGGCGTAGCGGGTAACCAGAAGATCACCACCAAAAGCCCCAGACCGCCCATCACGGCGGTGCTCTCAAATACCCGCGACAATCCGCCCCAGGCCGCCAGAAGCGGGCCCAGTACCAGTGCGAGGGCAAAGGAAATACCAATACTAGCGCCGATAATGGCAGAAGCTTTAGTGCGCTGTTCGATCCGGGTGTAGTCCGCAGCCAGTGCCATCGTCGCGGACGCAATGGCTCCGGAGCCCTGCAACAGGCGGCCAATCGCCAAACCCATTAGCGTGTCGGCGGCTGCTGCCACCACGCTGCCAAGCACCAATAGACTCAGGCCTCCAAGGATCACCGGCTTACGGCCTATCCTGTCGGACAACCAGCCCAGGGGCACCTGCAAGACGGCCTGAGTCAGACCATAGGCCCCCAGGGCAATCCCGACGCTGGCCACATTCGACCCGGCCAGCTCCTGCGTGTAGACCGCGAATAAGGGCAACACCATGAACAGGCCCAGCATTCGCAGACAATAAAGACTGGCCAAGCCCAGCACAGCGCGGCGTTCTAGAGCGGTAAAGGGTTCTTTGGCTAACACGAGATCCGTCGCCTAAGCGGTTTTTCAGTGTATCACGCGGTCAAAAACCGGACGGAGGGGGTCCGCCGCCGCCGTATCCTCGTATACTGTTGCGTTGGCAAAATTTCGGCAGGTCTTTCACATGGATACCATTGAGGTACGCGGCGCGCGCACCCACAACCTCAAGAATATCGACCTCGATATTCCGCGGGATAAGCTGGTGGTGATCACGGGCCTCTCCGGGTCGGGGAAGTCCTCCCTCGCCTTCGACACCCTTTACGCCGAGGGGCAAAGGCGCTATGTCGAATCACTCTCGACCTACGCGCGACAGTTTCTGTCGATGATGGAAAAGCCGGATATCGACCATATCGAAGGCCTGTCGCCCGCCATCTCGATCGAGCAGAAATCGACCTCCCACAACCCCCGGTCCACGGTTGGCACCATCACCGAGATCTATGACTACCTGCGCCTGCTGTTTGCCCGGGTCGGAGACCCGCGCTGCCCAACCCACGGCGTGACGCTGAAAGCGCAAACCGTGACGCAGATGGTGGATGCGGTACTCGCGCTGCCCGAAGGCAGCAAACTCATGCTGCTCGCCCCGGTAGTACGCGATCGAAAGGGCGAGCATCTGCACGTGTTTGAGCAAATGCGAGCCGCGGGTTTTATCCGCGTGCGGGTCGACGGCATTGTGGTGGATCTCGACGACGTCCCCACACTCGACAAGAAGAAAAAACACCGGATCGATGTGGTGGTGGACCGCTTCAAAGTCCGCGATGACCTCAAGCTGCGACTGGCAGAATCCTTCGAGACGGCACTGGAACTCACTGATGGCGTGGCGGCCATTGCCCCGATGGAGGGCGACGGCGAGGAGACCTTGTTCTCGGCCCGTTACGCCTGTCCGATCTGTGGCCATTCCATCGACGAGTTGGAGCCGCGGCTATTCTCCTTCAACAACCCCGCGGGGGCCTGCAGCAGCTGTGATGGCCTGGGTGTCACCCAATTCTTTGACGAAAGTCGAGTAGTACTCCATCCCGAGGCTAGCCTCGCAGAGGGGGCCATTCGGGGCTGGGACCGCCGCAACGTTTACTACTTTCACCTGCTGCGCTCACTCTCCAAACACTACGACTTTGATATGGAGAAGCCTTTCAACAAGCTCTCGCAAAAGCATCGCGACATTATTCTGTACGGCAGTGACGGTGAAGAAATTGAATTCTCGTATGTCAATGACCGTGGCACGGTGTTTAAACGCCGACATGCTTTCGAGGGGGTCATTCCTAATATGGACCGCCGCTATCGTGAGACCGAATCTTCGTCGGTGCGCGACGAGCTGGCCAAATATGTCTCGACTGCCGCCTGTAAAGCCTGTCATGGCACCAGACTCTGCGAGGACGCGCGTAGCGTCTATGTCGACGGCCGCACGCTGCCCAGTATCACTTCACTGCCTGTCGGCGAAGCGCAAACCTATTTTGATGAACTGGATCTCACCGGTCTGCAGGGAGAAATTGCGGACAAAATTCTCAAAGAACTTCGCGCGCGGTATCGCTTTCTGGTTGATGTCGGCCTTAATTATCTGAGTCTGGATCGCAGCGCCGAGACACTCTCGGGCGGTGAGGCACAGCGCATCCGCTTAGCCAGCCAAATCGGGGCAGGGCTGGTTGGCGTCATGTATATCCTCGATGAACCTTCCATCGGCCTCCATCAGCGGGATAACGAGCGCCTGCTCAAGACGCTGATTCACCTGCGCGACCTCGGCAATACCGTGCTGGTAGTGGAGCACGATGAGGACGCCATCCGTAACGCGGACCACATCATCGATATTGGCCCCGGTGCAGGTGTACACGGCGGAAAGGTCGTTGCATCCGGCGCGCTGGAGGATGTGATCGAGCATCCAGAGTCTCTCACGGGCGCCTATCTCTCAGGAAAACGCTCTATCGCTGTGCCCAGTGCACGCCAGCCAATCGACCCTAAGCGACACGTCACCATCAGCGGAGCGAGCGGCAACAACCTTCAAAGTGTCGAACTGACTCTACCTCTGGGGCTGCTGACCTGTGTGACGGGCGTATCAGGCTCCGGCAAGTCGACCCTGATCAACGGCACGCTTTACCCTCTAGCGGCAACCGCAATGAATGGCGCCACCACCCTTAAGCCTGCCGCGCACGACAGCATTGAGGGCCTGGAGCAGCTTGATAAATGTATCGATATTGACCAGAGCCCGATTGGCAGAACACCCCGCTCTAATCCCGCAACCTACACCGGAATCTTTACCCCCATTAGAGAGTTGTTTGCCGGCACGCAAGAAGCGCGGTCACGGGGTTACAAGCCTGGTCGCTTCAGTTTCAACGTTCGCGGCGGCCGCTGCGAGGCTTGCCAAGGTGATGGGGTGACCAAAGTAGAAATGCACTTTTTACCCGACATTTATGTGACGTGTGATGTGTGCAAGGGCAAGCGTTATAACCGGGAGACTTTGGAGATCAAGTTCAAGGATCTCAACATTTCCGAGGTGTTGAATCTGACAGTAGAGGACGCGCTATCTTTCTTTGAGGCTGTGCCGGCCATCCACCGCAAACTGCAAACACTGATGGACGTCGGGCTCTCCTATATTCGTCTTGGCCAAGCCGCGACCACCTTGTCGGGCGGCGAAGCGCAGCGCGTGAAGCTGTCGCGCGAGCTTTCCAAGCGCGATACCGGTAGCACACTCTATATCCTCGACGAACCCACCACCGGCCTGCACTTTGAAGATATTCGCCAGCTGCTGGAGGTACTTCATAGACTGCGGGATGGCGGGAACACGGTGGTGATCATCGAGCACAATCTCGATGTGATCAAAACCGCTGATTGGGTGATAGATTTGGGGCCAGAGGGTGGTTCAGGCGGCGGCCAGATCATCGCAACGGGTACTCCCGAGGACGTCGCAGCCGAAAAGGCGTCTCACACGGGTCGCTTTCTGGCTGAACTGCTTAAGATCAAGCGCACCGGAACGTCCTCCAAGGATCGCTCCAAGGCCGCGTGAGTAGCTGGAGCACCGCTGGCGATAAGCTGCCCGTAGAAGCACTGATCCCCGTTCCCTCCCTGTGGCGGATGGTCGCCGACCGCAGCCTCAGGCCCAGAATAACCGTCTGCTAAGCTGATCTGCCTCAGACGCTGGTCTGTAGGCAAAAAAAACCCCCGGAGCCTTAGCTGCGGGGGCTTTATGATGGGAGCAGTCAGTCTTCGCCAGACTCCTCCACCATCTCCTCGGCCTCAACTTCAGGCTGCGGGCGATCCACCAACTCGACAAAAGCCATTGGGGCTTTATCACCCGTTCGGTAGCCACACTTAAGGATGCGAATATACCCGCCCGGGCGCTCCTGATAGCGGGGGCCCAGCTCTTCAAACAACTTCCCGACTGTTGCCTTCGAACGGGTGCGATCAAATGCCAAACGGCGATTCGCAACGCTGTCGCTCTTGGCCAGTGTGATCAAGGGCTCTGCATAACTGCGGAGTTCCTTTGCCTTGGGCAGGGTCGTCTTGATGAGCTCATGCTCAACCAGTGACACAGTCATGTTGCGAAACATGGCTTTCCTGTGTGAGCTGTTGCGATTCAGCTGTCGTCCGCTATGGCGATGACGCATGACTCTATTCCTTACAAATCATGCCCGGTTATAGCCCGGGCGTTTTCTATTCTCAGACGCTTAACAGGCGTTCGTCATTTTTCAGGCTGGCAGGTGGCCAGGCTTCAAGACGCATACCCAGTGAAAGACCCCGTGAAGCCAAGACATCCTTGATTTCGGTCAAAGATTTCTTGCCCAGGTTTGGAGTCTTAAGCAGCTCAACCTCGGTGCGCTGAACGAGGTCGCCGATGTAGTAAATGTTCTCCGCCTTCAAGCAGTTTGCGGATCTGACCGTCAGTTCCAGATCGTCTACCGGACGCAACAGGATAGGATCGACCTCTTCTGCTGCCTCTGTGGCCGCTGCCTGCGCCTCACCCTCGAGATCCACAAACACCGCCAACTGCTGCTGGAGAATAGTCGCAGCCCGACGAATCGCTTCCTCGGGATCCAGCGTGCCATTGGTTTCCAAATCAATGATCAGCTTATCGAGGTCTGTACGCTGTTCAACCCGCGCCGAGTCCACAACATAGCTCACGCGGCGAATAGGTGAAAATGAAGCGTCCAAGGGCAAACGGCCGATCGAGCGCGTTTCTTCCTCGGGGTTTTCCCGTGCATCGGCAGGAGAATAACCGCGGCCACGCTGCACCAGCAGTCGAATCGACAGCTGGGTTTTATCAGTCACCTTACAGATAACGTGATCAGGATTCGAAATCTCGACATCGTGATCCACTTGAATGTCGGCTGCCGTGACCGTACAAGGCCCCTGTGCAGACAGCGTCAACTGCGCGGAATCGTTGCCTGCCATAGACAGCGCGACGCCCTTAAGGTTGAGCAGGATTTCAATCACGTCTTCCTGAACGCCTTCAATGGCCGAGTACTCATGCTCGACACCATCGATTTCCACTTCGGTAATGGCACAACCGGGCATGGAAGACAGCAGGATGCGGCGCAAGGCATTACCCAGCGTATGACCAAAGCCGCGCTCGAGTGGCTCGAGCGTTACCGTGGCACGGGTGGTAGACGCCTCATCAACTTTGATGACGCGGGGTGTCAAAAACTCAGTGACCGAACTTTGCATAGAACACCTTCGATTAAATTAGGGATCGTGTAATCAGAACGAATTCGAAGCGCTTTACTTCGAGTACAGCTCCACAATCAAGTTTTCGTTAATTTCGCCGGGTAGATCCTGTCGCTCGGGGCGAGATTTAAAGGTGCCCTCCAGCTTATCGACATCGACCTCTACCCAAATAGGTTCTCCACGCTGCTCAGCGATCGCCAAAGCAGACTGAACACGAAGTTGCTTTTTGGCCTTTTCGCGCACCGATACGACGTCTCCGGGCTGCACCTGATACGACGAAATGTTCACGATCTTAGCGTTGACCAAAATCGCCTTGTGCGCGACCAATTGCCTTGCTTCGGATCGGGTTGAGCCAAAGCCCATGCGATAGACCACGTTATCCAGACGACTTTCCAGCAGTTGCAGCAGGTTCTCACCGGTCGCACCCTTGAGTCGTGCTGCTTCCTTATAATAATTACGGAACTGCTTTTCTAAGACGCCGTATATGCGACGAACCTTTTGCTTCTCACGAAGCTGAACGCCGTAATCCGAAAGCCGCCCACGACGGGCGCCATGTTGCCCTGGAGCTGTCTCGGATTTACATTTTTTATCAAATGCAGTCACACCACTTTTTAACTGCAGATCAGTGCCCTCCCGGCGGGAGAGCTTGCACTTCGGTCCAATGTATCGAGCCATTTGCTAAGTCCTCTCTGACGCGCGTTACACGCGACGCTTTTTAGGTGGGCGACAACCGTTATGGGGTATCGGTGTCACATCGGTGATATTCGTAATCTTGTAGCCACAGCTATTCAGCGCCCGCACTGCAGACTCGCGGCCAGGTCCAGGACCTTTGACTTGTACGTCGAGGTTTCGGAGACCATATTCCTTGGCCGATTCACCTGCGCGTTCCGCCGCCACCTGCGCAGCGAATGGGGTCGACTTGCGCGAACCGCGGAAGCCAGAGCCACCAGCCGTCGCCCAACTCAGGGTATTACCCTGGCGGTCAGTAATCGTGATAATGGTGTTGTTGAACGACGCATGAATATGCGCCACACCATCCACTACCTGCTTGGTGATCTTGCGTTTAGTTGTCTTGGCGTTTTTTGCCATCTGTTTACTCTCTTCAATATCGACGCTACAAAAAGTGATGTAGCTCCACCAAAGTTGCCGCCCGCGCTGTGCGAGCGACGGCCTCTTTACCTACGAATGGGCTTACGGGGCCCTTTCCTTGTCCGTGCGTTGGTCTTAGTACGTTGACCCCGAAGTGGCAGACCCCTCCGGTGACGAAGACCACGGTTACAACCGAGATCCATCAGACGCTTGATGTTCATCGACACCTCACGACGGAGGTCGCCCTCGACATTCATTTCTGACACCAGCGAACGCAATTGATCCAGCTCACCCTCTGACAGCTCACCGATTTTGGTGCTCTCAGGGATATTGCTTACTTCGCACAATTTCTTGGCCTTGGTTCTGCCAATGCCAAATATGTGGGTCAGCGACACCACTGCGTGCTTGTGATCTGGGATGTTGACTCCGGCGATACGCGCCATCTTTTATCTCCACACCTGTTGATTGGCACACCCGCGGGCACACCCTACCGGCGCACCACGAAAAAGGGCGCGCATGTTAATGATTTCAGCACAAGGCTTCAAGGTCAGCCCTGCCGCTGCTTGTGGCGGGGATCCGAAGAGCAGATCACCCTGACCACACCTTTACGGCGCACCACTTTACAGTTGCGGCACATCTTCTTGACCGAAGCTCGCACTTTCATCAGAAACTCCTGATTCCTATCTCACCCGACCCGCGGGGCTAAGGTTCCCGAGGTTGGCTTTCTTCATCACACCTTCGTACTGGTGCGACATCAGATGGCTTTGTACCTGCGCCATGAAGTCCATCACCACCACCACCACAATCAACATGGAGGTCCCGCCCAAATAGAAGGGCACGTTAAACATCACCACCAAAAACTGGGGCAACAGGCAGACCAGCGCAATATAAGCTGATCCAAATACCGTCAGTCGTGTCAGCACGCCGTCGATATAGTTCGCCGTTTGCTGTCCGGGTCGAATACCCGGCACAAATGCGCCCGAGCGCTTGAGGTTGTCAGCCACTTCCTGCGGGTTGAACATCAACGCCGTATAAAAGAAGCAAAAGAACACAATGAAGCCCGTGAACAACAAAATATTAAGTGGCTGACCAGGACCAATCGCTACCGCGAGATCCTGCAGCCAGTCCGAGCTGTCGCCGCTACCCACCCACTGCGCCACCGACGCGGGGAATAGCAAAATCGAACTGGCAAAAATAGCCGGAATCACACCCGCCATGTTGACCTTGAGCGGCAGGTGAGAGGCCTGTGCCTGCATCATGCGACGGCCCTGCTGTCGCTTCGCATAGTTCACGGTAATCCGGCGCTGACCGCGCTCAATAAAGACCACGAGATAAATCACCACCGCCGCCAGCACCAGGATAGCCAGCAAGATCAGGATGCTAATTTCGCCCTGGCGAGCCTGCTCAAGAGACTGGCCAATGGCGGCAGGCAGACCTGCAACAATACCGGCAAAAATCAGCAGCGAGATGCCATTACCCACGCCACGCTCGGTGATTTGCTCTCCCAGCCACATCATAAATACGGCGCCCGTCACCAGAGAGGCAACCGCTGTGACATAAAAACTCAGCCCCGTTGCGTAGGTAAGTCCCTGATTGGCAAGACCCACGGTCATACCGGACCCCTGCACCAGCGCCAGCACCACCGTCAGGTAACGGGTCCACTGCGAAATCTTACGTCGGCCCGCCTCACCTTCTTTCTTCAACTGTTCCAGCTGAGGTGTGACCGCGGTCATTAACTGCATAATGATGGACGCAGAGATGTAGGGAAGGATACCCAGCGCTAGAATACTCATGCGCTCGAGAGCGCCACCAGAGAAGACATTGGCCAGTCCCAGAATCGTGCCCTGATTCTGATCAAAAAGGGCTGCCAGCTGCTCAGGATCAATACCCGGTACCGGAATGTGCGTGCCAACGCGATAGATCAACAGCGCAATCAGCACGAAACGCAGGCGAGCAAACAACTCTCCCGTGCCGGCTGAATTCATATTGGGCATCCCGTTAGCCATCGATTAAGCCTCGACACTCCCGCCCGCGGCTTCAATGGCGGCTTTCGCACCCTTGGTAACCGTCACACCCCGTACCTTGACGGCACGGGTAATCTCGCCAGACAAAAAGACGCGCACGCGCTTCACGTCCTCTTTAATTAAATCCGCTACCTTCAACGAGTCCAGATCAATCACGTCGCCCTCGACGCCGTTAAGCTCGTGCAGGCGAACTTCCGCAGTGGTACGGCCAATACGCGAAGAAAAACCATACTTGGGGAGACGCTTCTGAAGTGGCATCTGTCCACCCTCGAAGCCCGCCTTAACCGTGCCGCCTGATCGAGCCTTCAAACCCTTGTGGCCGCGACCCGCTGTTTTACCCACGCCCGAGCCAATACCACGCCCGACACGCTTGGCATCACGCTTGGCGCCGGGAGCCGGCTTTAAGCTGTTTAAACGCATTTCGTCAGACATTGCTCTCGCCCTCAACGCGCACCAAATAATGCACCTTGTTAATCATGCCGCGCACAGACGGGGTATCTTCTACCTCGACGGTATGGCCAATTCGTCGCAGACCCAGGCCGGCCACGCAGGCCTGATGCTTTTTCAGGCGGCCATGGATGCTGCGGACTTGTGTCACTTTGATCATCGTTTTACTCATCATTCTTTCCTCACTGTCAGCTGAGGATCTCTTCCACGGTAAGGCCACGACGTGTTGCCACGTCTTCAGGTGAGCTCATATCTCTCAAACCTTTGAAAGTAGCTCGCACCACGTTCACAGGGTTGGTTGAGCCATAACACTTAGCCAATACGTTATGAACACCGGCCAATTCCAGCACCGAGCGCATCGCGCCTCCAGCAATCACGCCTGTACCCTCTGATGCCGGTTGCATATAGACCTTAGAGGCGCCGTGAGCAGCCTTGATGGGATACTGCAGCGTGCCGTTGACTAGCTGAACCTGCACCATGTTGCGGCGCGCCGCTTCCATCGCCTTTTGAATGGCAACTGGCACTTCCCGAGCTTTACCTCGACCATAGCCAACGCGGCCTTTGCCATCGCCGACGACGGACAGCGCCGTAAAGCTCATAATGCGGCCACCTTTGACTGTCTTAGCTACGCGGTTCACCTGCACCAGCTTTTCCTGAAGATCGCCTTCAGTACGCTGATCGCCCTGCTGCTTGTTATCTCTCTTCGCCATACTTAAAACTCCAGCCCGCCTTCACGCGCAGCGTCTGCGAGTGCTTTAACTCGTCCGTGATATCGAAATCCTGAGCGATCAAACGCCACCGAGGTCACACCGGCCGCCTTGGCGCGCTCTGCCACCAGCTTCCCAACCGCTGCTGCTGCGGCAACATTGCCTGTGGCACTGGCACGCAAATCTTTGTCCAGTGTCGACGCCTGGGCGAGCACCGCTTTATTGTCACCAGAGATGACTTGTGCATAGATATGCCGGGGAGTCCGATGCACGGACAGTCGCACTGCAGCTGCAGTTCGCATCTGAATTCGTGACTTCCTGGCTCGGCGCAATCGCGCTTGTGTCTTGGTATTCATTGCCGTATCCGATTATTTTTTCTTGGCTTCTTTACGCCGGACATACTCGTCAGCGTAGCGGATGCCTTTTCCTTTATAGGGCTCTGGCGGACGGAAGCTGCGGATTTCAGCCGCGGCCTGACCAACAGCCTGCTTGTCGATACCAGAGATCACAATTTCTGTTTGGCTAGGGGTGTCCGCTGACAAACCCTCTGCCAATTGGTAGTCCACCTGATGCGACAGGCCAATGGTCAAGTTAACGCTTTTACCCGAAGCCTTTGCGCGATAACCAACGCCATTCAGCACCAGTCGCTTCTCCCAGCCTTCAGAGACACCCTTAACCATATTGGCCAACAACGACCGGGTAGTTCCGGCCATCGCGCGCTTGCTGTCACCGTCATAGGTGATAGTGGCAACATCTTGCTCAACATTGACGCCGACACCGTCGGTCAATGTCAGATCAAGAGATCCCTTGCCACCTTTGACCGAGAGCTGCGCGCCCTCGACCTGAATGTCGACCCCTTTGGGCAGGGCGACCGGACTATTCGCTACACGAGACATTTCTCAAACGCTCCAGTTCTCGAATCAGAATACGGTGCAGAGGACTTCGCCCCCGACACCGGCAGCACGCGCTGCACGATCCGTCATAACCCCACGAGAAGTCGACACAATGGCGACACCCAGCCCACCGCGCACTGACGGCAATCCATCCTTGCCCGAATAACGGCGCAAAGAGGGCTTACTAATGCGCTCAATCTCGGCGATGACCGGTTTGCCATCGAAGTACTTCAGATCAATATGCAGCCTTGGCTTGCCCGTACTGTCGTCGTACCGATGTCCGGCAATGTAACCTTCCTGCTCAAGGACCTTCGCAACTGAAACCTTCAGTTTGGATCCCGGCATATCAACGGTCTGCTTGCCTGCCATTTGCGCATTGCGCAGACGGGTCAACATATCGCTCAGCGGATCTTGCATGCTCATTCAAACGTTCTCCGTTACCAGCTGGACTTAACCAGGCCCGGCACATCGCCGCGCATCGCTGCTTCACGCAGCTTGTTGCGGCACAAACCGAATTTTCGGTAGACACCGTGGGGACGACCGGTCAACTGACAGCGGCGCTGCTGACGAACCGGGCTCGCATCACGCGGCAATTTTTGCAGCGCGATCTGCGCTTCCCAACGCTCTTCGTCACTCGTATTGACGTTGGCAATCGCTTCCTTGAGTTGGGCACGCTTGGCGGCGAACTTCGCTACCGTTCTGGCGCGTTTGGCCTCGCGGGCGATCATAGATTTCTTGGCCATATCTCTGCTGCCTCAGCTTCTAAAAGGGAAATTGAACGCTGCAAGCAGTGCACGACCCTGCTCGTCATTCGCTGCGGTAGTGGAAATGGTGATATCCATACCACGCAATTTGTCGATCTGGTCGTAGTCAATTTCCGGGAAAATAATCTGCTCGGTCACACCCATCGCAAAGTTGCCCCGCCCATCAAACTGCTTTGGGCTGATGCCACGAAAATCGCGAATTCTGGGGATGGAAATATTGATCAGGCGATCGAGGAATTCATACATACGCTCATCGCGGAGCGTGACTTTGCAACCGATCGGCCAACCGTCACGAATCTTGAATCCGGCGATCGACTTGCGTGACTTGGTCACAAGGGCTTTTTGACCCGCAATCTTTTCCATATCGGAGACGGCGTGCTCAAGCACCTTCTTATCGCCCACGGCCTCACCCACACCCATGTTCAGGGTAATCTTGCTAATTCTCGGCACCGCCATCACGTTATTCAGCCCAAGCTCTGCCTGGAGCTGGGGAACAATCTCGCTGCGGTACTTTTCTTTAAGCGCTGTCATGTCTCAAATGCCTCTATTCGTGCAGCCGATCACGCGTCAACCAAATCGCCGGACGGCTTGAAAACACGGACTTTTTTTCCGTCCTCGAGCCGGTAACCAACGCGCTCGCCCTTGCCGGACTTGCTGTTGAATACCGCCAAGTTGGAGGCCTGAATCGCCGCCTCCTGCTCAACGATGCCACCCGCCACACCCGCTTGGGGATTGGGCTTGGTGTGCTTCTTGACCATGTTCACACCGCTAACGACCACGCGATCGCTGTCGATCACTCTTCGGACCGTGCCGCGCTTTCCTTTGTCTTTTCCGGCGATCACGATCACTTCGTCATCATTTTTGAGCTTCGCCATTACCTGATCCTCTCGATCCCTGCTCAGATCACTTCTGGAGCAAGGGAAATGATTTTCATAAATTTCTCACCGCGGAGTTCACGCGTCACCGGGCCAAAAATCCGGGTGCCGATTGGCGCATCCTGAGCGTTCAACAGCACTGCTGCGTTCTCGTCAAACTTGATCAAAGAGCCATCGGGGCGGCGCACACCTTTTTTAGTGCGCACGACTACAGCAGTAATCACCTGGCCCTTCTTGACCTTGCCGCGGGGAATCGCTTCCTTCACGGTGACCTTGATCAGGTCACCCACGCGAGCATAGCGACGCTTGGACCCGCCCAGCACTTTGATACACATCACGCGACGTGCTCCGCTGTTATCGGCCACTTCCAGATACGACTGCGTCTGAATCATTTCTCTCTACTCCACCAACGGCCTTCCGCCGCTCGCTCAAATAACTGCGTCTCAAATCTGAGCCGCGGTCTCCACAATCTCAACCAGCGTCCAACTCTTGCTCTTGGACAGGGGACGCGACTCCATTACCAATACCGTATCGCCCGTTCCCGCTTTATTTTCCTCATCGTGCGCATGCACCTTTGAGGAGCGAGTGATGTACTTACCGTAAACCGGGTGCTTCACACGCCGCTCAATCTTGACCGTGATGGTCTTGTCCATTTTGTCGCTGACGACACGCCCCTGAAGCGTACGCGCTCGCGTTTCTGTCGTTGCCATTACTGTTCCGCCTTCTGTTGCAACACGGTTTTTACACGCGCGATGTCTCGCTTGGCCTGCTTAAGCAAGTGGCTCTGCCCTAGCTGACCGGTCGCCTTGGCCATTCGCAATTTGAACTGCTCCTCTCGCAGAGACAGCAGCTGCTGGGTCAACTCATCGACCGATTTGTCTCGAAGTTCACTGGCTTTCATCACATCACCGACCGCTTAACAAACGTGGTCTGTAACGGCAGCTTCGCCGCCGCCAGGTCAAATGCCTCGCGCGCCAGCTGCTCTGTTACACCCTCGACTTCATACAACACGCGACCCGGCTGGATCTGTGCCACCCAATATTCAACGTTGCCCTTGCCTTTACCTTGTCGAACTTCCAGCGGCTTCCCCGTAATCGGCTTGTCGGGAAACACGCGAATCCAAATCTTCCCGCCTCGCTTGATGTGACGAGTCATGGCACGACGAGCAGCCTCTATCTGACGCGCAGTAATGCGCCCACGACCAGTCGCCTTCAGGGCATATTCGCCAAAGCTCACCTTGCTCCCACGCTCAGCAAGACCTCGGTTGCGGCCTTTCTGCGTCTTGCGGAACTTGGTCCGTTTCGGTTGCAACATGTTCTACTTCCTCAATCAGGTATTCAGCTCAGGACTCTGGGGCACTCAGGCCTCTTCGCCCTCACCAATCACCTCACCTTTAAAAATCCATACCTTCACGCCAATCACGCCATATGTGGTGTGCGCTTCATAGGTCGCGTAATCGATATCTGCGCGCAAGGTGTGCAACGGCACACGGCCCTCGCGATACCACTCTGTGCGGGCGATTTCTGCGCCCCCTAGGCGGCCACCCACCTGCACCTTGATGCCCTGAGCACCCTGGCGCATGGCGTTCTGCACCACTCGCTTCATCGCTCGCCGGAACATCACTCGACGCTCCAGCTGCTGCGCCACGTTCTGCGCAACCAGTCGTGCATCGACGTCGGGCTTACGAATTTCTTCAATATTGATGTGAACCGGCACTCCCATCCTCGCGGACAGGTCCTTGCGCAGGCCGTCGACGTCCTCACCCTTCTTGCCAATCACAATGCCAGGTCGGGCGGTAAAGATCGTAATTCTGGCGGTTTGCGCCGGACGCTCAATTTTGACGCGGCTCACCGAGGCGGAATCCAGTTTTTTCAGGATGTACTCGCGCACCTCAATATCGTTAATCAAATTCTTCGCGTAGGTTTTGCTGTCTGCATACCAGACGGAGTTATGGTCTTTCACCACGCCCAGTCGGATACCCGTTGGATGTACCTTCTGACCCATTAGGTCGTCTCCTTAACTCTCGCTGTCCGCGACCTTCACCGTGATATGGCAGGTACGCTTTAAAATTCGATCACCTCGGCCCTTGGCGCGCGGACGCAGCCGCTTCATGGTGAAACCTTCGTCGACATAGATGGTCGACACGCGCAGCTCATCAACATCTGCGCCTTCATTGTTCTCTGCATTGGCAATGGCAGAGTTCAACACCTTCCGCACCATCACCGCGGCTTTCTTGTTGCTGAACTCCAGCACGGTCAGCGCCTCTTCTACCGGCTTGCCACGAACCTGGTCTGCGACCAGCCGGGCCTTCTGCGCCGAGATGCGTGCCGCACGTAATTTGGCTGCTACTTCCATTTCTCTCTCCAGCCAGCCTTATCGCTTGGCCTTCTTGTCCACAATGTGGCCCCGGAACGTGCGGGTCACTGCGAATTCACCCAACTTATGGCCGACCATGTCCTCATTAATCAGAATGGGCACATGCTGGCGACCGTTGTGAACAGCGATGGTCAGACCCACCATATTGGGTGCAACCATGGATCGACGTGACCAGGTCTTAATCGGTCGACGATCATTGGCTTCCACTGCCGCATCTATCTTCTTCATCAGGTGGAGGTCGATGAAGGGGCCTTTTTTCAATGAACGGGGCACAGTATTTCCTCTCCTGACCGATTATTTCTTGCCACGACGGCGAACTATCATGCCGTCGGTGCGCTTATTTTTACGGGTCTTGTAACCCTTAGTGGGGACACCCCAAGGCGTAACCGGATGTCGACCACCCGAAGTCTTGCCCTCACCACCGCCATGGGGGTGATCAACCGGGTTCATCGCCACACCGCGAACGGTGGGTCGAACACCTCTCCACCTTGCAGCACCGGCCTTACCCAGCTTGCGCAGGCTGTGCTCAGAATTTGAGACTTCGCCCAGCGTGGCGCGACAGTCGATCGGCACCTTTCGCATCTCACCCGAGCGGAGTCGCACGGTGGCATACTGCCCTTCCCGCGCCACCAACTGCACAGACGCACCAGCTGATCGCGCCATCTGCGCGCCTTTGCCAGGCTTGAGCTCAATCGCGTGGATCACCGACCCGACGGGGATATTACGGACGGGAAGGCAGTTGCCTGCCTTAATGGGCGCTGCCGAACCGGAATAGAGTACCTCTCCCGCCTGAACACCCTTCGGGGCGATGATATAGCGGCGCTCACCATCGGCGTAGAGCAGCAGTGCAATGTGTGCGGTTCGGTTGGGGTCGTATTCAATGCGCTCGACCTTGGCAGGGATGCCATCTTTATTGCGCTTAAAGTCGATCTTGCGATAGTGCTGCTTGTGACCACCACCAATATGGCGCGTGGTAATGCGGCCCAGGTTATTCCGGCCGCCAGTCTTAGATTTCTTCTCTAATAGGGGCCCGTGGGGACTGCCCTTATGAAGACCCTCTGTGACCACCTTTACCTGGTGGCGGCGCCCTGCCGAAGTGGGCTTACTCTTTACGACTGCCATGACTCGCTACCTCAGCTCATCGACGCAAAGTCAATTTCCTGACCTTGCTCCACCCGCACGTACGCTTTTTTCCACGACGGGCGCTTGCTCAATCCGTAACGGTTGCGCTTGGTTTTACCCTTCACACGCAACGTCTGGACATCATTCACCGTGACCTTGAAAAGCTGCTCGACTGAATGACGAATTTCGTCTTTGGTCGCGTCAAGCGAGACACGGAATACATATTGGTTGCTCTGCTCAGCCACAATCGCCGACTTCTCGGAAACGTGAGGGCCCAGCAGGATCTGAAAAACACGCTCCTGATTCATGCCAGTGTCTCCTCAAACTTCTTGAGTCCATCGACCGTAATCATGACGGTGTCATAAGCGATCAAGCTCACAGGGTCAGCGCCCTCGACATCTCGTACGTCTACCTTGTGCAGGTTGCGAGAGGCCAGGTAGAGGTTCTTGTCTATGCTGTCTGCCACAATCAATACGTTGTCCACGCCATACCCTTTCAGGGTCTCTACCAGCAGCTTGGTTTTCGGCTGCTCAACATCCAGCGCTTCAACGATCATCAACCGATCGGTTCTCGCCAACTCGGACAGGATGGAACGCATCGCCGCCCGATACATTTTTCGGTTCACTTTCTGAGAGTGATCCTGCGGCTTGGCCGCAAAGGTCACGCCACCAGAGCGCCAGATAGGAGAGCGAATGGTGCCCGCTCGCGCCCGGCCAGTCCCTTTTTGCCGCCATGGCTTCTTACCACCACCGGCCACCTCAGAACGCGTCTTTTGAGCTCTGGTTCCCTGGCGCGCACCCGACATATAAGCCGTTACAACCTGGTGAACCAGAGCCTCGTTATACTCGCGGGCGAAGTTGGCCTCGGAGACCGCTACGGTCCCTGCTGCCTCATTTCCCGGCTTGACTACATTCAATTCCACGTCTCGCCCCCGCTACTCACGACTGAGACGGGCTATTGCCCGCTGCTTTGACTGTCGGACGAACAATCACTTCGCCACCCGGGGCACCGGGTACCGCGCCCTTAATGAGCAACAAGTTGCGCTCAAGGTCGACGCGGACCACTTCTAGGCCCTGTGTTGTCACGCGCTCGTCACCCATATGGCCAGACATTTTCTTGCCCTTAAACACGCGTCCAGGGGTCTGGCACTGGCCAATTGAGCCAGGCGCTCGATGAGACAGCGAGTTGCCGTGGGTCGCATCCTGCATTCGGAAGTTCCAGCGCTTTATCACGCCCTGGAAGCCCTTACCCTTGGAGCGGCCGGCTACATCGACCTTCTGACCCTGCTCAAACCGCTCAACCGTCAGCTCCGAACCCACCTCAAACGCCTCGTCAGAGCCATCCAGACGAAACTCCCACAGGCCCTCGCCCGCAGTCACTCCAGCCTTGGCGTAATGCCCGGCTTCTGGCTTGCTCACTTTCGAGGCCTTGCGGCTGCCCGCTGTGACCTGAATTGCCCGGTACCCATCGGTCTCGAGCTCTTTGATTTGAGTGACGCGGTTTGGAGCAATTTCCACTACGGTCACTGGTACTGATGCGCCGTCCTCGGTGAAGACTCTTGTCATTCCCGATTTTCGGCCGACTAAACCAATAGTCATGGCTTAAACCTCACTGTGTACGGGGCTCAACCCTCTATGGCCGCCCGACACATTCGTTTTACTGACTGAACCGGACGTTACACACCCGGCGAGCCGGGCAGGCTACTTTTACTAAATTGTTCTTAACCCAGACTGATTTGGACTTCTACGCCCGCAGCTAGATCAAGTTTCATCAGAGCATCAACCGTTTTTTCGGTGGGCTCGACGATATCGAGGAGACGCTTGTGCGTGCGGATCTCATATTGATCTCGCGCATCCTTGTTGACGTGAGGAGAAACCAAAATGGTGAACTTCTCCTTTTTTGTCGGCAGAGGGATAGGGCCACGGACCTGAGCGCCAGTGCGGCGGGCCGTCTCCACAATTTCCTCTGTCGAGGCATCAATCAGGCGATGGTCAAAGGCCTTCAGCCGGATTCGGATACGCTGGTTTTGCAAGATACCTCTCCCTAAAACAACCGGTGACCGCGTGGGACCCCGAAAAAAGAGAGCGAAGTCTACGGACGGGGGTGTTGAGTGTCAACAAAAGAACCGCCCTATTTGCGGGCGTTTCAGGGAGATGCGACTTTTCTCACAAAGCGCATCATAGCGCTGTCCGCCAAATCGGGGCGGCAGGCCCCGCACTCGCGCTTGGGTGGCTACGCAT
>Ga0315315_10000529_pt1 | contig 32466 bp, 64 predicted proteins | sample M140m3416metaG_FD_203699 | JGI IMG/M metagenome (GOLD analysis project Ga0315315, IMG submission 203699) | Ammonia-oxidizing marine archaeal communities from Monterey Bay, California, United States - M1 40m 3416 | ecosystem: Environmental > Aquatic > Marine > Intertidal zone | place: USA... | reverse complement strand
TTGTAGTTGCTGGTACAGGTGTGTCTGTATGAAATTCAAACTTTGCACTTAGCAACGAAAACAAATTGCTAGTAAATTGTTCATACTCTTCGTTGTATTCATTATAAGTATGTTGTATTCTACCATGTTCGTTATCTATATCAAACCCTTCAAACTTATCAAACTCACATATTGTTCTATAAAACTCTGGAGTGAATAATTCTGTAATAAACATATGAGGCCACGGTTCTGTAAGTACAGGTGTTTCTTCTATACGTTTCTTTATGTGTTCAAACTGCTGAGTAATATCCGTAAACATGTCTTCTCGTCATTGGTTTGTCTATTATTGGACTGCTATGCCAACTGTTATTTGTTCTTGGCATAAAATATGCATAGTTAGATATAAAAGGTACTTGGTCAATTAGGTTACAATCTTCTCTTATAAGACTTTTGCCAAGGTCAAGTTCTTCTGTTTTAGGTTCCCAAAATTGTGTTCCATATTCTTTTATGCTGTCATCTAATGGCATGTATAATCCAAATGTAATATTAAACTTGTCATAATCTACATGCACATCATTAATTGTAAACTTTTCTGTGTCCTCCCAAAGCCAAGCATCTGTCTTATATTCTACTTCTAGTTCAAATTTATCTGCAATAGCACACTTGACATACTCATGGTCTAATACTTTATTAAACATTATTTGATATGCCATATTGTAATCTATATCCTGTTGAGTTCTACCTTCTACTTCTATGTGATAAAACTCTTTGGGCCAGTTGTCTAAACATTCTTGTATTAGTTCTGGGTGTAAAAAGTCTTTGATTATAAGTTTATGATTAGATATATCTGTATCAACTATTCGTTGTAATGTAAATTCTGTCCAAGGATCTAATACAAAATCATCTATGCTTTGTACCATGCCACCTTCTAATAGTATTGGCAGTCTTGGATACCAAGGATCAACATCTGTAAGTCCATGCTCACAACTATTCATTAGTCCACAAATTTTACATTTAATTCTAGGGTAATCTGGATTATATTCAGATGGGTGAAAGGGTATGCCGTGTTTGTCTATTGCCATTATATTTCGATTGATGCTTCGAATGTAAATGGGTCTTGATCCGGAAATTCCTCTATCAGTTCTTGTGATATTCTGTTACCTTCTTCTTCACTTATTTCATCTTCAAGTATTATTTCATGTATATAGATAGGTCCGTCTTTATCAGCATCTTCATATATTAAAACGTCAACACTAACTTTTTCACTATCTTCTACACTAACACCTTTAACAATTTTAGAAGGCACAACACTTTGTACGATGTCGAAGTATTCAATTACATCATAGTCATCTAGTTCGTCTCTAGTATTAAATCTTACAAAGTGTTTTAAAAACATTAATCACCGCCTTTATTTTTGCTAGTTCCTGCGTATAGTCCGAACCAAGCCGCACCAGCACCAACAATAATACTTATCAATCCTGATTGTTCAAGTGATGGATTTTCCAGTCCCATGAACCACATAGTTGAATAGTATAGTAAGAAAATATAAACACTTAAAAACATACGTGGAAATATTCTCCAGGCATCTATTGCCTTTGCTAAATCAATCCAACCTTGATAAGGATTCTTACTGCTGTCTACTGTTTTAGTATCGACTTCAAGTTCTATCTGTACAGTCTTTTTTTCTACATCTGCCATTATGGTCTCCTTTGTGTGTACTACTGTATTTATCATTTTTATTGACTTTGCCAAGAACTGAATATATAATACTTAAATGGTTATAAATATTTCACATACACAGAGGACAATATGGCATTTAATAGAACATTCAATTCAGAAGAAGTCGCAAGACTAAAAAGACTCATACAAGAAGGCGACCAAGTATTATACGAGGTTGATGCATTACAAGTAGGACTAAGAGAGACTGTGAAAGCAATCGCAGAGGAAATGGACATTAGACCTGCAATACTAAACAAAGCAATTAAAGTAGCACACAAGGCTAACTTTGGCGAAGAAAGTGATAAGTTCGATGAACTTGAAACTATTTTGGCGGCAGTTGGCAAAGATAATCTTTAATAGGAAAATAAATGAGTTATGTTGATGCATGGCACGACCGTACTCGAGATGTAGTACATGTCTCAGAAAGAGTCAACGGTAAAAGAGTATTAGTTACTCACAAGCCAGTTTATAATTTTTACTATCAAGACCCAAGAGGTAAGGCAAGAAGTGTCTATGGAGAGCCATTGACTGAAGTTAGGTGTGCTAACAGTAAGGACTTTAAGAAGAACGTAGCAATTAATAGAAAGACTGGCAGGCTATATGAAACAGACATTAAGCCACTCAATAAAACACTAGCACAACATTACGAAGGTGTAGACTCTCCCAAACTGCATACAGCATTTTTTGATATTGAAGTAGACTTTGATCCTATTAAAGGATTCAGTCCACCAGAAGAAGCATTCATGCCTATCACAGCAATTGGTGTGTACATGGACTGGATGGATGCTATGGTATGTTTGGCTGTGCCACCTAAGACATTGGATTGGGAACAAGCACAGAACATTGCTGATAAGTTGCCAGAAGTAATATTGTTCAAAGATGAAGCAGAGATGCTCAAGGTATTCTTACAACTGATAGATGATGCAGATATACTAAGTGGTTGGAACAGTGAAGGATATGATATTCCTTATACAATCAATCGTATTATTAAAGTATTAGGTAAAAGCGAAACTCGTAAGTTATGTTTGTGGGACCAGTTTCCAAAAGAAAGACGTTATGATAACTTTGGTGAAGAGAGACAAAGTTATGACTTGCTGGGTAGAGTGCATTTGGATTATATGCAACTGTATCGTAAATTTAACTATGAAGAACGACACAGTTATAGACTAGACTACATTGGAGAGATGGAGTTAGGTGAGAAGAAAGTTGCCTATGAAGGTAGTTTAGATAGATTATATAATCATGATTTCCATAAGTTCTTAGAATATAACATACAAGACGTGATGCTGATAGCAAACATGGATAAGAAGTTACAGTTTATAGATTTGGCAAACACTATTGCACATGACAATACTGTATTACTTTTTACAACAATGGGTGCTGTGGCAACAACAGAACAAGCAATTATCAATGAAGCACACAAACGTGGCTATGCTGTTCCTGATAGACCTAAGCCAAATAAAGAAGAAAATACTACGGCGGCAGGTGCCTATGTGGCATTCCCTAAGAAAGGATACCATGATTGGATAGGCAGTATGGACATAAACAGTCTATATCCTAGTGTGTTTAGAGCATTGAACATGGCTCCAGAAACTATTGTAGGACAACTTAGACTAGATTATACTGATGAAGAAATAGAAAGCAAACAGAAGTTAGAGAAGATGTCTTTTGCTGATGCATGGCTAGGTAAGTTTGGTACCAATGAATATGAAATGGTTATGGAGAAAGACGTAAACAAAGTAATGCATCTTGATATGGAGGATGGTACTAGTGTAGAAGTTACTGGTGCAGATGTTTACAACTTAGTATTCAATAGTGGTCAGCCTTGGAACATTAGTGCTAATGGTACTATATTTAAAACAGACTTTCAAGGTATTGTTCCAGGACTATTAGAACGTTGGTATAAAGAAAGACAACAATTACAAACAAAAAAGAAAGAGGCAACATCAGATGCCGATATAGCCTTTTGGGATAAGAGGCAATTAGTTAAAAAGATTAATTTGAATTCGCTCTATGGAGCGATATTGAATCCAGGATGTAGGTTCTTTGACAAACGTATTGGTCAGAGTACTACATTAACGGGTAGGCGGATCACCCGCCACATGGGAGCAAAAGTGAATGAGTTGCTCACAGGAAGATACGACCATACAGGTGATACACTAGTCTATGGTGATACAGACTCTGTGTATTTTACAGCCACTCCAGCCTTGCCAGAGGATATGGAGTTGAATATGGATAGTGCTATTGCTCTGTATGACCGTATCAGTGACCAAGTTTCAGACACATTCCCACAGTTTATGAAAGATGACTTTGGTTGCACATTAGACAAAGGTTCTATTATTAAAGCAGGTAGAGAAGTAGTTGGACGTTCTGGTGTGTTTATTACTAAGAAAAGATATGCAATTATGTGTTTAGACATAGAAGGATATCAACCAGAAGGTGGTAAACTTAAAGTAATGGGAATGGATATCAAGCGAAGTGATACGCCTGAGTTTGTACAAGACTTCTTAGAAGAATGTTTGAGTGATGCACTAAATGGACACAAAGAAGAAGATGTTATCGCAAAGATAAAAGATTTCAAAGAGCATTTCAAAACATTAGATCCTTGGAAGAAAGGTATGCCTAAACGTGCAAACAATATCACTATGTACACTAAAAAGTACAACAGACAAATGAAGTCTCCAGGAGACAATTATAGATTATACAAACTTGACAAACTCAAAGATGAAACTGAAAGCAAAATGATTCCAGGTCATGTTAGAGCAAGTATCAATTGGAATAACTTAAAGTTTGCAAACAGCGACAACTACAGTCTAACTATTATGGATGGGGCAAAGGTTGTTGTGTGTAGACTAAAAAGCAATCCAATGAATTATACAAGTATTGCATACCCAACAGACGAACTCAACTTGCCCGATTGGTTCAAAGAGTTGCCGTTTGATGAAGAGGGAATGGAAGAAGCAGTCTTGGATAAAAAGATAAAAAACGTCTTAGGCGTTATGGGTTGGGACTTATCCAGAGCAAACGACAGTAAAGTAATGGATGCGTTCTTTGAATTTTAATCGAAAAAAATGGAAAGAAAATACTTGACTTTTCTAAATACATACTATACAATATATAGAAAAATGTTCTATCGGAGAAAACTATGAGCAATTATATTAAAGACACACTTAAAGATGTTATCAGACATACACATGACTTAGGCATCTTTGAGATGGTAAAAATCAAAGGCTCGACAGAGTCTACAGAAATCGAGACAGTCGATGCAGACAAGACTGTTATACTTAAAGGTAGCACAAATAATCCTGTAGTGGACTTTGCTGATGCAACAGTAGGTCTAAGCAGAATGGCTGTGCTAAAAGGTTACTTGCAATATCCTGGATTTGATAAAGAGGATTCAACAGTTACAGTTCAAACACAAGAACGTAATGGAGAAGAAGTGCCAGTAGAAGTAGCATTTACAAGCACAGAAGGAACAGATGCACATTATAGATTTATGTTAGCAGATGTTATTAATCAGCAACTAAAAGACATTAAGTTTAAAGGTGCAGAGTTTGATGTTACTATTCAACCTAGCAAAAAGATGATGCAAGACTTATCTTACTTTAATAATGTATTGGCGGCTTATGAAGCCAACTTTATGCCAAAGACAGAAGAAGGTGCATTGTATTTTTATGTTGGTGCTGAAGGCAGTGACAGAACTAAAATTTTAATTAACAATAATGTAGAAGGTGAAATAAACACAGATTGGAATTGGCCTCTTGACATTGTACTAAAAATTCTAAGACTATCTGACAATGCAGAAGTTGATATGAGTTTTAACAATCAAGGACTTCTACAAATTACAGTAAACAGTGGCATGGGAGTTTACACATATCTATTGCCAGCGAGGTCGTAATGAAAGATTTATCCAAGAGACATAGCGATTACGCAACATTTTTGCCAGCAATCAGTGGATTCTTTACTGAACTGTTGGGGAGATGTAATAGTGTTGAAGGATACATTCCAAATGTAGATGGTAGAGATAGAGTGCCACAAGGCTTTGAAAATGGCTTTGAAGGCATGAACTTCTTAGATAAAGAAAAAGGTTACTACTATTATGATAAGGCATTGTATAGTGCCGGTCATGCCTATTTAGACTTAGACAGAAGTGCTATAATGGAATACATTATACACGAAAGAGATAAAAACGAAACAACTATTGTTGGAGACTCAGGTGGTTTCCAAATTGGTAAAGGTGTTATTAAGTTTGACTGGGAGAACTTCTTTGAGAAACCAAGTGATGCAAACTACAAGGGCGATGCCGATAGAGTCCGTGCTAGAATTCTTGCTTGGTTAGAAAATACTGCAGATTGGAGTATGACATTTGATGTTCCTAGTTGGGCATGTAAGCCTGGCTTTAGAGAAAAGACTGGACTAAACAATTTTGATGAATGTTTAAAATGTACAACATTTAATTTAGATTGGTTTAAAGATAATCGCTTAGGACAGACAAAGTTCTTAAATGTATTACAAGGAACTTATTGGGAAGATGCAGAGCAATGGTATCAAACTGTTAAGCCTTATTCACAAGGACCCGACGGATTAGAAGGTTGGGGTATGGGTGGTAACAACATTCGTGATATGCATATGGTATTGAAAAGACTTATTACTATGCGTAATGATGAACTGTTACAAGACAAAGATTGGATACACTTCTTAGGTACAAGTAAACTTGAATGGGGTGTAATGCTAACAAGCATACAAAGACAACTTAGAGAACATGTCAATCCAAATATTACAGTAAGTTTTGATTGTGCTAGTCCTTATATTAGTAGTGCAAATGGATTAGTTTATACTAGAAACAAAATTACAAGTGAACAAATGAGTTACATAATGGAAAAATGTTTTGACAACAAAGCATTTAGCCACTTTAGTCCAGGTAGACTATCTGATAATCCTTTCCCTTGGGAGAGTGAGATTGGCAGAAGAGTTACTGCTGGAGATTGTAATTGGTATGCTCCTGGTATGCTAAACAAAATTGGTAAAGAAGGTAAAACATCTTGGGATAGTTTTACTTATGGAATACTAATGGCACATAATGTTTATATGCATATTAGAGCAGTACAAGAAGCAAACAGTCTAGCAACAATGGAGTTTGAAAACTACAAACTAGACTGGAGACAATGGCAGAAAAAAGGTAAAAAACTTAATCAAGAAAGTCTATGGACACCAAGAAATATGTTAATGTTTAACACACTTGTTGAAGAAGTATTTGATCCTAAATGCCCTAATCCATTTAAAATTATAGATGAAGCGAAGCCTTTCTTAGATGATGTTAGCAACAATAAACACAAGGATCATGATAGTGCATTTAAAAATAGTGCGGCTAGTATGTTCTTTGATGAAGAAGTTGAACAGCAAGTAGAAGGCGAGTTTGATGAGATTCAAGAGAAGGCTTTAGATAGTTTAGTAGAGGAATTGTAATGGCAGAATTTGTCAACAGCACTGGTAAGACAGCACTATTAATTGGTGTTGGAGGTATTGGTGGTAATGTATATCTTAATGAATTAAGAGCATTAGGATATAATGTTACAACTGTTGACAATGTTGTACCAGCAGACCATGTGTCTATTGATGATGTTAAAGGAGTATTTGATGTAGCAGTTATATGTGTTCCTAACTATCTACATGAATACTTTGCAGAACGAATAGCACCTTATGTAAAAACTGTCTTTATAGAAAAGCCAGGATTACCTACAGCGGATCAATGGAATCATTTGTGTGATAGATTTCCAGCAACTAGATTTATAATGTGTAAGAACAATTTGTATAGAGATAGTTATGGTTTCTTGGACAAAGTAGATAGTATTGAAAACATCACAAGTATTAAAGTAAATTGGTTAAACAAAAACAGAGTACCTAATCCAGGTAACTGGAGTACAAATAGAAAACAAGCATGGGGTGGAGTTGCATTAGATTTATTCCCACATTTATATACACAAATGATAAGACACTTTGGAGAACCAACAAACTTTGAAAGAGTAAACTTTATGATGATGCAGAAATGGACATTAGCAGACTTACTGGATTCAGAGTATGGTATTGTAAATCCAAATGGTGTGTATGATGTTTGCGACTTTGCTACAGAAAGATGGATACTAAATGATAAAGTTTTAGTAGAAGTTAATGCAAGTTGGAAAGAAGGTATAGATGACCAGAGTATTACAGTACAAACAGTAGACAGTTCATACAGATGGGACTTTGGATTATGTCCTAATTATGCATATAGTAATATGATAGAAGCAGGACAGTCAACTCCTTATCAGAAACATAGGGAAGTAGATGAATGGATACATAAAAACTTAGAGGTTTATCATGAAGGTTAAGTTGTTTTATACAACAGGACATGATGACATACTAGAAATGGTATGGGATAAGCCTGAACCTAAGGATGATGAAATAGAAGTTGAAAGCATCTACACAGGTATTTGCAGTAGCGATGTTGCTATGTTCAATGGAGAATTTACTACATTGCCTAAAGAAATACAAGGACATGAATGCGTAGGTAGAGTAACTAAGTTAGGGGAGTTTATGTCTGGAGTTAAAGTTGGAGACTATGTAGCAACAAGAGGCGAACCTGGCTTTGCAGATTATTATAATTGTAATTTCAAAGATTTTGTTATTGTTCCTAAAGCAGAACCTAAATACATTATAGAACCAGTTGCATGTTCTATAAACATTGCAAGTAGTATAATTGGTTCTCCGTTGAATAGTTCAATAGCAATAATAGGCACAGGATTTTTAGCAAGAATGATATATGAATATCTACATCATTTAGGATATAATAACTTTACTGTAATAGGTGGAGCATTCAAAGACTATTGGAGCAGTAAAAAAGATGTAGAGTTCAATGGTGATATTAATGCTGGCTTTGATTACTTTATTGATATGACAAGCAATCCAGATTATTTTAATGTAGACTTTGTAAACACAAATGGTACATTTATAATTGGTGCAGAGAAATGGGTTACTCAAGTAGACTTTAGTAAGTTCCTTTGGAAGAACATCACAATCAAATGTCCTAGTCCAAGAGATATACATTTTCAATCTTGTATGAAAACAGCAGTAGAATTAATTAAAACAAATAAAATTAAACCAAAAGACCTTTGGGGAAAAGAATATCACAGAGACAATGCCTTTGAAGCATTCAATGATAGATTAAAGGGTAAGGAAAGACTCAGGAGTTATGTAACATGGAAATAGCATTCACAATATTAGCCATATCAATTATATTATTGTGCGGCTTATATGTAGCATTAGAAGTCATACCAAGTGGCACAAAAGGTATAACAAAAGAATATACAAGTCCATCTGGTAAGAAGAGAACTGCTACTAAAGATAGGGAGATGCACATTGTCTGATTTATACTGGGAGACAGCATACATGTTCTATATTTTAGAATGGGTATGGGCTATTGGCATAAACATATTAGTAGTATATCTATGCTATAAGTTTGTTACTTGGGGTATAAGTGGTGGTGTACAAAGATTATTTAAACGTAAAAAGAAAACGGATGACATAAACAGCGGAGCAAAATATGGCTAAGGTACAAGGAAGAGAAAACTTTGGAGAAGATCCTAAATTCTTTATTGGTAAAGAAGTAGAGCAAACTCCATTGCATGGCAGAAAAACATTGTTTGTTATTGGCAGACAGAATCCAAAAGAGATTCTTGCTAGATGCTTGAACAATAAGATTGACCATGTGTATTTGGGTTGTGCTGATTCATTTCAACCCGGAGATGATAAAGACAGTTGGCAAGACTGGGACTTTATTATAACAAGTTTATTAGAAGCAGATGTTTGGGTAACACTAGATTTTGACAGCAAGTATGCTAATCATGAATGGTTTCATGACAATGGCTGGAGTGAAAGTAATAAATTTATTCCTATGATTGCAGTTAGATTGCCATACATTGATGCTTTTAACTATAATACTACACTAAAGTTAGATGATAGATCCTTTGAAGGAACTAACACAGGTGTTTGGTGTCACCAATTACATGACTTAAAAAGCAGATCCAACTACACCGATTGGTCCGATTATGTTGGAGATGAGGTAATAGACTAATGTTGCGTTATATTATTGGTGTTGCAGTTATAACATTAGTAGTTTGGCTGTCAGTAAAAGGCGGACAGAAAGAAGTAATTGGCTACACATTTCATGGACATGAAATAACTAAGGAAGACTTATGATAGATGGATACATATTAGCACTTATAACGTTGGCAGTTATTGTATATATCCTTTGGGATAACAACAACAATAAGCCTAGTCATTAATGAAAACTAACCAGAAAAAATGGTTGACAAGGACAGTCAAAGACTGTATTATAGTATAACATGAAGATAAAACTTGAAGTTGAGATAGATACAAAACAAGATATTGATGAGATTAATCAACTAATCGAAATAGTATCTGAATTTAGAGATAGATTAATATCACTTCAAGATGATGAAGAGTACGATGATGGAGATGATTAATTTTTTAATTGGAATTGTATTAGTAATAGGTGCATTCCTATTTGCATACGTCAGTTCTGTTGTTGTACATGAAGAAAAAACCGGAAAGCCTTACAAGATGTTTTGGGAGAAGGAGAAAAAGATTGGACCAGATCCCAAAAAGAATCCTGATTTAGGCAAAGGTAAATTCGATAAGCAAAGAGTTGCCTATCGACCAGAGGACAACACTTAATGGTATGGGATTATATAGTCATACTGTTTTGGAGTTTAGTAGCGATTACATGGGCATCTTACGGTATGCATGTAGTTAGAGAATATATTAACGTTAGATTAAGAGACGGAGAATGATATGGAACCAATGATGAAGAAGCCAAGTCTGTTTAGAAGAACAGTAATGGGTACTATCAATTTGTGGCGTAAAGTAATGGATGTGAGATATAATCCATTAAGGTATGTCAAAGATCCAAGTTTGCAAACATACTTTATGTTAGTGCTATTCACTATCTGGAGTGTTTACTTTGGATTCTTAGCGGCAAACTACTTAGGGTGGTTTGGATATAATACTGTAGTAAGCATTATTATACATTTTTGTATTTTATTTCCTATTGCATTTACTAATGCTATCTTTATTGATGCAGAACGTGATGGTCACAAATGGCTTAAAGAATGGAAAGAAGAGCAAAATAGATATACTATTGTTGCTAACAGGTTAAAGAAAAAGAATTTAACACTTTGGAATCCTAATAAGGAGGCATAATGAGAGAAAGTGAAAAGAAATTAAAAGAGTCATACGAAAGTGTGATAAACAAATTCGATGATTTAGACAGAGGTTTTGATAGAACTGAAAGGCTAGTCAAAGGATTATACATTGTTATTTTATTAACAATGGCAGTAACGGTAATGATATGAATGCATTACTAAACACAAAAGAGTTCAACGAGTTTTGTGCTAAGGTTGATATTCTCGAAAGCAAAGGATACAATGATTTTTCTTTTACTGTTGACAGAACAAAAGAAGGCATGTATAATGTAGAGATACTAGGCGACCATAACTTGGAAGAACTAGATAAACTAACGGAGACATAATGGAACCATTTAATAATAATCCAAGTGAACTTGTAACATTTATAAGTTTGTTTATTGTTGCAGTGGTCATTATTCCAATTGCATTTATGAAAATAGGAGAGTGGTTAGAATGAGAAATATTTGGGTAACATTTAGCCAAGAAGGCGTACATTATTATCCAGGTGCAGATACTAATCCTGCAACTGCTACAGGCGATTGGGACGATGTTAGTTTCTTGGGATACAAGCACAGACACATATTTCATTTTAAAGTGTGGATAGAAGTATTCCATGATGACAGAGACATAGAATTTATTCAGTTTAAGAGATGGTTGCAAAGACTTTACAACCAAGATGATGTTCTTGAACTGAACAACAAAAGTTGTGAAATGATTGCTGATGAATTATACAAAGTAATCAACGACAAATATCCTAACAGATTTGTTAGAATATCAGTAGCCGAAGATAATGAAAACGGTTGCGAAATGGACTACCCTGTTCACAGCAGACCTTTGAGAGAAGAGTTTGTTGTTGAGGACACGGGTTGTTAATCTATATATAGAGGAGAAGAAAATGAGTTCAGAAATTCATTTACAAATAAAAGCACAGATGGAAGCCTATCTAGAAGAAAGTGCAAAGTTCGAAGAGAAAGGCGTCAAAGCAAGTGCCACAAGAGCAAGAAAGGCTCTAGGTGAACTTGGAAAACTTGCTAAGAGCAGACGTGCTGAAATCCAAGAAAAGAAAAACAGTATGTAATTATGAAAGTATTTTTAGTTGAACTTGAACCAGTAGAAACAAGATATACTGCCCAGTGGAAAACACATTTGCCTAAACAAATGGAACAAGCAGGGTTAGATGTTGAAGTTATCACAGGTCCAGAAGATGCACCACAGGATACAACTCCTGGTGCATTTTTAAACTTCAGTGGTACAAACTATTGGAAGAGTGAGCAGTTGAAAAAGATTAGCCATATGTTTGCTAATGGTGAAGTAAAGGATGGAGATTATTTTCTCTATACTGATGCTTGGAACCCAACCGTTCTTCAACTAAAATACATGGCAGAATTGCTGAATGTTAAAATTAAAATCGGAGGCATGTGGCATGCCGGTAGTTATGATCCAGTAGACTTTTTAGGAAGATTGATTGGAGATGCTCCGTGGTGCAGACATGCTGAGATGGCTATGTTCAATGCCTTCGATGATAATTTTTATGCTACTGACTTTCATATTGATTTGTTTATGCAATCCTTTCCGGAGGCAGACACATCTAAAATACACAAAGTTGGTTGGCCCATGGAATACATGCCAGGTCTATTACAAGAGTTTGATATACCATCAAACAAAATGGACATGGTATTGTTTCCACATAGAATTGCTCCAGAAAAGCAAGTCGAAATATTTAGAGATTTAGGCAATGAGTTTACTGATGTTGAATTTGTTGTTGCACAAGATAAAGTTCTTACTAAAGAAGAATATCATTTATTATTAATGAGAAGTAAGATTGTGTTTAGTGCTAACACACAGGAAACATTAGGGATTGGTTGCTATGAAGGTGCATTAGTTGGTGCATTACCAATGGTACCTGATAGACTGAGTTATTCAGAAATGTATTTGGATGACTTTAAATATCCTAGTAAGTGGACAGAAAGTTTTGACAGTTACTTGGAACACAAGGAAGAAGTTGTAGAGTTTATACACAACTTATTAAATGCAGACCTTAGTATTAAATGCCAAGAGCAGGAAGATATTTTAAAGGAAGAGTTCTTTGGCGGTACTGCATTGTATAATATTATTAGAGGTAAGAAATGAAAAGTACAGAAAGATCCGTTGTAGTTACTGGCGGAAGTGGTTTTATAGGAAGTAATGTATGTAAGCAGTTTGTTGAAAACGGCTTTACTGTTATCAATATAGATAAACGTAAACGTGAAATGGATGGTGTTACACAATATCCGTTTGAAGTAGATAACAAGCAAGTGCAAGGCATATTAAAACTAATCAAACCTGATGTAGTTGTACACATTGCCGCTTACAATAGTGTGCCAGATAGTTTAGTAAACACTAATCAGACATATACAGATAATGTATATTCAACTATTAGTTTACTTAATAATTGCGTAGACGCAGGTGTTAAGAACTTTATATTTGCTAGTAGTTCAAGTGTATATGGAACAAGCATTAATGAAGATGGTTCGTTTAAAGAAACAGATCCTTTAAGTCCTATCAATCCATATGGTAGAAGTAAAGTGATGTGTGAAAGAATCATTGAGGACTATGCAAAAACATATGGCATAAACTATATGAACTTAAGATTATTTAATGTTGCTGGAAGTGATGGAGGCAAACTTGGATATCAAAAAGATCCAATTAAACATGTATTGCCAATACTTGTACAGAAAGGTTTACTTGGTCAGGTGTTTACAGTGAATGGTGTAAATTATCCTACAGATGACGGCACAGTAATTAGAGATTATACTCATGTATCAGATGTTGCTAGAGCCTTTGTTGCAACAACACATTGGATTATTGACCAACAACTAAGTGGTGTACTAAACATAGGTAATAACAATCCTGTGAGCATGTTAGAACTTGTTAAAGAAGTTGAAGAACAATTAGACACAACGATAGAAGTACACAATGCTGTAGAAAGAGATGGCGATATGATTCAAACTCATGCAGACATTTCTACTACAGAAAAAGTATTAGGTTGGCAACCTGCTTTAAGTATTAAAGACATAGTTGCTGATGAGATTAAATGGCAAAAAATTAAACTTAAGAAACTATTGTAATGAAAAAATATTACACTTGGGAAGATGTAAACAGTATGATGGCTGATATCACTCAGCAGATGGCTACTCAAATGTTAAAGCCACATGTGGTATTAGGTCCTGGTAGAGGTGGTTTCCCAATTGGTGTAATGATGAGTCATTACTTTGACATTCCATTTCATGGCTTTGAATGGCAAACAAGAGATGGAGAGGTACAAAATTCTAACCAACTCAGACAACTTTTGTCTAAATACAATGGTAAGAGAGTTGTTATTATAGATGATATAAATGATACAGGCACTACACTGAAAGGAATACATGACATTGTTGTAATGGAAGGTATGACAGACAATGTAAAGTATGTAAGTTTATTTGAAAAGTTATCTAGTGACTTTAGTGTACAAATATGTGCTAAAGAACTAGATGAGGAAGAAGAAAAGCAATGGATAGTATTTCCTTATGAGGAGTGGTGGAAATGAGTACATTAGAAAGTCTAAACAACCATCTTAAAGTATTAACTGAAAGACACAGGGAATTGGACAAGAAAGTAGCAGAAGATTATGCTAATCGCCTAAATAGTGAAGAGTATAACAAAGAAAAGTTAGACAAATTAAATCTTAAACAAGAGATTGAAGCATTAAAACAAATAATTACGTTGAAAGAACAACAGGACATCCTCGTCCATAACTCGGAGAAACAAAATGGAAACTAGTAAACAAATTAAAGCAAGACTTAGAGAAGCCGGCAAAAGATTTTGGGCAGGCGATAACATATCAGACTTCATAGAAGAAGGTGAAAAGCAAAAACTTGTAGATGAACTTACACCTAAGTTTGAAGCAGTTCTAGAAGGATTGGTTATTGATATAGAAAATGATCCTAACAGTCAGGACACAGGTAGACGTCTAGCAAAGATGTATATCAATGAACTAATGGCTGGTAGGTATGATCCTATGCCTAAAGCAACTGCATTTCCTAATGACAGTGAAGATAGATATGAAGGTATGCTAGTTGTGAGAAGTGAACTTACAAGTATGTGTTCACATCATCACCAAATAGTAAAAGGTGTAGCATACATTGGTATCTTAGCCGCAGAAACATTGATTGGTTTGTCTAAATACACTAGGATAGCACAATGGTGTGCAGAACGTGGAACACTACAAGAAGAACTTGCTAATGATATTGCTAGAGAGATTATGAAAGCAACGGGCAGTGGAGACATTGGTGTTTATGTACAAGCCACACATGGTTGCGTAGAGAATAGAGGTGTACAAGCACATAGTAGTCTTACACAGACAACTGTATTGAAAGGTGCATTCAAAGAAGAAGCAAAGGTGCAAAAGGAGTTTATGGATAACATAAAACTTCAAACACAATTCAGTAATAGACAAGGTCAGTAGTGAAAACGTTCAGTGAAGGAACATATAGACCTTTACCCAAAGGTGTAACAATCCAGCAAAGCAAAATAGATGGCTTGGGTTTACATGCTACTGTTAGGCTACAAGCAGGAACAATATTAGGCGAGACTCATGTGTTAGTTCACAATAGAGATAGACATGAATGGGTAAGAACACCATTGGGTGGATTTATTAATCACAGTGAAGATCCTAATGCATATATCAGTACAGACAGAGGCGATAGAACTTTACACACAATTAAACCTATTGCTAAGGGAGAAGAACTTACAGTATATTATAGATTCAAAGGGTACGATGGTACCGTTGGAGATGATACCGTTCCACAATTAGAGGAGTAACAAATGGTAACCATACCAGATATTATAGGATTATTAGGTGTAGCCTTGCTAATAGGTACATACGCCTTATTGCAATTTGATAAAATAGACCCTAAAGGATTTTGGTATAGTTTTAATAATATGATTGTTGCAATACTTGTGACAGTAAGTTTGTTATACAGTTGGAACTTGGCTAGTATGGTAATAGAAGTGTTTTGGTTTACTCTAAGTGTGTATGGTGTTGTAATGTATTATAGGAGAAAAGCATGAAAGTAGCCATTACTGGTCATACAAGAGGACTAGGCAAAGGATTATATGATGCTTTACTAGAACAAGGACATGAAGTATTAGGTTTTTCTTTAAGTACAGGATATAATATTAATACACCTGAAGGTGCAAATAAAATTGTAGAAGAAAGCAAAGACGTTGATTTGTTTATAAACAATGCATTTAGTTTAAATGCTGACACAGAAGAGATAACAAATTGGGAAACCACACCCACCAACCTAACAAAATATAATGGACAAGTAGAACTATTAAAGTTATTAAAAGTTATTTGGAAAGATACGCCAAACAAATTTATAATACACTTAGGTAGTAGAATGGTGCTAAAAAATCCACAAGGTATGCCATTCCTAAAGTTATACAGAAAGACCAAAGAATTAGCAGATATTGAATGTAATGTTGATACTCCAAACATTTGTAATATACATGCAGGATTATTTGACACAGAATTAACAAAAGACTGGCCCGAAGATTGGTACAAAAGTCCTGTTAAGGATTATGTAGATTATATTCTAAAAATTATAGAATTAAAAGATGATGTTTGGGTAAAATATATACTTTTAAATCCGCCTTTAGGAAGTGGTAAAATACCTATTCCAGAAAAACTTGTAACAAATTACATTGGTAAGGTTGATGCAGTTGGACAAAATATTATTCAGTATTTAACTGCTAAAGACTATGATGTAAGTGTTAATGCAAGTTTTAGCGAAAAACATGATATGGTAGTTTACAACCATGATAAATATTCACCAGAAATATTGGAAAAATATCTTGACTTTTGGCAACAAGATATGCTAAAATATGTTTTAAGTATAGATTGTGATAAAAGTATGTATGTAAAATTAAAAAATAATAGTATAACACAGGATATTAATTCATGTGTTCTAAAAGAAAATGCTATTATAGATGCAGATATAAAAACAAAATTTATACAATTTGTAATAGATATGAGAACAAAATTGTATCCAGATGTTGTTGAGATAGGGAGCAAAACATGATAGAGAAAAGACATAAGTCGTTTGTAACATCGAATGGTTTAGTTCCTATCGATAACATTGTAAACAAGATAGGTGCAGGCAAGACAATAGAATTGTTATTAGAAATGTTTCCTAAACTAACAAAAGAAGATATATTTGAAGCAATTCACTTTTATGCCGACAATACAACTGTGCCTAATATGGACAATGAAAAACTATTGAAGGTAGAAAATACAGGTGGTAGAGATGATGTAATTATAGAAGTTACTAATCTTAATCAGGTAGTTTACATAAAGTTACTATCCATAGGACATCAATACTACAACGAAGTAGAGGATTTTAGTAGGCTTATGAATCAAGGTCTAAGAATTGTAACTCTACTGAACATAGAATGTTTTGAAGCAAACACAATAATTAAAGATGAATTAGCATTAGTTGTAAACGAAGCAATGCAAATGGCTGTGCCTGATATTGTAAACGACTTTGAATCAACTAAAAATGATTTAGACTATAACGAATTTAAAACAAGAAAGAAAAAAACGCAAAATGGAAGTTAAAACATTTGACAATAAAGTAAAGAAGGAACCTAAGTTAAGGTACTCTGAAGTATTTTACTCTGTGCAAGGCGAGGGTAGATGGGTAGGTGTGCCTAGTGTATTCCTTAGAACTTTTGGTTGTAACTTTGAATGTGCAGGTTTTGGACAACCACGTGGAGACATCATAGCGAAGGACGACATGCCTTACATGACTGATGAACGTGCCGATAAGAATCATCCCGATGCTTATAAAAGTATCGAAGAGTTGCCTGTTACACCAATTGGGTGTGACAGTAGTGCCAGTTGGGCAATGAAATATAAACACTTACAGAGGACAGAAACTGTAAGTGAAGTGATTGATAACATCATTTCATTGTTACCAGATGGTACTTTTCAGGGCCGGCACGGCGAAGACATACACTTGGTTATCACAGGTGGTGAACCGCTACTAGGGTGGCAACGTGTTTGGCCCAACCTTATTGATAGACTAAACAAAGAATATGGTTTAGTAAATGTTACATTTGAAACAAATGGCAGTAAGTTTTGTGAAGATAATATGATTGAATACTTTAACAGCGATGGCAAAGATGTGCATATTACTTGGAGTACATCACCTAAACTGTCTATTAGTGCTGAGACAAGAGAAGATACATTAAAGCCTGAGTGTTTAGTTTCAATGAACAAAGTAGAGAACAGTTATCTTTACAACAAATTTGTTGTTAGAGATATGATTGACTTCGATGAAGTTGATGAGTACGTGAGTGCGTATAAAGAAGCAGGTGTAACAGTAGATGCTGTTTACTGTATGCCTGAAGGTGCAACATTTGAACAACAAGAATTAACTGAGAAAGATGTTGCTGAAGCATGTATGCAAACAGGATACAAGTTTAGTCCTAGATTGCATATTAATTTATTTGGCAATGCTTGGGGTACATAATGCAATTTTGTGCAGAGTGTAACAGAGTAGTAATGGTAGTTAGATATCACACACCAGATATGAAGAAAGTCTTTTGTGATGCATACTGTAGCAACAGGTGGTACAGTGACAACAAAGACAAAGGAGATAATAATGGCGAAGAAACGTAAAATAATTCCATTTAGTTTTTTCCCTGCTAGTTGGGGACTAAAAGGAGAAGCATACGAAAGGGCAAAGATTGAGTATGAACTTACTGGAATAGATAGGAAGATTGCTCTTGCAAAAGTAGGCTGTAAAACAACTGAAGAAGAAGCAATAGCAGAAGCAGATGTTATGCTTGAAGAAGGTGAGATGGATCAAGCACAACATGATAAAGCAGTTGCCCATGTATTAAAAAGACCTTGGGTAGAAGTAAAGAAGATGGAAGTCAATCCTGATGATCCTAAAGCAGGATACATGGAACTTGATTGGAATGATGAGTTTGTTGCTATGCTACAGGAAAAAGGTTATGTTGGCGACAGTGATGAATCTGTTGTAAACAAATGGTTCAATGATATTTGTAGAACAGTATTGCTACAAGAATTAGAGGATCAAGACTATGGCTTAGAAGAACAATATGATGGCAGTGATGTTATATCTGTTACAGAGCCAGAAGTTACAAAGGAGGAACCAAATGAGTGAAGAATCAATAGCAAAGCATAAGTTGGCAGTTCTTGTTAATTCACACATTGCTCCTAAGATAAAGGGTTTTGTAGATGACTTAACTGATGACGAACTGTTAGAACTGCTAAAGTCTTTTAAGACTATGAACATAGACTTAATGAAAGACTTAACAAAGGCGGCTGAAGAAAGAAAGATTAGAAGCAGTCAGTGGATGGAAGACAGTCCGTTTGATGCATTAATGGAACACGGAATAGAAGAAAGAAAATGATGACATTAGTAGAAAAAGGAAAAGACTATAGAATATTTAAGGATAAACTCTTAGGCATTATTCCTTTTTACACATTAGAAGATTCACGTGATGCTTCACAAAAAGGTGGAGTGTGGTATGGTGTTAAGTTTTCTAATCATTATTTTAAATCTCTAGACAAAGTTAAGGAAGGGTTACAATGAAGTATTTATTAGTTGACAGTTTGAATATGTTTATGCGAGCCAAACATGTTGGCGGCAGAGGTGCAGATATCGATACAAAGATTGGTATGGCAATGCACATTATGTTCAACAGTTTAGCAAAATGTCATAGAGAATTTAATGCAGACCATATTGTATTGTGTTTAGAAGGCAGAAGTTGGCGTAAAGACTTCTATGAGCCTTACAAGAAGAATAGAAAGGTCACAATGGATCAACGTAGTCCACGTGAAGTAGAGGATGATGAATTATACTTTGAAGCATATGATGATATGGTTAAGTTCTTTGCTGAAAAGACTAACTGTAGTGTAATTAGATGTGAACAAGCAGAAGCAGATGATATGATTGCATTGTGGATACAGGATCATCCAGATGATGAACACATGATTGTTAGCACAGACAGTGACTTCTATCAATTGATGGCAGACAATGTACAACAATACAATGGTACAACGGATCAACTAGTTAGCCTTGAAGGCTTTGTAGATGCTAAGACAGGCAAAAGAGTAGTAGATAAAAAGACAGGCAATGAAAAAGAATTACCTGATCCAGAATACATACTGTTTGAAAAGTGTGTTAGAGGAGATGCTACTGACAATGTGTTTAGTGCATATCCTGGTGCAAGAGTAAAAGGCACAAAGAACAAGACTGGCATAAAAGAAGCCTATGAAGATAGAAACAGCACAGGCTTTAATTACAATAATTTTATGCTACAACGTTGGGTGGACCATAATGGAGACGAGCAGAGAGTTAGAGATTGTTTTGAAAGAAACAGAATACTTATTGACCTAACTGCTCAACCTGATGAGATAAAAGAACTAATACGTGAAAGAATTTCACAACAAAAGCAAACAGAACAAATGAAGAATGTAGGAATACATTTTATGAAGTTCTGTGCTAAGTGGAGTCTACAACGTATGAGTGAGAATCCTACAAACTATGCGAGTATGTTAAATGGCTGTGCAAAGTAAAGTGGATAAAGATGTGCAAAAGATGTTTGATGAAATTAAACATCCAGAGCATGGTAAGAAATATATCTATGAACGAGCAGAAATTAATGGAGTTCATAAGGTATATAAAAGAGAATTTGGTGCTGAACATAGCACTAGACAATTAATCAGTGAATACAAAAGCGGAGGTAAACATGATTAAATTTAAAGACCAAGTACAACTACAGAAGATTAGTGATGATGCTTGGATAGTAAACGATGCTGAAAAGAGAGTAGGCATTTTACATAAGACAATACAGGATAAGTTTACATATCTTGATAAAACTGAAACAGTATTGTTTGAAAATAAAGAGGAAGTGCAAGACTTTTTTAAGAATAAGTTTGTGTTTGATGAGGGTATTGAATTAGATATCACACAACCAGCAACATTCTATATTAAAGGTTATGCAGTTGATTATCCTAATCCAGTTCCTATTGACCATAATCACCCTGACTATATGGAAGAGATTCCGTTGTTTGCAAAAACTGAGAATAGTACGGTTTATTATGCGGCAGGTTGGTATGCAATCAACTTTGAAAAGGGTTGGAAACACGGTAATTGTCCTAAGTTAAACACTTTGGTAACTTATGGTTACGAAGGTCCGTTTAAAACTAAACTGGAACTAAAGCAAAGGCTTAAAGTTCTTAACAAAATTAAACGTAAAGCATTGAGTAAGTAATGAGTGAATTGGATAAGTTTATAAGCAGAGTTAAGCAATTAGACAGTCAAGACGCAAAGGAAACGTCATTTGACGTAAAGTTTCTTGTGAAAGTAGTAAATGAAATCCAAAACAATCAACCTGCAAAGGAAGAAGTTATTTACACAGGCGGTAATTTTACAGACAAATGATTAAAGCATTGAGAGATATAGTAGAAAGAGCAACAGGTACAACTCCACAAACAAATGGAACTTCCGCTGAACCTGATTGGAGAGAAGAGTGTGGCTACAACAAATTCTTTAAACATGAAGTAATTTGGCAACAAGGTCACTACACAGGTGACGATAAAGATTGGAGCCAGATTGGTATACCACATTCGGTACTCTCGGATATAAATAAAAATGCTAAAGGAAAATATGGGTGGCACTTTGATGTTGTCCGTGATACCAAATATGCAAAAATTACATTTGAAGACAAGGATGATGCATTTTGGTTTAGATTAAGGAATAAAATAACATGAAGGTAGAAATTTATAGTAAACCACAATGTCCTTACTGCGATATGGCAAAAGCCTTAGCAGAAAGAGAAGGACATGATTTAACAGTTCACATGCTAGATGTGGATTTTGATAGGGAAAAACTTATGGAAACATTTCCAGGTGCAAGAACATTCCCACAAATAATTGTCAACGGCAATAAGGTCGGTGGCTATACAGAATTTAAAAAAATAGTAGACGAGGAATAAAATGAAAAAAGTAATATTAGCAATGAGTTTATTTTTATTATCAGTGCCGTCTTTTGCAGATGACCACTATGTAAGAATGTTAAACAACGGAGAAGGAGGCATGATGGTATTTGAGCCTGCTGTCTTAAAAGTTTCAGTAGGAGATACTGTAAACTTTGTAGCATCAGATCCTATGCACAATTCAGTATCAGTATTTACTCCTCCAGGATCAACTCCTTGGAGAGGTGCAATGAATGAAGAGATTTCAATTACACTAGATACTCCAGGTGTTTATGTATATGAATGTACACCACATGCTATGATGGCAATGGTGGGTGTAATTCAAGTTACCGATGGTGATAGTGTATCACTTGATGGTCAACATGTTGATAAGGCACACGAGTTTGCACAAACATATCAACAAAAATTTGTTATGAACAACGATAGGTTAGACAATTATATACACAGCCTAGCAAACAAAATATTTGAATAAATGAAAGAACTAGGTATGGTATTAGCAGGATGTGTTGCATTCTTTTGTTTCTTTGCGTTTATAATTTATCCAGATTTAGAATATAAAGGTTATCCAAGTACACATACTTGCACAGGCGAGTGTTACGAAGAGTATGTAAGAATACATGGTACAACTGTAGATATACTAAGAGCACAACAGGCTCTTGCCGCTGGAGATCCATTCAGTGACATCAGAAGTTTATGGTCAGGTTGTGCCGCATGTCATGGTGCAGATGGCGGTGGTGGAGTTGGGCCAATGTTAGCGGGACAAAGTTCTGTTGATATACTTGGTAAACTAAATACATATAAGGATAGAGGACAGATAGGCCCTATGAGTCAAATGATGTGGGGTCAAGCCGCAAATTTATCTGAACAAGAAATCAAACTTATAAGTGATTTCGTTGAACAAGGATTCCCAAGTGAATGAAGTTAAAGAACAATTAGAAAACATTATTAAAGATAACGAAGTTATCTTGTTTATGAAAGGTGACCCACATCAACCAAGGTGTGGTTTTTCAGCACAGGTAGTTGACATACTTAAAGAATACAAAGTAGAATTCAGTTATATGGATATACTTGAAGATCCACAAGTAAGAGCAACGTTACCTAGTGTAAGTGATTGGCCCACATTCCCACAGTTATTTGTTAAAGGAGAACTAGTGGGTGGATGTGATATAATCACAGAAATGCATAATTCAGGCGAACTAAAAGATACTCTAATTACATAATTTGGAACATAGGTAGCCTATGAATAAGGATTGCTATCCAAGGCAATAATCCTGCACCAATTACAGCCACAGAAGGTAAAAATACCATATAGTACATAGGATTCTCTGTCATAAAATCCATATCTTTTTCATTCATGCCTATCTTTTTCTCTTCTTCAGTGTATTCACGATATGTAATATTTTCGTAAAAGTTTTCTACATGTTTTGGTTTCATACTAATACTTATATCGTAAAATACAGAAAATCAGTAATATGCTTAGTGCAATTAAACATAGTTTTAAATACCTATTAAAACACGTTTTTATGATAAATAACTGTATAGGAGACTATACAATGAGCAGACCAAAACCAACAATTTTATTAGAAGCAGTACACAAAGACACATACAAAGCGGATCAGGTATTGGCGGCTGAGGCAATATTTAGTGTTTTTTATAAAGAGAAACCAATTAACCTTAGAACACTTAACAAACTTGTAAGTTACCCAGGACCTAAATACAAAAAGGTCAGTTTCAGTAATAGTGGACATGCTTTCAATCTAGCGGAGAAATTGAATAAAACTTTCAACACAGAAGAATTTGCTGTGGTAAAACTAACATCGGGTGAATACATAACAGAGTCTGATGTGAATGATGCATGAGTCACTTCAATATCAAATAGCATTAAAGATGATGCAAGAGCATGATACCTTGCAACAATACACAATCATCGATGTCTGCTACATGATTTTCAAGAACTTACAAATATCAGAAACCACTTTCACAGGGTTACGTTTAACTAAACTTGGTAACACATTGTTAAAACAACATTACGACACATATAAGTTTCCTGTATCAGAAGGCATACACAATAGATTACTTTTAAGATTGCACGACAAAATGCAATGGCCCTACTTCTTAGATAGAAAGACCTTGTGGCTATTCAGTGAAGACGATGCAATGTGGTTAAAGTTAGTATCAAACGACATCGAAAAATTTGCAAACAGTTTAGATTAATAGTTAAATAATACTATGGGACAACTGAATTATAATACTCTTAGACCTTTTGCCCAAGCAAAAACAGGTTTTCCACGTTTATTGCAACCATGGGAAGAAATAAATGGTAAAATAAACGGAAATAAGTTCCAATACCAACCATCAGACCATCCTATTCATTGGAAAGATGGCGGTAATTTGCATGATTATGCAGAAGACGAGTGTATGTACACCGTCAACCAATATGGCTTTAGAGGCAATGAATTTGTATTAAATACTCCTACACTGATGACAGCAGGGTGTAGTCATACATATGGAATTGGTGTTAGGGACAACGAAGTTTGGGGTTCTAAACTTGCAAACAGTCTGAACATGTACCATTTAAACTTAGGCGTAGGTGGTATAGGATGCGATAGTGTAGCATTACTAATAAAACAATGCTTTGAAGAAGGACTTGTACCTAATGTTCTTTGTGTGTTGTGGCCCAGCATAGATAGGAAAATGTTAATTGGAGATAATGCAAAACAATTAGATAATCAAGTATTAGACTTTATTGTTAATGAACCAAAACCTAAAATAGAACCTTTTATATATCAATTTGCGGCAGGTAATCCACTGCCAGAAGATAAACAAGCAGAAATGCTTTTTAAAGGTCATTTAATGCAAAGCAATCAACAAAGATTATTAGAGTTTTGGACTTGGAGAGAGATGGTCGTAGGATTGTGTAAACAAAACAATGTTCAATTAGTAGAAGCATTTGTAGAAAAAGTTTCACAAGTATTTGTTATAGAAAAATGTAATAAAAACATACCAAGAGTACCAAACAATATAAATGAACAAAGACTATCTAATTGGGACTTAGGCAGAGACAATATGCATTTTGGAAAGCATGGACATGATGCTTTATCAAAATTATTTATAGGTGAAATAGTCCTCTAATTCAAAACCACAATGCCATTTGAGTAAGTGCTCTGGATATCTCCAAGGTAAATTGTATTGTAATTCTTTATCAAATCTATCTTCTAATATAGAAACAATACCGCCATAAGTTTTATACAAATCATATTGTTTATTTAAGTTTTGAACAAATTGTAGTTTATAGTTGTCTAAATCTTCCAAACTAATTTTCATAGCAATATCAACAGCAACTTCAGTACTATCATTAAAATTGGTATCGTGTGTTAAATTGTAACTGTCAACACCGTCACCGTTCCAAGTCTTATTATGCCAAATACCTGTTACATTTGCTAATGCATAACTTTTAATTTGTGCTGATATATCATGTCGTAGAGAGAATACTAATGAACTTTTAGATAGCCAGTCTTCATGTACTCGTTCCCAATGTTCACTGTCTTTAGGCAATGATCCTGGCATAAATTTGTAAATCATATCGGTTCTATGGGGTGTATAATAGTGCCCGTGTGTAAAATCCAACTCTCCGGTCTGGTGTGCATTGTATTTTAACTTAAAAAGCCGTGCTAGGCCCTGTATGAGCGTCGTAGAACCTGTTCTGTACCCTGAAATTACTCCAATCATGCACATATTTAGTGAAAAATTACCAAAAAAACTGGAAAAAAAGGTTGACTTGAGGCCCAAAAGGACCTATACTATGTACATAGTTTGATAAAAAGGTAGGAGATTTTATGTTAGCAAACGAAGTAAAAATAGCAGGTGAGACAGTCCGAAAGGAACGTTTTGGAATGGCATCAGTTAATGATGACAACAAAACTTTTACAGGTAATGTACTGTTTAAGTCTCAGTTACCTAAGAACAATATGAGTTATGATAACTCAATCGAAACTAAGTTTCTTGATACTGCTCAGGTAGATGGACTCACAGTTTGGAAATCAAACGGTGAAGTTCCTTTTTCAGATATGCTTTTAGACTTTGTTCAGATTGGTGCTATCACTTTTGAACAAGCAGAATTTTCTTTACTGCAAAAGGCTAAAGATGATGAAGCATCATTGGCTACTTTGTTCAGACATTCAGATGGAAACATCTATTTAGGCGAAAATGCACTTGATTATAGAGAGGAAAGACTTGCTAAAATCAAGTAAAAAAGTTGCCAAAAAAAGTGGAAAAAAGGTTGACATGCTCAGCCTTTTTTTGTATAATAGTTGTATTAATTAAGTAAAAAGGTAGGAGTTTTTATGTATATAATCGTAGACAAAAGTAATGACAGCATCCACAGGGAGCCAACTAGGCCTTCTTGGAAGGATCGTCCTTACAAATCAGAAGGGGCGGCTAAGGCTGGTATCACTAGAACTATTAAGTTTTATGAGAAGGCAGTTGCTGATGTTGAACAAGTAGTTGCTGAAGGTAAGCCTGAATATCATTCAAGAGCATACAATGCCTTTAGAACTGCTACTGACGAAGCCTTAGGTCAAACTCACAAAGCAGATGTTGATAACTACAGAGTTATGCATGTTGAAGAGTATGCTTTGATTGAGCCTATGATTACTAAAACTGGTAAGAGTCCTTACAATGGTGAGGAGATTACTGTAACTCAATCGATTAACACACCTCACTACATGGACCCATTGAGTGAGTCATACTGGAGCAGATAATGTTAGATTTTCAAATACTTGACATAGAAAATGACGAAAGTGCCGCTATAAGTGGTACTTCGTTGCAAGGATACATCAACGAAAGTTATTACAACTTGGTTGATGTTTTTGGTGAGCCAACTTACAAAGCAGAAGAAAAAGGCGGCTTTGATAAAGTTTGGACTGAATGGACACTTACTTTTAAAGTGTTAGACGAAGAGGCTGATTCTCCAGATGATTGGGAGTATGTTACAGCAACAATTTATGACTGGAAAGAAGAAGGTCCTAGTGCGTCTAGGCAGTCTAGTTCATATCAATGGCACGTTGGTGGTAAGAGTTACATGGCAGAAGATGTAATTCAAAAGGCTATTGCAGACCATTTCGGGAGACAGTAAGAATGACATTTCAAGTAATTCAAAAGTTAGAGAGTGATAACAGTTCACTCTTTAAACAATCTGTAATCAAAGAGAACTTGAACAACGAGGAGTTCATACTAGGTGCAACAATGTGCCTAGATCCACTTGTTACTTTTGGTGTAAAACAAGTTCCTTTCAGTGAAACAGATGGTCCTGGATTACCTTGGAAAGAGTTTGAACAACTTGCATATGAGTTGCAAACTAGACAACTTACTGGACATGATGCCAGAGATGCTATTCAACGTGATTGTGATACGGCAACAAACGAGCAATGGAACGATTGGTATAGAAGAATACTAATCAAAGACTTGAGATGTGGCACAGGTGCTAAACTTATTAACAAAGTTCAACCAGACACTATTCCTTTATTTGGTTGCATGTTAGCACATGATGGTGCAAAACATCCTAAAAAGATAAAAGGAGAATGTTACGTTGAATACAAATACGATGGTGTTAGGGTTATTGCTATTGTGCAAAACAATAGTGCAACACTATATAGCCGAAACGGAAAGTTACTTTCCAACTTCCCACATATCGAAGAGGCACTCAGCAGACCACAGTTTAATAATTTGGTCTTCGATGGTGAGGTAATGAGTGAAGACTTCCAAAGTTTAATGAAGCAAGTTCATAGAAAAGAAGGTGCTCAAACAGAAGATTCATACTTAGCAGTATTTGACATGCTGACGTTAGAAGAATTCAATGCTGGTGGTACTAGCATGACTGCTATGGAAAGAAGGCAAAGAATAATAAACGATGCATTCGGCATGTTTACAGATAGAATCCAATTAGTTGATGCAACAGTCATAGACATGGATTCTGATGAAGGACAAGCAAAGTTTAAGGTTATGAACAAATTTGCGTTAGACGACGGATATGAGGGTCTAATGATAAAGCCTATTAACGAAGGATACAAATGTAAGCGAAGTCATGCCTGGCTAAAGATAAAGCCTTTCATTGAAGTTACCTTAAAGGTCGTAGAACTAGAAGAAGGTACAGGAAAAAATGAAGGCTTGCTAGGCGCCTTAGTTGTAGAAGGTGAAGATGATGGTAAGTTCTTTAAACTGAATGTTGGTAGTGGACTTACTGATGAGAATCGAGAGCAAATTTGGGCCAATCAAGATGCAGTTATTGGTCAGTTAGTAGAGATTAGAGCCGATGCGGCAACACAAAGCCAAGATGCAGAAGACACTTGGAGTTTGCGTTTTCCAAGGTTTAAGACCTTTAGAGGTTTTGAACTAGGAGAGAAACTGTGATAGATTTAGTATTTGGCTTTATCTATTTTAGTTACCTTGGAGCGATTTGCATTGGTGCTAGTATTGTAATATGGGAGAATTTATAATGAGAGAATTACAAAACGGCGTAACAATTTTGTTGGCATCTATTTTTGTCGTAGCAATTACATTATCAAGTTGTAATGGAGCAGACATGCTTGAACCTGTTGGACCACATCCAACAGACTATTTGGATAGTCCTCAGGACACTTGCACACATATCGAAAGATATGAATTTGATACACCTGGTATTGAAGCACACGAAATTGAAATAAAGAAGGAATGTACAGAAGCAATAAGTTAGAAATGAGAAGATTTGAAAACATAAATGGTGAAAAGCCTGTTATAGAAATTAAAGCACATCGAGATGATGTGCCTAACAGTCAGCACATTATCCTAACATTTAAAAATGGCTATGGTGCTAGTATTATACCTGAATATCATTATCCAAATACAGGTGATGCCAAAGAAGATTGGAAGAATCAAAGTGTCATCAAAGGTATATATGAACTTGCAGTATTTCATAATGGTGAGTTGTGTTACGACACACCTATTACAGATGATGTGCTAAGACGTTTGAATGATCCTGAACTGCAAAATTATGTAGAACAGATTCAAAGGTTAGAGTTTATGTCTATACATCATTTACACAACGAGGACACAGATGCCTAATTGGTGCGACAATCACGTTAGAATAGAAGGTCCTGTGGACAAAATCTATAATTTGGCTAAGGCTTGTAAAGAAGAACAACTATTGGAATACATGGTTCCTGTTGAAGGTACAGCTCAAGATAGAATCAGTGCTTGGGGAACCAAATGGGATATATCTGAGCCACAAATTGAACACATTGTAGAAGATGGTGTAATAGATATGTATTTTATGAGTGCTTGGGGACCTCCCAATGAAGCATTTATGACTTACTTGGATGAAAACGATGACATAGACATTGAATGGTGTTACTATGAAGGTGGTAATTGTTTTTTAGGTGTAAACGGAAGTGATTATGAAGTACCTCAAGACTTAGAATCACCTCGTTGGGAAATGGAAGACATTAAGAGGTGCGATAGTGCATTTGGTATTAGAGAAAGTATTAGGGCCTGGGAAGATGACTAAATTTGACCATTGGAAGAATGTATGCAAAATACATTGGAGAGAAATAATCACTATGAGTATTGCATTGCATTGGGTAGTTGATTTGTTAATCTTAGGACCAATTGTGTTCTTTTTAGGCGTATTGTTTGGCATTCACTTTGATGGAGGACATCATGGATAACTGGGGAGAAGTTGCAATCAAGCGACTCAAAGGTGAAATAGTGGATTGTAGTATCTGCCATAAGCCGTTATTGTACAAGTATTCACACAATGCTTATCCTGTAAATGATAAACGTTGTTGCGAAGACTGTAATTATAACACGGTTTTGCCTGAGAGAATGAAACAGGCTAATCCATACTCAAACATTTAGAGGACAACATGCATACCAATATAAGTAATAACAAGCGAAAGAAACGTAAAACTCTCAGCAAAAGAGAGTATGTGTTAATGCATCCACAACTTCATTACACAGATGACAAAGACAAAATCAAAGATGAAGACAAGTGCTACATCAGTGATTGGATAAAAGGTCAATTAGGCTTTGGGAGTTAAAATGACAGTAGAATTAATTATATATGGATTTTGTGTGTTAGGCTGTGGAGTCAGCAGTTATTTCTTAGGGCACAAAGAAGGTGTAAAGTTGGGAGCAAGTTTGATGTTTGATACACTTTACAAAATGGGCAAGGAAAATCCTGATAATCCAGGAGTTGTTGAATTGGAAACAGAAAAAATGGATGAACAATTTGACAGGCAATAAATACTGTTAATGCGATACACAATACACTTTCACAGCAGACCCCATGGTGTCATAGACGACAGCGGAACTCACAGACTGGATTATGGTTACTACAAACAACCAGAACAAAGTATCACCTGGGAATTAGTTGACTCTCCTGTAGCAGATGCATTTGTTCAAGCAACAAAATTAATCACCGAAAATACTGCTGAAAGTGATACTTCCCCACGTAATTTTATTGATTGGAATAGATATGGAAAACATGTTAGTTGGGACAGTTGGATTCGCGATGCTGAATCACTTAATGAAGAACTGGAATACTGTAAACAATCAGGATTTATTGACTTTGATGACAGTTATTATGTTGACAGCAATCTTGATGAACTGGAAAGAATTAGTAGATTAAACAAAATACACTATGCATTTGAAACTGCATTGGAAGACAAAACCGTACAAACTGAAGCACATTCAGAACTATTTGCCAGTTTGGAACGACTGAACAAGTTGGTTCACAGTTTGGAAAAAGCACCAAACAGCAAATTCGGTGAAAGTTTTTATGTGGTGCGTCACACATCAGACCATGTGAGAGCAAAATATCCCGAAATTACTGAAGACATGTACAGATGTTTTGAAAATAACATACAAAATGGTGACTTGTATTCAGACTTTTTCACAGTGGGCAAAGACTTAGGACATGCTTTTGCCACAAATGATGTTGAATTAATCAAAAACTGTGAAGTAAAGCAACAAAGTGTTATCAGTGGTAGTGTGTGTTTTGCTGTGGATAAACTGCAATTTGGTGTTGTAGAACCAGACGCACAACGTACACAATACTTGGACTGGTGCAAACAACACAATGCAGAACTGTATGGATATGATTATCATCAACCCAAATACAACTTGGGCAGAGCACCAGTGGGCAGATTGGACATCAGTTACAACAAACTCACAGACATATTACAGCAAACACCTTATGTGGTAGGAGTCAGTTTAGATGAGTGACCCAAAACACATAGGATATCCTCTGCCTTCAGAGATGTTTCACACAGACATCATACCCACAGTGGACATAGATGAAGAGTGGCGTAAACATACAGCATACAGTGAACTGCTGGATATTCCACTAAAATGTCCTCATTGTAACTCAGTATTAAAGACAAATGACAGAAACAAAAATACCTAAAGGACACGGCAAATGGCATGGCGGCAAAGGTAGTGCCAGAAAAGACAGTGACAATTCCAAATACGCAGATAATTGGGAAAAAATATTCGGAAATAAGGACAAGAATAATGACAATAACAAAGTCAATCCAAAAGATGTTTGATGCAATCAAAACACCACGCAAAGTAAAAGCAATGAAGTTTGTGGGATATCAGATAAACCTACATGTAGATGGCAGTTTCGACTTCAATTTAAAAGATGATGAGAACATCACATTGGACAAGTTCGGAGCATATGAAGGCGATACTTATACTGTGGAAGACAGAGATGGCGGCATATACTTCAAAAAGCGACAGGGTATTACTGTAATAACAGATGATGAACCCAGTCTAATGAATACTGTGTATAACAACAAAGACTGACTAGAAACCTGCGAAGACCTTAGAAACGGCGCGACCCCATTTAAGGCGGCGTAAAACTAGAAAATGCGAAAAATACCCATATAGGTGCTCACGCCAACGTTCTATTTGTGCGTTAGCACTCGGCTGTACTCAATAAGGTATAGTGGAATATAGAACAGGCAAGAGCATAGTGTTGATAGAGCTCATAGTGTGTGAAGAGTAAAAGAGAGTTGAATAGGCCTCCTAGCACATTATGTAGCACACTTCTATTTGAATTCTTTATAGTAGAGATAGTGTTAGCCGAATTAAAGTAAATTAACTATATATTAACTACAATTAATTACACAATAACTACAATTAAAGGGTAATTAAATATGCTTACGCATAAACACTTCGTAAACGCAACGTTTACTCGTGTTAATTACTTCTTATTAGACAATAAACATACATACTGGCATACGAATTCTATAGTGTGTACGTTTGTGTGTAACGTAATTACTATATACAGAATAGTTCTCAATAGTACTGCATAGTGTAATAGTGTGTGCAAGAGTGTGTAATAGTGTGTAATTTTCGGTAGAAACCATGCTGACAGAGTGCTAGGACATGCTGTTACTACTATGCACAGGAACGGTTCGGAAGTCAAAAAAAAATA
>Ga0315315_10000528_pt1 | contig 32496 bp, 21 predicted proteins | sample M140m3416metaG_FD_203699 | JGI IMG/M metagenome (GOLD analysis project Ga0315315, IMG submission 203699) | Ammonia-oxidizing marine archaeal communities from Monterey Bay, California, United States - M1 40m 3416 | ecosystem: Environmental > Aquatic > Marine > Intertidal zone | place: USA... | reverse complement strand
ACGCAAGTCTGTGGGTTTCGCAAAGATGATCGGCTCAGCTAACAGAAACTTTGCCCAATGCGCCACGTTACCTTTCTGATTCGTATTGATTGCCCAACCACTTTTAAGGTCATCATCAACAGCAAGTGAAACACCGTACTCACTCTGTGAGTAGTCTGCGATGGCCACTGGTTCGAGTTGAAACTCATTTCCATTGGCATCTTCAAAATGAACATCTACCATGACAAAGTTGCCATTACTAGCACGCCCAGGTCCCCCCTTGGGCAATGCTTCGTGGGGCAAGACATCAAGCTGAAATGCTGCAACCTTTCCTTTTCCTGCACGATAGAGAACTTCGTAAGTCTCCTCAATTGGATTGGGACCGCTCACCAACAGCGACTGGTCGTGCAGCGTTTCAAAGCTAGCCTCTGATGCAGCCGCCGCTTCGATCGGCTTGAGAACAGTCCATTTTTCGAGCTTTCCGGCACCTGCCAATGCAAGTTCGTTTTCTTCACTCTTCAGGGCGGCCAACTGGCGGTCCACATTAGCTATTTCCTTCGCATGCGGATTCCGAAAAGTCACCTCTGGGCCACGATTATTCCTGTCGACAGTGCTGTTAAAAAAAGCAAAAAGACTGTAATAATCAAGTTGGCTTACAGGGTCGAATTTATGATTGTGACACTGAGCACAACCTACTGTCAGGGCCAACCAAACCGTGCCCGTCGTGTTTGTTCTGTCGATTACAGACTCAACTCTGAATTGCTCGGCATCGGTTCCACCCTCTTCATTTATCAATGTGTTCCTGTGAAATCCGGTCGCTGTAAGCTGATCCGTTGTTGGATCAGGCAATAAATCACCGGCCAATTGCTGGACAGTAAATTCGTCAAACGGCATGTCGTCGTTGATCGCATCTATCACCCAATTCCGATACGGCCACATCACCCGTGCATTATCAAAGGTGTAGCCATTTGAATCAGCGTATCTTGCCTGATCCAGCCAGTGGCGTCCCCACCGCTCGCCATAATGTTGAGACTGCAACAGCTCATCAACAAGTGATTCGTAGGCAGTTGCCGAATCATCAGCCAAAAACGCATCCACCTGACTTGGGGTTGGCAACAAACCGATCAAGTCAACGTACAAACGCTTGATCAATACCGCCCGGCTTGCTGGACCCGATGGCTTCAGGCCCTCACTCTCAAGTCGCTTCAGAATGAAGTGGTCAATCGGATTCACGCACCACGACTGATCTACCACGGGAGGCGGTGCTGATTTAACAACTGGCTCAAAAGCCCAATGCTTCTGATACTCGGCACCACGATCAATCCACTCTGTCAAAACGTTTTTTTCATCCTGACTCAGTGCGCCACTTTCGGGTGGAGGCATCACCTCGTCAGGATCCAATGACATCAAACGCTTCACTAGTTCTGATTCACCAGAATGCCCGGGTTTGATCACTCCTTTTGATATCACACCTTTTCGAGAATCCAATCGCAAACCTGCCTCCCGGTGTTCATCATCAGGCCCGTGACAGGCGAAGCAGTACTCTGCGAGTATGGGCCGTACATCTCGATTATAAAGAACACCTGCGGCGACGGTATCAACATCCTCTGCATGCACATGCATCGCGATGCTGAGAGTGATCAACACCCATGAGAACAAGGGAAAACAAGCTGCGCAATTAAACACCATACTGCCCGCAATTATCGGCTCGTGAACGTGATGAGTGATCCAGAGAATCGGCGTCAAGGACGCCTCAGGGATGAAACAGGAAATAGAGACATGGCCAAAAAACAAAAAATCATAAATCCATCATAGTCTGAGAATGCAGTGACCTGTTCCTCTTCTCACCGATAGCTGTTTCTCACCAATAGCGGCTATCAACTGGAGTTCATGCCGCTGAATATCTCACGAAGAGTATAAATCAGTTGATATCGTATTACATGGTGATCTTGAACGTTAATTCTCGAAGAAATGGTAACAGTGCGTACATCTAAACTGCAGCAAATCGTCAGAATGCAGGCTCGATTCCAAAATGTGTTGCAACAACCATTCTCTCATGCTTTTTTCGAAAAACGTGTCAGCTTCGATGTCTTACGATAAACTTTCACCAAGCCCATTTGTGTCAAACAACCTGTCCGTCAGAATGATCGTTGGTGCTCCAGCCGTATCTCAAACTGCACTCCCACAACAAAACCTGCTGCAAACATGTTTATGACGTTATCCCGAAGCATCATCGCGTTGCTCTTAGTCTATTCTCTGCCTGTTTTTGCTGATGAAGAGAGTGGTGAAAGCAAATGGAAACTGAATCCACTTACCTACAACAACCCAGGTCTCAAGGTTGATCTGGGAGTTGGATTATGGGCGTGGCCGTTGCCGATGGACTACGACGGTGACGGAGACATGGATCTGCTTGTCGCCTGTCCCGACAAACCCTCGAACGGTGTCTTTTTTTTCGAAAATGGAACACAGAATCCAAAAGACCCCAAGCCAGTCTTCAAGCCGGCAGTTCGATTGGGAAAAACGACTCACAATTTCCAGGTCAGCTTCGTCAACGGGAAACCTCGTATCCTCAAGCCTGGATACGAATTCCCCAGAGATTCGAGCACCGGTCAATTTGATTTTTCAAACCCCGTTAAAATCTATCCCCGCCCCAATGTTCATGACCGCAGCGTACGTGCCAACATGTGGCGATACGTTGATTACGATGGCGACGGCGATCAAGACTTGATTGTCGGAGTGGGTGACTGGTCAGATTATGGATGGGACGCTGCTTTTGACCGAAACGGTGACTGGAACAATGGCCCACTGCATGGTTACATCTACCTGATAAGTAACCAGGGTTCTGATAAAAGCCCTGTCTATGAAGACCAACCCATCAGAATCACAGCAGCTGGCAGCGTCATTGATGTGTATGGCTGGCCGTCACCAAATTTTGCCGACTTTGATGACGATGGTGATCTTGACCTGCTCTGCGGTGAATTCCTTGATGGTTTCACTTACTTTCAAAACACAGGCACCAGATCAAAACCCAAATATTCCGCTGGCCAAAAACTGCTCAATCGTGAAAGAACGCCGTTGACAATGGATCTGCAGATGATCACTCCAACTGCGATTGACTGGGACAATGACGGTGACATTGACCTGATCACTGGTGACGAGGATGGGCGGGTTGCGTTGCTTGAGAACACAGGTGAACTCCGCTCCGATGTGCCTCTGTTTGAAGCACCATTCTACTTTCAGCAGGAGGCCGACTCGCTCAAGTTTGGTGCGTTAGCAACTCCCTTCGCGTTTGACTGGGACAAGGATGGTGATGAAGACATTCTGTGTGGAAACACAGCGGGTTACATCGGCATATTCGAGAATCTTGGGCAGGGGAAGAATGGTTTGCCAAAATGGTCCGCTCCCAGAAACATCAAAGCCAGATCTGACGACTCAGACCATGCCGCCACATTTCGCGTGATGGCAGGGCCCAGTGGATCCATCCAAGGGCCGTGTGAAGCCAAATGGGGTTACACCACACTTTCAGTCGCAGACTGGAATGGGGATAAAAATCCTGACATCATTTACAACTCCATATTGTCGCGGATTGGGCTTCTGGTCGGTACGCAGAGTGGTTTGCAGACTACCGAACTAACTTTCAACAATCCAGAAACACCGCCAAGTTGGTACTGGTGGAACCAGTCGTCAACCGCAGCACTTACACAGTGGCGAACGACACCGGTCGCCATTGATTTCAATGGCGATGAAAAGCTTGATCTCGTCGCGTTGGATCAACAGGGTTTTCTCGCTTTGCGTTCTCATGGAAAAGCACCTTCACGGATTTTTGTTGATGAAGACAACCGCCCGATTCAACTCAATCCCAAATCATGTGGTAGTTCCGGCCGAATCAAACTGGCCGTTGTTGATTGGGATAGCGATGGGCGACTGGACATTCTCGTGAATTCTGAAAATGCAACGTGGTACCGCAATTGCGTTGATCGAAAAGACAAGGTTGTGCTAAAGAAAATTGGCAACCTCGCCCAACGTAACGTTGCCGGACACACATCCAGTCCCGCAGTATGTGATTTCGATAACGATCAAAAACCTGACCTGTTAGTAGGGTCGGAAAATGGTCGGATCTACCATATCAAACATGATGATTGCGTTACGTATGATCCAAAGGTATTAATCGCCCGCCAACCAAAACCACAAGCCCAAGCCCGATTCCCTGGATTCGTGAAGGAGGAATTTGTGTTTACCAAGGCCAAGTTCCCCCAATGCCACGCTTCAACGATTTGCGAAACCAGCCGAGGACTTGTTGTTGCCTGGTTCGGAGGCACTCGAGAAAAGGATAAGGATGTTGGAATCTGGACCTCGTATCACGATGGGAATCGCTGGAGCAGTCCCAAAGAATGGGCAACTGGTATTCAGCACGACAGTTTACGTTATCCCTGCTGGAACCCGGTTCTGTTTCAAGCGGAGGATGGCGGCCCCACCTCGTTATTCTTCAAAGTGGGTCCAGACCCCCGTTCGTGGTGGGGTGAAATGATGTTCAGTTACGATCAGGGCCGGACCTTCCGTGATCGCCGACGGTTACCCGAAGGAATCGATGGCCCTGTCCGCTGCAAGCCAATATTGCTCGCAAACAATACCCTGCTGTGTGGTTCATCCACCGAATATGACGGCTGGCGAGTGCATTTTGAAAAGGTTGCACTTGAACAAGGAAAACCAACAGGCACATGGGAACGAATTGGACCGATCAATGAATCCAAACAATTCAATGCAATTCAACCCACTTTCCTGGAGCATGCTAATGGCCGTATTCAGGTACTGTGCAGAACAAAAGAGAGTGTTATCAGCACCAGTTTTTCGGAAGATAATGGCGAGACCTGGTCACCCATGCATGCGACAAACCTGCCCAATCCCAATTCTGGTATCGAGGTGGTGACTCTTCAGGATGGACGGCACCTGATGATCTACAACCACCTTGGGTCGGGAACAACAGGCTGGGGACGCAGGGGACTCTTGAATCTCGCCATTTCTGCCGACGGTCTGCAATGGAAAAAAGTTGCAGTCCTCGAACAGGAAGAAAAACAGGAATTCAGTTATCCCGCCATCATTCAAACCAAGGACGGCATGGTGCACATGACGTACACTTGGAAGCGGCAACGAATCAAACATGTCGTGATTGATCCGAGTCAAATAGACACAGGTGAGTTGTTAAGTCGCGAGAACTGGTATGGAAGAGGGGACGAATAATTTCAAGCGATCACACAAATCGCCACCATTCGTCAGATATCTTAAATTTGTGCTTTCTGAATTGGCGAGATCTGGAAAGTTCCCTCCCGTCAGCAAAAATGGATCATGCTAAACGCTATGACGCTTCAATCCATTCCAACAACAAACACCAGTGGCTTCGAACGCAAAAACGCTGGTCATGAATCTGCTCTTAAACCTTGTGTTCCTTCACTCGGTTGTTTTTTATTCATGATTTCTCCATCACGATGGTTATGTCGAGGTTCGTTCATCGTCACTCTGACCGTGATGGGATTGATAAATGGTGCTTACACAGTCGGCGATGAACCGGAACACGTGTCCCTCGAGGAAAGCAAAATACGCAAAGCGATCGAGGCAGCCTTGCCTTTGCTGGAACAAACATCAAAAGGTTCGGCCGAACAACGCAAGTGCTTTACCTGTCATAGCCAAGCACTTCCGGTCATGGCCCTGAGTGAGGCGAGGTTGCGGAATTTCGAGGTTGATACCAACAACTACGAAAGACAAATCAAGCACACTGCCACACACCTGCGAAAAGGCAAAAAAAGCTACGCCGAGGGAAAGGGGCAGGGCGGTGGTGTTGACACAGCTGGTTACGCCTTATGGACTCTTGAAGTGGGCGATTACCCTGTCGATCCTATTGTTGATGCTGTCACACACTTCCTGCTGGCATCACCTGGGGATTCAGATCATTGGCAATGCAGTAGCAATCGGCCTCCATCCGAATCAAGTGATTTCACAACCACGTATCTTGCGATCCGCGCATTGAAATATTACAGCAATAAAAACCAGAAAATTGCTGCGCAGAAGCGGTACAAATCCACGTTAAAATGGCTTCTCGCCGCCACGCCAAAAACGACTGAGGACAAAGTATTTCACTTACGATCACTCGATTATCTCAATGCACCCGTAGAATCAATGAAGCAATTTTCCGCTGAATTGCTCAAAGCTCAGCAAGTTGATGGCGGCTGGAGTCAACTCGATGGGATGGAAAGTGACCCATACGCGACAGCAACGGTACTGGTAGGACTGATCCGAAGCGGCCAGACAGATCGCCAACAACCGGCCTATGCCAATGGGATTTCCTATCTCGTGAAACACCAGACAGCGCAAGGATCATGGCATGTAAAGTCGAGGAGCAAACCTTTCCAGAAATACTTTGAAACAGGTTTTCCCCACAAGAAAGATCAATTCATCTCGACCAGCGCCACCGCTTGGGCAACGATTGCTTTGCTTCTGGCACTGCCATCAAACGAGGCCGGTGACACATTAGAAGAAGAAAAATTCAAAACTGATTCAGACAAAACCGATTGAGAGCATATCACGCTTCTTCTGAGGTCGTTTTTTCCCGAACCAATACATCATCGCCGTCAACTTTTACCTCAAAGCAATCAACGCGTGTCTTGGGGTTGTCCTCCCACGTTCCGTCACGAATACAAAAACGCCAGGCATGCCACGGGCAGGTTACCATTTTCCCCTCGACGTATCCTTCAGCGAGCGAGGCCCCCATGTGAGGGCAGAGGTCATCGATCGCATACCATTCCTCTCCCGTTCGAAAAACTGCGACCATTCGCCCATCAACGGGAACAGCCCGCCCTTGTCCTTCCTCAAAATCGTTGATTTTTCCCACTATTTCGAACTCGTTCACGATCGTATTCTCTTTTCCATGCTGGTTTGCCTTGTACAAATAGCCTCTTCTCAGGCACACTTTAGCGTGTCTGGCAAGAAAATGCCGACCCGATTCAAGAGAGCGCTCTAGGTCCCTTGATGGGACTAGGGCTGCCACCTTCATTTACGTCACGTTTTTACCGTTACGACAGAATACCATGATCAACCATGAACGCCGCCGCAAGCTCGAATCCCGCGTCTGGCCGCACGTGCAGACGCCAGCTCAGTACGTTGGTGGAGAACGCAACATCATCGTGAAAGATCATGCCAACGTGCAGGGAAAACTTTGCCTTGGCTTTCCTGATGCGTACACCATTGGCATGAGCCATCATGGATTACAGGTCCTGTATTCGCTAATGAATCGTCGCGAGGACTGGTGCGCCGAGCGTGTTTTCACCCCGTGGCCAGACATGGAAAAGCTGCTTCGTGAGCACGACATCCCTCTGTACACTTTGGAAACATTCACTGCGTTGAGCGAGTTTGATGTCATTGGGCTATCTTTGCAGTATGAGATCAGTTCACCCAATGTTCTGACCATGATTGATTTGGGGGGCGTTCCCCTCAAAGCAATTGACCGCACCTTGGCTGATCCGCTGGTGCTTGCCGGTGGCCCCTGCTGCCAAAATCCAGAACCGATGGCTGACTACTTCGACGTCATGATTACTGGCGACGGAGAACCTGTTCTCCCAACGGTATGTGACCTGTGGTTGAAACTCAAGAACGAACGCCGACTACCCGATGGTTCTTTTGCAACAGGCGAGGAAGGTCGCAAACAGCGTGAAGAAGCGCTTGTGATTGTGGCACAAGCAATCGAGTCAGCTTATGTCCCGCGGTTTTACATGCCGGAGTATGGGGACGGTCGCATCGCAACTCTTCACCGCACTCGCAGTGATGTTCCCGAGACGATTGCTCCAAGTGTCATCAGCGATCTGGATGGCATTCCACTGCCAACTAGTCCCATCGTGCCCTACATCGAATGTGTGCATGACAGAATTGCAGTAGAGATCATGCGTGGCTGCCCACATCTGTGTCGTTTTTGCCAAAGCACTGTCATTAAACGGCCACTGCGAGTACGTGAAGTCGACACAATCGTTGACGCAACCATCGAGAGCTACAAGAACACCGGTTACAACGAGATCAGCATTCTGTCGTTGTCCAGCAGTGACTACCCGCACTTCGAGCCTCTTGTTACGAAACTGCATGAGGTATTCAAACCACTGGGTGTCAACATCAGTGTCCCAAGCTTGAGGGTCAATGAGCAACTGCGTACACTCCCTATTCTGCTTGGAAGTGAACGGCGGCGCAGCATGACTCTTGCACCCGAGGTTGCTCGTGATGACATGCGTGAACAAATCCGAAAGAAAATCAAGAACAGTGATTTAATTGAAGGTTGCCGAGTCGCATTCCAAAATGGATTCGAGAGTATCAAGCTGTATTTCATGTGCGGATTGCCGGGCGAAAGGCCTGTCGACTTGGATGGCATCGTGGACCTGGCGGAAAAAATCGCCACGGTTGGGAAAGAAGTGAACGGTCGTTATGCCCGCGTCACCGCAAGTGTTTCCAATTTTGTGCCGAAGGCACACACACCGTACCAGTGGAATGGGATGCAGCGACGCGAGTACTTCCAATGGGCCCACAAGTATCTTTGGAGTCGACGTCGAATTCGCAGTGTGAATATCAAATGCCACGATGTCGAAACGAGTCTGCTGGAAGGTGTACTGAGTCGCGGTGATCGCCGTACTGGAGAAGCAATTCGTCTCGCTTGGGAACGTGGCGCGAGGATGGACGGCTGGCACGAGTACCTTGATGCACAGCGTTGGTGGGACGCCATCGCTGACGCCGGCATTGATGTAGAAAAACAAGTCCACGAAAAATACGAGTTAATGGACAAGCTGCCGTGGGATCATGTGAACGTCAAATTCGGGCGTGCTTATCTTGAGAAAGAGCAGGGCAGGGCGACTGTGCAGCTCGCGGAAATGGCCAATGCAACTTAGTCAGGTGATCGGTTTTCAGATCGCTGGCTTGTCAGTCTGCAGCAAATTCTGTGCTGCACGTGAAGGGTTCGATGTGCACGTGCACATCTCGAACCCTCGGCAAACTGATCAGCAGCTGGTCTTTGACGTGGTGGGCAATTCGGTGTCCAGCATCCACTGTCATCATGCCCTCAACCTGCACATGGATTTCAATGAAGTATTCAAGTCCACTCTTTCGAACACGAAGCTTCTCGACAGCTTGAACACCACCAACAGCCTCAGCAATTTCCCGAACCTGCTGCACTGTTTCTTCATCTGCTTGCTGGTCCATCAACTCGGCTGCAGTTGAAAGAAAAATCTTTCCTCCGGTGTAAATCAAGGCAGCGCAAACGCAAAGCGCTGCGATTGGGTCAATGTACCGTCCCCAATCACCCACATAGGGTGCCGCAATCAACGACACAGCGACCAAGCCTGATCCAATTGCATCGCTACGATGATCCCACGCCACAGCGGTAAGTGAGGAGGAACTAAGACGTTTGGCGACTCGCATTGTGTATCGATAAATCACTTCCTTGATGACCGCACAGACACCAGCGATCAAACCGGCTGCAATACCCGGCACCTCTAACTCACTGCCGAACCGCTTGATTGTCTCCAGTGCCAACAACCCTGCACTGAACGCGACCAATAGTGAAACACTGAGACCTGCGATGGACTCAGCCTTGGTATGCCCATAGGGATGATCGTCGTCCTCCTCAACCTGAGCCATGCTGAGGGCTCCACGGACAGCCATGGAACTTGCAACATCGCCGATCGAATTCACGGCATCTGCAATAAGTGCCGCCGAACCCGTGGCTATTCCTCCCGCCAATTTGCTAAGCACCAGAAGAAAATTGACTCCTAAGCCCCACACCGCAGCACGTTTGGCATCCACGTAAAGACGCTGACGCACGGCGACCGAGGCTTCGTCACGGGGAGGCGTAATTGACAAGCAACAGTCTCTTCAACGGGTAAATTCGGGTTCTCAAGCTATCTAACACTAACCCACTTCGTTGACACTTCAAAGTCCAATGATTTCCTCCAAAGTTGCTCCTCAACTTAAAATAGCGAGGTCTCCAAGGCTGGGTAACGATTCACTGATGTTGCTCAACCTGCGTGAAAGAACTGTTACTCTCGTAATTTCGTGACCTACTCTTCAGCGGGCCTAGGGGTTGAGGGGGGGGGACCGAGAACACGGGAACAGGCAGCCAAGAGCTACGGAAACAACTGATGACCACAAAATCGTCAAAATCGTTAAGTCGCAACGGTCTGTCATCCGCCAATGGATCCACGACGTCGCTACCTTGGTTTGCGGCCACAACTCTGCTTAGTGCTTTTCTCGTATTTCAAGTTCAACCGGTCATAAGCAAATGTGTCTTACCGTGGTTTGGTGGGACACCTGCCGTCTGGACCACTTGCATGCTGTTCTTTCAGGTGCTCCTATTCGCTGGATACCTTTACGCTCATGTGCTACGCACTCTTTTCCGACCTTTGGTTCAGGGCTGTATTCACGTCTAACTACTTGGGATTGCAGCACTTGCACTGCCCATTGAACCTTCGAACGCGTGGAAACCGATGGGCTCAGAGTCGCCCACGTTCCATCTCCTGTGGATGCTGATGGTGCACGTAGCGTTGCCGTATTTTGTACTGTCAAGCACAGGGCTACTGGTACAAGCATGGTTAAGCTATCGAGACAATTCTGAACGTGTCTATCGACTTTACGCACTCTCAAATGCAGGATCACTAGCAGCACCACTGAGCTATCCGTTCGTCGTTGAACCCTTGCTTTCAGTTTCGAATCAATCGTTGGTTTGGTCGCTAATGTTCTGCCTGTTTCCACTGATTCAAGGCGTGGTTGCTGTAGGTTTATTCCGAGTTCCCGCTCCGGCAAAGCAGCCAACCAACACACCGATGGTTCATGGCACATCGCACAAGAGCACCGCATCAAGCTGGAGAGCGAGATCGTTCTGGATGGCGTTACCGGCGTTGGCGTCAACCACGCTGCTAGTGGTTACCAATCATGTTTGCCAGAACGTTGCCGTAGTACCGTTTTTGTGGGTTTTACCTCTCAGCCTCTATCTCCTGAGTTTCATCATTTGCTTTGATTCACCACAGTGGTACAAACCAAAGTTGACAGCGACCGTAACCTTGGTGTCAATCTGCTGCATTCCTTTGCTGAAGATCCTGCCAGATCACCTGCAACTACTTACTGAAGTTTCCAGCTACATGGTGATGTTGTTGGGTGTGTGTCTGCTATGCCATGGTGAAGTTGCTCGACTAAAGCCAGATGCCTCAAAGCTAACGCAATACTACATGCTGATGGCAGGTGGTGGTGCGGTCGGTGGAATTATAGTCGCCATCATTTGTCCACTCTTATTGACGACCCATTTTGAGCTTCCCGTGTCCTTGGCCTTTGTCACTGGAATGGCTTTTGTCATCTTTTTTGCATACCGCAACTGGAGTCGCCCGGACTATGACTGGAGCATTGCTCATCGTCTCAGATATGCAGCGATTTCCGTAATTGCAGCCCCTCTGATTGCGATGGCATTTGCGCCTCATGACGAATTGATTGCCTCAGAACGAAACTTCTTTGGGGTTCTAAAGGTTGTGAAAGACGACAGTGGCTTAAAACTGATACACGGAAGCACGATTCATGGAATGCAACTCACAGGCCCCCGTAGTTCTGTACCAACAACTTACTATGGAGAGCAAAGTGGGATTGGCTTGTTGTTAAACGCGCACCAAAGACTGAAGCAAGATCTCAACATAGACGTGGTCGGCCTCGGATGCGGAGTCCTGGCGACGTACGGACGTGCCACCGACCGCATGCACATGATCGAAATCAATCCTGCCGTAATCAGCATCGCAAACACCCACTTTTCATTTCTTCGTGACAGCAAGGTCAAGATCAGCACCCATGTGGGTGACGGACGATTGGTCCTTGAAAGGATGGGGCGTGAGGGAGTCGATGTGCTGATACTCGACGCCTTCAGTAGTGATGCTATCCCCGCACATTTACTGACGAGAGAGGCATTTTAGCTCTACACAAAACGGCTACATCAAAACGGCATATTGGCGGTCCACCTCTCCAACAATCACTTGGATCTGGTGCCCTTGGTTCACCGACTCAGCGAAGACGCTGGATTTTCCAGTCGGGTAATTAACAGCAAGGGTGATCGTGAGCTTCGAACGCACGCCGCCACTTGGGCACTTATCATGCGTCCCAATCACCCGCTTTGGAAGGAATCCGAACTCAAAGAGGCAATCCCGCCTAAAAAGATGGAATTGGAGACAGCTCCTCTATGGACTGATCAGCGGCACAACTTGGTGAGTGTGCTGAAATTGTGGTGATAGCAAAACGCGGTGCAACAGGCACAAACGCTGAAAGAGCTATCTCTTCTGGTAATTTAGGCCGTCTGCAGCAACAAAGCGGATTGGATTCTGACCAAATTTGAGTCGTTGAGAGTTTGATCTTGCTGCTTGTTTCACGCGTTTGCTACTTTCCAGCTTCCTTGGCCTATGTTTGTATCTGTTTTTGAAGGAATGACTGCAGTTCGGAACGCGGAATAGTCGATGACGCCTTTGTTTCCGCTCCCTTCGCGCTGAAAAGTCTCTCTTCGCTTACGGATTGCTTCCTGGGACAAGGATCACGGCGCTGACGACCGGTGCGGAAATGGCCAATCACTTCGTTTGATCAGGATGATTTGACGTTGCTGGCCCGGTCACTACGCGCTTTCGCATCCACTCGACTCGACAGGATTTCACCCTTTGAGGGTGTTATCGAATCGATGGAAGTTCCAGTCCCACACGGGAGCAATTCGATCATGCAGATATACGGACCCTATCGGGTTTCAACTACGCAGCCCAATGCTGCAGCCCAACGCAGCCAACCTCAAAAACCGGCTGACGCGACTCCAAATCCTAACAAAGGTGCGGTAGACCAACTCGATTTATCCAGCGCGGCCAGCGGGGTGAACCGCATGGCTCCGAACTCGGCTGTCGCTGGTGGCGGCGAGATCCGGATCGATCGCGTTGCAGAGATTCGCAGACAAATCGCTGACGGAAGCTACGAGACTCCGGAAAAGATGGATGCGGCTCTCGATCGGCTCCTGGATCAGTATGCCTAGACAGGCCGATTCAGTCACGGTTCTTCAATAACCTGCTTTCGGCATCACACCGGAGAATGGAAACGCGTGCGAGGTCCTCTCTTCGCCGCTGTTTGTGGAATGCGGCCAAAACTCTCCGCGTATCATCTGTTTTTTCCGGTCAGGGCTTCACGGTTAGCTATATTGGCAGGCGATGTAGATCTGTCACTGCGTCGGATGCTCGGCTTTACTGCCCAAATGCATCGGATCCCAATTCCAATTGAAAACGCCTGTGTCAACCGCTGATTCCCTCGAACCACTGAACGTATCTTCATCGCCTCGGGAGAGGTTTGAGGAGTACCTGCAAACGCGTGGATTGCGACAGACCAGCCAGCGGAAGTTTCTGATTGAAGCAGTCTTCGAGGAGCATGACCACTTTGACGCAGACGAATTGATCGACCGTCTACCCCGACGTGGCGAAAAGAATTACGTCAGCTCTGCGACTGTTTACCGAACACTCCGCGAATTTGTTGATGCTGGGCTGCTGAAAAGCTTCCAGCTTGATGGGCGAACCGTCTACGAGTTGGATTACGGGTATCCCCAGCACGACCACCTGTACTGCACTCGATGCCGGATGTTATTTGAGTTCCAAAGCGAGGATCTTGTGAAGATCAGGGACAGCGTGGCTGCTGAGAAAGGCTTTCGCGTGAGCGGTCATCGAATGATCATCCAAGGCGTCTGCCGTGATTGTGGCAAAAGCCGTCGCAAGAAACGCAAGCAGGATCTGGTTTAGAGCGATTCTCGAATTTGCTTCAAAATTGCGGCGAACACGAGCTCATTGTCGTCAAAATTACGGCTTTCTGCCTGCACCTGCAGAATCAAGGTTCTCCCTTCTGCTAGCAAAATGATCAATCGCGAGACGATCAGCAGATCGAGATAGTAGAACCGAAAGTCGATCGATTTCTCATTCGGTAGTGCCCCAGTCAGCGACACCTCTTCTCGCTCGACTTCTTCATAATCCTCCGCAATGGAGCCTGCCACCTCCTCGATGATCTCAGGGATCACCTGACCCTCGCGTTCTTTCTCGAGACTGAAGAAACCACCTGTAGGCAACTCCAGTGTGACACCATCACTGCCCTCATCCTCCGGCCGTTCAATCTCTTTCCAGTTGTCGGGATAGAGAAACTTGATTCCAAACGATTCGAATGTGGCAGGCATGCTCGTGACAATCCGGGGTCAGCGGTGGGAAATCAGTGTTTTGAGACTGTGCATGATGCGCTAGTTGATCGATAAATCCCAGCCGTGTTAGCTGCGTTCTGGGCCAAGAAGGTGAGCTCGCGTTGCGTAAAAACAGGGATTTTGGTAATTCCTCGCACGTGCCGCCGCTGTTTTGGAACCAATCATGCCCGTCAAATTACCCCCACGATTTCTCGAGCTACTGTCGCTGACAGTATTTGCTTGTTGTGGCTGCCAAAGCATGAGCCATAAACAGCAGCAAAAGTTGATTGACGCGAGGCGTCATTCCGGGCTGGGTTTTCAGAAAATCCACAATGGCAGTTGGGAAGATGCTGAGAAACTATTCATACAAGCCCTGGACAAATCAGAGAATGATGAGCGTGCGCATTGGGGCTTGGCAGAAGCACATTGGAACCGCGAAAAAACAGTTTTGGCCGTCGAACACATGGAGCAAGCGGTTCGCCTAAGTGCTGGCGACCCCAAAATGGTCCAACGCTTGGGGCAGATGTATCTGGACATGGGCAGGCTTGAAGAGGCGAAAACCCACAGTTTATGGGCACTAGAATCCGAGCGTGATTCGGCAGAAGCGTGGGCACTTTATGGTGATTGCCTTCGTGCAGCCGCCGGCACCACTGATCCTGATCATCCAGCCCTGCAACCTGCACTTGCAGCTTACCACCGAGCCCTTGCGTTGCAGCCGGATTACCCCAAAGTACAACAAACGGCAGCAGAGATTTACTTACAACAACAACGTTACGACCGTGTATTGGCAACCCTTGATCGGTTGCACGACACGCATGGAGTCGACGCTGCTTCCGCCCGCGTGGACCTGCTCAGAGGAATCGCATTGCGGCAAGAAGGTAGAACCGATGATGCAAAGGTGAGTTTCCGCCGCGCTATCGCCAAGGATGGGAGCAATCCTGAGCCCTTGATTGAATTAGCTGCTCTTGAACTCAAAGACGGTCAGGTGGAACGAGCTCGATCTGCTTTGGAACAGGCAGCCGAAGTCGCTCCCGAGCTTTTCAAAGACGGAGCTCTGGTCGCGGAATTACAAGACGCAGAACAACAAATCGCCGCTGAATCTGCGGGGAAAGATACGCGGAAACGGCATTAACCAAGGATGACACATGAATGGCTAAGGCAAGTTCCCAAATGTGACCAACACATGCGGATAAAACTCACAAACCATGAATGTGATCTCCTGTGTTTTGAACTCTTCTTTCCTATTCCCTTCCTGCCAACACCCGTTCATTTCGACCACGCTCACTTCAAGCCTGAGTTGAAGCGTTCGCCACTGCCAGACGCATGTTGCATCACCAGTGAGTCATGGTGGGTTTGGAAACAACAGTTGTTCGGGTTGTTCTGATTGTACGAATTACGACACCATTGTGCCTGCGGTACGCCGGAACCATCACTGCTCAAAATCACCGTATTGCCGAAAAATCCTTCGGTTCCAGGCAATTCACAACATACTGCCGACGCACCCTGATTATTTAGGCTAGGCTTCGTTAGTCCCTTGGTAGTGCCAGATTTTCGATCTTGCACGAGCAACTCGCTTCTGAATGGAGCGTCATCATGTCACTGTATAACGGCGCCGGGCAGCCTTTTCCTGGGAGCCACGACCACGTCGCCCCGGATAACAACGAATTCGTGGATCGACGAAGTACCGCGACCGCAGGACAGCAGCAGGCCGAGCGTCGACAATTCGGGAGCTCGCTTAGCGGGCTGTCACCTGCTGGGCGGGAGCTAGCTGTTGCGATTGACGAGTACAAGATGCAACACCATCGTCGTTACCTTACCTGCGACGAGATGCTCTCAGTCATGACTACACTTGGCTATAAGAAAGCAGACACTTAAACGCAGCATGCTCATTTGATCAGCGGTTGCATCAATTGGCGTCGAGTCACAACACCTCGAATCTTCGCCTTGTCATCTTTAAGTACAGCAATTTCGCTGGCACTGTCGTAGAGGCTCAAAAGCACCTGCAGATGCCGATCTTCGGATCGGCTATTGAACACTGGCTGACATTCCAGCTTGGGATGATCACCGCACAGGTCAGCGTACCAGAGAAAGCCGATGATTCCTTTGTGATCTTTGACAAGGATCATCGGATGATTGTGCCGCCGCGCTTCTTGTCGTGCGTGCTTGGCATCAACGGGAGTTGAAACGATTGCCAGCCGGTCAACTGGGACCCCAAACGAAATTGCTGGCTCACCGCCGACTTCAAATAGACGTTGTGCGAGTGATCGTTGACCGGCTACCAAGATCCCCGCCTCATGGCCATGTTTCAAAACTTGCTCCAACTCACCACGCGCCATCGCCAATCGCAAGCGAAATGGGGTCTGACCAGTGACTTTCTGCAGCGCTCTTCCTAACAGGCCAAGAATTAGTGAAACCGGACTCAGTAAAACGGTTGCCAACAGCAACGGCGGACGAGCTGCATTGAGCAACCGATAGGGAGCGTGATAAAAGAGGTACTTTGGCAGCAGTTCACCAAACACAAACACGATCGGCGTTAACAGAATTGGCCCCAGCAACTCAGCACTGGATCCGGCACCAAACCACACAGCGACCCCCATCACGATGGCTAAACTGGTGACATAGTTGGCAAGATTATTCCCCACCAATGTGGTAGCCACAAAAATTGCTGGATGATTCAACAACCAGATCATCCTCCGTGCCATCTTTGATCCGCTTAACCCATCAAGCACAAGACGCGTACGAGAAACGCGGTAAAACCCAGTCTCGCTACCACTAAAGAATGCACTGAGTGATAGCCCCAGAAGAAACAATAGCCCTGCAACAATCATGGAAGATCTTCCTCCCATTCGCCTTGGACAATATCGATCCAAATGCCATTGTCCTCAGCTTCAAGCACGGTCAGCAGATAGCCAGCCAATCTCGCTGTATCTCCTACTCGAGGCAAACGCTCGTTGTTTCGTTGGATGTAACCGGCAACCGTATTGATTCCATCCTCAGTTGCCTCTACACCCAGCCGCTTTGTCAAAGCTCGTACACTGACGAGGCCTGAAACACGAAAGTGGTTATCCCCCACCTCGCGTATAACAACTTCACCAAAGGGATCTTGCTGCTGCCGGGGAGCGAGGATATTTCGCATGATTGCATCGATAGAAACTGCCCCCAACAACTCACCGAATTCATTCACCACGACCGCGACTGAGCGATGCTCCTGATTAAGTCGATCCAAGACTTGTGAGACACGGGCAGACCAAGGCACGTAAATGACTGGCTCAAAAAAAGAACTCAAATCATCCAACTGACTAGGACGCAGAGTGCGAACTCCTACTGAGTGAGTAATCATGTCACCTGTCGCATCAGTCACCATCAGATAACCACTGGCGGGCATCGCGTCCAGAACATTTTGGGGCTCCACCGTAGCAGAACACATCCAGAGCTTGTTGCGTGGTCGCATCAATTCACCTACCCGAGTCTCAGCAATCTCGACAAGTCCCTGCAATGCCATTCGTTCGCGTTGCAACAGCGCAGCATCGTCGGTGCCCAAATTAATTGCACGTTCAATATCTGCGAGATCGATTTCGGGTTCGGGCTTGAAGGAGGGCCAGACCAAGCGACTGGCAGCCTGATTGACCGCGGTCACCAACGGCACAACCGGCCCCACCATTCGTACAGCCAGTGAAAGAGGAGGCCCCAACATGATGGAAATTCGCAAGGGTGCCAGAACAGCAACACTCTTGGGCAGCATCTCGCTAAAGAAAATGATGCTCAGCAGACTCACAACTGTAAAGACGATGGCAACGGTTCGCCCTGCGTTGACATCATTTTCGAGACGCGCACCCACAATCGCTGCAATGGCGAAATACGTCATATTGATCAGCAGGTTCCAAAACAACACTGCTGACAGCAAGTGTTCCGGATCCCGGAGCATTGTGGCCGTAATTCGGCCACCAACACCTCCGCGAGCAAGACTTTTCACATTCCGCTGAGTCAGCGAGAACATGGCCGCCTCGCTGCCGCTGAAAAGGGCGCTGAACATGATCAGGATGCCCATGGCGAGAAGCCAAAGCCAAACGTCCGTGATCCAAGTCAAGCGTCGTCTCCACCAGCACCACGGTCCCGTTCCAACGACACATCAAAGTCGCTTAGTGAAGGAATCATCATCGCCGCAGTTGTGAAAACATAGCCGACCAGCAAGGCAAAGAACACGTAAAGGTGATCTGTCTGCAGCAGGAACTGGGTGATGGCATAAAAAGTGACCAAAGGTAACCCGAACGAAGCAAAGAAAATTGCAGACGAGGGATTTCGCCATCCCAATGACGCAAAGAGTGCCGCACCACCTCCAAGAATCATCACCAAGAATGGTGCCAGCTGGAGTTGAAAGGCGCCTCGGAAACTGACCATGATTGTCATGCAAATGGCAATCCCGACGCATAGAAAGAATACGGTTCCCAAGCTTGCCAAAATTGCCGTTCGACCCGCCACATAATTTAACCCAGAGTGCAATCCCAGCATCGTCACAAACACATACAAAACGATTGCTCCGAGGATTACGTAAATCATATTTTCGTATGTCATCACGTCGCAAGCTGCAAGAAAAATCACCAAGGCAATCGGAAGCAAGATCATTTCTTTGGCTACATAAAGTACTCCCACCAACTTTCCAAAAATGAACTCCTGGGGACTTAGATCGGTTGCGAGTAACAGATCGAGGGCGAGGCCATCTCGTTCGCCAGTGACAGAATTAACAGCGAGTGCATTGACGAGAACAAGACTAATTACCCCGAGGGCAGCGACGGGAATCGTTGCCGAGGGCAGAGCCCGCCCAATTCGACCACCAGGTTCCATGGCAACACCGCTCTGAACCTGTGAATACAGCACGCCAGCAATGAAAAGAAAAAACACTACAAAAGCGATACGAATCACAACAATCTTCCGTCCGTAGGCCCAAGTTCGAACCTCCCGCCAAAGAATCGGATTGTCCCAGACATGTCTTGGCGAGCGGGCCTTCCAATCCGTCACAGCTCCCTGATTTTCTAGCTCCTCCGAGGACTCCACTTCCGGGGCCTTGAGCCTGACATCACGCGAAGGATTCCATACTCTCACCTTTGCTACACCCAAAGCCAGTACCAAAGTCGAGAGCACCACATTGCTGCATACAAAACACACGACTCCCAAAGCTGTCTCGTCGGACAAGCTAGCCAGGGGGGATGCTGCTGCTGCCAGTGCCCGTGGCGGACTGAAAACCAGGGTGATCGATTGCGGCGCACCAACAAGCACCTCAGCCACCACCTCGCCGATCCCCATGTATAACAACAACCCAAGCACCGTCATGGCAATCGCCTGAAAAGTTTTATCACGCCACATTCCCACCACGGTGCCGATACTACCCGCCAAGACGATCGTCGCTGCAGTAACGACAAAGACCCCAAGAACCTGCTGAGGCGATACACCGCCCAGAAGAGGCAGAGTCATGAAGAGAGGAAGAGCCCCCAGCAACATTGTCATCGGCGTTAATAGCGTCGCGGTCAGTTTGCCCACCACCACTTCGAAGCCTGAAAGCCGCGTCAGCAATAGTAGTAACAACGTCCGCCGATCCTTTTCCTGAGCAACGCTGCTAGCAGCACCGACCGCAGCAAAACTGGCCAGTACGAGTAATTGCAAAGGCGCCAGCAACGTGAACATCCAGCCGCCAAATCGAGCCGAATCGCCGCTGGTTGCCAGTGATCTGGATCCGTCCAGCACCAAATAACCCGTGCACAATAGAAGAAACAGGGTCAGGACGTACAGCCCCCTGATCAGGTAGGTCTTGGGGCGTTTGGGGACCACAGTCGCTTCGCGATTAAAAATGGGTCCAAACATGGCTCAGGGCTCAAACTTGACGACAGGGCAGACTTCGGAGCGTTAGAGTACCAAAGGACCACCATGATGGCAGGCGGCGTCTACTCCTGACAATCAATACAAACTGATTAATCCGGAAAATCTTGGCTCAACGCAAATTTTCAGTAATACGCACTCCCAAAGCCCAGGTACGCACAATCTCGTACGAGTGTTTTGCAAAGCCCCTTTTTCTTTCTGCTTTATTCCCAAAAACCACAATTCCGTTGAATTGTAAGAGGCGGTCCAAAAATGCCCAAACTTACAGAGATCAAGAGATTTTTGGCTGAAGAAGATGGTCCCACGACCGTAGAGTACGCGATCATGCTTGCCATGATTCTCGGCGTCTGTATCGTCGCGATCGCTTACTTGGCAACCAAAACGGGCGACAGCTTTGATTCCTCATCCGGGGCGATCTGGGGAGCAATGTCCAATTAGTTCCTTTAATTGAACCTGTAGCGTGATGAATTCGACTGCTAACGTATCACCAACGCGACGACGCATCCTGATTGACTCGGGTGTTCAGGGCACCCTCGTCCGCCGAACGGCTCTATACGCGGCTGCTACAGCCATCTATTTGCTCGTCATTTTCATTCTCTCAGATACTCTGAGTCATCCAAAGGAACCGGTATCCGAATCGCTGCTACGTTGCCTTGATGAAGCCATTTTCTGGGCACCAGGGCTGATGTTGCTTGCCCCGTTGTTAGCTTACGACTTGATTCATATCTCAAATCGCTTCGTGGGGCCCATGTTTCGCCTACGGCGAGAACTGCGAAAACTCGCCAATGGGGAGACCGTGGGGCCCATGTTCTCACGTCAGGGCGACTTCTGGGCAGACGCCTCAGAATCTTTCAATCGACTTCGTGAAGAACTCGTCGAGCTACGGGCATTGAACGCTGAATCGCAGGAACCAGCGGACCTCGTCGATACAGCCAAGTCAAATGCGAGCCCTACACTGAATCAGACGACCACTGAATGATTGGCGACTATTCATGATGCGCGACTGAGTCGTGAAAGACGTGACGCGCGGTGTCAGCCCCCCTAGATGACCGTGATCACCGTAGATTGCAAGTGTTTTTATTAAGTTGGCCAAAGACACACGCCGATTTCCCCTTGTGTTTTTAAACGCGCGTTGCTGCGTTAGCCCGTGCCGTTTGTGCTATCTCATGCAGTTATTGCTCTAGCACGTGTCGACTCTTGTGACTCATTTCGACATATTGTTATGCTTCGGTGGGACGTGTTAGGTCCGAAAGAAGCTCGAAAAAAGATTTTAACACGATCATCAAGCCCGATAACCATCTCCAACATCACTGCACTCGCTCTCGAGGGCCATCAAACGTGAAGACGCTGTTTCAAGCAATTTCTGGCGGATCCTGCCTCCTCAATCTTGATGCGCAAAGCATGGAGGAGATTATTAAGGCTGCTGTTGAATTTCTAGTTCAAACAGGTCGGCTACCAGAAAGCCAGCAATCAGAAGTGATTGAAGGGGTACTGGAACGGGAAAAGATGGTTCCTACAGTCATTGGTCAAGCCTGCGCTGTCCCACACTTTTACAGTGAGTCGATCGCAGAACCTGCCATGGTATTCGTGCGTCTGCGACACGGGGCGAATCTGGGCGCTCCGGATGGCATTGCAACACGATTCATTTTCTTGCTGATTGGTTCGGAACAACAGACACTCCAGCATCTCGATACACTCTCATCAATCGCGCGATTGATGTCGGATAATGTATTTCACTTTGAGCTGACCTACGCAAAAACACAACAGGATGTGGCAGACGCCATCGAACGGCACATCAATCGCAATGTGCTGGCTGCGCCACCAAAACCGCGGGAAGTTTCTGATGGCCTGAAATCTGCTCCCCGTCCATTTGCGGGAATCAAGGCAGATATCAAACGCCGACTTCCCCATTACATCGCTGACTTCAAGGATGGGTTACGAGCTAAGAGCATTGCGTCAATCGTGTTCATGTTTTTTGCCTGCCTCGCTCCTGCGATCACTTTTGGTGGATTACTGGGTGGTAACACAAACGGTGCGATTGGTACTCAGGAGATGCTGATATCAACAGCCGTTTGCGGGGTGGTGTACGCTCTGGTCGCTGGACAACCGCTGATCATTCTTGGCGGCATTGGGCCCATGCTGATTTTCACGATCATCCTCTACCAACTCTGTCAGGATATGGAACAGGGTGACAACTTTCTTGGTATTTACGGTTGGGTAGGAATTTGGACTGCCTGCCTCACTTGTTTGCTGGCCATCGGCAATGCCAGCAACTTGATGAAATACTTCACGCGATTCACCGATGAAATTTTTTCAGCTTTGATGTCTCTGATATTCATTTACAAAGCAGTGGAAGGCATCATCGAAACTTTTGAAAACCCTGGCAGCGGAGGAACAGAGAAAGCACTGTTGGCGCTGATTCTGGCGATCGGAACTTTTTACATCGCGATGTCACTCGCTCGATTCCGCAGCAGTATCTATCTGTTTCCTTGGATGCGTGAATTCCTCGCCGACTTTGGTCCGTCAATTGCATTAGCTTGCATGATCGGAGTAGCGTGGTGGCTTGGTGACGCAAATACCGTCGATACACTTTCAGTAGGAGGAGCCACCGAGGTAGTGAAAGAGGGCGGATCATGGTTCGTGAATCTTGGGCAGGTACCGCTCCACTTCAAATTGATAGCGATCGGACCGGCAATCCTCGCAACGGTTCTGATTTTCCTGTCTCAGAACATCACTGCACGACTGGTCAACAGCCCTGGCAATCACTTGGTAAAAGGAGAGTCTTACCACTGGGATCTTGCAGTCATCGGGGGCCTTGTGGGGCTTTGCTCGCTGTTTGGATGGCCATGGATGGTTGCGGCAACCGTACGCTCACTGGCACACGTTCGTTCTCTCGCAATAACGGAGGAGGTTGTTGGGCAGAACACTCACCAAACTGAGATCATTCATGTAATCGAAAACCGTGTCACGGCTGTCGCGATTCACATTCTGATCGCCTTAACCTTATTGGCTCTCTCGCTACTGCAATACGTGCCCATGGCAGCATTGTATGGCATCTTTCTGTTCATGGGCTTTGTGTCACTCAAAGGAATCCAGTTCATCGAGCGTCTCGGCTACTGGCTCATGGACTCAGCCTTGTACCCAGTGAATCACTACACCCGACGAGTGCCTACCCGAACCATTCACCTGTTCACGCTTGTGCAACTGATCTGCTTGATCGTGCTTTGCGTGGTGAACCTCAGCCCGTCCAACCCGGTGAAAATCATGTTCCCAATTTTCATCGCGTGTCTTGTTCCCGTGCGGGCTCTATTAGGCCGCTTCATCGACAAAGATCACTTGGCATATCTTGATGCCGATGAAGAGCCGGATGATGAAGGTTTCCACTGGGTATAACGTAGCTGTTTTCAGTATCTGCTCGAAAATCACATCGAATTTTTCGATTCCAGTAAATCTCCTACCCGTTCAGTCTCCTCACCATTTGTCTCCTCACCCTTGGTATCCGGCAAGGAGTACAGATCGCGAATCGCCTGGTCTGCTGGATGCGATATCGATACAGACTTCATAAGAGACGGCTCCCGAGTGGAGAGCAGACCGTCGGCTTGAATTGATTGCCAATCCCCAGTTCCAAGCGACTTCGCAGTTCCACGCGATTTCGCAATGTCACCGATCATCGGAAATTCACTACCTTCACCTTCAGAGTTGTCCGTTGACGCAATTTGATTCAAGACCAAAAGTGAATCCAAAGGTGTCGCATGACCATCACCTGACACGTCCAGAAAGAGGCCACGGAAGTCAGCCAACGTTGGAGCCTCCGGCAGGAAACTGCCGTACACCCCGAGATGATTCAAAATCACAAGTGCATCTAAGGCGGTAACTTCCCCATCATGATTGGGATCGACTGGTTGAATGACATTTTGCCATGGCCTTTCCGATAGAACACGCAGCATCCCCCCCTCAGAAACAATGACCTGCGCGAACTGGCCACCCACCATTTCTGGTGATCCACTCAAGCCCTCTCCTAAGACCGCGAATTGTTCAGCCTCTTTCACGTAAAGATCCAGCACCACAGCTTCACCAGATGCCGCAAACTGGCCAAGCCTGTTCAGGTCTACTTCAATGACCGCACCTTCCTGAGGCTGCAGTACATACTCCTCGAATCCAAAAACACGCCCGTTGATATATTCCAGCAGTTCGAATGTCGTTTCTGTATTCACCACAAAACGATCAACACCAGCGCCGCCTTCCAGATGGGTAAAGCGAGCACCATTCAATTCCACCTCATCGGCGCCCGCCCCCAAGTCGACCTGAACAAGTCCTGTGGTTTCTGTCAGCCGTTCAATCACGATCACTTGAGGAAGCTCATTGCCCAGTACATTCAACCCGCTAGCATGAGTGCCAGCCACTAGCCTTATCCCACTCGTATTATCTTCAAGAAAGACACTACTTGCATCCTCCGATATTCGAAGAGTACTCGGCTGCCAATCCAAAATCACCACGTCCAACAAAGCTTCAGGTGCAGCGGAGTAAATGCTATCCGAGTTTGCGGCATCAACCCGAAGTGTTACGTTACCAACCTCGTCTCCCTCGGCGAGCAAATCAGGAATGCCTGTCAAGGAAACCATGTGGGGAACATTCCAATTGTCAGTGGTGAACAGCACCTCATTTGTATCAAGTGTCATGTCCAATGGACCAGCATCCCCGTCAATCAGATTCAGATTGATCAACACATCACCCTGCGGACGTGACGCAAGAGTGACTCCAAAATCATCCGTCCCCAACTCCTCAGTAAGTACCGTTCCGCCTTCAGTTGGAAGCAGCAAAATCGCCGAAACCTCATCGTCAAAGATTTCAATCGGCACACCGGAAGCACTATTATTTTCTGCAGTACTGGTAAGCTGAACAAGGCGATCTCCATCACGGTACTCATTATCAACCACGTTCACGTCAAATGTCTGCGAACGTTGCCCCGCAGGAATCGTCACACTCGATGGAAAGCCCAACTGCCCCGACAGATCAGAACTAAGAGACACAGTCAGCGGGAAACTGAGATCGCCGCTATTGCGGTGCAACAAGCCAACCAGCAATCCGGAGTCTTCAGCAACAGAATCAGCGGACAAAGAAAGCGTGAGAACCGCAGCATCGTCATCCTCTACCGTCAATGTGGACATGGCACCAATGTAACCCTCAGCGGCTGCCACAATCGACACTGTTTGATCACCGTCATCAGTGCCATCAGCAACGCTGTAAATCGGAATATCAAACGAGCTTGAACCAGCTGGAATCAAGATCTCCGACGGCAGGTGCACTTCAGTCTTGTCAACACTCAAATCGACTGCCAGTGCCGAACTAAGGTCGTCATCACTACGGGAAACCGTCAACACTGCAGGCGATGGACGTGAGTCTGACAAAACAAGTTGATCGACTGCAAAATACGCCGGAGTGTTCATACCGTAAGTACCGACATCAGATGACGTCAGCGAAAACACCAAGCTGCTCGCAGAATCGAGGGACGAAACGTCAACCAGAGACCAATCACTCACCAGGTAATCCTGGCTATTATCCGCAAAGCGATAATCGGCAAGATAGAAATCTACCGTTCCTACCGATGCATTCGATGAATCAAAACCTTCAATCGTCAAAAGGAAATAATCAGGATCATCACCGGTCTCACCACCAAACTTCTTGGCGAATGCATCACCCTCTTGCATCGAAAGAGCTGCATAAGTCGTATTGGTCACCAACAATGACCCAAAGTCAAAGTCTTCCGAAACAGTGATCGTCGGCAAAGCGGGATAACCATAAGCACTGGCGACAAAATAAGTTGACGATTCGAGAGCCCCACCACCACTGATTGCACTGTACTGATTCAAATAACCTGGTGTCGTTACATCAGTTGAATTAGATACCGACCAGCCTGACCAACTGCCGTAGGTCGAGTTGTAATCATTGTTCAAAAACACAGGGCCAGAAGTAAAACCACCCGATCCGTTCGATCCATTATCCGCTGAATCAGACGCAATTCGCGAGCCAAGATCCTCTGCGTGGATCGTGACACGTGAATCCAACTCACTGACTACTTCACGGCTCAAAGCAAGCGTCACCTCTACATCTTCATCCAAAATCAATACCGAGGCACTACCCGACTCATAACCCACCTTCGTCGCAACCAACTCAACGACACGATCTTCATCAACCACTACATTATCAACCACGTTCACGTCAAATGCCTGCGAACGTTGCCCCGCAGGAATCGTCACACTCGATGGAAAGCCCAACTGCCCCGACAGATCAGAACTAAGAGACACAGTCAGCGGGAAACTGAGATCGCCGCTATTGCGGTGCAACAAGCCAACCAGCAATCCGGAGTCTTCAGCAACAGAATCAGCGGACAAAGAAAGCGTGAGAACCGCAGCATCGTCATCCTCGATAAGGATTGTGTGTTGCGCAAATGTGTAACCGTCAGCCAGTGCGGTGAACGTCACGGGCCTAGTATTATCAGAGACTGAATCATCAATGATTTCCCAAGGCACATCCACTGCGGACTCGCCTGCTGGCACGAGCACTGTCGGTTGAACCACAGCTTCAGAGTGATCAGAAGTATACAACTGCACTAAAAGATCTTCGGTCTGGTCCGGTGCGTTGCGAGTGACCGTCAACACCGGTTGCTCTCCACTATCCTCAAACTTCACATTATCCAATGCGAAGTAAGCAGGCGTATTCATCCCATACGCACCAATGTCCGAGGACAACAATGAAAACGTCAATGCAGTCGCATCACCAATGGATGACAAGTCGACACTGGTCCACGAATCCAGAATGTAATCTGAATCCTGGTCATCAAACGTAAAGTCAGCAAGCAGGAATTCTACTGTTCCAATGGAGACATCGTTTGCATCGAGCCCTTCGATGGTAAGAGCGAAAAAATCAGGATCATTCCCGGATGCACCGCCAAACTTCTTAGCGCCAAATGAATCACCCTCGTACATCGACAGGGCCGCATAGGTTGTGTTGGTGATATCCAAGGTGCTGAATGGACCAGTGCTCGCTGGATCTCGCGTGATTCGCGGGACAACAAATCCGGGGTAAGCATTGCCCACAAGATAAGTGTCGGAGTTCACGGCACCTCCGCCGCTGTAACTGCTGTACTGATTCAAATAACCGCTGGTTGTCACGTCGGTTGTGTTCGAATAGGCCCACCCACTCCAACTACCATAAGTGGGATTGTATTCATTATTGAAGACCAATCCCCCCGCATCGAACTGGCCAGCATTGTCCGAGCCGTTGTACGCAGACTCTGGTGCCAGACGCCGCCCCAATAATTCAAACCCCTCGGTCGGCTTTGCACCCTGTTCTGAAAAACTGGCGTTAGAGAATGTAAAGTCAAGTCTTGGAGTGTCATTATCCAAAACAAACAACGTGCTCGTTCCATCCTCATACCCACTGGCTTGTGCCGTAATCTGCACCGTGACATCCCGGTGGTCCACATCATCTTCTGGGGCAGCGATATCAAACGAAGCAGTCTTCTGCCCAGCAGCCATTACAACCGTCGAAGCGAAACTCAGGCGTCCGTCGATGGATGCGCTCAGTTGAATCGTTAACGGGTTATCAGGAACTGCATCATTCCGCACAAGAGTTCCATTGACGACACCACCTTCAGCAACCTCAGCTGCTGACAGGTCGAGTGATACACGAAAAGGATCATCATCTCGAATTTGCAAACTCATTTCGGTCGCAGTGTAACCGTCTGCAGAAACACGAATGGTCACCTCTCGATCGCCGTCAGCATCAGAGTTGTCGACCACCCCTATCGGAAAATCAACATGATTGGCTCCCGCTGGGATGGTAACGCTGGCTGGCAAAACTGCCTGCGATGCATCAACAGGCTCAAGCGTAAATTCAATTGCTTCTGACGAATCTCCTCCCGCTCGGCTCACGCGAGCCATCGTGGCGTTCGCACCATCGCTCTCGAGCACAGAGTCCTTTTCAAGATCAAACGCTACCGTAGGAGTCAGCATTACGATGTCATCAACAGCGAAATAGCTTGGCGTATTCATGCCAAAACCACCGATATCGGAGGAAGTCAACGAGAAGGATAAACTTCTGGCATTTGAAACTGGCGCCAAATCAACAGTCACCCAATCATCGAGGATGTAGTCCAATGAGTTATCAGCAAACTGGTAATCTGCAAGGAAGACATCAACCTGTCCGACTGCCTGCCCAGACGCATCCAAACCTTCGATACTCAGCGTGAAAAAATCTGGATCGTTGCCTGAATCACCGCCAAACTTTTTCGCAAACGAATCACCAAGCAGCATCGACAAAGCTGCATAGGTTGTATTAGTTACAGAAAGCGAACCAAAGGACCTCAAATCGTCGGCAGGACGTGTGATCAGTGGAGCGTCGTAAAACCCCCCCTGCGAAGCGAAACCGACCCCAAACGTGGCTGAATCAGCAGCTCCTTTGCCCGGATAGGCACTGAATTGATTCAGATAACCAGCCGTGGTGGTATCTGTCATGTTCGCGTACGCCCACTGATTCCACGAATCAAAGTCCGTCGAGTAGGCATTATTGAACGTCAACAATTCTGACTGAAAGTTACCCAGAACAACAACGTCATCGTACGGTCCAGTAACGATCGTGCCATCGGGGTCAGGGCCATTAAAGAATGACTGCGGTTCCAGTCCGGACCCAACGTCCTCAAAGTCAATAACATCGCTCGAGTACTCAAATGCGTTCAGAACCCCCACACCATCAAGGTCAAACCCGGCACTTCCGACCGTCGGACTTGGATCATAAATCACATCGCCACTTGTATCCAAAGCTGTTCCATCACCTACAACGTCGATCACACGAACATGTGTGACAGCAGCCGTATTCAAAAGTGGGCTGATGCCACGCAAATCGTCCAAATCAAATGGGGTACCCTGACCGCGTCGATATTTGCCAGCAAGATTGTGGACATTTGTTGGGTCAACTTCACCAAATGCACCAACGGGTGAGGGTGTCAGCGAATCGTTTTCGAAGCGAAAGAAATTTGATCCATCAGACGAGACTTCTACATATGCAAGTTCAAGAAAAGTATCACTGAAGCTGTTTTCGAAAATGGCAAAATCACTTCCGAATCCATTTCGTATCGGCGTTGAGAAAGTCAACGTTATCTCTCCGCTACGGCCAAGCGTAACTGCATCAGAGGTCGTCCCTTCGGCCTGTCCAATGGCATTCTCTGGCACTTGAAATGCGAGGTCTACTTCAGCACCAGGCTGATAATTTTCGTAACCGCTTGCCCAACCGATCATGGCCGAATCATCGTGAGCAATTGCAGTCGAACCCTGTTGCCCCGCTGCAGGCGCGTAGGGGCCAGCTAAAAGCCTACGATCCTCTAATTGCTCCGTCAGCATTTTCCGTTTTCTGTTCATAGTCACCACGCTACGCCCACGCTTCCTGATCGACATCTTTTCAATACCACTCATAATCTTTTCGAAACCATTCATATCATCTGTCCCAGTCAGTTGTCTGCTCGTTCCCATTCCTCGTGCAAATGGAAGCAAGCAACTCAAGCTCCATACTCTCATTCATGAAAACAACAGACCCATCCGCAAACAGGCCGTTGGCCCCTTGAGGATGCATGCTTCGAATGTCATTCTCAAAACTTGGCGCTCGATTGATTGGAAATGCCTGATCAAACAGATTCCACGCATTAATCCATTGCCCATCACGAAAGTTGGCATCTTCAGAGATCATCAAGGTTCTAGTTAACCCATCCGTGATATCTCGAAAACGAATCGCTTGGTCATGGATCAGCACACCTCGAGGCGGATAGTTTGTTGTGAGAATCCGTTCGCCATAGATACCGCCATAATCCGTTGCTCCCTTACCCCGATTGAGCACCTGCGGTCGAGCGGTACTGGGGCAGAGAAAAGCCTCAATCGGTGTTGCTGCCACCTCACGGTTGACTGGATGATCAAACGCGTAATTGAAATCGATTTTTGAGTAGACAGCGGATTGTTCGAGAAACGGCAACACCATGGCTGACCACGCAATCTGCTTACCGCGTGGTGTTTCTGGACGCACTTCGATTCCCCCGGGAGGTAACTTCCGAAATGCAGCGTGGTAGTTATGCATCGCGATTCCAATTTGATGCAGATTATTTTGGCACTGCATCCTGCGAGCGGTCTCCCGGACTGCCTGCACAGCGGGCAGCAAGAGACCAACCAACAGGCCGATGATCGCGATGACCACCAATAATTCGACAAGAGTGAAACCTCGTCGCGACACCCCAATGGGTTGCTGCAAGCCGTTCATGTTCGACCCCGTTGCGCAAACACAATCCCCGCCAACCCAAGAAGCATGTGGAAGGGGGACGCTGACAAATCGAAAACAAGCCTACGCAGTAAAAACCACACGTTGCCCTCATGACAACTCAGCTCTCAGCACGGACCTCACCCAAGAAAGTCACGTCGCGCCCGGTAAGTGGTAGGTCTTCTGACTCCCGATGTGTCCGTTGCATGCCTTCTCGCAAGTCACTCTCGGCCGCATCATGCGTCAAAAGCTTCTCAACAATGGCTGAAAGATAATGCAACATCCGACGGAGAAAGTTCCCCATCACATCGATTACAGCGGCCGGGCCGTCCCGGAGTTTCACCGGAGTTCCCTGTACATGTGCTGGCATCTGCAAAGCACATCACCACAAACCGTTTGGCAGGAAAGCGTAGCTACCGCAACTCACCGTGTCAAACATGAGAATTGGCATCATGGAGAGTCTTTCCGAGATCAACATTGCTGCGAGCCGACTCGAACGCCACAATCTGCAATGGGGCGGCACAAATTTGGCAATTGAAAATTTCTCCGCACCACAACAGAATTTTTGCCCTGCCATCGTCGAAATTCCCCCATCCAAAAAGCTCGCCTTGCCATGCCAAGAAGTTGCCAGATCGTGCTGCCAGCCCGCCTTACCTCATCCCGGCTGCCAGAGAAACTCCTACGCAAAGCGGGTGGTAAGACAATACTCCATCATACCTACGAGGCTGCATCCCGCTCCGCCTTCGGGACGGACATCGTCGTCGCTGTTGATGACCCCCGACTCGCGGACGAAGTCGATTCTTTTGGTGGCCAATGGATTATGACAAGTCAGAGTTGCATGAGCGGGACTGACCGGCTTGCCGAAGTTGCTGAGGCCCTCCCCAACACAGATGTATTTATCAACGTTCAGGCTGACGAACCAGAAATCGATCCCGCATCGATTGATCTTGTCACACGCACCTTGATGGAAGATCCGAGCGCTGACATCGCGACTGCTGGAACTCCCATCCGTAACAGGCAGCAACTTGAAGATCCTGCCTGTGTCAAAATACTCATATCGGAAAGAGAAGAGCAGGGCAGGGCAGTGTACTTCAGTCGTGCCGCAATTCCATTCGTGCGTGACGGCGTGAATGAAACACACTTCGAAGCTGAACCACCCATCTTTTGGCATCACATTGGACTCTACGCATACCGACGAAATTTCCTTCAATGGTTTGCGTCACAACCACCGAGTCGCTTTGAGCAACTGGAAAAACTGGAACAGCTCCGAGCAATCGAAGCTGGAAAGCGGATCGTGGTAGCAAACGTTGACTCAGCCACACCCGGTATCGACACTCTGGATGACTTCCAACGATTTGAACGAAAACTTGCAGGCTGAAACGCAACGACCGAATAACGACTAACCACTCCCCAGAACGACAACCGATACCGGAAGATCTAAGAATCCAATAGTGGCAAAAGTTACTCGTGGACGACCAATAGGCGGCCGGTTCAAGATTTCGCAAAAACTGCGACGGGATCATAAGCTGCGCCCAGGACAGAGAAGGCATCGCATTTCAGCCACTGCTGCAGGATTTCTGCATAAACCTGCCGAAAATCGATGCGATGCTTTAAATCACCGTTTTGCAAATCATCCAAACGCGGATGTTCACCCACCACGCCCGCTTTCACTCCATTACCAGCGAGCAATACCGGACCTGCGGCGCCGTGATCGGTACCGTCACTGACATTCTCAGCAACCCTACGCCCGAACTCACTAAAGCACATTACCAGAAGACGGTCACCGTCCCCCTGTGCGTTGACATCGCGAACTAACGTCCCCACAGCATCACTTACTGATCGTAATAACACCGCATGTGCACCCGGCTGATTGGCGTGCGTGTCGAACCCATCAATTCGCATGTAATAAACACGGGTCTTCAGGCCTAAAGCAATGAGCTTCGCAATGGTTTCAAGCTCTCGTCCCAAAGTGGTCTTGGGATACGCTTCTGACGGCTTGTATTGCACGCCGGCAGACTCCATCCGCTCACTTGCGTCCATTGCATTGCGTGAACTGGCCTGAACGAACTCCAGAAGATCGGATGCCTCTGCTCGACTCTGACTGGACAGAG
>Ga0315315_10000527_pt1 | contig 32498 bp, 10 predicted proteins | sample M140m3416metaG_FD_203699 | JGI IMG/M metagenome (GOLD analysis project Ga0315315, IMG submission 203699) | Ammonia-oxidizing marine archaeal communities from Monterey Bay, California, United States - M1 40m 3416 | ecosystem: Environmental > Aquatic > Marine > Intertidal zone | place: USA... | reverse complement strand
ATGGAAGAAAGTGTTCACTGGAATCCAGAGCCACGACATTGAAAGGGTTCAGTAACATTACATTAGACCAGGACTATGGCCAGGCTGTCTTGCGCGATGAAAGCCAGCCCTTCGTCGTTGCAGGGGATATTATGCTATTCGAGGAAGACAAAGAGGTAGTTGTGAGACGATTGTTGAATACCAACAGGGGGGTACAGCAAGAAAGATTGCGGGTTTCTGCGAGTGCGCGACACATACAGATCAAGGACTGTCAGGAAGGAGATGAGAGTTGCTTTAGAGAGGCTGTGCAGAACAACCAAGTTGTGATGCCACGCGCGTTTTATAGAACAACCGAGATCGCACGCCGACCAGTGGCTCTGTCTCGATGGGGTATTCATTGGGCTATAAACCCCGAATTGACTGTCTTACAGGGACAGTTTGCAAGTTGTCGTGCCGGAGGTGGCGGTGGGGTTTTTGTAGAATCGAGCTACGCACACGCGCGTATATGGACGTTGAATGGGTTTCGATCGAGTTTTATGATGGGTAAGCAATATGATGGAGAGGGACAAATCGCACATTACATGGTTGTTCCTGAATTTGTTTCGTCGAAAACACCATGCAATGCAATTGTGAACATGGCAGTAATTAGCTTGGAAACAATCGACGAAGAAAATGTCATGATAACTACCATAGCAGCTACGAAGAGAGACTGGGATGTGACGAAGGGGGCCGTTTTTGAAGGGTCTGCGCATGAATATCGTCACTATTTTCTCTCGCCTCGAGATCACACGTGTGTTTTGCCAGACATGGAGGAGCCAATATTTACCTGCTGGCAGAGTTCCAACGCTGGACTTTTTGTGGCGCGGCAATCAGTTTCAGAACTACCCATTGGAAGAACCTGCGCAGCCCTACAACGCACGCCAAAGATCGGCTCGATGACAGGACACGTATGGGCAGCTGGTGTGGTTGTTTTGAAGACGATAATGGAGCTACTTTTTGTTATACCAGCGATTCTAGCCAAGCCAGGAGCAGTGATGGGTGATATTTTCAGTACGCGCGACTACTACACACATGTAGCAATCCTGGACAATAGTGGGGAAACGTTCATGGACCTTGACTATGTTTTCAAGCAACTGCATTTATCGGCAGTGCTGACATGGCAGACACTTGAAAAAATAAGTCTATACTTTAGCGACTCACCTGTGGACGTTCTTGTGGAGAACGTTATGGTGGGCACCTCTCGCATCATGCAGAATAGCAAACAGGCGGATGTTTACTCTGATGCACTTCTCAAACAACTATCTCAAGTCGCATCCGCTAAGAGCACCGAATACGTACAGGCGTTGCAGGAAATGTTGACATCCGTCTCGAAGTATGTCCCTGCCTTACCAGCACCTATTGTACAGATACAAAAAATGGTTGTCTCGGGAATAAGCACGTTGCGCTTGAATGTGAAACTCTTGCGACGGTGGATAGTATACGCACTCAAACGATCGTCGGGTTCTTCTAAAACTGCAAGTAAGGTGCGATTGAGTCGAATAATAAGCGACATCCGAGCGGATATCAAAACCTTTGTTCTAGACCCCCTCAACACACAATGTACGGGTTATGCGATGGTGATAGGCTTGCATAATCCATTGGCACAGTCTGTGATGCAGGCGTGCCGGGCTGTCAAGGATGGCTTGCAGGGCGCCACGGAAGTTCTCGGCATAATGTTTTCAGAATACCCAACCCTGCAGTGTGTGTGTGGCAACGAACACACCGGAAATGTGAACACGGAGGCCCTGGAAGTTTGTCTGGCAGAGGAGCATAGTTATGTGACGAGTGTATGGACGATAGATTTCATAGCCACGGCATCCAGCGAATCCAAGCGAGAAGTGTGCTTCAAGACAATGGACCACGTCAATGACAAGTTCATCAATGCCTTCACACCTTTGTTTTACCGACTCGGGCTTTTGGCTGATTCTCTTGGTCAGTCTTTGGACTATCTTGTTTCAGTCTTTGATGAAGATTCGGGGCAGTGTATGGATGGATATCTCTCTCCCTTCGTAGTCACTATTCTACCCTCACCACTTGACTTTTTTCTGGGTTGTCACCGCACACCATCATGCCGTGTCGATTGTAAAGACAATTTTGATGCATTTGAAACGGCGCGCAGTGCGGCTCAATCCACAGAACAAGTGTATTTTGAACACACTGCAAAAATGACCGTGCGATCAAAATTTTTCAGTACTACTGACATTGAGGCCAAACGCCATCTCTCGCCATTTGATGTCAAAAGTGTGGTCGAGTTGGGGGTTGAAACTTGTGAGTATATCTGTGAGTATACAGAAAAACTACGGTGTCTTGCGGCGGCTGGGAGAAGAGACGGCGAGACCCAGGTTACTTACACATGCCTTCCGCGCGATAACAGGATGTTTGCGTATGAATCGCCCGTACTTGCAAATAACTTCAGCATGTCGTCGTATGCATCTTTAAATGGTGTGACACATGCGGTCTTTTTTTTGACACGCGACGCGGCACTCGAGAATCGACCCGAGACACTGCTTGTATTGAACCAGAGGACCGAACAAGATGAAAGGGAAATTATGCGGATTGGCATCATGACCCCCCGCACGAATTCACTCCCTCCCCTCTATTTTGAGATACTACGCACATCAGTTTTTGACTCGCAAGTTGCAGATTCGCGTCTCAATCAAATTTCACAGATCCGGGTAATTCCTTCTTACACGAATACAGGAGAGGCGCGTCTCTATGTGAGAGGATACAAGACCAATCTGTATATGGATGGGTCGCTGCAAGAGCGAACAGATGAAATATGCTGGAGTACTCTCGTACCCACCAACCCAACACTCCCGACGTTCACATCTGAAGTTGCGCTGATAAATTTCATTGGCATAGATTGCGATCCGGTATTCTCCGAACAACACCACATCGTGTGTCTTGACAACCTATGTCAGCGGGAAGTGTGGCTACCTCTTGAAAAGAACCGCGCTGTAATTGTGCGATACATGAATCACAACACAACCGAAGAAACACAAGACCCCGTACTGTACAATCCTCTAACACGCATGGGTCAACAGATTGCACACCACCTTCAAATCAATCGCGAACAGCCACTATATCTCACGGCTTATGGTCAAGTGGTGGAAAACATCCGTCGAATATCCCCCATTGCGTCTGCGGGAGGTGCACTAGAGGACTTTACCGTACTTACCGCCGGAGGCAACACAGCTGCGGGTGAGGGTTGGATACAGAACACACGTTTGCAACTGAATGGCCAGGAATTCCGCGGCTCTGTAACTGAAGCAGAGATCGTACAGAAAGAAGTGGCAATAAAGTTGGATTGCACTCTGGACAATTGTGTGGGGTGTCAAACAAACCCTCCAAAAGACGAACTCGTGCATCTACAGAGTAAGTGCTTTGCAGCACAGCAGTGTGCACTTCAACGATGTGTCGGAACGAGTGTTAATATCAACCGCCCCCTCTGTAACATGGGTAAAATGTACTCTACCTCAATCAGGCTTGTACGCACTGGTATACAGGGTGTATGGCGCGTGTTAGCAGAATTTGTTGTTACAACGGTCGAACTGACATACTCAAGACGACAGAAGTATATAATGGAGTGGCCAGAAGAGATTTTCATGGATGCTGTATGTACTCTAAAAGACAATACAGTGGATTTGTCTGCAGTTGTTGTTTCGAGCCTGAGTTCTGTGGTTTATGGCATCAGTAAGTCAGTAAGTGGATACACTGCAGCTACCCGGGGCAATGCGGGGCTGGATCCATTATCGTCTGTGGATATCTCCGACGACACATTGAAGGCGGACCGACAGCGAAGTGCCCTCTCTGACAGTCGCTTTTCAGCCCGTTTTTTCATGGCTGCTCAGGCCTTTTGTAATCTTTTATCTTCGCTATTGATGATGCCGCTGTACTTGTTTATGATGATGCAGAGAATTTTTGTGTGTTCGAGTAGTGACTTGGTTATGACCATACAAGATGTTGTCGGTCTCGATGTAATTTCATTGCAATCCTCTGGACTACAGGAGACTGCAGAAAACCAACTTAGCACCTGTATGTCGGGCCTCGTCTCAGAGCGTCTTCGGGATTTGGGGCGTGTAGACTTCAGCGACGAAGACATAGCATCCTCGCTCACAGAAATCAAGGATCTGGCAACACGCATGCCATTTGAAATTATCAAGCAAGTCATGGACACAAACATTGCATATTACTTGGGCGTTGTCAATGGCTTGTTGGATGTATCACAGACACTAGACTACTCAAACTGTAAGTTACCCGATGTCAGTACTGTACGCATCGATAATTGTGTATGTGGTGATAAGGCGGTAAGTATACCAGATTCGCTTCGGCGTGATAGTCTGCTATGGTGCGTCGGACCAACCATGATCGCTGATGTTATGGGACGCGAGAAACTGCGCTGGAATCGATATAGTTTACAGGAATTGCTACAGGCAGGAAACTACGACGCATACATCGACTGTCTGGGAAGCCAGAATGAGTGTGAACATCTTAGACCATACCTCCGCGATCTTCGGACTCAAAATGTGGAGACAATGCAGATGATCAATCTTTGCCGGGCAAACTACCAACAGGGATCGTGGAATGAAGCGGCCATCCTACTTGGAGTGTTTAATGCTGATGAATGGGATGTGTTTCTGGCTGCTGACAGTGACCAACGTCTTGCTCAAATCGGGGCCAAAAACGATCGCTTTCAAAAGATTCGTATGCAGTTTTTTGACGTGGCGGATTTTATTGGTACTTCGATGCCTGCTCCTGCGGTGTTGAACTGCCTGCATCGCAACTTGGAGAGTGGCGTTGGAAGTGCCTCCTGTTTCCAGGAATTGATCGCGGGTGTTACTTCATCTGAATATTATGTATACGAAGATGTCCCATCCCAAACTGTGTTGGGGTATGCGCACATTGATGCATGTGAAACTTTCAGTGGATCTGTGATTGATAAATCTGGTACAACTGGAGCCATGCGTCCTCTTAATTTGTGGGTAGAATCTCAAACAAACTCTGAAATTGTTGGTGTGTTGCATCCTAAAATAGGATCTGCCTCGTCAGAGCGAATTGCGAATGCGGAGAATGAAATCCTGAAATATTTGGAAGACGTAATCAAACCAGCTCTGCATGAAATTGATGTATCAAGGCCTGTTGATTTCAAACTGGATGCATGGTTGACAGAAGGGGACACAGTACACCAGACAATCGATTGTTTTGTTTTGGGTCCATACGCCAGTGCCGAGATGCATGTCGACGTACCTGGAGGTCAAAATACACCGCTCTATTATCGCGCAGATGCCGAGTCAAGACTCTTTGATCCAGAGAGTCTGGCCTCCGGTGAAACGGGTGGTTCGCCAGCAAGACAAAAAATTATGTATGCAGTGAAAGAAAAGGTGCTTGAAAATTTGAAAGACTCTATTGTTATCAACAATGCAGTGGATGATTTTTTGAAACGCATGCTTTCGGTGTGGAGTTCAACTGAGTTCATTTTCTGTACATGTGTAGACCAAACTTCATCACTTCAGTGTTGCTCTGAAAAGGGATGGACAGACATAGAGGATGTTTCATTCGTGGCAGGGAACCTATTGGAATCACAGGACCTACAGGACGAAGTTCTTTCTGATATTCTACGGAACATCCTAGAAAGTGATATAATGACAAGACAAATATGGGATAATCAAGATTTTGTTCCAGACGTCCCCGACTACACCCCCGAACAAAAACTTGAATTGAGGGAGCTTGCAGCATTTCAGTATGGGACTAAAACGAAGACCTATTCCACGGATGAAGTCATACAGTCTTTGGTGACTCTCAAGACTTTTTGTGAACAAATACAAAATCACAAGTTTTATACACTTCCACTACGCATGGATTTGAGTACTGTTGATTTACCCGATGAAGACCTTGCATACAATCCCACAGCTGAAACCGTCTCTGGGTATATGCACGGAATGGAAGAAGCAATTCGTAAAGTTCTAGATCGTGCGCGCAAGGACTCACCTGTGTTTTGGTCTCATGTTAATCGGTATGTGCCATCAGACAGCATGTGGTGTGAAAATGATACTCCACTACAAAAACAATCCACGAAACGCGAGGCTTCATTTGCTGACACAACATTACTGACAGACCAACAGAAACAAAAGGTAGACACAACCGCAAATGCGATCAGCGTGGACGCGTTGTCGGACATCATATTTCCTGGCAACATCACATCAATATGTCTCTGTGTGCACCAAGAACCAAGCACATCGGATGACTGTCCAATCCCGCCTGAAATTGATTGTATACAACCTACATTAGAATCAGAGGAACTTCGTGATAAATGGCAAGGGCTTTGTGAAAGTGGGAAATACAATACAGTAGATGATCAATACGTACTGATGGGCGTACTACAAGCTCTCGACATGGAACACGTGTGTATGCGTCAGACGTCCTCGCTGGGTTGGTTGCATGAAAATGAATTATTTGATTTCTACAATGGAATTACACCACAGGCACTGCTCGATATGAGACAGATTCTATCATATGGTCCCAGTGGTGTTCGCGGTACCATGTTTATGACAAATAAAATACCGACATCCGGACACCTGGAATCGGATCCAGACAACCGCGCGTTTTCCCTCGCTAGAAATCATTCAATTGCACAGCCAGTCTGCGAAAGCACTCTATCCAATGTCTTGGTATCTAATCTACGAGACTACTTCCAAGATACGTTTTTTCCAATGGCTCATTCCATCGAGGTTCCTGTTTACCAGGCGTATTGCGATAACTGGGCTGTCGAATTTGCAGTGTGGTACCATCTAAACAACGTTCTTGGGGCATCCAGCATTCGCGTTCTTGAACAGCTACATCTGGTTCAGACGTGGCAGAAACGCTGCGACCTCAAACTCAGGGAGGTTGGCATCTGCCACCTGCGTGGCATGGCACCGGCAGATATGATGAATGTCAGCGAAGAGGTAAAACTGGACAGCCTGCACTGGCCCACTGACATATCATTTCAAGAAAGTGCAGCACCCAACTTACCCGAGGATTACCGGTCCATTTTGAACGCTATTCGTGCACATAAGGAAAAGGTTACATATGAGTCAAACGAACTTCTTGCTGATGCATTTACTCGCATTAAACAGAGAGATGATTTGAAAATGGAAGGCAGGCCACCAGCAGGACAGTGTGGTGACCTTTTTGACTACTGGCCAGCCGAGGCGCAGCACCCTGTCGGATACCATCCTACAACAACCGCACACCCCGAGGACACACAACTTCGGGGTTTCACTTCCTGGATGTCAATGTCTACCTCAGATGAATTGCAGATCGATCCCTTCAGAATGCGCAATAACTCACACGCATCATTGTTTTATGGGGCTGGGTCCTTTGTATGTGACGCGCAGCTGTATGGTAAAATAATGCATGAACCTGATTCGTATTTTCTGCAAACAAAATGGAATGCAAACACACCTGTGGATTTATACACACCAATTCCAAAGGATCCCGAACCAGAAACCGATATGCGTGTGAATGGAGTGAACACACAGAGATGGTCGGAAGACACCCCCCTACTCAAAAAACAATCCAGCAATGAGTTCGAGCACTCGGTTGGTCTCGTACGCAACCTCTTACGCTTGTCATCTATGGATGAGCAACGGGATGTTGATGATCGCTGGCCACTCGACGTCAACAAAGAAGAGCTTTACGGAACGAAGAGTGTGACCGATTGTGTCGAGCCAGTACAGCGGGAGTGTGAAGATGACAGCCAATGTGGGCCCGACCTCAAATGTTTGAAAGCAGAGGAATTTGGAGTTTGCGATACCAGCACCGCCTGTTTTCGACATTCGCATTGTAGCGATGGTCTGATGTGTTCTGCTCGTGGGGTTTGCGAACCTCCACATATACTAGTTCATAACGAGCTTGGTGTGGATGTCGACCTGTATTTACATGCAAACATTGACGATATTCGCAGCATGGGATACAGTGAATATGAGGGTGTATCCGACTTTGCCAATGTAAATGGCCAGTGTTCATTGAACAACTGGCGTTCGTACTCCGGACAGACAGAAACACACGAAGTAGAAAATATTTACTTCAAGGACGCACTCAAGGGGACGGCACATAGAATGCAGGACCACGAAACTAAAACGATAGACGGTGATACAACTATGCTCAGCAAAACAGGGTGGTACCAAGTTACACCACATGTGTGCGAGCTCGACTATGAATATGGATCATTTGATTTTGTAAGCGATGTTGATCTTTATGTTACACATGCTGAAATGCAGGATCAAACGGATGTTGACACGCTTTCGGACCTTTCACGAGTAAACCGAATGCGCACATGGCAACAAACGTCTACAGGTGGTATGGAGTATATACTATGCGACATCAATGCAGATAATGAAACCGGACTTGTCGACCCTTATTACTTTTACAATACTGGGACTGGTGAACGAAGTAATACATTACTACATGTCACTGATACCATAAAGCGTTGCGATGATTTTGAAACCTGTCAATCATATGCCTTCGAGGTCAATGGTGAATTTGTGCAGCAACGTCGCGTTTATGGATTGACAAGAGCTTCAGACTCTTTTGACATATTACTCACACCAAACATTGTCCGTGCTTACGACAACCTCGACGCAACATACTGTCTCGCACATGGTATGTTATTTTCATATACAGAAAAGGTATGTGTATTGGATATTCTTACCAACCCAGTGGCGGCTGTGATATTGGTTCCCCAGACCACTCTTGATACATTCGAATGGCCCAGGTTCAATGCCATTGTATCCGAAGACGAGATGAGAGATTGGTTCAATTCTATTCGCACGTCATGTCCTCGGGCATTTGGTTCAGAAACTGAAAAATCTTTCAATGAGTTCAAAACAATCCGCGAGAAAGTCATGTCCGAGTACACCCCAGAGTTCGGAAAAGAGATTCAAAAATATGTCAACAAACTTCTGCCGCTTTTGTTTGGCGTGGATTCTGAGTCCAACGAAGGACGTGGCTTGCAACAAAGTCTTTCTAAGTATCTACAACATGTATCCTGTGCAGAATTTCTCAACAAACGTCTCGCTTTGTTTCACACAAGAATCGAATCAGATGGCATAAACCCATATCCCCGCGAAAGCCAATATACACCCCTTGTTCCGGGTTATTCACTCTATATGTTTCATGAAAGAGCACCGGTTTTTACCCCATTTCTATGGCTTTGGCAGTGTGTAGTTTTGACGGCGAGTAGTGAAGGTGGAGCACCGCATTGGTGGTTCAATGAAATAAACCAAATCCAGACACAGAACGGAAACAGTGATCGAACAATTCCATGTGATGTATATAATGCTGATATATTTTCAACTGAGCAAGTTACGTTGCAAGAACTACTTCAAAAAAGCTCCTACATCTGGACACTGCAAGAAGACTTGACCGAATCTTCTGTGATGTTACAAAGAGACTTCCAGGACGCATTCAAGCGCGCCATAGACGAGCTTGATCTTACATTCGCGCCAGACATACAATGTCTCGAAGAAATCAAAGAAGGTTGTAGTGATGTAGATGTGTTTCCAACACTTTCAAAGGTCAAAACAGATACTGCGTGCTGGAGGAAACTCAGTCTTAACAATTACTCAGCCATACCGGCAGATGATCGTGATCTTTCTGATAGTTTGTACCAAAAAATCCTCTACAGATTGTTCGGGGTCGACGACGAACTGGAACTGGTTGATTATGATGTCGAGACCAGTGATTTTGTCAGTGAGCGTGAAATGACCAGCAAGGTCGCATTGAATTCTCGATTCGTACCGATGCTCATATTCACAGACACAAATGCTGACCCCGAGTCGCTTGTAATTCAGAGAAATGCTGACCCAATGATTTTAACTACCACGGATGGGGTTCTATATGCAGAAAAGACTCCACAGAACCCATCATGCTTATGGACTCTATCCGAGCCCGAGTATCGCATACAAGATCCATGCAAGTTTGACACAAAGGAGGAACAATATGCAAACGTTGAGTGTACAAAAAGTGCGGTAGCTTTCGATGGAGTTTCCAGATCTGCGTCGATGCATGATGATATATACCTCACCAAAACACAGGCAGAATTTCTTGTCATCAGATACATGAAACAGGATTTATTTACTGAACAATCATTCAAAAGCGAAATTTTGGAAATGCAAACAAATAATCTCAAAAGTTTACTAGATAATCATGGCCATACAACTTTTGATTACCTTGCTGCATACGATTTCAACATCCACCTCAAGACTAGACCCTTCGAATGCAGTCCGGACATGACTATTAATCAGTATCGAGAAACGAACCGAGTTCATTCATACCTGCGCTCGTGCCATGATATTTTGAGTGATGCGGTTGGATGGGTGTTAAAAAGAGATTCATTCTGGCATGCCAGTACATTATCAATAGAAAAAACAAAACTGGCCTCTGTTCTACAGGGGGGGTTCTACCCGAGTTTCAAAGAATCAAGCACTACAGAAGACCCAGCAGACTCACGTGGTTTTGTACGAGAAATGGTGAAACGAGACCTTGCAACAAACTCTCGACTATCTAGTAATCATTATTGCTTTTCGACATCAGACGGTGTTGATGTTCTGAATCCACTTTGGAGTGGCACTTTCAATCTTGATATCGGCTGTGAGACAATACATATTGGAAACTCTCTTTATGAGATTGCATCCATCGATGGAACATCGCACTCGTGTGAAACTCGGGTAGGAGAAGTTCTTTTTGTTTCGAATCCCGGGACGCTTCGTTCAACCCTAGCACCGCTCTGTACACGCGACCCAAAGCAGGAAGCTCGATGCTCGAGAAGACATGGCACCCTTGGTGGAAATTTGGGATCTCCGGTAAACAGTGTATTTGACTCGATCGATATCACCGTTCAATCTGGTATATTTTCAGTCAGTAATTCGATCTTTCGTGGTTCTGTGTTCAGCCCAAAGACGCTTTCAACTGCCTATGCATTACAGGTCCTCGCCAGTGATATCGGTGGACACATCCCCCATTTTGTCGTCGAGAAGTCAACGAGTAGTATAGTGTTACGATATATGCATTCTTCATACCCCGAGGATAATAAGTGGGGGTCGTTCATCGAACCCCTTTCCATTGATAAGTGGATGTCTGGAATTGAAGAATCATGGGCTCTTGAACATGCACAGCAACAGATGTATTACAGTACATTTGCAGACAAACTGTCACAATCATGGACGTGTCCTCTTCAAAGAGTCATGCGATATTCTTCGTTGTATTCCACTGTAGAATTCGGGGGTCTTGGAAAGCCATTTGTACAGCCCAGCGCAATCAGAAATCAAATCCGATTCAATCATATCACCGAAAACTCAAAGTTTGCTCATCCGCTGGTGCCTTCGCGTTATGAAGTCGATTATCTCACCCATCCCATGTGGATTTCCGAAATATTCGCCTGTGCTGATAAATCTACCAATGAGTGCCGTGACGACCCATTAACCGATACCAGGCGACTCCAGACCACGATTGATTTTTTGTTAGAGCAGAAATGGGTAAAGTTCCAGCCAATATCCCCCTTGACTGGGTGGTGTATGCATCTCGTTGACTGGCCACACAACAAGTTTATTGCACGCGACACGCGGGCGTTTTCTAGAAACGAGGACGAGGAGGCGAAACTCAGTGACTGTAGTATCCTCAACCGACTGCCGGATTTTATGCTTCGTGTTGAAGACCAACCGGAGCAACACGCGCGCTCTCGAGGACGTCGGGTTACATCTATTGGCAGAGACGGACCTTGCCACATGGGAAGGTTGCGCCGAGTGGGTGACTTTCTGTCGGACAAAACCATTCAACACTGCCAACATAAACCCATGAGTTTGAAATGTCAGCGTGCAAACACGAGCACGGTGACGTATGACAGCGTGTATTCAGAGGCAAAAGACCCTCAAATTCCAGACAGAGATATTCCTTGCGATGGGGTTGGAACCTGGTCGACCAAGTTTGTGGACCGACAAAATCACAAGACCGAGCTCGATTCTAAGCTTCTGGGTGTCGGCAAGCCCATGCAACTGAGGACAGCGCGAATACTGGCGTCATACGTACGTCGCGAGCTTTGTCTGGATGTTAATATATCAACCTGTGAAGAACGCCTGTCAAATGTTCTACCAGAAGAAGACGCATGGCAGTTGAATAACTTTCTCTTGAATTTTTTTGAAAACGTCACCGGCACTTTTAATGTTTCCTCGTCGCCGGATGACAGTTTGCTTTGGAGTCGACCATGGGTTTTTTGCCGGTCACCTGATTCCGTGTGCGAGGGGTCGATCAGTCGCCAGGATTGGGTCAACCACACTTCACGGCAAGAACAGTGTGTATTACAGGCAAATCGTGCTATACAGGACAACGAAAAAAACAAAATCGACTTCTGTCTGTTAGATCCAGCACACGAAGAACTATGCCAAAACGCCCGCGATTGGCGTACCAAAATTTCACAGATTATATGTCAGGCTTTCGAATTGAAGGGATGTACAGATTCGCGGTTCTTCTACTCTCCTACCGCATTCTCTGTTTCGGAAAAGAGTTTTGTGCATGACATTGTCAATCGCAATTACAATTTGTATGACGACGAAGGCACATGCGCACTAGATAGTAACCGCCAACAAGAATATCAAATAAAGACAAACGAACAAGCTCTACAGCAATGTGCGAGTAAATTCATAGAGCCAGCTCGCGTGTTATTACAGCGTTTGAGAGAAATACGTGTGTTTATTCTCGAGCTGGTGTTTTATTTACTGAAGATTCAACAGTCATTAGTAGAAATGCTGGTGTCTGTGGTACTTGTCAGCTCCGATATGATGCTCTCGGCAGCATATAGATTCTCAACATTTGTGGGGATGTTCATGATGGCCGTGCTCGATCTCATTGTGGAGGTTGCGACCGTTCTTTTCAAAGTGATCTTTGTGAAAGGCAGCTTGCCGTACGAAATAGTGCGTTTACTCACTGAGTATATCTGTCCGTTTCTGGAGTGGGTCAATGTCAATATAGTGGGAACGAGTATCGACACCACAGGAACATTATGTTGGATTTTCTGGAATATTGGTGGGATCCTCATCGAGATATCGAACGCACTAAGTTCAGTTGCCGACGTAACCATTCCCTTAGGAGTGACTGAACTCCGTCCCTTTTATGACTTCCTTGCACCAGCAGCAAATATCATCGATGCCGCGGGCGTGGGGATAAGAACAGTACTTCCATGTCGGCCACGCACCAACGAATGTGTGTTTGATTTCTTTGATGAAGAAGAGGTTGTCTCCGGTACATTGCCAGTCGCGACGCGGTGTTGGTCTACATATACAACATTCTTTGGCGATGGAGATTCATTGAGTTGCAGCAAGGCAGACACATGTCGGAGGTCTGAGTTGGCTCTAGAAGAAGATCTTGTACCATGCGGGGCGTGTGGATCTGAGGCCGTTGGTGTGTATTCTTATGCTTGTAGTTTTTTGACCAAAACGTGTACATGCCAGGTACCAAAATACGAACACACGCAGTGTACCAGCAATGCAGACTGCATACAGGCCAAGTCTTGTGCCTATGTGAACCGCTTCAACATGCCAGGTAGTGGTTCTGCCCCATGTTGGAGTTGTCAGCAGAATCGCTTCTGCTACATGCCGACTGCAGGTGACACTGGCTACTGTGCCTGTGGATTAACACAGATCCAGTACTCGAGATGTCAAGATGACTATGTTATACCAAATGATGATCATATGTGTCTATTTGATATGAACTCGCGATTCATGACAACTGTGGTGACCCAGCAGGAATTTGGGGTCTTAGTATCTACACCATGTTCCAACGTACTTACGTCTGCTGCACAGTGTATTCGCATTATAGAAGCTGATGGCTCCGTGAGTGGTAATTTCGTAGTTGCCGCAAAAATTGTTCGGGGTAGTGGTAGAAGACTGCTTGAATATGATGGATCTGAAAATGCATCACTGATTTTTCAACACAACCCACTTTGTCTGGACGCATTTCACACCGAGAATTTACCACACGTGCGCTCGGCATGTTCGATGCAGTTATTGGACAGTCAGTTGACAATCAAACTTCTCAACCTCACTTTCGTGCTTCCACCATGTACTTTTTGCGACCTCAATAGCTTTGTGCATGCGATTATTTCTACTCCGATGGCACCATTTGTTGTCTCGTTGAGTCCACCGCGGGTATGGATACTTCTTCACAGACATGCGGGTCTGAGAACCCTACAGCGAACCACGCGGGCCTGGATGCACACTTTGGACGTCTACACACACGACCTTCGCAATAACACACATTTCATGAACATTTCGAGCGTGAACATATCGGAAGAGCAGGTCGTTCGGCTTTTGACAAATCCATTCTACAGCTCACGCCGGCTGCTACAAACGTCTTTTGTGCAAGATGTCGAAAGCATGATTCAGCGCGCGACAAGTCGTGCAAATATAATTGCAAGTGCCTATGATTATAAATTACCTTCTCTGAGCAATTCGGTTGCAGATATTTGGAATGAGCAGTTTCCACCAATACTCACCCCGAGCAACTCAGGCGAGTGTACCCCGTTGCACGACCTTGCGGAGGTGGCCCAACAGAGTGCCAATGGCACACTCAAATACTTTCAGACAACAAAAGTTTCACCACCCTATGATCTACATGCTGTATGGCCATCTGTCACATCATCTGGATCTTTGCTGTCCGACCCAGTTGACTCTGGGGATTTTCTTATTGAATTGCTCCGATGGATAACAGATCAAGTGGCAGAATGGGTTAGCTTGGACCGCCGGTATGCATCGGATTGGGCTGAAAGTTTGATCAAAGAAGCAGTAGATCTTACGCGGTGTGATTTTGAAGCCATACAGACTTGCAGTCGATGGAAAGTGCGCCTAGCATCGGGATTTGTAATTATTGGAGTGTGGTTCGCGGTGTGGTTTGTGATATGCAATGCCCTTGGATTTGGCTTTCTTGCCACGTTGACGATGCCTCTATTTTCATTACTGCTACCATACCTTTGTTATGGATATACATGGACCTGTGTTCCGATGCTTCCAACATGCGTGATACAGGATTTTCATGAAACCCTTTCCGACATCTTCCCCAAGTATATCAAACTAGACGCTGTATTCTTCACGGATCCACAGTGCGCCAGTGATACTCTTTTCGACGCTTCTTGCCTACGCTCATGCGGGGATGTACCATGGGGATACTCCAGCTGGAAAAATGTATTAGCATGGTTTAGTGCCGAGCTAGGTCGGAATTTTTCTTCATCTCTCATAGAGTTACTTTCATATGTTCCCTTATTTGATGTCGCTTCGTTCGAAGAAGAAGTAGGAATCAGAATCAAGATGTGGGAGAGTAGTTCTACCGCTATTGTGCTCGGAAATCGCATCTGTAGCACTTTTAATCTATATCTTCTACTACCCTATTTCTTTCTCGTATTACTTATAATCGGCACAGCAGCACTCATTCTGCAGGTTTTACTAACTTTACTCTACCCATCCGCCAATTTACTACTGGCGTTGTTTGTTTGTTATTCTGAAACTTGATTTTAGCAGTCCATAATAAATAACAGGGATCAAAATCGAATCTGCAACTACACATGTCTGTCCCGCTCTACCACGCAGAAACCTCTTGGCTCAACATCGTCTATCCGCAGAGGTCAAAATGTGTTTCCTGTGTTCTTTGTGGGGGTCGTATCTCCGGTCCTCGAAAGATCATACCTCTCAAAACACTGAAGAGTGTCATTTCAAAGATCTATCAAAAGCTTCCCAACAACAAAATCGCCGCAACGTACCATGGCATCTGCACCTCCGTCGCAAAAATACAAGATAAAGACTCTGCCATTATGTATTCCTGTGCCTGCTGCCATCATTGGTTTGAAATGCGTATGAAACGCAAACTTCCATCACTACCGCTTCTTTCACTACAGTGGCATATAAACACGCTTTCGGTTCATGGACAGAAGACATTGGACGCAAGGCCGATTTTTCGCCTCAGCAAGATCCTCAGCAACAAAAAAAACAACGCTTACATAAACTTTTTCAGTACTTTATTCACTGCATCTGAAATGGATCTCTTTGCGGAGATTGCATCCGCTAATTGCAAAGAAATACAAGCCAAACAGTGTATTTACTACAACAAAATCTGCGTTGATACGCTTCTGGTGCCGAATGGCAGAGTTGCAGAACTTCTACGAGAGCATAGAGAATGCACCGAGTATTTGGAGAAGTTCTATACTTCTTCTACCTGCAAACAGAATTTTTCGACTTGACTACTCCATGAAGTACTGCAAAAAAACTGCCTGCTGAACTTCAGCTGAAGTTGAAAAAAAGATGCGATCCAGTTCTTGCCAGAAGTGTGGGTCGCCTATGACGTCTTGCAATTCCTTTGCACTTATGCATTTCTTTTTGAACATTGCAAGTTCTCCAGAATAAGAACTGCGTAGCTTGGTCTTAAGTTCCTTCAACTTACCCTCAGACGTATTCGAAAACAAAACGACACTACTGGCAGCCTGCAGCAAGAAGTCGCTTGTCTTTGCTTCTTCAAACTTGTCACCTGCTGCTTGCAAGAGAATTTCTTTCTGAGCTTTGAGTAGGTTAATGCCGTGGTATGCAATAAATTCACCTTTAAAGATGTGCCATGTTTCAAATGCTGCCTCGCTCGCATTGCATTCAAACTTTCGATTGAAGATGCGCTGCTTGAGCATTTGATGGTAAACAAGCTCTGCTGCATGTCTTTTGCTTGGGGTATAGAATGGCTTTTCGACAAGACTCGATACAAACAAATCGAAGTCTTGTGAATTGCAAGGCTTGTCAAACGTTACTGACAGATTACCCATACTTTTCACAATAAACTTGCTCGCCTTGCAGATCATGCAGATGCATTTGTTGCCAGCCATCCTCCACCCATTGCAGTCCTTGACAAGCCCTGACATCGCCTCGGTATTACCGATGATCTTGACAGGTCCTTCATATACCATATTCTCATTGAGAAAATCGTAAAGGCCCTTGTGTTTATGCGACTCCTTGAAAATGAGCTTTCCTTTGAAGCTGAAAGATGACCCACTCTTGGCTCTCTGCTCCATAGCCGAGCTGTAAACATTAAAAGTCTCAGCCTTTCTTTTGCATCGACGTGCCTCTCCTTTTACAAACTCTGCGACTCTTGCATATGTCCACATCTCACCCGCCTCATCTCGACCCATCTCCGATCGAAACTTATAACCCGCCTGGCGTCGACACATAGCACAAGAGCAATCCACATCCAGGTGCTCCCAGTGCACTGCGTTCCTTGCCATGCTCTTGTCGATCTCACTTGCCAGTGTGTTGAAACGAGTGCAGCCATCTTCGATCTCCATCAAATGCAATGGGAAGTGTCTACGCCGACCATCGAGAAACTCCACCATTGTGGATCCAGCACTCAAATTGAAAAGAACTGCAGGATAGTCGTCAAACATCTCAAGTGCTTGTATGTCTCCCTTTCTGAACAAGTTGAATGAACTGTGTTGCATTACGCTATCTTCTGTCTTGATGGATAGAAGCATATCCTCTGAAATGCGGCACTCCGACATCTGATAATCCCTGGAAATGTGATGAAGGTTATCGATACAGAAGCTCTTGATATGAGTCCTGTATATTGCAAGTGCTATCACGGATGCCATTTCGTTTTGATCCATCAAACTAGCCATCGCTAAGACAGGTCTCGCCCAGCATAATTGCCGCATACAATTCAAGCAAGGATTGTTGTTGCTTTTTGAACGACAACTTTCGTAGGCCTCAAACAATGTTCCATCCTTCTTTTTTGTTGCGTTGTACACTTTTTTCATTTGCATGACACACTTGTTGTCCATGCAATTTGTGTACTTCTCCATCGTCTTTTCTGCGTTCCCGGGAGACATCCAAAGATTCAGCTGATTAATCATCGTCTCATAACGACCGAAACCGGGCTTGATGTTCAACTCTAGATTGTCATATGCCGTTATAAGCAACCAACGCCGCATACGACCAAGTAGCTGTTCCTCCGAAAGCTTCTCGACGTAATCGATAAGGCTCAAATCGAGTTTGAAGTGTGCCTCAAAGAGGTCTTTTGAAAACGAATTCAATATCCTCTCCTGCAAGAAGAACTCCTCGATGGACTTCCTTGCAATCAAATTCAAATCTGCTTTGAGGTCGAAGAAATATTTCCCGAGTATGATATCCTGCAGCTCCATGCACACTCTTGTCTGTTCGTAATGATCGAGCGACCTCGAATACATACGCGAATTTCCAGAACCCTTTGCTGCATCTTGCAGATCATCCTCTCTGATTTTGAAAATGCAGCGATCCATGCCATTCAAATATTTGACGAAATCGCCCACAGCTAACATCTCCCAACCTGATTTCTTGAAAGTCTGTGTAGTGAGCGTCTTGTATCCACTGTTTGTAGTGTATTCTGTGCTTGAAATCCACTCAGTGTACCTGACTTCCCTCAGAAACTCATTCAAAGTTTCATAGAAATCGAATTTCCAACGCATCTCCTTTACGTTGCTGAACATCTGCAGTGAATCACATGCAAACTTGAAAATTTTTGAAGGGATATATTCCCTTATTTTCAAATCTCGCAAAGATTCCATGCAAAGTGCATGCAAAACTTGCATCTGTACTTCATCAAGACAACCAAATTCAAACTTTTCAGAGCAATCCAAATCTATGTATTTGAGAGGATTGTCTTCCCTTTTTGAATTCTCGATGAGTCGAAAAATTCTACATTCAACATTCTCAAAAATGTCCGATGTAGCCATAAACTCGTGTCTTCTCTTTGATTCAGATCTGTGTCCTGAAACAGAGTTTTCAGACATCGTGCATGCCGTGGCTTTGGTGCAGTTCTTATAGAAAAAATAGCTCAGAGACTTTATATAGTGCTTTCGAGAGAGGTTCTTTCTTACTAAAATCTGTTGTTTCTAGCTAAAATCTGTTGTTTTTAGCTAAAATCTACCGAGTCTTGTCTTTAAAAGCTAAAATCTCTCTTCGAAGACCAAACCAAGCTTCAAACATCACAACAAACCACGCCACGGTATTTTTTTTCAAAAAAAAAATAAAAAATAAAAACCCGCCAAATCTATTTTGGGTACCGGGGTCTATATAAGGCTGGGAGAACTCAGAGACTTTCTTTCAAGAAATCCACGGTGAGGGTGCCACGCTTTTTTTTTTGAAAAAAAGGCGGGAAATCTTAAAGTTTTTTTTTTTTTGCAGGCTTGGTGGTTTGATGGAAGATTATCTTGAAATGGGGAGTTGTTTGAAAGTATTCAAACTTCTCAAAGACATAGAGCAGCGCTTGGAACTTTCAGCAACACCTCAAGAGAAGACGCTGCTGCAGTTGGATTTTTTGAGGCTGGAGAATGCGATTCAGACTATCATTTCAATGATGGTCGAAGTAGGCTTGGTGAATAGCTGCAGTGCGATGGAAAGAGAGGTGGTTGATATTCTTCAGAAGTACCTTGGCCAAGAGAAGTGTGGGAAGATTGTCTCGTCTGCAGATGAAGAGATCCAAGATGTCGTCGATGAGTATCTCATTGTGGTTGCGGAGATCAGGATCAGAGACGAATTGACTCTAAGGTTGATTCGCATTGCATTGGAAGGTGAAGCGCAAGATCTTCATAGGAAGGTGTCTTTCTTCCAAAGTCTCGTGAATGCGAAGCAGATTTACGAGAAGAAGCATTCGGATGCGTTGAGTTCGATGCTCGACGAATTCGAGAAGAGGAATGCGAACGGGTATCCATCCTACGAATTCATGCGCCAGTTGAACATTTTCACTGGTCAATGCATCATGCAGTCTATTGGCATAGACAAAGAAGTACGAAAAATTGCGGAGGGCAAGAAGGAAGGAAAGAGGCCAAAGTACGACGATGCAGCATGCAAGATGACTGATTCATGCAAGTACATTGGCGGGTCTTCCAAGCAAGCTGCTTCATCCGAGTGCTCCAACGGCGCGTCTTCGGTGCTTGTTGATGAATCGCGGAGGAGGTCGACGAGGATGACAAGACATGTCGAGTCTGGCGAGGGTTCTGCTTCGGGATTCAAAGACAGAACTTCCAAAACAGCACTCATCTACGACAAGGACTTCGAATTTGATCCGACGAACATAGTAGAGCAGCTTCAAAACATGCAAAGAGACGAAGCCCAGACAGCAGCAGACTTTGATGGACTGGAGGGCTGCTTTGATGACTTAGAGGACTACTTTAACGACTTAGGAGAAATCGATCCTGAATACGATGAGATGCAGGATGCTGCTTCCGAAAATGGCAAAAAACGCAAGAGGGGCCTTTCTTTGAAGAAGTCAATACAGAAGGCGGACATGCAGAAAAATCCATTGGGGGTCAGCACAAGCAACAAAACTTTTTTGAGTATTCTACGCGACTTGGAAAGACAGTCTGGTGCAGTGTATTGGAGGTCAGTCCTTGAGAAAAACTGCAGCCAAGATTTCATCACAGAGCTTGCGGAGATCGTTCATTCTTGTATGATAATTGCTACATCGAACACGATCGTCACAAAGGAACTATGGAACAGTATCAACATGTGCCCAGGTCCGCTCCTTGACGATTGCCGGAATGTGGAGATGCGTGGATTTCACATGTCGAACAGGTGGGATGGTGGAGAGTCGAGTATGCGGGATTCCGGAAAGCTCGTTGTTGATTACTCGGGAGATCCGCTTTTGGGTGGGGTGCCATATCCATGTTTCAAGTTCGAGACGAGTCTCAAATGCAACCAGATCAAGGCTTTGCAGTTCTTCATACGCGCCCTTGCGAAGAGCAGCAAGTACAAACATGCCAAGGTCGACCAAGCCGATATTGACCAAGGATTTGACAGTAATGCGCGCCGGAGTCCGCTTTTGGGCATGCATTCTTTTGCCGTGGGAGAGGAGATGCTGCCCTTCATGTTTTACATGCTGAGGACGACGAAGGAAAACTCGAGTATCTTCTCCAGTAACCTCAAAAAGTCCTTCATAGAGCCTCAGAGTATGTGGGAATATTCGGCTGAAAGCAAATTCTTTGGAAGCAACATCAAAGGCGCTGGACTCATAGTGTCCTGCCGCCGCTATGTGCGCGAGCTTTTGAAGACCAAGTGCTTCATGCAGTTCGATACAGCACAGGATAAAGATTCGGGCATTTTTCTGGAGGTTGGCAAGGTTGCATACACTCACGGCAGCGAGACGGATACAAAAAGGATTTTAAGCATGTATCCGGTTGGCGGGAAACGCGCTGCGAAGCGACAGCCAGCGAAGAAATTCAAAGACATCGAATGCAGGTTTGCATCGGTCCCTGCGCCTGGTTCCGACAGCCTGCAAACTGCTGTTGTCATGAACTCGATAGACGTTGAATTTCCAGGAGATACCGGAGGAGGCCCTGCAGAGACACGCAAGAATGAGCTCGAAGTCCTCATGCAGCAAGAAAAGCCAGCAGCTGGATCCAGTGAGAAGACAGCAGTGAATGAAGCGTCTGCAGGCAGCTGCCGCGAAAAAGGTGTAGTGGAAAGCAGCAAGAAGTCCCCAAAGCATGCAGCGGCAGTCAGCACTGGATCCAGGCAAGGTGCTGCGAAGCAAATCAAAAAGACACGGGATGTTGTAGGGAGTCGCGTCGTGTTCCAGATCGATATCTGCAGTGTAAAGGATGGTCGGCTGCAGAAGAAAGGGTATTTCCGAGGGACGATTACGGAGAACAACGAAGTGGAGCGCAAGTATGTAGTCGAATTCGACGACGGTGAGGAGAGGGAGTTTGGATATGACGAGGAACCGCTCGAGAAGGTAATTGCAGGCGACAACGAGTACGTGAAGGAGTGCAAGTCTACCGAAGATTTCATGTCCAAATCGCACAAGTGAGGAGTGTGAGAAGGCATTCAGTGAGAAGCAGAAGTCTTCGAGTATCTGCTCGTTTGACTACCTTGAAAATAGATACAGTTAGTAGGTTAGTCATTTTTAAATTTCGGACCTTATTGTTGTGTGTAGTTAGGGTCGCGGTTGACGGTTTCCAGTTGCAACTTTGAGAAGGCGATAAGTGAGGTAAAAGAAGCCTTTTTTGGTAAAGATGCGATTATAAATACAGTGAGATGCATTGCAGCAGAACAATCTGATCGTTGTCAAGACCCAATCACAGACGTGATTATAATGATGATGAAAACACCATTCTCCCCCGCACTGACGGATATCGGATTTATGCCCTTCTCCTTGTGTCCGACGCATGTGATACCATACACGCTCGTAACTAAGAAACAATTGGAGACACTTATAGAGATGTGTAAGGCATTTAGCATTTCCTCTCGCTACATATCATGTAATCAAATGGGTGGGGGTATCTTTGTTGGGTGTATCAATAATATTCCGGAGGGCAAATACATGATAGATCCAGCCTTGGCAATATTTGCATGTAATGTGATTATAGAATGTAACATCGAAAATGATTTTAAGGAAGATTCAGAGACATCAGTAATTATATCAAATGTGATACTACAGCGTATATTGGCTGGTGTAAATGTACCGAGGGAAAGAATCATAGAAGCAAATGAAATGAAGAAGGAATGGATTCGACAGAAGATATCCAGCCAACGGGAATCAACAAAAATAAAAGCAACTTAGGGTCTCTAATAAAGAGCATTGAATTTTGAAATAATATGTATGATTGTGATTTACTGAAGGTGGAAGAAGGCCACTTAGACCTAGAGGAAATACTTAGACAGTGGTTTTCGGAGTGTGATAGGTCGGAGCAGGCATGCATTGGTCTTTTTTACAACAAGATGCATGTAATTGGGATGAAAATCTGTATTGTTCTCAGTAAATCGAACGACATATTAGAACAATCACATAACATCCAGGCTAGTGTATACCAACATATGCCGTATATCCGCATCAATAACAAGGCCTTTTCTGATTTCTCGTGGGCTGATATAGTTGATACGATTAGTGCCCTACAATTGAGCTTCAACGAATACTTGCTGTCAGCAAACAATGAGATGGAGATGAGTCTATTTGTCACATATTTGATGGCAAGTATAGGTAAGTGCCTGTCTCTAAAGATGAAACGAAAGACATCAAATATTGACATACCAAAATACTGTATCCCAGACGACGCTGGTTTCATCGCACCAGAACCACTGATCGTGACACAAGTATTAGATGCTCTGCATACAATTGGAAGCACTGTGTTTCTTCTATCCAGCGCCCACAACAGCACACAAAATCAGGATGCTATCATCAAAGAACTTACCGAGCACCACAGAGAATGCAGTCTCGATAAGTTTTATGAGATATCGATGGCAGTAGACCTGCCCGCAGGTTCCATCACACAATACAAGCACCGACACCGCGAAAACTTTCACTCGCTCACACAGGTTGTATACTACAACTGGCCATCATACACCCGAAAAAGACAGGAGTCGCTGAAATCGATACTACAGGACCACAAAACCATCAATATGCTGCCACTTCTACACGAAATGTTTCCAGACGTGCCGATTCTCTATGAACACACGGGGGCATTACTTCGTTCTGAACATAGCAAGCACGCATACGCGTGGGTGATACTATCGGGAACCATTGCCCTCGTAACTGCAGACTATCGTTTTATAATTAGTGATAACATCGCTTCGATGGCTGCTGTGATACTCGAAAGTGGTACAAGATAGAATTCATATTTTATTGCAAGACAATGCCTAACAAAACGATCTGGTACATAAACGACAAATGCTCAGAACGGAATCATTTACTGTTGGATGACTCCGTGGCGCTTGGCAAATTGCGCGGAGCGTCCCAGGGGTTTTCACGAGAACTCCCAGAAGAAGAAGAGTAGCCGGAAGTCGGCCTGTTCTCTTCTCCATTTCTGTCTTCATCCGACCATGCCTCTTCACCCAACTCCTCAAGAAGCCAGACCCAAAATCCATCACTGTCTGCTTCGCGCAATACATCCAAGCCCTGTATTTGGAAACGATCCAGAATATCATTACGGTCTGCATCATCCACAAACTCGATGAACCAAGCAAGGATTTCCGGGGCACGATCAGCATCCATGTGGGAGAAAATATCCGCGACTCGCTCTTCGTTTTCCAACCAGTACAACGCCGTTGCTGCCATCTCTGGATCCATATCAGATGCATGCATTGCAACATACTCATCATCCATTTCTTGAAACCAATCGCGCACTTCGCGCAATAAATTTGAAGACAAGCTGGACCCAAAAAACGCAGCGCGCGGTCTAACATCGGTCGTTGGAATGTCTGGAGGCCACGGTTGATGGGGCATATCAAAGCTTCTAGTTCAAGCTTGTACACCACTATATAATCTTAAATAATCCAAAGCGCATGTCAGTATTACTCATTTTATTTAGTATGAAATGATCGTAAAATCTATATCACGTCTATAACCTCATTTGACATTGAAATAAAGTTTGTCAACATGCGCGACACCGATGCCGCTGTGTGTCGGTTTGTCTTCCTGCGCTGGTGCTTCGCTGTGCCTGTCATGTGTGGCTGGCCAGTGGGGCGTTGGCTCTCAATTAGCGGTTCTGATATTTACTAGCTAAAATCTATATTTTGTGTATATAAAACACACAAACACTCTCAACCCCAGCATGCAACTTCTACCCTTCCCGATACACCCTTGTCTGGTCCCCCTTCGCGATAACTACCTGCGAATGTATACTTTCACGGACATAAACAGCAACAATTACTCGCGTTTCTGGTCTCCTCCGGCATTCAACGGAGACCCCACCCTCGAAGCACCGCCAGCAGGACCGCTGGAAGATGAATAGTTGGTTGGATGCGGTGTGTGGTAATTTGAGTTGGCATGAGAGTGTCTGCTGCCAACGTACGCAGTGTCATGACGCTCATGTCGTAAACCAGTCTACAGATCCAAATTCAAACAATACTTGGGCTGCATACGCAGAACTACAAGACCTCATGGAGTTTAGATATGAGAAGGGAAGAGAAAGAAACGCTCTATTTTGAATTTCGAAATGGAAAATTTTGTTTTACTAAGAAAAGTGAATAAAAGTGCATCCTCATCACAATAGTCATCTCAATCATGGGCCTTTTCAAGCCCAGTCATGATACAACCAAATAGTGGTAATAAAATGAGTTATTCAAAGCAGGGACTTGTTCAGACCCATTGCCGAAATAAAGGATTCGTCGCAACCCAACTCATATGAAAATATTTGGATGTCAAAATATAGAGATAGAAAGAGTATGCTAAAAGCACGAACTCCTACACAGTATTTGAGTGTATTGTTGGTTCAAGCTGACGCTCGAGAGTGGTCCCATAAACCACTTTGAATTTCTTCTGAATGAGAAACACGCGCGATGTTCTCTTCAGACGAAGTGAAGAAGGCCCTGCAACAGCATCTAGGGAGAAGCAGCGCAGAGAAGACCCTTGATCCCCGTAGGATACGAAAGCAGCGTGTAGAAGTATTGGTTGTCGTTATTCTCGACCACCAAAAAACCGACAAGGCGATCCATCCCATCAAAGACAGCCTCGTATTCTTTGACGTTGGGAGGCTCTTGAACATTCCGCAAATCCGCTACCGCCTTTTCGCTCGACTGCACCGATACCAAATTGGTCTTGTCTTCTTCAGCGAGGAGGATTTTTGCTGCCTGCTCTTGGGTGACTTTAAAAGTCATCTTATAGATGACATGAAGGGTCGGTGGATACTTCGCTCTTCCGCCTTGTGGTCCCGGTAGCATTTTGTCAGGCGCAGTGGTCCTTATCCCATATGTCTCCTTGATGCTGTCAATGGTAGCCTCTGCATGTTTCTTTCCCTCAGCAGGTTCGATACGACGACCGAACACGTTACAGGTGAAATCAAGTTCACCACTCTGGTCTTTGTCGATGGAAATGGGCTGAACGATGGTGTAGAGGGTGTTGAAGGCTTTTTCACCCTGCGTATTTCCTACCGCCAATTCCCAGTCCATAGACATCTTACTGTATGCGACACTGAATTTTTTTCCATCCGGGCTTATCGTATCGAAATAAATCTGCCGACCTGGTTTCAGTGAGCTGATAGCCTGAATCACTTGCTCGTGTACACCATTATGAACAGCTTGCGCTGAGATGGATGGTTCCGCGGGTATTCCCTGAGCAGAGAGAATTTTGAATGCGGGCGCTTTGGGGTTCATCTTGTTCGCGTCGACGACCGTTATCTCATCCTTTGGACGGGGGTCTTTCTTAGCCGGCCAAGCGGGGAGGCCAGAATTCGCGCCTTCCTTTTTGTCCTTCTCGGCGAGGGTCTTCTCCATGAACTCTTGAGTCGGGAGGAAATACCCAACATACTTCAACTCTCCCTTTTGAGCTTCTTCGTGACCCCTCACAAAGATGCCTTCCTTATGAACAGCGTAGACCTCCATGAGTCGTCCGGCACCCGACACATCCTCCTTTAGGATATATCCTTCTTCGACGCTGATTGTGAAGCCCAGCTTCCTCGCGTTATTCCAGACCTCCTCTGGGGTGCCTTGAAAATACACAATGGTCCTGCCCACTTGGGCCGTCTTCGCTGCCTCCCGCACTTCTTTGGTGATCTTCTTAGAATCAGGATGCACTGGCACCTTCCGCCCGTTTTCAGTAACAAAAGGGTATTGAAATACGACGTCGATCTTTGACGCCCTCTGAAATGGCTGCCTGTGAATGTCATATAGCCTCCATTGAACCCCATTTCCCTTTATGAACGCGTGCGTGCGCATCTTACCCTCTTTATCGGGCCTGTTCTCACTTTGGATCTCGCGCTCCGTCATCTGAGCGAAGAGTTGCTCTTCGCTGAGTTTCTGCGTCTCCTCAGGCATGTCGCCTTTTTCAGCACTCACATCGCCAGCAATGACCTGCAGTACACCAGCCTGCTCTCCTTGCCCTGTACTGTAGGCTTCTTCGTAGGCCTTAGCCACTGCCAAACTTGGCAACCCGTGGTTCACGACCGGTGTGCATGTTTCAACCTTGAACCGGTGTATTTTGCCCTCATCAGGTTCGGTGTCCTTGCGCTTCCCCAATCCGGCTTGCTGCGAAGGACTGTCCTCACCCATTTCCGCCGACGTGGCCGCCATGCCTGCTCCGAGGCCAGATCCTTCCGCCCTCTTCATTTTCTTCGCATCTTGCACGTCTACACCAGGTGCGGTAGCCTTGCGCTTCTTTTCTTCGCTATTGGAAGTGGAACTTGGCCCCTTCTCCACCACCTTACCGGCCGCTGCACCCTCTTCGACATTCACGCCTGTAGTAGAGAAAGGAGTAGTAAATGGGAAAGAAAAGCCTGGAACCGGCGGTCCGGATGCAGCAATATTCATCTTAGCAGCCATGTCGCTGCTTCCATTTCCATGAGCATATCCGAGGCCGGCCTTACCTCCAGCATTCGAGGGCACTGAATACGCAGCGGATGGACGCGCTTTGGGCAGACCAACCGCACCTTGGCCGGCCTCCATCGCATTTCCACCCCTAATATTGCATATCGCTTCGTTGTACTTCATCCACGATTTCCCAATCTTCTTTATAGCCGACCTCATCTCCTTTGTCTCCTCGTCTTCCTCCTTCGCCTTCTTGCAGATCTGTTGCACCTGGCCTTGAACATCAGAAATAGATTCCAAGAGCTCTCCCACACGGATTTTCGCGTCCTGCAGCATTTTCTCGTTGCCTTCGTCTTGCTCAGACCGCGTAGGCGCTGTCAATGCGATCTCCATCAATTTCTTTAGGAGTGCAACAGCCGTATCCCTCTTCGCGCCATTGGTTGTAGAATCCTTCTCCAGCGCCTTCTTCGCCTCTCCCACCATGCTTCCGTCTTCTTCAGCATAGCGCTCGACATCGGATTGGAGCTTATTAGCCATCTTGAGCGCAAAATCGACGAGCTGTTTGGTATACGTCTCGAGCTCTTTCTCGCATGCCTCCTTCACCTTCTTCAATGCATCGCGTTGCTGTGAATCCCTCTGCAAATCATCTGCCTTCTGTTTAAGGCAATCAGCATGCTTTTGGACCACAGTCTTCCGGCTCCTCTCTGTAGTAGCGTGATTGCTCTTCTCTGTCTCTACCTCTCCTTTCAATCGCTCGTTCTCTACTCTCAATCGCTCGATCTCTGCCAGGCTCCTGTCGCGAGCCAATTCCTCTTCTTGAAGGTTGTGCTTCAAAAGAGCAACTTGCGCCTCAAGCTGACGATTCCGTTCTTGATCGTCGCTCATCCTTTCGTTCTTCTTGTCGAAACCCTGTGAGAGAAAGTTTGATCAGTCAGTCTGCTTTTATAGACTTTTTAGATTTTAGATAAAAGATTTTATCTAAAATGTTCTTAGATTTTAGATAAGAAGATTTTATCTAAAATCTGATAGTCCTGTATAAATTACACGCATGCGATGCTGAAGTGCACAGAACACACAATGGAAGAAAGTGGGTACGTACTCAACTATATAAAAACAAGCGTTCTTAAATACATTTGTTATGAGGAAGTGTGACAGTAGGAGAGATCGAAGTTGAGATAATTTGATTTTTATTGAATGGAATAATAGAAGGTGACTAGAACAAAACAATGCAGTACAGAGGAGAAGAGATGCGAACAAAAGTCTTCTCGTATTCTACCTGCATGGTTATTCGAAGAAAATTCAGAAGCTGGCAAAAATAACAGGAGGAATATGCCTGACAAGAAGCCCAAACCAAAGAATGCAAAGATTCGAGAGAGAATTGCTGCCATTGAAAAAGGGGAAGAAGATACAGACCTGGGGAAGAAGGAATCAGTTCACACAACCAATGCAGTGGAGTACAAAAACAAGAAGGAGATGAAAGAGGGTACGGAAGTATATGATGGCAAGAAGCGCGGAATCGAGGAAGTAGAAATGGAACTGGAGAAGATCAAGAAGCAGAAGAAAGCACTCGAAGATGAAATGTTTGTACGCTTGAAGGAGGAGAAGAGGATGCTCGGTGTGATCAGGGAGAGAGAGGAGAGAATTGGAAATTTACTCGAGAAGCAGGCGGAGTCGGATGCTATCATCGCATCGTTGAAGGAAGATATGATGAAAAGGGAAATGGAAGGAAACCCACAAGAAGATGATGTGTCTTCATACCCTCAACACTGCCCCTACTCGCCAGAATTTTAGTGATGTTTGCAGCGGAATGCAGGGGGGCATGTCTCGCAACTATTAGGGGAATAAATTTCTTTAGCTGCGTTGAAGACTAAATCACCGACTGGGATTTTTTTGGAGAGAATAAAAGACCCCAGCTTTGAAAAAAAAGCAGAATCAGTCCACGAGTGAGAAGGCTCAAATGTAAATTCCCGTTGTGTGTAGTATTTCAAATAAGATGGTTTTGAAATGCTGACTGTAGATGAACTTTCGAAAATAATTACGCATGGCCTTCCAGGGAGAAGTATTGTGACATTCGATGGACATAGTGGCTCACAACTGAGTAGTGTTGTTTGAATGCCAGCGATGCTTGCAATGACTTTGAAATTGCGTACAGTTTGTACACTAATTTCAAAAACGTGTAGTTCTGGTGTTGTGTATGGATATTGAGAAACAAAAAGATCCGTCTCTCCTGTCATCGCACCGACTGAAGTGATAGTAACGTAAGAGTTTTGATTGATGTTGACCTTGCCATTTTCACATTTGCAGTCCAGAGCGGACGTTGCTACTGCGGGGGTCTTATCGACAGGCGGTACACAGCTCTCGCAATAACTTGCATTTTCGTTTGCAGAAAATGTTCCGGGCCCACAGACGTCACACGACACACCAAAACGCCGCACGAATCCAGGCGCACATCGCACTTGCCGGACACATTTTCCACCCGGCGTATCCGGCCCACCGTCTTGTGAATCGGCCAAATAATACTCCTCGCATTCACAGGCGCTCATATTTTCTGAGGCAGCAGGGGACGTGGTGTGTGCTCCACAGGATGTGCAAGGACTGTCTGAAATTGTATCCTTGTATTTTCCCTGAGCACATGCGGTGCAAGCAGATGTCCCGGAACCGGTGTAGCCAACATTACAACTACACTCGGCCTCGTTGTGTTCAACTCCGGGTTGTAACGTACGATGCAGAGGACAGGTAATACAGGGAAGGTTGCCAAGAACGAACTTCTGACCCCCCTCACACAATACACAACGAGAACCATTCCAACCATACCCGACAAGACACACACAACTTTCTGCAAAAACCGTGCCTGGCTGTGCTGTGGTACTGTTTTCGGCACATGTATCACAAGGAGTGTCACCCGAATTGGGCTTGTATGAGCCGCGTTCACATGCGTCACACAATCCACTGGTTGTGTTTCGAAAGTATCCGGGCGCACAAAAGCAGTCCTGAATTGACGTTGCTGCGAGAGGACCACTTGCCGTATTTGGTGTTGGGCAGTTTTGACAAGAAGTCCGACTTCCGTCATTCCAAGTCCCAGCAGGGCATTGCTCCAGGTGCTCACCGTCGAGGTGAATCTGGTAACCAGCGGGAGAATTACAAAGTCCGGGACATCCATGAGAGATTCCTGAATTTTGCGGCATACAGATACCGTTTACAACCTGATAGCAATCAAAGCACATTTCTTCCCCCGGAAGGTTATTAAACTTACCAACCGCACAACTCTCGCATACAGGGTATCCTACAAACCCGACATCACACACACACGCACTGTGATTAACCTGACCCAACAATTCATGGCCCGAATTCGACGGGCAGTCATTACATGCCTGTGTACCAAATGCAGACTTCCACGTGCCATGGGGGCATGCCTCACAAACCTCCACATCAATCTTTCGCTGTTGTCCTTGGCCACACTCCCGAAGACAAAGATCAGCAGAAATTCGGAAGAATCCAGAGTTGCATGTACAGTCATACACATCATCCGACCCAGAACTGGCCATTGAATTTTCGGGACATGGTACACAGTTCAAACTACCGTATGTATCAGAGTAGGTGTCATTGGTACATGGCATACAGACTGAAGTTGCACCCTGATCATTGTATGTTCCTGGCTCGCATAAAACACAGGAATGCATATCGCCCTCCGAGCCAGGTACACACACGCATGATTCTATGGAACTACTGCCCTCTGAACTAGTATGTAGTGGATCCGGACAATCCATGCAAGGTCTGTGTAGAGATACAATACTCAATGAATCGCTATACTTGCCAGATGCACACAGCGAGCAATTGTGCATGCCATATTGTCCAAATCCGGCGTTACATGCACAGTGTGTGTTGACATTCAGATGTGTGTACGTGTTCTCGGGACAAATGCTGCAGTAATTATTGGAAATGTGATCCTTATATGTGCCTTCTTGGCATGCAGTACAGGCACCAAAATGGGAATAATAACCCCAGTTACAAAGACAGTCATCTGCACTCGTCTTACCCTCTGTTAGTGTCTGGCTGTGGTCGTGGCAACTATCACACGAATGGTTGCCAATCTCTGATTTGTACTTGCCAATTTCACACAGGGGACAATTTGGCCATTGATCGTACGCAGGTCCGTGTCCAGTGGGACACGCACATGCAGTGCGGTCCGGTAAAGCGGCTGTATAATTAGTGGCGCTGCAGCTATCACAACCCAGGTAATTGCTCTCACTCGACTTGAATGTACCGTCGGGACATAACTCACAGGATGAGTCGGTACCACTACCTGTACTGAAGTAACCAGCGTTGCACATACAATCGTCCCTTGATGTCATACCAGGTCCCGGCGTTGACGAATAGTCAGGACAATTTAAACAACCAAACATTCCAATCTGGTGCTTGTATGTGTTTTGTGGACACTGTTCACAGACGTTTCTCAGTGTGGGCGGAGTGGGTGTCGTAGTTGGCGTGGTTGTAGTTGGACTGGTTGTAGGAGCCGGCGTGGAAGTGGTAGTCGTAGTAGAGCTGGTCGTGGGTGTAGGTGTTGAAGTAGGAGTAATTGTTGTGCCAGCTACCATTGTCGTTGTCATGGAGGAACAAATCAAAGGTTTCAAAGGTTTGAACATTGAACAATTTTCAAAACGACCAAACCTGTACACTTTATCTGAAGTGATCCTACAAGAGTCTACAGTACAATCAGAGCAGGTTTCAGGAGTGAATGTAAAATTACTGCAAGTTCCAAAATAAACAAACTTATAAACCGCATCCAAATTAATCCTGCAAGAGTCCAGAGTACAATCAGAGCAGATTTGAGGAGTGACTGTAGAATTGCTGCAAGTTCCATAATGACTAAACTTATAAAGTTCATTTGCATCAATCCTGCAAGAGTCCAGAGTACAATCAGAGCAGGTTTGAGGAGTGACTGTAGAGTTACTGCAAGTTCCGAAATGGCTGAACTTATAAATTTCATTTGCATCAATCCTACAAGAGTCCAGAGTACAACCAGAGCAGATTTGAGGAGTGACTGTAGAGTTACTGCAAGTTCCATAATGACTGAACTTATAAATTTCATTTGCATCAATCCTGCAAGAGTCCAGAGTACAATCAGAGCAGGTTTGAGGAGTGACTGTAGAGTTACTGCAAGTTCCGAAATGGCTGAACTTATAAATTTCATTTGCATCAATCCTACAAGAG
>Ga0315315_10000523_pt1 | contig 32582 bp, 25 predicted proteins | sample M140m3416metaG_FD_203699 | JGI IMG/M metagenome (GOLD analysis project Ga0315315, IMG submission 203699) | Ammonia-oxidizing marine archaeal communities from Monterey Bay, California, United States - M1 40m 3416 | ecosystem: Environmental > Aquatic > Marine > Intertidal zone | place: USA... | reverse complement strand
CTACTCTCGGCAATCAGAGCAGATCCCCAGTACGGCCCCGCACATAACAACTTGGGACTATTGCAGTTCGATGACGGCAAACTCTATCCAGCTGTTCTTTCGTTTGAACGCGCAAGGGAATTGATGCCTTCAGATCCCGCGGTCTATTACAATTTGGGATTAGCGTTGGAGAAAGCAGGTCGGAAGAATCGAGCACTCGAACTCTACTGGCAAGCAGTCGAACTTGATCCAACTGAACCGCACTTCCTGGGCAATCTCGTTCGCTTAAGACGCAGGCTTGGTGAGAACGGGCCTGATGTCGTCGCACAGCTACAAGACTTGATGCTGATTGAAACACGGCCAGACTGGAGAAACTGGGCTTCTGAACAACTAGAAGTTACGCTCAATCCGCATCTGGACCGCGGACCGGACACACCGGAGTTTGGTGGTAGTGACTCAACAAACGAGCGTCTGAACAATAAGGTGCTTAACGAACCTCAAACAAGAATCATCGACCTCAGCCCAAAGACACAAAAACCGGAATCCGGCAAATCCTCCGAGCAATCGAAAATGGCTCCGGAATTATTACCACCAGGAACCTTGGGGAACCTTAGTCCAGGATCGCCTTTACCAGATGAGCAAGCGGAGAACAACGAGGAACAGAATCATGCCTCCACGTCGTTCAGCAAGCCCATCCCGATCCGCAGCGAAGGCGCGTTCAACACTTTGCCACAAAGCATCAGTGACTCAACGGACGCCACCCGCGGCGCACTCTCTGACAATGAGGTCTCCTCCGCACAGACTCAAACGCACAAATGACACACTCGCATCTGATTGAGCCACGGCAAGTAAGCTCGCTACCTGACGCCTCACACATGCGTTACTAAGACCGCTGCTGCAATGGCACTTTTGGGCGACGAATTCTGCTGTGGAAGTGCTTCACCAGTTTTGTGTGCAGACGGCACCTACTCTGATTTCGGCCGCTTGGGTACTTGCCCACCAGCCTGCTGATTACCTGACGCCTTCGAATTAAATCCAGCCTTAGTCCCTGCGTTTCCTTTTTGCCGGGAGCTTCGATTGCCGAACCGTGCAATCAGGACCTCCATTTCTTGCCTCGACACAAAACCATCTTTGTCAGCATCAATCTGCTGCAAGCGTCCTGCCATCTGTTCCGGCATTTCAGATGGACTCAGTTTTCCATCCTTGTTGACATCTCGCTGCTCAAACATGCGGCCGACGACTTCCCTGGGATCCCGTGGCTGCCCGCCTGCCGCCGCACCTCCAAGCCTAGCGGATGCATTCTTTCCAATCGAGCGAGCAACTCTTGCTGTAACGATTCCCAACTCGCCCCGCGTTGCAAATCCATCTTCGTTCTGATCTGCCGATTCAAAGAATCCTTGCAAACGCTCAGGAAGTTCTTTCATGCTGAGTTTGCCATCTCGATCCGCATCCATCTTCATGAGTTTCGCGAGCATCTCAGCTTCACGCTTGCCTGAATCTTCAACTGGCGAATCGTCAACGTCGTGCACAACCGATCTACCATCTGGCGAATTCTTCAATTCACCACGAGTACCAACCTGAGCAGCTAGGCGTGTCATCGCAGCGAAATCAGGACGCAGCTCATCACTTGTGAGTTGACCATCCCTATTTTTATCAATTGACTGCAGCGACCTACTCGCATTCTCAATCTCCCACTTCGAGATGACACCATCCGAGTTGGAATCCAATGCAATCAGCACAGGTAGTGAACGCAGCAGAATTTCAGGATTGCGTCCCGCAGACCATCCATCCTTTGGCGTCTGAATCTGCAGTGGTGACGAGGTCTGCAGTGGTGACTGTGCAACGGTACCCTCTCCAACCAGCACTAAGCCAGAAAAAAACACGGAGAACACACAAAGAGTTTCTCGAGCAGAAGTAAATTGATGCATCGCACAGCCTAAGTTGATGAGCAATCTAGTGCATAAATTCGACACAGACATGAAACCACTCTCGCCACTTCGGAACGTAGCCCGTCCACGAGGCCGTGAGTGCAGGAAAACGGCGTTTGGTTACCATTCACAGCATTGCCGCATAGGAAGCAATCGATTCATTGAACAGCCTCAGTCTGCCCGTTCCGGTTTAACCCCGAGTTGACACTCCAGGTTTCGCTGACCGCAGCATGTTCTGCCTGCCCCCCCTCCTAGAGAACCTCTTCGCAAGAATCCTCGCCCAGGACAAAACGCTGTCTCCCAATTACCGAACGCGATCACCGCGCAAACACACAAGCAATAACATGTCATTTGGAATGTGCGAACGCGAGTCACAACAAGCCCGTCACCGCGTTGCATGAAGGCAACGTTTCACCCCCACCCCACTGACTACTGACATGCACTGTTTGCTAACGCAGCACAGGACAGACATCGAACCATTCACGTTCTTGTTGCTGCATCCACTCAGACGCCTCATTCGGCCCCCACAGGCCTGTTTGATAGTGATGCAACGCAGGCGCGGCAGGACTTTTCCAAGCGGCAATGATGGGATCAATGATACCCCAGGCCAATTCCACCTCATCACTACGAGCAAACAAGCTGGCATCTCCATTGAGCGCGTCAAGCAGCAGACGCTGGTACGCATCAGGCAGCGACTTTCCACCACTTGTTCCCTGAAAACTGAAATCGAGTGTGCTGGTACGCGTTCTCATTTCCGAATCTGGAACCTTGGTTTCAAAATGCATCTGAATGCCCTCTGCCGGCTGCACTTGAATGACAAGTCGATTTCCAATCGGTGCTTTGGGCATATCTTCAAATAAAATGTAGGGCACTTGTTTGAACTGAATGACAATTTGCGTCGTCCGGCATGACATTCCTTTACCGCTTCGCAGATAGAAGGGCACGCCCTGCCATCGCCAATTATCACAATACAACTTGAGAACTGCGAAGGTTTCAGTCGAACTACCCGCGGGCACCCCTTCTTCGTCCAAGTAGCCTACATATTGCCCACGTACTGTATCGGAGGCAAAGTCGCCGCCGGTCATTTTGCGAACCCCATGCAAAACCTTCACCTTCTCATCGCGCACTAAAGCGGCGTCATAACTAGCAGGTGGTTCCATCGCAGTGATCATCATTAGCTGCAACAGGTGATTTTGGAACATGTCTCGAAGAATTCCCGACGTATCGTAATACCCTCCTCGTCGACCGATCACTACCTCCTCTGCGACCGTAATTTGGACATGGTCAACATAATTGCGATTCCAGACTGGCTCGAAAATACTGTTGGCAAAACGCAACGCAAAAATATTCTGCACCGTTTCCTTACCGAGATAATGATCGATTCGATAGATCTGATCTTCGCGAAAAGAGCTGTGAATTGAATGGTTCAACGCTTGAGCAGTTTTCAGATCAGTACCGAACGGCTTTTCAATAATGACGCGTCGAAAACCATTTGCATCATTGGACAGTCCCGCATTCCCCAAATTCCGAATGGCAGTTTCGTACAACTGCGGCATGGTAGACAGATAGTACACTCGCCCGCACTCAGCACACGGTGCACCCGCTTCGTCTAGCTCGATGGAATCGAGAAAGTTACCGAGAGAAACAAAGTCATCTGGACTCGTGATATCGCCACGTTGGTAAAAAATATTTTCACTGAACACAGCCCATTTCGCAGCATCAAATGCATCATCAGCGTACTGTGCCGTCGTTTCACGCAACGAATCTCGCCACTGCTGGTGCTCAAAGGCGCTTCTGGAAACGCCGATGATTCTCGACCCCTCTGGCAATCGTCCTTTGACAAAGAGCTGGTAAAGCGCAGGAATCAATTTACGACTGGTCAAATCTCCGGAAGCACCAAAGATTACAATTGAATCAGCCATCTGCCAAACCTTCAAAAAATACGTGTGTGACCCGACGCTCGTTTGCGTGAGACAAGCTTATGTGAACGGTAGGTAACTGGGGAAGGGAAGGTAGATTAATGCCCTAACACTTGCGTCCAGCATTCACACGACTGATTGACAGACTACTCTTCCCAGCGAATTTCACCTTTGCGTTGCCGCACTCGCCACTTCTTCATGTATTGCTCTCTTCTCGCCTTACTGTCGTGTTCAGCGCGATAGTTGAAGGTCACGCCGGTGATCCGGCGGAGGTTTTCAAACGCCAACACTCGAACTGACATGTCTGCTGAATCAAGATTTTCCAACAGCTGCAAATCACTGCCAGCCTCCAGTTGCTCATTGGTGTACCCCGTTAGCATCCGAAATAACTGCACTTCAGCTGCCGCATCCATTTTCTTGATCGCTTGCTGAACCTCCGACGCGGCCCCTGGTCCACTATTAACTCGAGAAAGCAAGGCGTCGTAATGCTGCGGCCAATACGCTCTCTGCTTTGAATCATTGAAGATACCAGCTCCTCCAAAATAGACATCCGATTTCCCCAGCACGAGTAATGTTCTGGCAGCCAAGTCAGCCACTTCCGAACGGCGGAAGGCCAAGAGTTCTCGCAATCCGATTTCCAGTGATGGTGCGTCATCAAGCATCGCTAACAAGGTCTGTCGTGCTGTCGTCGCAAGAACATCAGCATTGGGGACCAACTCGATTGCCCAATCAGGAACGGCATCGAGTGGTTCTAAGCTGGGCTCACCCCCACCGACCTGAGCCCACCGATTATCAGATTCAATCGTAATGGAAAGTCCTCCTATCTCAGCGGTCACGCTGCCATTAACAGCAATCAAATGACGAACCGCTACGTGATTTTCTGCCAACAACGGATCAAGGCCCGCCTCGCGTGTGTGGGTCAACTGAATAGCGGCGATGGTGTCAGGACTTGCTAACTGAAGCCTGCACTTTTCCTCACCAAGTTGAATTTGAACTGAAGACTCAGGGCTTCCCGCTGAGACCAGCATACGCCCCGAAGCGAGACGCAACCCGAGACTTCCTGCATCATCTGGTAGCAACATGACCGAACACGGTCCGACAAGGGTGATCTCTGCATCAGGGATTGCGAGCTTTGCACGAAACCCCGGGCTAACAACCAATGGCTGCTGCACCCCGACTTCTGCGTCTTTTCCCAAACGCTGCCACTGCCCCTCAGTTTCAACAGCGAGCAACGTACCGTCGCTCATTACCTTTGCTACCAGAGGCGATGGGTTGCCGTTTTTGTCAGGCGACTCCTGCTCCATCTCTTCTGAAGACGGAGTGACGACTCCTGCTGGTTTCGGCTTAGGTGGCTGCGGTACTGGTGGCTGCGGTACTGGTGGTTGCGGTACTGGTGGTGTTGCAGTCGTAGGAGAAGGGTCACTGGCTGAGTCTTCTTCACTCGGCGTGGTAGGTGATGTGCTATCGTCGACAGCTTTACCCCCATTCATCTCCGGCTTGCCAACATTGGCATCACCGCTGTCATTTGCTTCGTCACCGGGCGAGGTGGCTTGCTCTCCCTCAGCAGCAGGTATCTCTGCCGATTCGTTAGCGACATCACTTCCACCCGCGGCAGAACGACTGGGCTCTTCATTACTGGGCTCTTCAACGCCAGCATCATTCTTCGCAACATCGCTGCCACGATTCGGCTCAGCATTCAGTTGACCAGTGCTTGGATCACCATTTCCAGCAGCATCTGCGTCCTCACTTGCCAACGGGCTGGCTTGTTCATTTGCATTTTCAATGCCTGCCGTCTTATCTGAGTCCATCAATGGCTGGAAGATCTGGGTCAATGCGTATAACAGGACTGCCGTCAGGCCTAGCGTGACCAACCACGGTGCGATTCGTGAGGAGCGAATCTGTCCACCATAGACGGTGCTATGGGATTGAGGATTGACTGGCCGAGACCCAGCGATCGCGGGCCCCTGCTTCGCTGCCTGATCGTCCGCCAACTCTCGTTGTCGGAGTCTTGCAGGGGCGGCCATCACACCCGAGTCCCCCACGCCGACCGGTCTCACAGGCTCCTGCGGAGGTGGGGGTGGGACCTCCGACGATAAGACTTGGCTCGAAGGGGCATCAAAGCTGTTGACGGGTTCGGGAATGGCGAGTGCAGAAAAACTACCAGTCTTGTTCTCAATACCTCTCTGTTCACCAGGTAATTGATAAATTCGATCACGCAGCACTACCGGTACACTCGCAGGATTTTCCAACACCATGGTGAGAATTTGATGGCAGGCAGCGGCCTCAGCAAGGTGCGGATCGGAATCAAGACAAGCACGCTCAACCTCAGCCACTTGCTCTACCGGCAGCGTACTGTCCAAGTATTCACAGATGACATTCGCTTCCTCAACTGGCCCGCGTGCCAGCGGTGAGGGCGCTGGCAGATCAGCTTGCGTCAGCAAACCGCGAATCCGCTGTACCATTTGCGTTGCAAAGCCACTTTCTGCCAGCTTACTCTTCAGCAATTCCGCATCTTGGGGATCCAATGTGTTGTCGAGATAGGCCAGCAGAGTTCGCAGTGTCAGTCTCATCAGACAGATCCAGGCAACTTGGAAATTTCAAAAACGGCTGGCACAACACCATCCCGCCATTTGGTTAGTGACGGTCAGTCTTTGCAGCCGTACAAGAATCTTGCAAAACGATCAAATTTTCTCGATTCGATCTCATAATCGCTCCCCATAAACCCCCAATCACAGGACGATCAATAACCTCCCGCGTTACTCAAGAGAGTAGGATGTGTCAGCTAACATTCACCCTTTTTTGACTCTTGCCACTTGGAATCGACTTTGATCCTCTATTCCTGCTGCCACACCAACCGAATTTGGAAACCGACAAAGCGAGCGGCAAACCTTAGCTTGCTTTTCTCGATGTGCCTAGCAATCTGGGTTGCCGGCCCCACCTCCCATTTCTGCCCCAATTTGATGGGCCAGAACCCTCCGCCGATCCCACCAGACGTGCCTCGCGTGCTAGATTCTCGTGGCATCCAAGGGTCGTTGATCATTTCGGGCGGTGGGAAACCCGCCCCGATTATCAAGGATCGCTTCCTTGCATTAGCGGGTAAGTCCGAGGCCAACTTGGTCATTATCCCAACCGCCAGCTTGACTGCTGATGACGCCGACCAAGACCATGCTGCGGCATGGCAAGACGCCCCCCTATCTACGATCACGATCCTACACACGCGGGACCGCAAAAGAGCAAATGATCCGGCGTTCGTTGCCCCTTTGAAATCGGCATCAGCGGTCTGGATATCGGGTGGCAGTCAAACACGTTTGTCAGATGCTTATGTCGGCACGCTTGTAGAAACTGAACTGCATGCACTGCTGACGCGTGGTGGAGTGATTGGCGGCAGCTCTGCCGGCGCTGCGATCATGTCACGTAACATGATTGCCAACGGCAGAAGTGACCCCCAAATGGGAACAGGATTTGGATTCCTGCCTTACAGCATCATCGACCAACACTTTCTGGCCAGAAACCGTCAACCACGATCACTTAAAGCAGTGAAAGAACACCCCGGTCGATTTGGGCTTGGGATCGACGAAGGCACTGCATTGGAAGTACGTGGAAGACGCATGCAAGTCATTGGAGATTCTACGGTCACCGTAACGCTTGGTCCCTCGCCAAACCGCGAAGCAATGACGACCGTAGTTCCCGCAGATGCCATCATGGACCTTACCAGCCTGAGACGGGCTGCTATCGCCCGAGCTGGCCCACAATTCCCGCCCCCCAAAATGTCACCCCCTGTCGTAGCCAAGGGAACCTTACTGATCATTGGCGGAGGTGGCGTCACCCAGAACATGATTGACAGCTTTGTCGAGTCCGCCGGCGGCAAGGAGGCTCGCCTCGTAGTGCTCCCCACCGCCATCGATGACGCAGAAGCGAGAAAAAGTGGAATCCCGTCGTTTCTCAGAGGGCAAAAAGTTAAAAGCATCACGGTCCTACCGCAACGCTGGCGCGATGAAGTGCATACCGCTGTTTTCAAAGAAGCACTTGAGAAAGCAACTGGTATTTGGTTCGGTGGTGGACGCCAATGGCGGTTCATCGATGCTTACGAAAACACGAAAGCTATTGAACTTTTCAATGCAGTGCTGGAACGCGGAGGAATCATCGCAGGAAGCTCGGCGGGTGCATCGATTCAAGCAGAGTACATGGTGCGGGGAGACCCCTTAGGCAATCAGGTCGTCATGGCAGAAGGCTATGAACATGGCTTGGGTTTCCTGAAGGGAGTTGCCATCGATCAACATCTAACTCAACGCGGACGCCTGAAAGACTTACGCGCGGTAGTAAAACGCTTTCCCCAATTGCTGGGCATCGGACTCGATGAAAGCACTGGGATCTTGGTTAGAAAATCGAGAGCACTTGTGCTCGGAAAAAATGCAGTATTTTTTCTCGACCCCGCCTCAGATAGCGAGTCGCGTCTCATAGAAGGCCAGATTTACGATCTTGAAACACGCGAGGTCATCAAGGCCGCTGAAAAGGAGGCTGCTAAAAAAGAAGACAGTCGATGACGACCGCTTGAGCCGCTGCGAATCGCGTGTTGCCCATACAAACGAACCAACCTGCCCTCAGCGGTGGCTGATATGGCGAAAAAAGGCTTGCAAAAATCCACGGCACGGATGAACCTCAGTGTTGGTATGAACACCTTTTTGGTTTGCTTGATCCGGTCGGGTCTCCAGCGGTGAGTAATGATCACAATCACATCCTCCTCCACGTCCAACGTCGATGTCCCGGCTGTCTTACAACTCGCCGGCCGACTTGATTCGCAAGCTTCCGTTGCGCTGCTTGGATCAGTACAGAAACTGATCGAGGCAAATAAACATGAAATCATCATGGATTTCGCGAAGCTCGAAGCCGTCTCCAGCGAAGGCTTAGCCGCCTTGGTTCAGTCCAAGAGCCGACTGAGAAAGCTCAATGGTGCCCTGCGGCTCGCAAATGTTCATGGACCGACCCTCGAGGTATTCCAAATGGTGCACTTTGATCGCCTCTTCGAGCTGCATCCAAACATCGAAGAAGCAGCCGAGCAATTTGCAGTGGATCGCCAAAAGGCTGCCGAACAGCCCGATGATGGACAGAGCGAAGGCTGATTTTCATCCTCTAGAAAATGCTTCGTGCGGACTGACCAGATGGCACATTGAATACCTAACGCCGACTCGGCCCGCCCTGAGGCACTGATAGCCTGCTGCTCGGCACTGGAGAGACTGTGTCAACGTACAAGCACTCCTCCCCAAAACCACCACAGACACCGCCCGAGTAGGGCCGGACCCCGTGCAGCAAGGACAAGAAGCCCAAGACGAGGGTAGAAACCCAGTAGAGCAGGACGGGAGACCGACGCAGCAATCAATAAAATGCGTGGTGCGAGTGCACGAGAGTGGTCCGGTTGGTGGAATCATGCTCCACATCCGCAAGGACCGGCAAACTCCGGCGGCGGGCTAAACGCCCGCGACGCCGCGTGTTTGAAAAAAAGAAGTGAGGGTGCAGGGGCTCGAACCCTGGACCTACGGATTAAAAGTCCGTTGCTCTACCAACTGAGCTACACCCTCGGGAAGATGTACAACCACCTCCCTTTGAACCGCGACCGTCGTGTCGGAACAACGACAGCGCGGAATTCAAACGGAGCGGACAGGATTTGAACCTGCGGAGCCGGTTGCCCGGCTCACCGATTTAGCAAACCGGCGCTTTCGACCACTCAGCCACCGCTCCTTGCATCGGTAAGTTTGACCGTGCAAAACATCACTCGGAAAGCGATCTCTTCACACACTCAACGGGCGTGATTGTGCTGCAAACTCGCAGTTCACGCAACCCTCTGTTTATCGCCTCTCAGAAACTTCCACATTAAACGATTTTCACGGGTTTTTTCGCATATCTGACCACAAGCATCTGAATTCGCCCCGACAATCAGGTATTGCCCCGCAGAAAAAATGGACACATCGATGGCTGAATACGTTCACGCCATCAAATTTTCAGACGGTGTACACTGCAGCCAACGGAGCTGAGTCATTGAGCAAAACATCACAGAATCCAGAAGGCGGCGGCAACGGGAGCCATGATGCGCCCGTCCCCGCTCGTCAGCGTGGCCCAGTTACCGAAGCTGGCAATCTCGGCAACGCAACTCCTCCCCCGGTTCCCACGCGACCAGAAGCAGTGGGCGAATCAGCCATACTCACCGAGGTGACCCGGAAGGCAATGGCGACAGAATTTGCGATTCTGCTGCCCCCCCAAAGTTTGGATGCAGTCGAATTGGCTGTCACCACTCTGGAAAAGCTTGATCAAATTGAGCAAACCCTGACCATTTACGACGATGGGAGCGAGGTTTCTCAGATCAATCGCGTTGCTGGCCGGAGGCCGGTGCCCACCTCGAAACCCACCTTCCAGCTCATCGAGCGGGCGCTGCAATGGAGCCAACGTACTGGAGGCGCTTTTGACATCACCGCAGGTCCCCTCGTGAAGGCGTGGGGATTCACCGATCGAAGTGGCCGCAAGCCGTCCGCCGATGAGGTTAAAGTCGCGTTAGCGAAAGTGGGGTACCACCACCTTCAGCTGAATCAAGAACATCAAACGGTTCAATTTGCCCTACCCGAAATGTCAATCAACTTGGGCGGAATCGGCAAGGGCGACGCCTTGGATCAAGTCGCAGACGAACTGCGTCGAGGGGGGCTAAACGACTTCCTTCTGCATGGAGGCAGCAGCAGCGTGTTGGCAGCAGGTGACCAAATTGCCAACAGCGGCTTGGGATGGCCCATAGGCATTGCCCATCCCACAAAACCCAAGCGAAGACTCGCTGGGGTGCGACTAAGAAATCAAGCTCTCGCCACCAGTGGCTCCGGCAAACAATTTTTTCACCACCGCGGCAAGCGATACGGTCATGTCATCGACCCGAGAACGGGCTTTCCTGCCGGAGACCTTGCATCACTGACGGTCATCACGGATTCAGCGGCCGACGCCGATGCCTGTGGAACGGGCCTATTTGTAGCCGGCAGCAATGAGATTGAAACGCTCAGTAGCGAGTCCTGGTTTCCTCATGCTGTCCTAATTCGAAACGGGAAGCGGCAGGACGAGGTTGCCATCAGCTGCCTTGGTGAAATCGAATGGGCTGACCCACCCGTCGAGCTAACCACGGGATAAATCGCCCAAATCGTGAAAACCATCGCTTCTGTGGAAACGATGCCTGAGATTCAGGACGGCATCCGCCCTGGCCATCCACTTTGTAAGGCGAAAGTGTGTTTCACGCCGTTGGTACTCAAAACGCTTGATCAATCTGGACTTGAATGTGGAAACCCACTACAAGCCACCAGCAGGGCGGTTTTTATCCACACAGATAGAAACTGCTAACTCGGCCCAACCCGAGATTGGGATGGGAACTTGAACTGGCCCCTGAGATCAAGATTGATCAGGAAGCGTGCAGCAAAATGAACGTTAATTTCTTTGAATGGATCCGCGAGGGCGTTCGAAAGTCCGTCTTGCTGGGCGTCAGTGATGCCATTGAGCAAATTGGTGCCCCAAACGATTCGGAAAAATTGCACCCCAATCTTTCCGCAATGCTGCAAGAAACACCGAAGCCCAAAAAAAGCCGGGCAAGCGGCGGTCGAAAGCGACTCGGAAAGTCACTCAAAGATATGGAAGTCGTTCCTACTGAAACGAAATGACCGTTTGTCTTCCGTAAAGGGACATAGGCTTCACCCTGGCCGCAACGAACGATTAGCCAGCTAACGGAACAACCAAGGCCACCGTCGTCGGCCCACCGACCGACGAATCAATTCTCAGCCTTCCGGATATCAACTCCGCGCGACAATTCATGGCCCGGATCCCAAAGTGGTCACTGGGAACCCGACTTACTTCAAAACCTGTGCCATTGTCGAAAATCGTAATTTCAAGCGTTTGTTCCAGCTTTCGCCCGCTGACAAGCACTTCCGTCGCATCCCCATGCTGACACGCATTTCGGATCGCCTCCAACACAATGCGATAGATGGTGCACGAAACGGCTTGGCTAACTTCGCTGACAGCAGGATCAAGCTTCCAATCAACACGGTTGCTCCAGTCGGGAAACAACCGATGGAGTGTCTCAACAACTGCTGCCCCCCAATCACGATGATCCAAGTCTGGCGGGTAGACCTCGGTGAGTAGCCTGCGACTAGCTTGCATGGCTTCGTCCAGCCATGCAGAGAGCTGGTCGAGGGCAGGAGCAAGGTCACTTTCATTCGCCGGCCCAGGGACCTGGTGACGCCCAACCGCCAGTTTATCTCGAAGATTGGTGACCCTAGAAGAAGCCACAAATAGGAGCGGAATCACTCCATCATGCAATTCATTGCCGAATTGGGCACGCTCAAGCTCAACCAATTCGACCGCTAATTTCCTGTCATCGGACAACACAGCACTCCGCGATGCGTCACAGATTGATCAGCCAGTCAAAACAAATTCGACTGCGTGGCTGACAACTTCTCTCGACAGTCGGTCAGCAAGGCAAACGAACGGCCTTCCTGCACTGACAACAGATATTCGGCGAACCATGGATTCTTTAGCAAGAGAGAATCGCACACAACACGCCACTCAACGGGCAAGAATCAACCGAACCATTTCTTCTTGTCGAAGCTGGCGAGCCCTTTCTCTTCTGCACCCTGAATATCGAACAGTTTGTTCAACTTGGTGATTTTGAACACTTCGAGAACGTTCGGCGAAACTTCGCAAAACTTCAGACTAACTTCCTTCGCTTTGCAACCCTTATTCAGCATCACCAACTTGGTGATCATCGCAGAGGACATGAAGGTCACACCGCGAAAGTTCAAAAGCAACTTTTTATGGATCGCTTGGGGAACTGCGTCCTGCAATTCTTTACCCACCTGCTCGATCCTTTGGCTATCGAGAATCTTGCTATCGGTGAAACCGACCACAAGAACCTCGCCATTGATTTGTGTAGTAATAGCCGCCATGGCAGATTCATTCCGAAGTTTCAGGGGAGGCTGGGCGGTTCTTCCAGCCCAAATTCTTTCGTAGAGGATATCACCCGAGCCAACTCTTTGCAATTCGCTCGGTGGAAGCTGCCAGAGCGAAAAATCCACGCACTCAGAGTCCGCTTACAATCGCACGCCAGCTACAGGTGTAGTCTAGCACCTAATCGTGGGGGTGCAGAAGAATCCAAGAACGGTTCCCCTTCTGCACCACAGGTATCCATCGCCTCTCGCGTCATTCCCTGAATAATCAGCCCATCAGTTACAACTGGGTCTTGCCAATCGCCCCATCTTGCTGCTGCGACCTGTCGATGACACGGAGCATCAAGCGTGATGAAGTTGAAAGGAGCAGGCCTCCCGTATGCCCGAGAAAGAGCGTCCAATGCACTGATGATGTGCAACGTGGCAGTGAGGTAATTCGGCAGGGACGTGCAATAGGGACACGTACAGCAGGGGCAAGCATCAACTCAAATGCTCAGGGGTCCAATTGATCTAGCTGGTCAATCAAGGCGTCGAGATCCTGGTCTTGTGAATCAGAATCGCGAGAAACCGCAGCAGCACGCGGCGCGGGCTTAGCGGCCTGGCCTTGAACAGATGACCCGACCTGAGACTGCTGTGACAATGTGTCATCATTGGCGGCAGCCTCTGTACGTCCATTATTGCTTGGCGTCTCTAACGACGGCATACCGCTCGCCGCCTTAGTGCCGCCCCTCAGACCCCCGGGCTGTGCCGAATCGCTAACCCCCGAGCGTTTGGCAATTGGCGCGAGAGAAAAGGTACGCACGGCTCTGGCCTTATTCAGCTTGGTGAGGGAAGAAATAACCGCCTCAGCAGTCGTGAACTCCGTGAGATTGAACAGGTAGAGCTTTCGCGACTGCGACTCAGAGGTCCCTGCATCTGCAGGAACTTCCGGATCAGCCGCATGCCGCGTTCTTGCCCCCTCGACTCCTATACGCTGAAGTGATTCATGCACCACTTTCGTCAGCCTCCAGTCAAGAACGGCAATATCGCCAGCCAAAGAGGAAAGCGTCAGTCGATCTGTGGAAGTTTCACTCAAGCTATCCAGAGGTGCAACGAGGATCAGATCGATGCCGCTTAGACCGATCAACTCTCCCACAACACCTTGAGCAACACGCTCAGCGGTGGACGTCGCTGGCGTACTATGAACCATGACTACTGACAATCGAACCGCCATCGCTTACATCCTTCAAGTTCATCGGATCAACCAGCAACTCGTCTTGCACGATGTCGTACAACTCAAACCACAGGTCTCTTACATTTGTGCACGCTTGCAGATCTCGGCACTTAAGCTCTCTGGAAACGATTTCCACCACCGAGGGTGAAGCATCCTCGAGTAAACGATCGGCCAGCGACTGGATCAGCATAACGTTCACCACCGTTTGATGAAGGATGCTGAGCCCAGCGACCCTTGTGTGACTTGTCGCGAGCAAGAACAAGTCACGGCGTCGGGCTTTCCGAAGCAGCGACCGTAGGCCTCTACTGCTCAATTGCTCAACTCCATCAATGACCAACAAGCCCCCAGGTTGCAGACCACGTAAGCAGTCAACCGCCGCGTGAAAAGACCCGCGGGCATGTCTGAAACGCGACCACGGGGTGTTGACCAGCGGCATCGTGAACTGCATTCGTCTAACCTGAGCTAGCCCATCGCTCTCAAAGACCGAAATGAGAAAAGGCATCAAGGCGTAAATCAGGGTCGTCTTGCCACTGCCATGTGGCCCCACAATCACCCCGCACCGAACCGACTTGAGCTGCCGAATAATTCGATAACACAACTCCACTGTATCAACAGTCTCATGCTGGCCGGACAAGCGGGGGTCTGCGGAGGCTTCGCTAACGAACGGTGATGTGACCGCCTGGCTATGCCCCGCAACAGCGATGTTGGGATCGACAACAGGGTCGCTCTGCGAACATTGAAACGCTACTGCCTCTGGTCGAGTAAATCGCGTTGAAAACGGATTTTTGGGCAAAGCTGCATTCACTGCTGAAGCGATGCCTCACGAAGCGGGGGCGTGTTCCAACACTTTGCCCCGAGCGGCCCCACCTGACTTGGGTAGGGCTACCGGAACACGATCGGCGGAAGCTGAATGAGGGCGAGCCATTTCTTCGGAAACCAAATGGAAAGGCTGCTCAGCGACGATTTCCCGACCATCGGCCAGGAACAAACGAAGACGCACACACCACTGCAAACTAATCAGCCGACCATGGTAGCTCAAAGGCGTCGCAGGAAGCACGCAGTGCAAGACCTGCTCATCAGCTAGACCGGCACGCCGAAGCTGATGCTCGGCGAGCCGCTGGAAATGATGGACATGAAGGTCTTCATCACCTTTGCCTTCTGTGTGCCACAAAACCGAGACCTCGACACCCTGGACTTCATCAAGAGGCACCCGACTAATTCGCCACTTGGCCGAGAGTTCGCCGCCCGCACGGTAAAGCCCATCGTCATTACACAACGTAACGTTCACCGCGGGCTGCGCTTCAGCGACAAGTCCGGGGGATGAACGACGACGGGAAAACTTCGGCAGAACGATGGCCACGGTTGCGACTCTCCTGAAACCACGACCTTCCAGCGAATTGCGTTGTGAGTCCCAACGAAGGAATGCATCACATTATCTGGTAGGTCGATGCGTAATTGTTGCTCCCAAGGGCCCTGTGGGTCAACTGCGACATTTCTTTCTTTGCAAATAACTTGCCGAATCGCTTCGTGCCGATCTACGCGAACGTCCGTGCCCTGCCGGTAAAACGTTTCCTCTTCACAGGTCAAAAGCACAGTCAGACGCTTCAAGCTGAGCCTGCCCGACTGGCTGATGAACAGGTCATACTGGCCACCGGGGATCAAGGGGTGACTGCTGATTTCAACGATTGTAGGACCTATGCCAGCGAACTGGCGGAACTGATTCAGGAAGAACCGAAATGACCAAACGCTGATCATCGCAAACGGGACGAGCAGAACCGCCAAATACCACCGCGGCTGCCCATTCCAAAACCCCGAGACAACCACAGCGAGCAGCACCAACCAAGCTGAACTCCAAAGCAACGCCAACGTGGCTGGACCGGCAATGCCCGACTTCGCCTTTTCAGCCGCCAGTCTGTACGTCAACCTTTCACCCGGACTCTCCGTGATCGCGCTACCCTTGGGAACACTTGGCAATGCTTGAGCGTCATCAATCGTGGGCCCGATCATGTCAATGGACCCAGCCATCTTTGCAATCGCTGAGCGTCGCTCGCTGCTGGCCCCAATTCTTGCCAGACGATAAAGCAGGGTCACGCCGCCGGTAATCATCGACGCCAATGAAAGAATCCCAAAAACCCAAGTCCCCAAACCGGTACTCAAGGCATCCGTTGGCACTTGCGAAACACTCTCGGGAGCAACTTCATTGATAAGAACCAACGAAAAGCCAAAAACACCAACCAAAAAGAGCCCAGCGTAAAACGCCAACTCTCCTGCTTCGCCTGCAAGCGCATGCCCCAAAATCCGCTTTCCGCGTTTTTTGCTCCATGGTTTCGGAAAACGAGGCATGTTATTGATTCTGCCTGAAAGTGCTTCTGCCTGAAAGTTCAACGGTCTCGGTCAGCACAAAAGCTGTCGAGTTCTTGGCGAGAACTCCAAACGCTTCGCTAACGTCCAATCATTCAGACGCCGCACCACGTTGACCGACGATTCATTCTGTCGCTCCGAGACTACGCCACTCGGATACTCCGACACTAGCTCGCCCAATTGACGTGTGGGCCGCGGTAGTGAAGCAAGTCCTCATTGGCTGCGAGTTTCGATCACTACAGACGATGATGTCAGTCAACACCCACACGGCGTAACGCCGCAAGCAGACATCTGCATGTATCGGCGTGACGCAACGTTTTGGAACGACGGGATCACTTACACGACAGTTGGGCAACCACGCCGAACCTGTGTTCCGCGAATCAGGCGTTCACCGCTTCTCGACTGGGCCTGTAAAACCCTAGTTCTTCGAGTGCCGCGTAAACCTCTTCAAGTGTCTTCTCACCAAAATTGCTGATGGACAACAGCCGTCGAGGTGTCGCATTCAATAGATCACGCACAGTGAGAATACCGGTCTCTTCGAGACAGTTAGTCGTTCGAACCGACAAACCCATCTCAGCAATGCTCAAGTCAAGTCTCTCGCGACGCAAACGGGCGTCTTCCTCAGCACGAATAAGTGGAATCCGGGTCATTCCTTCAACTCCTTTTTTAAAAAATCAATCATCTCGGGACGCTGCTGGTCGATCACAAAGCCTCAGGCCTCTTACTACCTGCACCAACCGGCGTCTTTCCTATGGCAGAAATCCTATGGCATCCGCACTCAGGCAGAAACCCTCGAAACGTGAGCAAAACCCGTTTTTCTCCGAACAAAGATGCTAGCAAAACACGGCACACCCGAGGGCAGAGTGGCATTCCAATCATGGATACCGAGGCCAAAAAACCGTGACGCAGCCTGGGATGCCGACGGCCAGTTCAGCCACCACGGGAATCCGAACGCGAGAGACCATCGCCGACGAAGAACTCTGCTCACTCGGCCATCGAGACGCCCATTTGCACCCCCGTCCCCCCACGAGCTCCAAAAATTGCGTTTCAAGCATTGCGACATGCGGGGCAAAGTCTTTTCACCCTGTGCGGCGTCGCCTTTTCACTTCCTACAACGTCTTTAGGCCGGTCTTTAGGGACTACGGGCCGGTTCTCGTCATCCCACGACTCAAAGCCGCAATCATGCCCCAACTACCCCAACTGACCCTTAAATGGAGCAGATTCGTGGCCAGAATCGCCTGAATGCGATAAGAATCCTCGCTTAAGCCTCACGAAGGGGCCGAAACTCGGGATACTTTGGCGGTAAAAGCTCGCTTGGCCTTGGGAGAAAAATCTTGGCGGGCTATACATTAGGCGTGTCAATCGGCGTCAGACTCTACAAATGCTGGCCCCACAGACATTCGCAATTCAAAAAATCAGACAGAACGGCTGCCGATGCATCCTTTCTTTGCAGACCCGTGAATCGCGACCCTCAAGACTACGAGTTTGCGCGAGAGAAAAGCCCTCATGGCCCTCGAACGCTGCATCTCGATCACAAATCATCTTATGAGCAGAAATAATTTTCTATGAATATGAAAGACAACTGGAACATCTTGGCAAAACTGCTGGACACACCCGGCGCGTCAGCCCCGCCGGCTGAAGAAAAGCAGGAATCAAAACCGGCCAGCGTTGATCCTGCCAAATCAGTGACATCAGACGAGGCTGCCACGCCGAGCGAATCAACGGAATTGGCTCCAACCACCGCCGCGCCGACTACGGAACCAGCCCCGAGCAAAGCTGGCAGCATTTTGGACGCGTTGAAAGCGAAAATTCCGCCACAGATCCTGCCGGGTTTCGGCAGCTCCAACGCAGCAGCACCTGCCGCTGCTAAAAAGGAAACAGCAGCCAGCGAACCAGTCGCCGTAACGCAATCGGTAACAACCAAGGGGCCCGAGAGTGGGGCAACAGCACGGACCGACCCTAGCCCCGCAGACGCACCGAGCGAAGGATCCGATGGACAGCCCGACGATCCCGCTGCCAGCGAAAGTGGCGGTGGTTGGTCAGACTTGGCATCCGAACTTGGGGTCGACGAATCTCCGGAACCCAAGCGAGAGGCACCTCGCGCCTCGCGACCCAAGCGGACGGAATCTGCTGCGAGATCAGCTACTCGCAGTTCATCGGACAGCCAGAAGAAGAAGTCGTCAGGATTTGCAACTGGTTTGGGCTTTGACAGTGACGAACCCACGCACGAGGAACCGCAGGCAACGACTCCAACCGACCCTGAAGCAAACGTGGAGGACCCATTGTCATCCGCTTCTGCCTTCGGCGAGCCCGAAGCTCAAAAGAGCCGCTCACCCCGGGGTGAGCGGAGCCGATCTCGTCGCGATCGCAACGATCAGAACGAAGGTTCGTCACGGGGCAGATCATCAGAAGAGCGTCAAGGACGGGACCAGCAACGTGGTAGCCGCGGCAGTAGCGACGAAAAGTCATCGCCTCGGGATGAGGGATCCGCAGAACGAACGGAAGAGCGAGGCAGACGGGGCGACCAGTCCGAGAAACGATCTGACGAGACGGGCGAGTCTTCCCGACGTGGAAAACGCGGCCGTCGCGGCACCCGCCAGCGAATGAGCGAGGAGGACTTGGATCGCAGCGATACTGGTACTCCTGCCGCAGCATCGGAGAGCAATGAGAACGACGACGATTCACGTCCACGCCGACGGCGGGGGCGAAGACATGAGAAGCCTGGCGATACGCCCCGAAACGGAGGCCGCGATAGAGATAGAGATGAGGGCCGCGGACGCCCCGAACGTGCTCAACGAGATGACGAAACCGATGAATTCGGCTCGGAAGTACGATCAACCAATACCGATAAAGAAAATGAAAATGACGAGGAAGGCTCAAGATCACGATCACGCCGTCGCGGGCGTCGCGGACGTGGCAGAGGGCGAGATCGTGACGAGAGCAGAGACAGAGAACCGAACGTCCAGTCAGAGAACGATGCCGACCCCCTGCACAGCAGCTCAGCTTTTGGTGATGATCACGAGGATGAGGTGGCGACCGAAGAACCGAGACGCGGAAGGCGTGGCTCACGTTCTCGCGATCAAGAAGACGATAGCGGTACACGTGAATCCAGCCGCAGAAGATCCTCAGGGAATTCGCGTAGCGATGAAGATAGCCGGCGAAACGACAGAAATGACCGAAACGACGACGATGAGCCACGCCCAAGACGGGGACGCGGTGGTCGCAATCGCGAGGAGTCCGACGGGGACGATTCACGCCGAAAACGCAGCCATGTGCCGACTTGGTTGGAAACCGTCGAATTACTCGTCGATGCCAACATCGAGAACCATAAGAACACCAAAAGCGGTGGCAGTCGTGGCCGAGGTGGCGGACGAAGGCGATAATCACCTGATGTGGTCAGCGGGTGGTTTTCGATAACCCGCCTGTGACCTAAGATTAGGGAACAGAATTTGGGGAAGGTGGTACTGCGATGCCCGAGCAGGGGCACGCCACCGCCTCTCTTGTCCGATGGTGGCGACCCTTACGACTGTGAGTCGTGAACCTGGTCAGGCCTTAACTGGAGCAGCCATAAGCGGTGTAGCTTTGTGTAAGGGTTGCCGCCACCGGGCAAGAGTTTCCTTCCAAGTCGCTGGACTGGAAGCACTCAACCTTCAAAACCTTGACGCCCCCCGCTTCGCATGGCTGATCCTCACGATAAGTCTGAAGATGGCAACTATGTGGTTGTCGCCCGACGATACCGGCCTCGAGGATTTGACGAACTCGTTGGACAGGAGCATGTCTGCCGTGCACTCGTCAATGCGATCGAAACCAATCGAGTGGGGCATGCCTATCTCTTCACAGGTGCGCGTGGAGTTGGCAAAACCAGTGCCGCAAGAATCTTCGCCAAAGCCCTGAACAATGAATCCGGGCCAAGCGCCACTCCTGATAATGATAGTGATGTTGCTCTCGCGATTGACGCAGGCCAAGACGTCGACGTGATTGAGATCGATGGTGCGAGTAACCGTGGCATTGATGAAATTCGCAGCCTGCGAGCCAACATTGGCGTACGCCCCAGTCGCGCTCGGTACAAGATTTACATCATTGACGAAGTGCACATGCTCACAACGCCAGCTTTTAATGCGTTGTTGAAAACGCTGGAAGAACCTCCCGAGCATGCCAAGTTCATCTTCTGCACAACCGATCCTGAACGGTTGCCGATCACTGTCTTGAGCCGCTGTCAGCGTTTTGACTTTGCCCCAGTCGAAGTCCCTAAGATCGTGAATCGCTTGCGGGAAATCGTGACAGCCGAGTCCGCCAAAGCTGATGACGCGGCTCTCGAATTACTTGCTCGCCGGGCTGCTGGCTCCATGCGTGATAGCCAGTCGCTGCTCGAGCAGGTATTGAGTTTCAGTCACGGCGAGCTTTCGGCTGATCAAGTGCATGCCATGCTCGGCACCGCGGATGACGTGCGACTGCACGCACTCGCGTCCGCGATGGCAGACCGCGATACATCCGGCGCAATGCGAATTCTAGATGAGAGCATTGATGCCGGCATCGACGCAGGACGGCTTGCGGAGCAATTACTTTGCTACTTCCGCGACTTGATGGCGGTCACGGTCGACTGTGACCCGAGTCTGCTGCGACACACGTCGGCATCACTACACCCGGAATTGAAGCAATTAGGAGAACGCTGGGGTTTGCAAACAGTTCTTGCTGTAGTGGGACTCATCGACCAAACGCTCGTGAGAATACGACATAGTGTTTACTCCCGAGTTCTCTTGGAATCGACGTTGATCCAAATTTGCAACCTTCCGGATCTTCAGCACATTTCGGATCTTGCGGCGGCCGCCAGTAATGCCGGGCTACCGTCAAATCAAAAAAAAAAGCCGACCTTAAATCCCCAAAGAACAGCACCAGCAGGCAGTGAATCGGCCCCATCGCGACCAGCGACAACCAGCCAACAGGAAGCTCAGGCAGGCGGTCAGCCAAGCACCCCTACACAGACGTCGGGCACCAGTCCTGATCAGGGAACCGGTCCTGATCAGGGAACCGGCGCGGTAGATCAGCCCACGACGACAACGGTGACTGATTCACCGAATCAAACGCGGACGACCGAAGCTCGCCCGACAGGCCCGAGCGTTGCGAATCCATCCAGTGACCAAGCACCCCAAAGTGACCATACTGGCGAAGCCGATACCTCCAACAATTTACCCATCGCTACAACAGCAGTGAGTCCTGCTGGGCCGTGGACACAAGCAGAAGCCCAAAGAGTCTGGCAGGAAGCTCTTGGCGACCTCGAATCGATGACCGAAGCTTTTGCCCGCATGGTCAACAAAGCAGTCGCAGTCGGCACACAACAGCTTCGACTCCAATTCCCCGCCAACGGCAACTTGGCAATGAAACGGTGCGAGCTGCCTGAACACCGCAATGCGATCGTCCAAGCTGTGTCACAACGTGCTGGCCGCGACATCACCCTTGACTACTATCTGGCAGAAGCCGTCGCTGCACCGAAGAAAGCGGAGACGACTGTTAACAAACCATCACGTGTTCAGCGGATGCGTGAGATCGAAGCGAACGAGCTTGTCAGAAACTGCATTGAGCTTTTCAGTGCAGAAATTGTCCGTATTGATAGAGCTAATTGATAGAGCTAACTGAATCACCCCCGTTCCAATACCAAAAGGAATTCAAAAATGTTCAAAGGACTGGGAAATCTCGGCAACATTGCATCCATGGTCGGAGCCCTGCAGCAACTGCCGGAAAAAATGCAGGAACTCAACGAACGCATGAAATCGGAGCGAGTCAGTGCAAGTTCGGGATGTGGCACCGTCCGTGTATCAATGAACGGAGTAGGGCACGTTGAAGAAGTCAAAATCGAGGGCGACCTGACAGGTGACGATCTTGAGCATGCGATTCGCGATGCAACCAACGCCGCTGGCGCTGCTGCAAAGCAACTGTACGGTGAGGCGATGAGCCAAATGGCTCGCGACATGGACCTCAACCTGCCCGGGATCGATAACATCCTGAACAATCTTACCGGAGGCAGCTGAGAGGATGAGTGACCACGGTGGTGCCGTTTCGGAACTGGTCGACCAACTTGGGCGACTGCCAGGAATCGGTCGTAAGAGCGCAGAACGTTTGGCCTTTCACTTACTGAGAGTCAGCGAAACAGAAGCGCTTGCATTGGCGGAGTCGATACGCCGAGTTCGACAGGATGTCAGGTATTGCGAACAGTGCTTCAATTTGTCGGAGAGTGAATCGTGTGTGATCTGTGGCGATAACAATCGCGACACCACAAGGCTCTGTGTTGTTGAGCAACCAAGAGATCTGATGAGCCTTGAGCAGGCCGGGATTTTCAAAGGTGTTTACCACGTACTTCTCGGGCGGATCGCACCGTTGGACGGCATTGGTCCGGACCAACTGACCATTGACGCACTCGTCGAGAGAGTCAGAAAGGGAAATTTTGTAGAAATTATCATGGCGACAAACCCCACCGTTGAAGGCGACGGGACCTCGCTGTACGTCAGCAACCTTTTAGGCGAATTTCCGGTCGAAATCACCCGTTTAGCTCGTGGGATCACGGCAGGAAGCGTGTTGGAATATGCCAATCGCGAGATGATTGCCGACGCTTTATCTGGAAGACAAAAGCTATAATTGGAACGGGACTTGCGTAGTCCTAGGGAAAGGTAGCTATGATGGGGCTTACGCCAACGTGGCAAGAATGGATTTCCCTGTCGTGAGAACCTGTCATGCGGATGTCGATGGGCCTACAGGCCCGACAATTGCAAACCCAAAAGCTGGCCCCGCGGATGATCCAGTCGATGGAGATTCTGCAGCTGCACGCGTTAGCTTTGCAGGAACGCATCGAACAGGAGATGAATGAGAATCCGCTGCTAGAGCAACAGGAAGTGGACCCGCTAGCTCCTGATGAAGCCAATGCGGAAGCCCCCACCAAAGACACCCGCAGCGAAAATGAAAAAGAACTGGTCGTCGACAACGACCATGACAACAAGGAAGACTTCGAGCGTTTACAGAACATGGTGTCGGAGCTTCCGAACACTTTTGACGAGTCATTCCGCCGCTCTGCCAATCGGATGCAGGAAGATGCCGATCGACGGCATGACCTGATGGCTAACGCCGTTTCACGTCCCGAGTCACTAAATGACTTTCTGTTGCACCAGCTGTCCGAAATGGACATCGACGACCGAATCGAGCAAATCGCCGAGCGGATCATCAGCACACTCGATGCCCGTGATGGTGGTTACCTGCGAACCCCCCTCGCCGACCTGCTGCCCGCCGGTCACACCCAAGAAGACTTGGAACTCGCAGAACAGGCACTCGCAGTGGTCCAGTCGCTTGAGCCCGCGGGAATTGCGGCTCGTAGCTTAAGCGAATGCCTATTGAAGCAAATCAAAGGTTCTTTTTCGCATCATGACGAAATGCGAACACTGATCGAATCTCATCTGGAAGATCTAGCCGAAAATCGCCTTCCACAAATCGCCAAAAAAACCGGCCTCAGCATCGACCTGATTCAAACCGTGCGAGATGAGCTACACGTTTTGAATCCAAAACCAGGGGCGATGTTCATGGAAACCTATGTCCCAAACGTTACCCCCGACATCATTCTGGAACAGGATGACAGTGGAGACTATCGAGTCAAACTGGATGACGATCGCGTACCAACACTTTTCATCAGCGAGTACTACCGAAAACGCCTGCAGGATCCAACAAGCACACCGGCGGAGCGTGAATTCATCAAGGGAAAAATCAACAGTGCTCAGTGGCTGATCGATTCCATCGAGCAAAGACGCAGTACTCTTACCAAAGTTGCTCAGGCCATTGTGGAACACCAAAAGCGTTTTCTTGACGAGGGGCCCGAAGTCATTGAACCGCTGAAAATGCAACAGATCGCTGACAAAGTTGGTGTGCATGTGACAACCGTCAGCCGTGCAGTTGATGACAAGTGGATCCAGACACCGCGTGGCATTTTGCCATTAAAACGCTTCTTCGTCGGTGGAACCCAAACGGACGACGGTGAAGATGTTGCGTGGGACACCATTCGTCTGAAGCTGCAGGAATTGATCGACAAAGAAGATAAGAGTGATCCCTACAGTGACGAAAAGCTTGTGGAAGAACTGAGGAAGACCGGTATGGCTGTTGCTCGGCGAACCGTCACAAAATACCGCAAACGAATGGGCATCCCCAGCAGCAGGCAGCGACGCGATTGGTCGCTCTCGAAGAAATAACCTGAGTTGCGGAACACGAACTCCTTGAACCAGCCTGCAAGCAAAATGCTTTACAGACTGGTTCTTTTCGAATGTGATCAAAACAGAGCATCGGCGTGTTCAATGCTCAAACCGCCTGCATCACATCCATTTCCTTGGCGAGTCGTTTACGCGCGACATGAAGCCGACGCTTGATGGTTCCCACCGGGGCCTCAAATTGGTCACTCATCTCAATCAGTGACTTACTTTGAAGGTAAAACGCTTTCAGCGTCTGCTGATCAAGTGAGCCGAGTCGATCAATGCTATTCCTGATCACTGCAGCCTGTTCACGCCCCTCAGCAATATCGTCCGGTGAGCCAATCGAAAAGCAAGTTGCCTCGAGAGTCTCGGGGTCGCAAGCAAGTGCCGCACGCCGACGGGTCAGGCGATTGATTGCCATCCGGTGCACGATCTGACGTAACCAGCCACCGAATGCATCAGGCACACGAAGTTGCTGAAGCTTTTGCATGGCTTGGACGAATACATCCTGCGTCAACTCTTCTGCCTCATCAGGGTTACGAACTCGCCGCATTGCCAACGCGATAATCGCTGGTCGGTAGCGTTCAAACAATTCACCAAATGCCTCTCGATCACCAGCCTGAGCGGCCAGCACAAGTTCGGAAACCGTCTTCGCTTGATTCTGGGATGATATTTCTTCTACTAGTTTCATTTTCGGTTCCTCCGATACCGACGAGCTTCAACGCGTTGCCGCGACAAGCCGGACGCCGGAATTTCCGCTCCTCATGCAGAAGCGTTCAATAAGGCTGTTGTACGCATCTGCGTACGTGACTTTTCTGTCTCTTAAAACTTGTCATTTACCGCGTCGGAATCATTAACAACCGACCGATGCAAACTGACAAATGGATGGCAACCGTTATCGGAAACATCGAAATTCGATGCTTGCAAACAGAGAGGTCGCCTGTATTGGAATTGCTCGTATCGCAACCGATTCAAGGCCTACGTCCTGATGTCGTTTGACACCATGAACACAATCCTTCTCCGGTTAGCCAACGGCCACCAACGAACAACGCGGGAACAGGGGATCGCCCAACTAGGCGTTTCTTGTTCCCATCAAACAGGTCGCGCCAGCCCACTTGGACTCAAGACACAATCTGCCGCGTTGACTGCCCGTCATTCCGGAGCGTTGCCTGCCCATGTCGTCCATGGGCGACATAAACAAGCCGCTGGAATACGCAGGCATCCCTAGAGGTTTCCGCTGCTGACATAGATGGAGGGCCATATCGCCTACGAACGACACAACGACCTTGATCTCACGGACAGTGGTAACAACCACAGGGCGAGTTACGGCGGTAATGATTTGTTCGAAACGCATTTGAACCTCCAAGGGCACCTCGACGGTGCAGGAGCGGATACAGAAAAATTGTGAAATCGGTGATGAATCAGAAGATTCACACACCTCCTTCCGATCTCAAGAGTATACCAAGGAGATCGTTAAGGCCAGTGAAACCACGACAACGCGTGGCCCAAAGCCGAGTGAAGGCATCGGTTGGATAGACGCATCTGCCCCAGAGAGGTTCGTCGAAAAATCAGAAAAATCTTTGGCAAGGAGATTTCAATGGTCCAAAACGTCGAATTGACAGCCCTGGGACGGCGAGTCTCTGCAGGCCTGGCTGCCACAGCTGATCTCATTTGGCCGCCATCTTGCCCGCTGTGCAACCAACTGCCACCGGCTAGGCAGGGCGCCGCAGCCGATTTTTGCATTCCCTGTTCAGCGGCACTTTCGGAAAATGAAAAGCTAACCCGAATCGCATGCCGTCGTTGCGGTGTGCCCCAAGCCCAAACTTTAAGAGTGATCGAAAATTCAACATCGCAAGGCGGTCTCGACCTGCTAAAGTTGGAGAAAAATGCCGAATTACCACTAAAAACCAGCGAAACAACCCGAGGCGATAAGCCCCACCCACTCACTTCGAATTCAGCCATCGAGCCGAACATTTTCAAGGCTGGGCCTGACAACGCACATCCCGCCAAGTGTCCCCATTGTTACAGCCAGAAATTTCGGTTCGAGGAAATCTTTCCCCTGTGGCTCTATCAAGATCGAGTGCGAGAGGTTGTTCTGGCCGCGAAAAACGCAAATCACACCGCACTTAGCGCGACTTTGGGCAGGCGTTTAGGGGCGAGAGTTCTTGAGACGCAAGGATTGACGCCCAAATTCGACCTCGTGACCTACGTTCCCTCCCACTTCACTCGGCAATTCGCACGCGGCGGTAATGGAAATCAAGTGATCGCTGAAGAAGTGGGCAAGACTCTTGGGGTCCCCTGCCGCCAACCACTTAAAATCACTCGGAGAATCAGCAAACAAGCTTGGTTGGGTGATCAAGCCAGGAATAGAAATGTAAGCGGTGCGTTTTGTTTAAAAAAAAGCTATGCTTGGGGGAGGCTTTGGGATGTAAAGGCGAAATGCATCCTCGTGGTCGATGATGTAATGACGACGGGAGCGACGGCGAATGAGGTCTCCCGTGTTCTGTTGGCATCTGGTGCACAGAGCGTCTGCTTGGCAGTAGTTGCCCGAGCATTACGCTCCTAATGGACAGCATACGATAATTACCCAGATGATGAGTCCCGAACAACCAAAGCCAACATTTCCTGAGCGGCCTGATTCTATGGACCAATCGAGTACTTCCCAAAGATGAAATCTTTTTTTAGCACACGCTGCATTCACCTGAATTCATCAATCTGCCAACGGCCATGATTAAACCTGCCCAAGCTCGTAACTGCTGATCTCGCAAGATCAGCACAGTGCAATGAAGACAAGCAGACCGCTACATACCGCATAACGAAAACACGATGGAATCGAATAGCAACAAGGCGAAGAGCACTTCAACGCGTGCTGGCGGTTCGCGACGTGCGATCCTGCGCGGACTCGGAGTTGTCCTACCACCGCTGCTGACGATTGTTGTCCTGATCTGGGCTTGGAACACAATTGAAAACTACGTGCTTCGTCCGATCGAATCCGGTGTACAACACGCCATTGTTTGGAGTATTCCAGACAAAACATTCAGCGATCTTCCCAAGGGTGCGATTGCGAACAGCACAGGCAAAGGTAATGGTTTTCTGTACCAAGGCACAGAATACGTGCCTGGACCGACAGGTCGCCGTTATTTGCCTGACTATGTCAAGAAGTTCGTCGATGATAAGAGCGACTACTCGCCGCCGCCGACAAGTGCCAAGTCGTACTGGGATCGCTACGTTCAACTGAAATACATGCCGCGCTGGCAAGTTGTCCCAATCTTTATTTGCGTGTTCACGATCGTTCTGTACTTCTTGGGGCGATTGTTCACACTCGGAATGGGCAGATGGTTCGTCAAAGGCTTCGATCATGCGATTCTGAGCATACCTGTGGTCAACAAGGTCTACGGCAGTGTCAAACAAGTCACAGACTTTGCTTTCAGCGAACGAGAGATCGAATTCAATCGTGTTGTTGCCATCCAATATCCAAAAGAGGGCATTTGGTCGCTTGGTTTCGTGACGGGAGATAGCATGCGTGAAATCGCAGAAGCGACAGGCGAGCAGATGCTGAGTGTTTTAATGCCCACCAGCCCAATGCCGATGACAGGCTTCACCGTGACAGTGAAGAAAAGCGAGGCGATTGATCTTAACCTGACCGTCGATGAAGCGATTCAATTCGTTGTCAGCTGTGGCGTGGTCGTTCCCAGTCAACAGCGTGTCGATACGCTGACTACGAACCCCAATTCCACCATCGAGGCACCGGGAGCAATTCTTCCGCCAAGCATCAATGACGACTTCTCTGAACCTACCTCTCAACCACAGTCCTGACTGAAACCACAGTCCTGACTGAAACCGCTGTCCTGACTGAAACCGCTGTCCTGAGTGTCTTCAAGGTCTGTCGCACTCACCCCCCCCACTGCACGGATACAGCTCGGTGGCTAGAGCACCTCATTAGGCGAGTCGTTGGGCGGCTTGCGAGGCTTCATGAGTTGGGAATCAGGGCCAAGTGACCAGCGACTCTGGTCTGCGACTCTGCACGTGGGCTGTACGGGGGCTGTCGACAGAGAATGCGGGGCAATCCGCCACCCCCTCTAAATGCCCTAGATTCCGCTTCTCCTAGCTTAGGCAGAGAAGAAGCCTACCCGAATAGCCATGTCAGCGGGTATTCTATCGGTATGTCGGTAGACTTGAACGAAACGATCCTCTCCCCCAGCGTGCTGCTCTGGCTTGGCAGCGTGCTGATCGCTGCGATCCTGATGTTGAGTTTGATGAATCGGCGTCGCACTAATCTCACTGACAGCCTTCGTGAGTTCGTTGACAAGAAGAACCCAACGGCAGGTGATTCACCATCCCCCGAAGATGACACGTCAGATTGACCGCGACGTGACCTGCAGCACTTAAGACTTGTCCAACGGAAAGTTGGAAGAGTCCCTGTATCAATTGCTTGAATATGGAACAGATGAACAAACGCGTATACATCAAGACTGTCGGTTGCCAGATGAATGTTCTGGACAGCGAGATGGTCATCGCTGACCTGAAGCGACATGGCTACACAGTGGTCGACACTCCCAAGGAAGCGGACTGCATTTTTTACAACACCTGCAGCGTTCGCGAGCACGCTGAGGAAAAAATCTATAGCGCACTCGGCAAAATCAGACAGACCAAAGAGCAGCAACCTGACAAGCTGATCGGTGTCATGGGTTGCATGGCTCAGAAAGATCAGGAAATCGTTTTCAAGCGGGCACCTTATGTGGATATGGTGATTGGCCCTGGTCAATTACATCGCGTGCCCGACTTGATCGAAAAAGTTCGCGCAGGAGAAGGCCGTCAGATGGCCGTCTCGCTGAAACGCAACGAGGGATCTCAAGCTGTGATCGCCCGCAGTCACGAGACGTTTGATCCACTTCGTGACCCTTCCATGCGTCCTACTCCCTTTCAGGCTTATCTACGAATTCAGATCGGCTGTGACAAGTTCTGTACTTATTGCGTCGTTCCGAACACTCGGGGTCCAGAGCAGGGCAGGTCGCCCCAACAAATTGTTTCAGAAGCTCAGATTCTTGCGGAGCAAGGCTGCCGTGAAATCACGCTACTGGGACAAACCGTCAATAGCTACAAATTCAAGAACGAAGACGGAACAACCACAGACATGGCTGATTTGCTTGAGCAATTGCAACCCATCGAAGGGCTCGAACGTATCAAGTTTGTCACCAACTATCCCAAGGACATGACGGAACGTTTGCTGTGCACGATACGCGACTTGCCCAAAGTTTCGCCGTACCTTCACGTGCCGGCACAAAGCGGCTCGGATGTAGTCCTGAAAAGGATGAAACGCGGATACACAGTTTCAGACTATATGGAAATGTTTGAAAGAATCGAGCGGATTCTTCCCGAAGCAGCAATTAGCAGCGACTTCATTGTAGGTTTCAGCGGTGAAACGGAGGAAGACTTTCAGAAGACGATCAAATTGGTGGAGCGGTGCCGGTTCAAAAACAGCTTCATCTTCCAATACAGTGAGAGACCTGGCACAAAGGCTGCGGATCGCCTGCCCGACGATATTCCCAGAGAAGTCAAAGTCCGGCGTAACAATGAGCTGTTGGCTGTTCAGGATGCAATCGCCAAGGAAGACAACCAAAAACTGATCGGGCAAACCGTCGACGTTCTTGTGGAAGGGCCCAGCAAGAAAGGCCTGAAGTCTCAGGAGGGGGCCGTTGTTCAAATGACCGGTCGCACCCATTGCGATCGCATCGTGGTCTTTGATGGGAATCGGCGACAAGCAGGACAGTTCATGAAAATCCACATCGACGATTGCAGTAGCCATACGCTGGTCGGCCGCGTGGAAACGGTCGACGTTGTAACCATTGGCGGGTTGGCATAAGCACAAACTCTCCACGTTTGTTGCTAAGCTGCTGTCCAATCTTGCACCCCAGATTAAACACGCGATTTTGATTCACACCGAGAGCGGAGCCTGCTCTGAATACCACAACCACTGCGTCGCCCATCAAGTGCCACTCACTCTCCAATGGATTGACAGTTCTTGTTCAACCCATGCCATGGCTGCGGACAGCGGCACTTTCCTTGAACCTGCACGCTGGCGTGCACCGCGAACCAACTCATCTTGGTGGGCTGAGCGGCATGGTGTGCGAAATGATCCAGCGAGGCGCAGGTCAATACAGCAGTCGCGACCTCGTCGCTGCTCAAGACAACCTCGGCATCGATCGCAACTCGGGTGTCAGCACCGCATTTGTCTCATTCGGCGCCGCGATGCCAAGCGAGTCTCTGCAGGCCGCGATTTCGCTGTATGCCGACATCGCACGCAACCCCCATCTTCCACAGGATCAATTGGATGATGCCCGCATGATGGCGGTTCAGGAATTACGTGCGATGGAGGACGAACCCACTCATCGGGTCATGCGTCGCTTACGTGAACTGCACTATGGCGAACGATTGGGTCGTTCCAACTATGGCACAGAAACAGGAATTCAAGACATCACGCAGGAAGACATCCGTGATTTTTATCAAACCAACTACCACGCAACTGGTGGTATTCTCTCAATCGCTGGCAAGGTAGACGCTGCACAGGTGATTGACTGGGCCGAAGCAGCATTTGGTGACTGGCGCACCGGCAAGCTCGAGGACCTACCGAGTCCCACCGGAGCTGCCAAGTACGAACATTTCGAATCAGCATCCAGTCAAACCCACATCGGCTTTGCCTTTGACGCAGTTCCCTACAGCCACCCTGAATACTTCAAACTACGGGCGGGCATGGGTATCCTGAGTGACGGCATGAGCAGTCGACTTTTTGATCGTGTTCGAGAAAAGCGAGGCCTGTGTTACACCGTCACTGCCAGTTGTCATTCGTTGAAAAATGGCGGAGGCGTCTTTGGCTATGCAGGTACAACACCCGAACGTGCCCAGGAAACACTGGATGTCACAATCCACGAGATCGAAAGTTTGCTGGACGACCTTGAATCCAGCGAGCTCGAGCGTTGGAAAGTCCGCATCGAAAGTGGCTTGATCATGGAGCAGGAGTCAAGTGCTTCACGAGCATCGTCGATGGCTTCCGACTTCTACCAGCTAGGTCGCCCCATGACGACCGCTGAACTTGAAACCCTTATCGAATCGCTAACACTGGACGACATCCGCGATTACTGGTCGGCCAATCCTCCCAAAGATTATCGAATCGTAACGCTCGGCCCCAACCCGCTGACGATTCCCGAATCCTCCGAATCCACTGCAGTTTAAAGATGCCCGAGTTTCGCGAAACTACTCTCTCCAATGGACTGCGTGTCGCAGCAGAAATCGATGGCCGCGGTTACTCCGCGGCCTTCGGATACTTTGTTCGCGCCGGCTCACGCGATGAAGTTGATCGAGAGTCAGGACTAAGCCACTTTCTTGAACACATGATGTTCAAAGGAACAAAACGTCGATCAGCAGCAGACGTCAATCGTGAACTCGATGAACTCGGTGGCCAGAGCAACGCCTACACCAGCGAGGAACAGACAGTTTACTACGCGACGGTCCTGCCGAAATTTCAGGATCGTTTGATTGATCTTCTGACAGACATGCTAAGCCCTACCTTGGACGCAGATGAATTTGCGACGGAACGTCAGGTGATCCTCGAGGAAATCGCAAAGTACGAAGACCAGCCACCCTTTGGCGCGTTTGAGCGTGCCATGGAAGTCCATTTTGGACCTCGAGGGCTGGGAAGACGCATTCTTGGTACGACGGAGTCGATCAAGACAATGGAAGCCACAACGATGCGTGACTACTTTCACAGACGGTACCGTCCAGAAAACATTGTCTTGGCAGCCAGTGGCAACATCGACTTTGACGCTCTGGTCGCACAAGTTGAACAGCTCACACAAGCATGGTCACAGCGACCAACAGTCGCGACACCTGCTGCCGATTCGCCGGATACAGTACCAGACGGCATTTCACTTGAACCGCGGATCGCGATCCCCGATGCCCACCAGGCTTACATGGTCGGCATTTCTCCGGGGCCGTGCAGTACCAGC